>ERZ772979.1319-NODE-1319-length-14541-cov-4.333218_pt1 | contig 14541 bp, 17 predicted proteins | sample MGYA00511130_ERZ772979 | MGnify/ENA primary metagenome ERZ772979 (study PRJEB29015, sample SAMEA2738103) | human oral metagenome | biome: human oral; feature: human-associated habitat; material: saliva | place: China | collected 2186 ... | reverse complement strand
AACCCAGGACCCCAACATTAAAAGTGTTGTGCTCTACCAACTGAGCTACCAAGTCCTAAACTATCTCCTAAATAAGGATTTTAATGCGGGTGCAAAATTACGGATTTTTTCGATATAAACAAGCAAAAAAATGATTATTTTTGCATTTTATTTTTGCACATATCGCAACACGCTATTACACTGATATTTATGAGTAAAAAAATTATTCTTTTAGGATACATGGGTTGTGGAAAATCGACCATAGGAACCCATATAGCGACCTCTCTTTCGCTTCCTTTTCAGGATTTGGATGTTTTTATATCCGAGCAAGAGGGAAAAAGTATCCCAGAAATCTTCCATGAGAAAGGAGAAATCTACTTCAGGCGACAAGAGCAAGAACACCTCAAGAGACTACTTGCCCTCCCCTACCCTATGGTGATCTCCTTAGGCGGAGGCACTCCCTGCTATGGCAAGGCGATGGAGCTGGTTCGAGAGGCGACTCCCTATAGCTTCTACCTACAACTGCCTGCCAAGGAGCTAGTGGCACGGCTGTCCCTGCAACAGGAACAGCGCCCACTTATCAGAGGAATTGCCAAGGAAAATTTGGAAGAATTTGTCAATATTCACCTCTTCGAACGGGCAGCTTTCTACACACAGGCAGCCTTTGTGATACCCTGCCTAGGACTTTCTGTAGAAGAGATTGGGGAGAAAATCCGTCAAAAAATAAAATAATTCACAAAATACTTGACAACCTCTGTTAAATATCGTACCTTTGCAGGCTTAATGTTATTGACCTATAACGATGAAATTATCTAGCTTTAACTTCAACCTACCTAAGGAACTCCTTGCCGAATACCCCAGTGAGAATCGTGATGAAGCACGCCTTATGGTCGTTCACCGTAAAACAGGAGAAATAGAACACCGTCTGTTCAAGGACGTAATCGAATATTTCGATGATGGAGATGTATTTGTACTGAACAATACCAAAGTATTCCCTGCTCGCCTATACGGACATAAGGAAAAAACCAATGCTAAGATTGAGGTTTTCCTCCTTCGCGAACTTAACAAAGAACAACGCTTATGGGATGTCTTAGTAGACCCTGCGCGAAAAATACGTATTGGGAACAAGCTGTTTTTCGATCCCGAGGAAGAATTGGTAGCTGAGGTGATTGACAATACTACTTCTCGTGGGCGCACCCTACGTTTTCTCTTCGATGGATCCTACGAGGGTTTCCGCAACAAACTCTTAGAACTGGGACATACTCCACTCCCTAAGTATATCTCTCGCCCTGTAGAGCCTGAAGATGAGGAGCGCTACCAGACTATCTATGCCAAATACGAAGGAGCTGTAGCAGCACCTACTGCTGGACTACACTTCTCCAAACAGCTCATGAAGCGTCTTGAGATCAAGGGAATCAACTTTGCTGAACTTACCTTACATATAGGTCTGGGTACCTTCAACCCTGTAGAGGTAGAAGACCTCTCCAAGCACAAGATGGACAGTGAGGAGATTATTATCCCTCAGGAGGCTTGTCAGGTAGTGAACAAAGCTAAGGAAGCGGGCAAGCGTGTATGCGCTGTAGGAACAACAGTGATGCGTGCCATGGAGAGTTCCGTATCCTCACACAACACTCTGAATCCTTTCATTGGGTGGACGAATAAGTTCATCTTCCCTCCTTATGATTTTGGTGTTGCCAATGCAATGATTACCAACTTCCACACCCCTAAATCCACCCTACTGATGATGGTTTCCGCCTTTGCTGGACACGAACTCATCATGGATGCATACGAGGAAGCTGTCAAAGAAAAATACAAATTCTTCTCCTACGGAGATGCAATGCTTATTATATAATTGATGAAACAATTATTTCTTATAGCCCTTTTGTGTATAGGGCAACCCTTTATCTGGGGGCAGACCCAAGCAGAAGAAGTAGCCAAAGAAAAGGCAGCACTACCCAAACCCTATAATACAGAGGAAGATGGGCTTGCCAAAATAGAAGAACTGCTTGTAGAGTGTCAGAAACAAAACAAAAAACTCCTAATCCAGATTGGGGGTAATTGGTGTGTATGGTGCTTACGCTTCAATCATTTGGTTACCACTGACAAAGAATTGAAGAAGATTTTAGATAAGAAATACATCTACTATCATCTGAATTATTCTCCTGAAAATAAGAATGAAAAAGCCTTTGCCAAGTATGGAAACCCCGGAGAAAAATACGGATATCCTGCTTTTTTAATTCTTGACAAACATGGAAATCTTCTTGCTACCCGAAAGACAGAAGACATGGAAGAAAGTAAAGGCTATGACCGTATCAAGGTAAAAAAATTCTTACAAGGACGCCTCAACTAATCACTCTGATTTTTAACGTTTATTTTAAGATAAAAAAGTATTTTATTTTACAATAAATATGTACCTTTGTACCTTAATAAAAAATTATTTTTATGGCAAAAATAACATTTCATAACGAACCTGCTACTACTGCAGGAGAACTGCCTAAAGTAGGCAGTATAGCAGCCAATTTTGTTGCTGTAGGGAAAGATCTAAAAGAAAAATCTCTTTCCGATTACCAAGGACAACGTATAGTGCTTAACATATTCCCCAGTGTAGACACTGGAGTATGTGCTGCTTCTGTAAGACGCTTCAATGAGGAAGCAGGCAAGCTTAGCAACACAAAAGTGCTTTGCATCTCCAAAGACCTACCTTTTGCTATGGCTCGCTTCTGTGGTGCAGAAGGGCTTACCAATGTAGAAGTACTTTCTGATTTCCGTGGGGATTTTTCTAAAAAATATCCTGTAGAGCTTTTGGATACTCCACTAAAGGGTTTACTCTCTCGTGCTGTCATTGTATTGGATGAAGAGTATAGGGTTATCTATACCGAACAGGTAGAGGAAATCACCGACGAACCTGATTACAAAGCTGCTTTAGAAGCCTTGAAATAATAATTAAAAAAATAGGGGAGCTCAATGAGCTCCCTCTATTTAATCTTTATGTTGGTAGCAACTACAGGTAGTATCTCCACAGCAGAAAGTGCTGGCATCTATCTCCAGGGTAGTATGCTGTATCCCTTCATGAAAAAGGGTATGCTTGAGCTGTTTCTTTATCTCCATAAAATCGTCCAAGGATACCCCTTCTTCTACCACCAAGTGGGCTGTTAGGGCATTCTCCGAGCTACTAAGTGCCCATATATGTACATGATGTACGGAGGATATCTTAGGGTGCTTGAGCAGCACCTCCTGTATATGCTCATTGGAAAGCTGGTGAGGAACTCCATCCAAAATCAGCTTGATACTTTCCTTCAGAAGAGACCATGTAGAGAAAAGAATCACAAAAGCAATAACAAAACTAATGATAGGGTCTATTATATTCCAGCCTGTAAAGGAGATTATAGCTCCAGAGACAATAACTCCAAAGGAAACTAAAGCATCTACCAATAAATGTAAGAAAGCCCCTTTAATATTAATATCGTCCTTCTGTCCTTTATAAAAGAGGAAAGCAGAAAGCCCATTGATAAAAATCCCTATCAGTGCCGTGATAATGATCATCGTTCCCTGCATCTGAGGAGGATGAGAAAAACGCTCAATACTCTCCACTCCTATTTTAATAACTATCAAGCAGAGAATCACTGCATTGACAAACGAGGCCAAGATAGATGCCTTCTTATATCCATAGGTATAGAGCTTGGTAGCACCACTCTGAGCTAACTTCATTCCCAATAGAGAAATGATAAGAGTTGCCACATCACTCAGGTTATGGCTGGCATCGGAGAGTAAGGCTAAGGAGTTGATTCTAATTCCTATGACAAACTCTATCAGGGTATAGAGGGCATTGGCTCCTATACCTACATAAAAGGCCTGATTGATACGTTTCAGATCAGGTACATGATGATGGTGGTGACCATGATGGTCATGTTCATGATGTTCCATAATTATATAGTGAATAATGAAAAGTGAAAAACGAATAATGAAATAGTGTTGGGTAAAAAGTTTTTCACTTTTCACTCTTCACTTTTCACTCATTAACAATTGTTCCTACGGCTTCACCTGCCACTACTTTTGCTAAATTGCCTTTTTTGTTCATATCAAAAACGATGATAGGTAAGTGGTTTTCTTGACTAAGTGTAAAGGCAGTCATATCCATTACCTTAAGATTCTTGTCTATAGCTTCTGTGAAAGTAATATGATCATACTTAGTAGCGTCTGGATCTTTCTCTGGATCAGCAGTATAGATACCATCCACACGGGTACCCTTTAGGATCACATCAGCATTGATTTCTATGGCACGGAGTACTGCTGCCGAATCGGTAGTAAAGTAAGGATTCCCTGTACCAGCCCCAAAGATAACCACACGACCTTTCTCCAAGTGGCGTACTGCTCTACGGCGAATAAATGGCTCAGCGATAGCTTCCATGGTAATGGCTGTCTGTAAGCGAGTAAGCACCCCCTCGTCCTCCAAGGCACTTTGTAGCGCTAAGGAGTTGATCACCGTTGCGAGCATCCCCATATAGTCGCCTTGTACTCTATCCATACCATTACTAGCACCGGCTACTCCTCGGAAGATATTCCCCCCACCTATGACCACTGCTATTTCAGCTCCTTGTGCTACTACTTGTTTGATTTCTATGGCATATTCCTTCAATCGTGCAGGATCTATCCCATGCTGACGGTTGCCCATAAGGGCTTCTCCACTTAACTTGAGGAGGATTCTTTTATATTTCATTTGGTTACTTTTTTCATTAAGGGTTATAGAACTATAGGGTTATCGCTAACTTCCCTTCTTCATTCCTTGAATTTGATTGGACAAAGGTACAACATCTTTGTAAGATAACCAAAAAAATATAAGCCAATTTGCTAATTAGCCAATTGACAAATGTGTTAATTGGCTAATCAGCCTATTGACTTATCAACTAAAAATCATTAGAAACTATGGAAGAAAGTAGCATCGCCTTGGGGGGTAAGCACCTGCTGCACGCTACCATCTGCAGGATTGTAGAGGAACAATCCCACCTTATCACGACCGGAAGCACTTAGGATTACTTTGTCTTGGTAAGTAGCAATAAAGAGACTTTGAGGATCAGTAAGAGGTACTCCCTCTATCTTCTTGATTGTCTTGGTATTGAGATCTATGAGTGTTGCCATAGCCATTTTAGCTATGAATGGATTGTCACCATAGAGCTCAGCAACACTTACATAAGCTACTATTTTCCCTGCACCTATATACTTAGTATTAAGAATAGCCGCAGGCTTGTACTGAGTACCTTGAATAGTAGTTTGTGACAAATCCCACGACTTGTTACTATCAAAAGTGGTCTGAGAAACTGTTGTAGTATGGGGGATACACACAAAACCAAACTTAGGGTGCGCAGGATTAAAACCATAGAAACTAGGACAAGCGATGTAGATATCTTTGTTTTCGGTAGTAAACATCATACCGCGTTGAGAGGGTCTGGTAGGATAGCAGATACCCGAAGTTTTTTCAGAGATTACCTTCTCTACCCTATCGGTTTGGGTATTGATAATGGCTACATCCGCTTGCACGTAATCCTCATAAGGCTCATAGTTCTTCTTTTCTTGCGCCAAAGCCAAGTATAGGTAACCATCTTTTACAATCCCTGTAGAAGGTTCTGGACTATTATCCCCATGAGCATAGGGACTTAAGTCTATCTCGCCTGTCTTTTGCATGGTCTGTGGATTGAGTACAATCACCTGTCCCAAAGCAAAAAGAGGCAAATAGGCTTTGGTATCGCTCACTTTGATCAAGGTTGACGCTTGTGAATTGGCAGGAATAGGTAACATAGCTTTTTCAGCTATTGAATGACTGACAGGGTTATACTGCCATTTGGTAAGTCCTTTTGCTCCTGTGTAGTCATCGACCACAAAGATATCATTCCCCTCTACTACCACGATAGCCCCAAAAGGAATCTGAGCAGCCTTACTATTGTCAATCCTTCCTGAGAGGTTGGCAAAAGTCTGCAAATAACAAGTCCCTGTGGTACCATCAGCGCTGGCAATAGAGGTTTGCAATAGGTACTTTCCTGCCCCTTCGGGAGTAGGAGTAGGAGAAGAAGTGTCGTCTTTTTTACATGCTGTAAGCAAAGTTAAAGCAAATGTGATAGATAAAAATTTGTAACACATAATTTATCAATTTATTAATTCTTAAAATACAATGAATTTGCCAATCAAATACCCTTTTAGAAAGTTAGAAAGACAGTACAAAGGTATAAACAAGTCTATTGCATGGATTTAATCTCAATAGCTATTTTTTTAATCTCCTTAGATTTTTTGAGGAAGAAAAATACATTAGAGGATTCAAAAAAATAAATCATAAAAAACACTTCCATGTTCCAATAAATTCTTACCTTTGCCTAAAAAAGATGACACTTACTGAAAAAGACCAGCGATACCTCTGGCACGCCTATACCCAACATAAAACCAGTGACGCCCCTATTGCCATTACTAAAGGAAAAGATGCCCTCCTATGGGATGAGAATGGCAATACCTACATAGATGCTATCGCCTCATGGTGGGTCAACCCCTACGGACATAGCAACGAACGCTTGGCCAAGAAGGCCTATGAGCAGCTCACCTCCTTAGAACATGTACTCTTTGGCGGCTTCACCCACCAGCCTGCTTGCGACTTGGCAGAAGCTCTTTTGAAGATCTTACCTAAGAACCAGAGCAAGGTCTTCTTCTCCGACAATGGTTCCACTGCTGTAGAAGTAGCTGTAAAGATTGCCCTACAGTATTACTATAACCAAGGAGAGAAACGTACCACCTTTATCGCTTTTGAAGAAGCTTTCCATGGGGATACTTTTGCTGCGATGGCTGTATCGGGTATTTCCCTATATACCACCGCTTTTCAGGGGCAGCTCTTGGACGTAGTGCGTATCCCTATTCCTGAGAAAGGCAAAGAAGAGGCTTGCAAGAAGCGCCTCTTGGAAATACTCTCTCAGGAGAAGTGTGCAGGTTTTATCTTTGAACCCTTAGTGATGGGAGCCGCAGGTATGCGTATGTATGCCCCAGAGGTCTTGGATGAGCTTATCCAAATCTGTCGTGAGCATCAGGTACTGACCATAGCCGATGAAGTGATGACAGGCTTTGGGAAAACAGGGAAAAACTTTGCTTGTGATTACCTGAAGGAAATGCCCGATATGATTTGTCTCTCAAAAGCACTCACAGGGGGAACTATTCCGCTTTCAGTAACCACCACCACTGAGGCTATTTATCAGGCTTTCTATAGTGATGATATCAGCAAAGCGCTCTTCCACGGACATACCTTTATGGCCAATCCTACGGGCTGTGCGATAGCCTTGGAGAGCCTTAAGATTCTTGCAGAAGAAGAAATGCAGGACAACCTCAAGCGTATCCATGCCAAGCATGTAGCCTTTGCTGCCAAAATGAACAAACACCCTAAGGTAGCACGTACTCGCACGCTGGGGGTTATCTTTGCTATGGATCTGAAAGTATGCGATACAGGAGAGTATTATGGAGCTATTCGTAACGAACTCTATCGGTTTTACATCGACCATGGTGTAATCCTACGCCCTGTATACCATACCATTTATATATTACCCCCTTACATCATGACTGACAAACAGCTCGATAGAGTGTATGAAGTAGTAGAAGAAAGTATCACCCATCTTAGTAAAAAAGGATTGTTATAAGAGTCTATGAAGCAAGTACCTACTAAAATATCCCCACCCCTTAGCATAGGACAACGTATCATCGCTTTCAACAAAGGCTTACAATACACAGGCAGCCTTCCTGAGGGTTTTGCAGTGCTGAATCCCTATTTAGACAATCCAGAAACCCTAGAGGTGATGACTGCTTTTTACAATAGGTTCTATCATGATGAGGCATCGCGCAAGTTTATCATTGGAATCAATCCCAGCCGGCACGGGGCGGGGGTTACAGGGGTACCCTTCACTGACACCAAGCACTTGGAGAGTGATTGTGGCATTCGCATGCAGTCTGCACGTACTCACGAGGTCTCCTCAGTATTCGTCTATGATATGATAGCACAGTATGGTGGAGTGGAGGCTTTTTACAAAGATTATTACATCAACTCTCCCTTTCCGTTGGCCATTGTTCGCCGAAATGCACAAGGGAATTGGCTCAATGCCAACTATTACGATGACTCTGAGCTCTTTACCCTCACACGAGAGTATATGATAGAGACCCTCAAGAAACATATAGCCTTGGGGCTTGACACCCAAAAAGTATATGTCTTAGGCAAGAAAAATGCTACTTTCTTAGAAAAACTCAACAAAGAAGCCTCTCTGTTTGAGAAAATGGTAGTTTTGGAACACCCTCGCTATATAGAACAATATAAATCCAAGGAAAAACAACTCTATATAGACAAGTTTATCACCTTATTAAAAACCTGATTATATGAAAATCCTAAATGAATTAGACGAATTAGTCTCCGCCGAGGTCATCTCCCCCGAAGTCGCTGAGTGTATTCGCAACTATGCTCAGGAGCGAGCAAGGAGTTCGTCCTCACATAGACTATTGCTTATCTTTGGCTCCTTAGGCGCCTTACTGATAGGGTTGGGAGTGATTGTCCTTTTAGCTCATAACTGGGACGAACTCCCGCGCTGGACAAAAACTTTCATTTCCTTCCTTCCCTTACTGGCAGGACAGGCAGCATGTGGCTACCTCCTCTTTAAGAAAGGTATCCACTTGTGGCATGCCGAAGCTGTAGCCATCTTTACCAGTCTCTCTGTAGGAGCCGCTATTGCCATGATACATCAGGTATACAACCTGCCGGAGAGTTCCTTTGCCAACTTTCTATCCCTATGGCTACTCTTAGCCCTTCCGACCCTGTACCTGATGCGTTCGCGGGCTACCGCCGTTCTCTATTACATTGGCTGTTGTGTACTGGCTACATTAGGCTCCGACAAAGAGTGGACTACCTTCTTTATCGCCCTCTTAGCCTTTGCCTTAGCACTTCCCTTTTACCTCTGGCATATAAGAGAGAAAGCCTCCAGCTACATTACAGGAATCTTCCACTGGGCAGGAGCGGCCTTTGTAGCATGTATTGTTTGTTCTTTCTTGGACAACATTGACTTCAATAACGACTATGCTTTCTGTTTGGTCATGCTCGCTGGTGCCTATCTTATCATAGGAAAATACCTACAATCCTATATTTATTACAATGCCTACAAGGTATCAGCCATTTGTGGGTTGGCTATTTGTTTCTTTGTCAAGGAAATATTCTATGTAAACCACCCTCCTAAGACAATAGTCTCCACTATACTTTTGTTTGCCTTTGTGTATTTACCATTACTTATCAAGTACTATTCGTTAGATAAAAAAGAGCAAACCTTTGACCTTATCCTATTCTACCCTATCCTATATATATTGCTTGCTTTCACACAAATAGCTTACTTATACGACTTAGCTATTCTTGCCCTTGGGAGCTACTATCTGTGGAAAGGCTTCAAGAGCGAGCGTACCCTACTGGTCAATTTCGGACTTGTAGTGATTTCCGCCCAAGTAGTCTACCGCTTTTTCGACTCTTCCCTATCCTTTGTACTCAAAGGAATTGTCTTTATCCTCTTAGGGATTAGCTTTTTTGTGGTTAATTATCTCATCCTAAAACAAAAGAAAAATGCGTAAGAAACACCTTATCATAGCCTTTGCCTTCATGGTATTAGCACAGTTGGCTTTTCCTCTGAAAATGATTTTAGAGAGAGAATTTATCCTTCTCAAGGGAGAGACCTTCCTCTTCCAGATTGAGCCCCTTGACCCTTATGATGCTTTTCGTGGTCGGTATGTAAATATCAGATATCACAATAACAAAGTAGATCTGCCTATAGAATTGCAAAATCTCAAAGACATAAAAGAACTTTACGTCACTGTAGAAAAAGACAATTCTGGTATGGCTTTTTATGGAAAGATAACCAAGGAAAAACCTACAAGCACCAATAGTTATCTTTCTCAAAAGGCAGACCTTTTCTACGAATATAGCTATACAAATATGCCACGCAACCTATGGATAGACCTTCCCAATCGCTACTATATGAATGAGAACAAAGCCCCTATCGCAGAGAGACTCATCAGCGAAGCCTATGCTGAGGTAGTAATCTACCAAGGACAGGCCATTCTCAAGGGAATACAAGTGAAGGGAATGCCTATAGAAAAATATATTAACACATTAGGAAAAGATAAATCCCATTAAGAAAACACCTATCTTTCTATGAAAAAATTCTCTTTAGACACACTCAAGCAAGAAATATTCAGCAAAAAATCCTTTCTCTGTGTAGGATTGGATGTGGATTTGAATAAAATTCCTCCTTTTCTCCTCAAGGAAGAAGACCCTATTTTCGCCTTCAACAAAGCGATTATTGACGCTACCCACCCCTATACTATCGCCTACAAGCCCAATATAGCCTTCTATGAAGCCTATGGAGAAAAGGGCTGGCAGTCGCTGAGAAAAACCATTGAGTACCTCAACGAACAACACCCTAAGCTCTTTACCATTGCTGATGCCAAGCGAGGTGATATAGGCAATACCGCTACGATGTATGCCAAGGCCTTTTTCGAAGACTTACAATTCGATAGTGTGACGGTAGCCCCCTATATGGGGCAGGACTCTGTAGAGCCTTTTCTTGTTTTCGAGGACAAAGCGATCATCCTTTTGGCTTTGACCTCCAATAAGGGAGCTTTTGATTTCCAAACACTTACTACCGAAGGTACTCCACTATACCAGCAGGTACTCACCCGTTCGCAACAGTGGCATAATGCCCAGAACCTCATGTATGTGGTGGGGGCTACCAAGGCAGAGTACTTAGCCGACATTCGCCACATCGTTCCTCGAGCCTTCCTACTTGTCCCTGGAGTAGGTGCCCAAGGAGGCAACCTACAAGAGGTATGTAAGTATGGGCTCAATGATGAGGTAGGGTTGATTATCAATGCTTCTCGTGCAGTAATCTATGCCTCACAAGGAGAAGATTTTGCCCAGAAGGCAGCTGAGGCAGCCCATAACCTACAGGAGGAAATGGCCACTATCCTACAACAAAAATATCCAAATCTATGACTTTTTCTGAAGAAAATTATCTAAAAATCATCTATCACCTCAGCCAAGAGCTCCAAGAGGAAGTAACCACGAATGCCATAGCCGAAGCTATGCAGACCAAAGCCTCCTCGGTGACGGATATGCTCAAGAAGCTACATGAGAAAGGCTGGGTGGATCACAAGAAATACCAAGGAGTTTCCCTAACCGAAGAAGGAGAAAAAAACGCTCTTTTTATCATTCGCAAGCATCGCCTTTGGGAAGTGTTTTTGGTAGAAAAGCTCCATTTTTCCTGGGATGAAGTGCATGAGGTTGCCGAACAATTAGAACATATACAGTCGGATAAGCTCATAGAAGAGTTGGACAAGCTCCTGCTCTACCCTGAGAAAGATCCCCATGGAGACCCTATTCCTGACAAAAGAGGCAATATGCCCATATTCAAAAGTGAACTTCTCAGCCTACTGAAGAAAGGAGAATCGGGGCAATGTATTGGTGTGAAGAATACCTCCAAGGAATTCCTACAATACCTGAACAAAATGGAGATTTCTATCGGGAAAAACATACAAGTAACAGAGATACACCCTTTCGACAATTCCATTGAAATTCAGTTAGATAACAAAACAATTAACATTTCGGCTATGGTAGCAGAGAATATCTATGTTAAAAAAAACAAATAAGTCCTATTTTTCTTTTTTATTTCCCCAAAAAAAACTACTTTTGCCGTCCTATTCAAGATAAAATGTTACGAAAAAAATTATATCTGATCCTCCTTATAGTGGCTGCTATTGCCGTTGGAGTTTACTTCTTGTGTTTCCCATCAGGAAAGTACCGATTTGTCAATCAGGAGATTATACTCGAGGATTGTGATGGAGAGGATTGTGCTGAAGTCTCCATCAACTACCTGCTATGCAAAAGTCCCAGAGACTTTGCCAAGATATTCAATGACTCCCTACAGCGACAACTCATCAGAAAGCTTATAGCTAAGGACACCCTAATGGATGTAGAAGAAGCAGGAAACCTCTTCCTCTCCCAATACAAGTCCGATAAGCAACAGTTTGAAGGAATCACCCCCTATCAGATCCAGATTGTAGATACCATTACTTTCCAGAACCACTCCTTGGTATCGCTTCAGCGCTCTGGTTCAGAATACTTAGGAGGTGCTCACCCTATTGATTGGATTACTTACTGGAACTTCAAGCCTACGGGAGAAGTATATACCCAAGAAGACCTCTTCACAGACAAAAGGAAAATATTAGATCTGGCCGAAAAATATTTTAGGAAAACATTCAATCTTTCAGAGAACCAAGAATTGAAAGATGGAGGGTTCGTATTCCAAAATGATATCTTCGCCCTCCCCAAGAATATTGGATTTGACAAGGATAACCTTATCCTACTATACAATCCGTACGAGATAGCCCCCTATAGTACAGGGATTATGGAAGTGAAAATACCTCTGAATGAAGTGATTCCTTGGCTATCTTTTAACCTAAAAGACGACAAGAAATAATGACACCTACCAAGAAAATATATTACTTAAGTTCCTGTGATACCTGCCAACGCATTCTTCATGAATTGCGTACCTTAGAAGACTTTATCTTCCAAGATGTAAAAGAAGAACCTATCTGTGAAAATGATTTAGACTTTCTAAAAAACTTTACAGGTAAGTACGAGCTCCTCTTCAACAAAAGAGCCAAACTCTACAAAGAAAGGAACCTAAACCAAAAAGAACTCACTGAAAAGGATTATAAAGACCTTATCCTAGAGCACTATACTTTTTTAAAACGACCTATCGTGGTTATTGACGATCATATTGTCTTGGGCAATGCTACCAAAATTATAAAGGAAACACGCAAACATTTATAATTTTTTCCATCTCTTTACCGAACTTTATAGACAAGGAACTCAAGGGTTCCTTGATGTTCGTTTGTGTACCTAATAAATTAATCCCTTAGAAAATTATGAATACTGTCTCACAGCTAAATATTCCCACTGTAAACCTACCCCGCATTGTTGTCATTGGGGCAGGATTTGGAGGTATCAATATAGTAAAACAATTGAACTTCTCCCAGATGCAGGTGGTACTAATCAATAAAACCAATTACCATACCTTCCAACCACTACTCTACCAAGTAGCTACTGCAGGTTTGGAACCCGATTCTATAGCCCATTCCGTACGCTCTATCTTCAAGAAAGAGAATCAATTCCATTTTCGCATAGCAGAGGTAAAGAAAATCAATCCCGATAAGAAAAATATAGAAACCGACTTAGGTGAGCTCTCCTATGATTATTTGGTAATTGCCACTGGTTCTCAGACCAACTTCTATGGAAATGCCAATATTGAGAAATATGCTATGCCCATGAAGACCGTTCCTGAAGCAATTGATATGCGTAGCCTTATCATTCAGAACTTAGAAGCTGCTATTCTAACCAATGACTTAGAAGAGCGCAATAGTCTGATGAATTTTGTCATCGTAGGGGGAGGTCCTACTGGAGTAGAACTTGCCGGAGCCTTTGCTGAACTCAAGAGCCATATCCTGCCGACGGACTATCCTGATTTGGATATTCGCAAAATGAATGTACACCTGATTCAGGCAGATCCTCGCTTGTTGGTAGGAATGGGAGAAAAATCCAGCCAAAAAGCCAAAGAATACTTAGAGAAAATGGGAGTTACTATCTGGTTCAACACCTTTGTAAAAGACTATGATGGTTCCAATGTAGTGACCAACACCCACCATTTCGAGACCCGTACCCTTATCTGGACAGCAGGGGTAAAAGGAAGTACCATAGAGGGACTCCCCCAGGAGAGTATTCAGTTCGGTCGCTATATAGTCAATGAATTCAATGAAGTAAAAGGCTGTGAGAACATCTTTGCCATAGGCGATATAGCTTGTATGATCAGCGACAAATACCCTAAGGGGCACCCCATGGTCGCACAACCAGCGATCCAGCAAGGAAAACTCTTAGGAAAGAACCTCAAGCGAAAGATCAACAACAAGTCCATGACTCCTTTTAGCTATTTTGACAAAGGATCTATGGCCACTGTAGGGCGCAATAAGGCCGTGGTAGAAGTCGCTGGTATGCGCTTCTCAGGCTGGTTTGCCTGGATCCTATGGATGGTAGTGCACCTGGCCTTCTTGGTAGGGTTCCGCAACAAGATGGTTGCCTTGGCCAACTGGATTGTGCAATACTTCCAGTACAATAAAGGGGTGCGCCTGATTATCCGCCCCTATAAGTCCGCCTACGAAAAAGAGCAAGAAAAGAAATCACAACCCAACCCATAATCCTAAGAAAGAGGCTTTCACAAGAAGGCCTCTTTCTTATTTTCCTTTCGATACTATATAATAATAGGAAAAGATTTCCATATAATAAGGGAAATAAACGATAATATTTTTATGCAACAGAAAAAGAGTTATCCTAAGTGGATGAAAAATATACTTTTAGGAAGTATATTTGCTATATCAAACTTAGTAATTTATCTAATCTATGAAATGATTACTTCTGATATTGACTATTATTTTAATAAGAGAGATCCATATTTCCTCTATATG
>ERZ772979.1315-NODE-1315-length-14565-cov-5.753549_pt1 | contig 14565 bp, 13 predicted proteins | sample MGYA00511130_ERZ772979 | MGnify/ENA primary metagenome ERZ772979 (study PRJEB29015, sample SAMEA2738103) | human oral metagenome | biome: human oral; feature: human-associated habitat; material: saliva | place: China | collected 2186 ... | reverse complement strand
GATAGATATAATGTAGAGGAATTAATGAAAGAAAATGGTTTAACCGTAGATAATATAGTAAAAAATATTATAGAAAGTCTATAAAATAAGTAAAAGTATCCTCAATTTTTCGAGGGTGCTTTTTCTATTTAAAACTATATTATATAAATTATTTTGTGTAGAAATATATGTAGTTAAAGTCATGAGAGTAGGGGTTTATAAAAAATTAAAGCGTTTTTCTTTTTAAGAGAAAATAACTGTATTAATTTTTTGAAACGCTAACATTATAATAAATGTAGGTGGTGAAGCAAATGGAGATTTTTAATTATGATAATAGAAGTTTGAGACTACTAAATATACTAGAATCTAACTTTTTAGTTCAGGATCAATATTTACTAGATGTATTAAAGGTAAGTTCAAAAACTATTAGTAATGAGATAAAATCTTTAAATGAATTATTTAAAGACTGTGCATACATAGAAAATAAAAATTCAAATTATAGTCTTTTTATTACAAAGTTAGAAGAATACTTAAAGAGAAAAAGATCTATATATGAAGCTAGTGTTAATTTTGATTCTAGTAAGGTAAGGCTAGTATATATATTTAAGACATTAGTTACATCGGGTGAAAGTACACTAATAGACGATTTAGCTTTTGAAATGATAGTTAGTAGAACAACTTTAAATTCCGATATAAAAAAATTAAATGACATTATAAGTAGTTATAATCTTGTTATAAAAGGAAAACCTAATACAGGTATTAAAGTAGTTGGTCTAGAAAAAGATATTAGAATTTTTATTTTAGAAAATATTTTTAATTATATGTACAAGGAAGATATTTTTGATAAAGATGATAATATGTTTTTTGATGAAACATTTGAAAAGTACAAAATTGATAAACAGGCAAAAGCTGAATTTTTCAGATACTTAACAGTGTCTTTAGATCGATTTGCTAATGGCTTTTATCTAAACTTTGAAGAAAAGCAATATGAAGAATTATTAAACAACTATGCACAACCTTTTATTAAAGAGATAAGTGATTATATAGAGAACAAATATAAGATAAACTTATCCACTGATGAAATCAAATTTTTAGCGATTTGCTTTGCTACGATGAGAGTTCCTACAAAAATAAATAAAATAAGAGAAAATTTAAAATATACTGAAGAGTATACAAAACTTGTTCAGGAAATTTTAGAAACAGTTGTTTACGAGTATGGACTTGAATTTGATACTTCGGATATAATTGAAGAATTTATCTATCACATATACTTCTTAATGGAACGGTTAAAATACGGTGTTAGATATAACAACAATATGAAAGAGAAAATTAAAGAACAATATCCGGTATCATATAAAATTGCTAAAACCGCCAGTAAAGTAATTAACAATAAGTATAACTATATAGTTTCAGAAGATGAAATTAGTTATCTAGCAATATATTTTGAAACATTATTGAAGAAAATAAAAGTTCAATCTGAAAATCTAAGTATCTTGTTGGTAACTAATTCAGGACCAGCATATAGCAAACTTATGATAAATGAAATAGAAAGTATAATAGTAAATTCACAAGTGTCGGCATACACCACTTTTGAAAAAGTTGATTATAGTAAATTTAATATTATAATTTCTACTGAAGATATAAAGTTTGAAACAGAAACGCCGGTTATTTATCAAAATGAAATTTTAGATAAGATGTACTTGAAAAAAGAAATTAATTTTCTACAATATGTTAATAAAATGAATAATCCTAGTATTCGAGGGATGGAATCAGTATTGCTAAGCTCGATGAGAGAGGAGACATTTTTCAAATGTGATAGCAAAAAAACATATGCTGAAAATATTGATTTTATGATAGAAGAGTTAATAGAACAGCATTTAGTAGATGATAAGTTTTTAAAGAGAATCAGAGAAAGAGAAAAAAAATCGTCTATGATTTTTGAGAAAAATGTAGCATTTCCACATACGATAAATAAACTGGGAGATGATTTAATAATTGCTCTAGGGGTAAGTGAAAAAGGATTTAAGGATAATAAAGACTTAAAACTAATATTTATGGCGTGTGTACCTGAAGGAGAAAAAAATGGGTTGATTTTAGCTAAAACCTATGATGAATTAATTTCTATTATTAAAGATGAAAAATTAATTACAGACATATCTAAAATAGATAATTATGACTTATTAGTAAATTACTTTATAAAAAATACTAATTTATATAGATAGCAATTAGGAGGACATATGAATTTAATAGTTTTAGGAATACTCTTTATTTTAGCGTTTATTTTACAGTATGCTCTAACTTATGTTCAGTTAAATAGTTTCAAACGAAGCTATAGTAAACTTAGACGAATAGGTAGAGTAGTAATAGGAAGAAAAAAAGGTGCTGCACGTGCGGGAGCAATTGTTATGCTAGCTATAGACGATAATGATAAGGTTATCACTGGAGAAGCTATGCAAGGAGTAACAGTACTTGCTAGATTTAAAAAATTTGAATATTTCAATGGTCTTAAAGTAGGGACTATTAGTAGAGAAGATTGTAAAGCGATAAAACTATCAGCATCTCTAACTAGTGCAGTGCTTGACGGAGTTGTTAATTATAAAACAATTTCTGCTGGTGGACAGGTTGAAATGGAGCCAAGTCCATTTGGGAAATTAGCAAAAAAATTAAAATTAAATTAAATATTATAAGGAGGACAATATGGATTATATTGTTAAATTAGCATCAGGCTTTACAGGTTTATTTGACGAAGGTGCAAAAGTATTCGTAAGTTGGGTTGGAGGAATCGTACCGAAAGTATTATTACTTCTTGTATTTATGAATGCATTAGTTGCTTTTATTGGACCACACAGAGTAGAAAAATTTGCTAAAGTGTGTTCTAAAAATGTAATTTTAGCTTACGGAATTTTACCATTCGTTTCTGCATTTATGTTAGCAAACCCTATGGCATTATCAATGGGTAAATTTTTACCAGAACGTATGAAACCTAGTTATTATGCATCTGCATCATATCACTGTCATACAAACAGTGGGATATTTCCACACATTAACGTTGGTGAAATTTTCATCTACTTAGGTATTGCAAATGGAATTACTCAATTAGGATTAGACGTTACACCACTAGCAATTAGATACCTTCTTGTAGGGTTAGTAATGAACTTCTTTGCTGGATGGGTTACAGATTTCACAACAAAAATAGTTATGAAACAACAAAAAATTGAATTAAGTAATGAATTAAAAGCGTAGGATTAGGAGAAATAATTATGACATACGGAACAATTAAAATAGAAAAAGGTAGTGGTGGTTTCGGTGGACCTTTAGTAGTAACTCCAAAACCAGGGAAAGATAAAATTTTATATATCACAGGTGGTGGAGCTGAACCTGAAATCGTAGAAAAAATCGTAAAATTAACAGGTGCTACTGCGGTTAATGGATTTAAAACATCAGTACCAGACGAAGAAATTTTCTTAGCAATTATTGACTGTGGTGGAACATTACGTTGCGGTATTTATCCACAAAAAAGAATTCCAACAGTTAACATTATGCCTGTTGGACCAAGTGGACCACTTGCTAAATTTATTAAAGAAGATATTTATGTTTCAGCTGTAGGATTAGATCAAATCTCTTCAGCTGAAGGTAGCGAAGAAGTAGTAGTTGAGAAAACTCAAGAGGAGCAGAAACGTGAATTTAAATACAGTGCAGATAAAAAAGTTTCTCAAAGTTTAGCGGAAAATTCAAAATCATCTGTTATTCAGAAAATTGGTATGGGTGCTGGTAAAGTAGTTCATACATTATACCAAGCTGCAAGAGATGCAGTTCAATCAATGATTACAACAATTTTACCATTCATGGCATTTGTTGCGATGTTAATAGGGGTTATCCAAGGATCAGGATTTGGTAACTGGTTTGCTAAATTATTAACTCCTCTAGCAGGAAATATTTTTGGATTAGTAGCGTTAGGATTTGTATGTTCTATCCCATTATTATCTGCGTTACTTGGCCCTGGTGCAGTAATTGCTCAAATTATCGGTACATTAATTGGGGTTGAAATTGGAAAAGGAACTATTCCACCACAATTAGCATTACCTGCATTATTCGCAATCAATACACAATGTGCTTGTGACTTTATCCCAGTTGGTTTAGGTCTTGCAGAAGCTGAACCAGAAACAGTAGAAGTAGGAGTAGTATCAGTGCTTTACTCAAGATTTATTATTGGGGTACCAAGGGTTATCGTAGCTTGGTTAGCAAGCTTTGGAATGTACTAATTATATATATTTAATAGGAAGCGGTTATCGCTTCCTACATAAACGACAATGTCGACCGTAAAAAATGAAATAAAAGATTAATAAAGGAAGAATGAGTATGATAATTTATGAAAATACAATAAAAAGTAAAGGTAGTCTTGTAGGTGAATTTGGAGATGGTATGTTTATCCTTTTTGGAGATAATGCACCCGATATGTTAAAAGATTATTGCTATGGAGTTGATGTAGTACCTACTAATGGAACTATAGAAGTTGGTCAAACATTAATGGTAGATGAAGAAGAATTTGAAATTCTTGGTGTAGGTGATGTAGCAGAGAAAAATTTAGTAGATTTAGGTCACTTAACAGTTCATTTTTCTGGTGATTTAGATAGTTTGCTGCCTGGTGCGATTGTGGTAGAGAACAAAAGTTGTCCTAAGATTGATATAAATACAAAAATTACTATAGAAAATTAAAATAAAGGAGAAATAATTATGAGTTGGTTAAATTTAGAAGGAAAAACAGTAGTAGTAACAGGTGGAGCATCAGGAATTGGAGCAGCAGTAGTTGATGAATTCTTAAATCAAGGATGTAATGTTGTAGTAAGTGATCTTACAGAAAAAGAATCTGATAATAATAGATTATTATATGTAAAATGTGATGTTACTAAGAGAAGTGATGTTAAAGAAGTTGTTGCTAAAACTGTAGAAAAATTTGGAACAATTGATATACTTGTAAATAATGCAGGGATTAATATTCCTCGTTTATTAGTGGATAAAAATGCCCCTGAAGGAAAATATGAGTTTAGTGACGAAGTATACGATAAAATTATGGATATTAATGTAAAAGGTTTATTCATTTTTTCTCAAGAAGTTGGACGTGTACTAGTTGCTAAAGGAAGTGGCGTAATAGTAAATATGTCTTCAGAATCTGGATTAGAAGGATCAGAAGGACAAAGTATTTATGCAGCAAGTAAAAATGCTGTAAACTCACTTACACGTTCTTGGGCAAAAGAACTAGGTAAATTAGGAGTTAGAGTAGTAGGTGTAGCTCCTGGTATATTAGAAGCTACAGGACTTAGAACATTAGCTTACGAAGAAGCCTTAGCTTATACTCGTGGTGTAACAGTAGAACAAATTCGTGCGGGGTATACAAGTACAAAAACTACTCCACTAGGAAGAGATGGGAAATTATCAGAAGTTGCGGATTTAGTTGCATACGTAGCAAGTGATAGAGCAAGTTATGTTCATGGTGTTACGTATAATGTAGCAGGTGGAAAAACAAGAGGTTAACAGATGAAATAGGGGAGATTCCCCTATTTTTTGTAGTTTGTGATTTTTTATTATTTCTATTATAATGATTGTAAAGAACAAAAAGTGAGGTTGGTTAAATGGATATAAAAGCTGTGTTATTTGATATGGATGGACTAATGGTGGATACAGAAAGTCTAGCAACTGAAGCACTTATTCATAGTGCAAAAAAGCAAGGTTATGATATGACTGAAGAGGAAACGTTTCAGGTGTTGGGATTTACTACGAAAAGTATTTATGAGTTTTGGGAGAATTATTTCAAAAATTCTAGTGTTAGTGGAAAACAATTAGTTGAGGATCATTATAAATATACGGAGAATGTATTATTTACTGTAGGTCCTAAAAAAATGCCGTACATAGAAGAGTTGCTAATATATTTGAAAGAAAGAAATTATAAAGTAGCGGTAGCATCATCATCTAGTATGAATCACATAATAAATAATATGGAAAAGACTGGCTTGAAGAAATATATAGATGAGTTTGCTAGTGGAGCAGAGGTTGAAAATGGTAAGCCAGCACCAGATGTATTCTTATTGGCTGCAGAACGTCTAGGAGTTAAACCAGAAAACTGTTTGGTTTTAGAAGATTCAAAAGCTGGAGTAATAGCTGGGAGTTCTGCAGGAGCTAAGGTTATTATGGTTCCTGATATGTTTAAACCAGATGAAGAGTGTAAAGAAAGAACTTATAGAATTGTTGGGAATCTAGGAGAGGTTATAAGTATTTTAGAGGAGAAAAATAATGAAAATTTTAATAGATAGTGCAGACGTAGAAAAAATTAAAGAAATATCGAAATATAGAGAGATAACAGGGATAACGACTAATCCAACAATATTATCAAAAGTAGAAGGGGATATTAAAAATATTTTAAAAGAATTAAAGGAATTTACTTATGGTAAATATGAAATTCATATACAAACAACAGAAAGTGAAGTTGAAGGAATATTAAGTGAAGCAAGAGTACTACGAAAGTTTTTTGGAGAAACATTTTATATAAAAATTCCTGTAACAAAGGTTGGTTTAGAAGCTATTAAACTTTGTTCAAAAGAAGGGATTAAGGTGACGGCTACAGCAATTCTAAGTCCTATGCAAGCATTGGCAGCAGCTATGAATGGAGCAAGTTATGTAGCGCCGTATGTAAATAGAATGGAAAATGTCGGGCAAGACGCAACAGAAACAATTTCTGTAATAAGTGATTTATTAATAGATTATCCTACAGAGATTTTGGCAGCAAGTTTTAAAAATATAAAACAGATTCAAGAAGTCTTGCTTCAAGGAGCTGAAGCGGCAACTATATCTCCTGAATTAATAGAAACAAGCGTTTGGCATCCTTATACAGATAAGTCTGTTTTAGATTTTGAAATTGATTGGAAAAATAAATTTGGTGATAAAAAAATTATTGATATGATATAATAATTAATAGGAATAAAATATGTTTAGAATTGGAGATTAGTATGGATAACATAAATAATGTAGAAGGAATGACAGACAAACAGTTTATGGAGTATAAAGAAACTCTTCTAAAGTTAGTTTTAGAAAAACTAGAGAGTAGTGAGACACTAGAAGAAGCAAAAAATAAAATAGAAAAGTTAATAAAATAATGTTTAAAATCAACTCAATGAATTACTAAAAATACTAAGTTATTGAGCTTAGTAGTGGAGTTATAATGATATTGAGTTGATTTTAATATAAGGAGAATAAAATTGATTGGTCTTGTTTTTGATGTTGATGATACTCTATATGAACAGATAGTTCCATTTGAAAATGCGTTTAGGAGTTTGTTCGATATAGATATTGATATGGAGAAATTTTATCTTTTGAGTAGATATTATAGTGATGTGAAATTTGAAGTTTCTAGAAATGGTGAAATGACTATGGACGAATATCATATTTATCGAATCCAAGAAGCAGCAAAAGATTTAGATGTATACCTAACAGATGAACAGGCTCTTAGTATACAAAAGGAATATAAGAAAAATCAACAAAAACTAAAAATGTCTGATACAACGATAAGTATTTTAGAACTAGCTAAAAAGAATAATGTGAAGTTAGGTGTAATAACTAATGGTCCTAGTGAACATCAATGGGCGAAAGTAGATGCTTTAGGTGTTGAAAAATGGATTCCTAGAGAAAATATTATTGTTTCAGGTGATTTAGGAATAAACAAGCCTGATAAAAGGATTTTTGAAGTCATGCAGGAAAAGTTACAACTAGGAGTTGAATCTTTATATTACATTGGTGATTCTTTAGAAAATGATATAGTTGGAGCAAATAATACAGGATGGAAATCGATTTGGATAAATCGTTATAATAAAGAATATCCGCCAGGTACTGAAATATATAAAGAAGTTCAAAACAATTATGAATTGTTTGAAATTATTAAAGAAATAATTGAAAAATAAGACAAAAGTATTTTAGGATACAGTTTTTTATGGTAAAATTAATTATATATATTCAATAAAATATTTATTTTAGATATTGAATAATAATAGTCTTGTATACAGGAGGAAAAGATATGAAATTAGTATTTTTTAATTTAAGAGAAGATGAAAAGAGTGCTTTAGAAAGTTGGAGAAATGCTCATCCTGAAGTTGAAATTGACGTTTATACAGAAGAACTTTCATCTGCTAATAAACACTTATTAGAAGGAAAGCAAGGTGTAGTTTTAGCGCAAAATAAACCTTTTGAGAGCGATGTATATGAATATGCTCACGAACAAGGGATTAAAGTCTTTGCGACTCGTTCTGCAGGATTTGATATTTATGATTTAGAGTTAATGAATAAATATGGTATTAAAATGACAAACGTACCATCATATTCACCTAATGCAATTGCTGAGCATGTACTTACAACAGCACTTAGAATTAGTAGAAACACTAACAAAATCCAACGTAATTTAGAAAGACATAATTTCTCTTGGAATCCAGGGATTTTATCTCGTGAACTTAGAACTTTAACAGTAGGAGTTATCGGTACTGGAAGAATCGGGACTCAAGCTGCTAGATTATTTAATGGTTTAGGATCTAAAGTTCTAGGATATGATGTTTATCAAAATGAAGCGGCAAAAGAAGTTTTAACTTATGTTGAGAATTTAGATGACTTAATTACAAATTCTGATGTAATAACTATTCATATGCCAGCTATTAAAGAATATAACCATATGGTAAATGATGAGTTTATCTCTAAAATGAAAGATAACTCAATTTTACTAAATGCTGCTCGTGGTATGCTAGTTGATACTAAAGCTGTGTTACGTGCTTTAGATAGTGGAAAACTTCTTGGAGCAGGATTAGATGTATATGAAAATGAAAGCAAATATGTTCCTAAAAACTTTGAAGGAAAAGAATTCGATGATGAGTTATTACAAACTCTAATTGATCGAGATGATGTAATTTATACACCACATACAGCGTTTTATACAGAAACTGCAATTCAGAACCTTGTAGATGGTGGACTAGAAGCGGCTGTAGATGTAATTACAACAGGAACATCTGCGAATGTTGTAAATAAATAAAAACTTAATAGAAAATATAAAAAGTTAGTTTTGTAATGTATGATTTCTTTGATGGGAGAAAACGTCTCTCGAATATTAAAGTAGGTCATATTACAGTACTAACTTTTTATTTATTTTATATGATAGATAAGAAAATTTCACAAAGCAAAATTATGTAAACTAGAGTAAAAGCAATGAGAAAAAATTTAAAAATAATGATATATTATATCTTATATTTTAATCTGATATTTAGTGATTTAATAATTGTAATATTTTTTGTTGATGTGTTAAATGTATACGTAATATTATCTGTACTTGTTAAAGTTTATTATTGTTTACATACCTATTTTTACTTAAAATTTACTTTAAAATAATATGAAAGTATTGAATAGTTAAAGGTAAAGGTATATAATGTATTTATCATAATAAATTTTATATGAGAAATATAAGGAGAGAGAAAATGTTATTTAATAGACATGGACTCCAACAAAAAAATTGGCGTATGGTGAAAAAGGGGAAACATATCCTTTTTGGTTGTTCGTTATTTTTTGTTGTTGGGGGGACGAGTATCGCTGGCTCGCAAGTTGTACACGCAAGTGAAATAAATAGTTCAGAAGTAATTGCAAAAGAAGATGTAGTTGATAAAACAACTGGTGAAAAACAACGGGACAATACTTCAGTTCTAGAAAAGGAAAAGTCAGTAGAAGGTTCTAATGATAAGACGGTAGAAAAAACAATAAAAAACCAGGATATAGAGAAAGCTGCTGAAAAAAGAGAAGTAGAGAAATCAGAATCAAATGAATCTACAAAAAATCCTGTAAAAAAAGAAGTTAATAAAAAAGAGTTAAAAGATCTGGTGGATAAGATTAAGAAAACTGATATCAGTAAAAAAACTGAAAAATCAGTAAAAGAGCTTAGTCTTATTTTGTCACGTGTAGAAAAGGCGTTAGATAATAAAGAGATAACTCAAGAAGAAATTGATAAAGAAGTAAAGGCTCTTAAAGAAGTTTTTGGAAAATTAGAAGATAAACCTAAAGAAGAGAAAAAATCAGAACCTAAAGAAAAAGTTGAGTCTAAAAAAGAAGAAAAATCTGATTCAAGAAAAGAAAATTTAGAGAAAATACAAGAAGACAACAAAGAAGACTTTGCTAGAAAACACAACGAAAAAATTACTAAAGTAACTGAAACTGTAACTGAGATTCACAGTATAGCTAATCAAATAAATTATGAGTTCAGCGATGCTGAGAAAGAATTAGTTAAAACAGCAGAAAAATTACCAACGTTTTATAATAGTGATAAATATAATGAAGAAACTATTCAAAAACTACTAAAAGAAGTAATTTATTTACGAAATAAAGTAGCTAATCGAATGACACGTGCTCATTCCGGTAGACGTGATCCACGAAACGGGAAAATGATTAATGGCAAGTATGAGAGTGGGGTTAGAGCCGCTACAATTACTCCGTTACAAAATATTCAAAATGAAGTTTTTATAAATAATAATAGTACTAATTTAACTTATTATAATGGTGATAAAGTTTGGGCAATCATGCAAATCCAAGGTAAGCCAGGAAGAGGTGAAAAACCGAATCAAATAAATGGGCCTTATGGGAAACAAGATGATCCTAATGCTTTTACTATTCATAAAGTTCAAATTGTAGGATTAGACCCGTTTAAAGATTTGATATTGCGAGTATCATATAATGAAAAAAGACCAGGTTTTCCACCTGAACAACAGACGAGAACTGAAGCTATTAATATTCACAACCATAATGTTCAAGGTGCAATTCAAGGGGAATTAGGAAAAACTGAATTAGTTAGGCCAGGAGTATATAAAATTCAAATAGGAGTTACTAATACGTATCAACCAAATACATTGAAACTTATTCACTCTTATACATTTACTGTTAAGCCACAAAGTGAACGAAATGAAGTTAGAAATTTATCGGCAACTTATGTAGATGATGTTCGTCATTTAACAGAACAGGAAAAGACGGCTTTAATTGAAAAGTTTAAAGCTGAGCATCCAAATGTAGTGAATCGTGTAGATGGTAACAATAAAGCACATGTGGATTTTGATCATGCCGAAGTTTCGGATGATGGTGCAACAATGACTATCCACTTTAAAGATGGATTTGCACCTAAAACAATACAAACAAATGCACAGAATGATGCTATAGCAAAACATCAAAGTATTACGGCATTATACGGAGATCCACATGATTTCTACAAAAATCCTAGAAATCTAGTGAAATCAAAAACAGGAAATGAACTTCCATCTACTGTTGATGTGCAATGGAAAACACCGTTTAATCTACAACAACCGGGAACACGAAATGCTGTTGTTACAGTAACTTATCAAAATGGAACAGTTAAAGATGTATCGACACCATATACAGTACTAGATTTTATAGGAAAACAAGACAAACGTATTAATCAACATCAAAGCGGTGAACTAGGAGATGCTAGAAGTTATATTACTTTATCAAATGGAACAGCACCTTCGACCGATTTAACGATTCGTTGGAAAGGTGGTTCTACTGTAGACACTTCAAGACCAACTGTTCATCATAAACAAATTGAAATTCTTCGTGGAAATACTGTGATGAAAACAGTAGATATTCCAGTTGAGATTGTGGATAATATTAGACCAACAGTAGAAATTCCTTATGATAATCCAAGTAACCAAGAAATTTATCTATATTCACATGAAAACAATAATATTACTTTAAAAGCAAAAGATAATAATGGAAAAATCTCAAAATTTTATTTAGCATTTCCTGCGGATAATAGACAAGGGCTAGGGCAAGAAGATAGTAGCTATTTAGGTGGAGGAAGTTCAGATGGTTTATATTTAACAGCCACTAAGATTAAGTCAGAAACAACAGGGTCAAATACTCAACCAGCGACAATTACTGTAAGTGGGAATATTAATAATCAACCATTTACCGGTGAAAAATCAATTACTCGTTATTTATACACAGAAGACCCAGCAGGCAATGCAAACTATGAACATGTAGGTCATGCGAATGACAATAGAGCACCAGGACGTGTTCGTTTTGTATGGAAACCGCAAACTTTCAAATACACAGCAACTGAAAATTCTCAAACACAAACAGTCAGCTATAAAGAGGAACCAAGCGCAGAAGCAAGTGTTAATAAAACAGGGTTACCAGCAGGGACGACATATGCTTGGAAAACAAAACCAGATACATCTAGTCCTGGTAACAAATCTGGGGTAGTAGAAGTCACTTATCCAGATAATTCAAAAGATACAGTGAATGTAACTGTAAGTGTTCGTAAGCTAAGCGATGAATATGCTCCTACAGGTGATAAAATCGTGAGAAATCAAAATGTTCCTATAACAAATGATGACCTAAAAGCAGCGGTTAGTATTAATAATAATGGGAAGATTAAGGTGAAATCAGTTACACCTGTTGGAACAATTAGTACAACAAATGCTGGAACATCTACGATTAAAGCAACTGTTACTTATTTAGATAATACGACAGATCCAGTTGATATACCTTTAGAAGTAAAAGACGTAACAGCACCAACAATTCAAACTCCTAGTGATAGACAAAATTGGGATTTAATTGCATTAGATAGAACATTACCTTCAATAACAGTTACTTCTGTGGATAATAATGGAGGAACTGGTGTTAAATCAACAACGGTAACAGGGCTACCAGACTTCTTAGTATATGACAATGCAACTAAGACAATTAAATTTAAAAACGGAGTTCAAGAAGTAACAAAATTACCTGTTGGACAAGATAGTAAAACTTATACTGCGACTATTCAAGTAACAGATAAAGCAAACAATCCTAGTCAAAGACAATTTACGATTACAGTTAAATCGATGACTACGAAATATAATGCAACTCCTAATGCACAAAAACAAACAGTGAGTTATGGTGATACACCAGATGCAGGAACAAGTATTAATAAAAATGGATTACCTGCAGGAACAACCTATACATGGGCTACAACTCCAAGTACAACAACAGGTCCTGGAGAAAAAGCAGGAGTAGTAACTGTAACATATCCTGATGGCTCAAAAGATACAGTGAATGTAACGGTGAATGTTCGAAGATTAGAGGTTGAATATGAACCTAGAGCAACTAAAATCACCAAAAATCAAAATGAATCTGTATCAAATGATGAATTAAAATCAGCGGTTACTATTAGTAATAATGGTAATAGTAAGGTGAAATCTGTTACTCCTGTGGGTACAATAAGTACTGCAGAATATGGTAATAAAACAATCAATGCAACGGTAACGTATCTTGACGATACGACAGATTCAGTGACGATTCCACTTGAAGTAAGAGATGTAACAAAACCAACAATTCAAACCCCAAGTGATAGACAAAATTGGGATTTAATCGCATTAGATAGAACATTGCCTGAAATAAAAGTGACTAGTACAGATAATTCAGGAGGAAGCGGTATTAAGTCAACAACGGTAACAGGGTTACCAAACTTCTTAACATATGATGAAGCGACTAAAACGATTAAGTTTAAAAATGGAGTTCAAGAGGTAACAAAATTACCAGAAGGAACTGATGTACAAACTCATAATATTACTATTACCGTAACAGATAATGTAAATAATCCTAGTCAAAGACAATTTACGATTACAGTTAAATCAATGACTACTAAATATGATGCTACTGCTAACTCTGAAAAACAAACAGTGAGTTATGGAGAGGCGCCAGATGCAGGAACAAGTGTAAACAAAACTAACTTACCTGCAGGAACAACATACACATGGGCTACCACTCCTAGTACGACAACAGGACCTGGAGATAAAGCAGGAGTAGTGAATGTTAAATATCCTGATGGTTCAAAAGATACAGTTAATGTAACCGTAAATGTTCGTGCGCTCAACGATGAATATAATCTTGCAGCAACTGAAATTGAAGTTAGTCAAAATGATCAGGTATCTAATGATAGATTAAAAACAGTAGTGTCGGCAACTTCAAAAGTAGGGAATGTTAATGGAACTGACAAAATTTCAACAGTAACAGCTGCAACAATTAACACAGCAAATTATGGAAGTCAAAACATTACAGCGACAGTTACATTTAAAGATGGAACAACAAAAGAAGTTGCGATTCCGATAATAGTAAAAGATGTAACGAAACCAACTATATTAGCACCAGGTGAAAATACAAACTGGGAAATGACAGCATTAGATAAAACTTTACCCCCAATGGAAGTAAGAGCAGAAGATAATGCTAAAGGAAGCGGAATAAAAACAATAAGTGTCACAGGACTACCTGAATATTTAGAGTATGATAAGACTACAAATTCTATTAAATTCAAAGCAGGAAAACAAGAGGTAAAAAAACTACCAGTAAATACACCTAGTAAAGAATTTACGTTAACAATTCGAGTAGAAGATAACGCAGGAAATATAAGTGAAAAAGCAGCAAAAATAACTGTTTATTCGATGAGTGAGAAAAACAACCCAACTCCGCTTCAACAAGAAGTGGACAATGGTCACGTACCAGATCCAGAAGCAAGTGTAAACAAAACAG
>ERZ772979.1313-NODE-1313-length-14586-cov-24.803799_pt1 | contig 14586 bp, 8 predicted proteins | sample MGYA00511130_ERZ772979 | MGnify/ENA primary metagenome ERZ772979 (study PRJEB29015, sample SAMEA2738103) | human oral metagenome | biome: human oral; feature: human-associated habitat; material: saliva | place: China | collected 2186 ... | reverse complement strand
TGACCGAGGACGTCAAGAAGTTCCTGCGTTACAACGCGAACAAGGCGCTCATGAACCTGGGGTACGAGGCCCTGTTCCCGCACGATGCGACCGACGTGAACCCCGCGATCCTGGCGGCCCTGAGCCCCAACGCGGACGAGAACCACGACTTCTTCTCGGGTTCCGGCTCGTCCTACGTGATGGGCGAGGTCGTGGACACCGAGGACGAGGACTGGGACTTCTGATCCTGCCAACGCGGCCGGGCTGCATGCAGCCCGGCCGCATTGTCTGTACGCTTCCCCTTTCCTCGGCTACTCACCCAAAAGTCGCACGTAATTTAACACGGTCAATTTTCGACATAGCCCACAAACGTTGCAATTCCAACGACTCAATTTCAATGTTTGAAATAATCGCAAGGGAATTACGTGCGACATTGTTGAGGAACCACGGGACCACGACTGCAGGAATCTGGCGCATGCCCGGCCGCGTTGTCTGTACACTTCCCCTTTCCTGGGGCACCCACCCAAAAGTCGCACGTAATTTAACACGGTCATTTTTCGACATAGCCCACAAACGCTGCAATTCCAACGACCCAATTTCAATGTTTGAAATAATCGCGAGGGAATTACGTGCGACATTGTTGAGGAACCACGGGACCGCGACTGCAGGAATCTGACGGGCGCACGACGCGGATGCAAGACGCGGGTGCATCGTGCGCACGACACGGGCGCACGACACGGCCGCGTTGTCTGTACGCGCTCCCTTTCCTCGGGCACTCACCCAAAAGTCGCACGTAATTTAACACGGTCATTTTTCGACGTAGCCCACAAACGTTGCAATTCCAACGACTCGATTTCAATGTTTGAAATAATCGCAAGGGAATTACGTGCGACATTGTTGAGGAACCACTCCGTGGAGCCGCAGAGCCGTGGAGCCGCAGAGCCGCAGAACAACGGGGGTGTCCGCCGTGTAGCGAACACCCCCGATGAGCGGTATCACGATCCGCGACTACTTGGCCATCGCGTACTCCTTGCGGCGCATCCCGCACCAGCCGGCCAGGCCGACCAGGCCCGCGGCCACCGCGAGGTAGGGGTAGATGCCACCGGCGCCAGCCTTGGGCAGCTCACCGACCTGCGTGTCGACGACGCGGATACCCGGGAGGGCGGCGTCGCCGCTCGCGTCAGCATCGGCAGGCAGGACACGCACGGAGGTGAAGCCTTGGTCCGGCCCATAGTCGGCCACGACGACGGTCGAACGCGCGTCATCGGTCCCAACCTCGATATGGAAGGGAACGGGACGGGGCAGCAGGACGTGTCCTGCGGGCGCGCGGGTCTCCACGAGCCAGTAGGTAACCCCCTTCTCCAGGGATGAGACCACGAAGCTGGACCCACCGTCGAGGGTACTGACCGGGGTTCCGCTGAGCTCCGCGTTGTCGTAGATCGCGAAGGCCGCGCCGTCGAGCGGGTAGGTGCCGTCATCGTTGGGCGTGCCCACGGGCTGCGTGCCGGCCTTTTCGATGCGGATCTGGCGCGGGCGAGCGGGCGCACAGGCTTCGTTGTTGGCGCTGCCGTCGTGGTCCTTGGGACCGGAGACCTCGTTATACAGGCCCATGCCGGGCGTCAGGCGCTCGTTCTCGGTGCGACACTCGAGCAGCGTTTCCTTGTAGCCCTCGGCGCTCTTGTCGCGCGCGACGCGGAAGCGGATGAACCACGTGACGGAGGCGCCCGGCTCGATGTCGGTCCCCTCGGTCAGGACGTAGTTTTCGGTCGGGGCCAGCTCGGGGACCCGATCAATGTCCTCCGGCTCGGTGGTGATGCGCGCGGATTGCACGGTCAGGCCCGGCGCGAAGTCGGGGCGATCCACCACCCAGCCCGTCGAGCCCTTCACGTTGCCATCGTTGGTCGCGGTAATGCGGTAGGTGACGGTGATGTCGTCGGTCGTCGCACCGTCAACGCTGTCCAGTTCCTTTTTCAGGCGCAGATTCGGGGATTGCAGCTGGTTGGTGAAGGTACAGGTGATCGGCAGGGCGGCGGCGGACGAGGCCGGGGCAACCTCCGAGAAGTCCACGCCGCCGGTGGTCGCGTCGCGGGTGACGTTCACGCGCTCACCCACGCCATTCAGGCAGGTCACATCCGTCATGGCCCACACCGGCGAGCCCGACAGCTCGCTGGTCTCCCACGTGGGGCCGAAGTAGCCGGGCTTGGGAGAGAATCCGGGCAGGACGGGGCCGGTCTCGGCGATCACGAACTTCGACTGGCCGGGGATGAAGGCCTTATATCCCGAGGCCGTGGCGCCGTTAGCCCCATAGCCGGTGGGGGTCAGCTGCGCGTCCGAGAAGGAGCCGTCAGCCACGAAGCCATCGGCCGCTACAACCGTCGTATCCGGCGTGCCGGTCATGCCGGTCCAACCATCGCCGGCCCGCGTCGTAAAGGTGAAAGGCGGGATCGTGCCGCCCACGCCCTCGGAGTCCTCCGTGATCGCCTTGGCGACGCGCACGTAGCGTTCCTGCTGGAAGTAGCCATACATACAGCCGAAGGAGGAGGTGTTTTCCTTCGTCGTAAACGTCGCCACCGGCTCTACGCCCGCCGGGGGCGCGGCGGGGCAGTTGCCGTCCGCGTTGGGCACGAAACCGTAGATGAAGAGGCGATGCGGAATGCCGTTGATCATGACGGTCTTCTCAGACGTGGTCTTACGGATCGTCAGGATGTCGTCAGAATAGGGGGTCTGGCCCGGCTCGCCCTTGCTGTTGGGATACTTCTTTCGATCGTTGGGATCGTCAGATTTCTTGTAGATGTCGACACTGCCCTTGCCCTCGCCGACGAGACGATGGCAGTACCACCTACTCTTATCTCCGCGCTTGCGAGCCTTGTAGGGAGCTCCGGGGTAGCAGCCATAGCCGTTAGGAACGGACGTCGTTTCCTCGTAGGCACCACCGGCGCGGGGCACCGCGGTCGTCTCCGTGTCGTTGTCGGTTTCCTTCTGGTCGAAGGGGAAGGACTCCTCCAGGTCGCCGATGCGAATATCGAAGGAGGAGTGCACCCAGTCCTGCCTCGTAAAGATGGGGAAGTTGTTGTGGCGCACGGCCCCGATGAGGAAGGGCTCGCCCAGCGTCACCGTCCCCGGATCGTTGGGCTTGTAGCCCAGGGCGCTGGTCGTGGAGGCAGAGATCCGGCTGGAGTCATACTCACCCCGATAGTTCCTGCGGTTAATGACGTAATCATAGGCCTGCCCACGGGCAATATACGACCAGTAGTCACCACTGTCGGCCACCGATGCTGTCAGCCATGGCGGGACCTGTGTGGCGCTGGTGTGCCTGATCGATGACTGGTTCGGGTCGCTCGGGTTGTAGCGCGACTGTCCGCGCACGACACCGAAGTATCCGTTGTCATCTACGAAAGTGGTGCGATCTCCTTCAACATTGTTGATGACGGTGGCGCCGATACGTCCCTCGGCACGGTTGAAGGACGTCATGTTCGCGCCCGGCGTTTCGAGCGGCGCCTCGGCGCGCGTCGGCTCAACGGTGGCCGTCAGCGCGGGTAGGGCGGCCGCAGCGGCGACGAGGCCTGCTGCCAGGGCGCGGCCGATATATCGGCGCGGTCGTCGCACCGGTCGAGACCGGTGCTGAATGGGTGTGATGTCGTTCATGGTTCCCCCCACGATGCCAATGGTTACTGACTCACCCTATCAATTATCTAATAATCGTGCGCCAGACGTGGGCACATCTCTCATTTTGCCCCCGACCTGCACGTTTGTGACAAGCCTTTCAATATTTCCAGCCCTTACCTTTTCCATGCAATTAACCACATGGCGACAATGACACAAAGGATCCTGACCACCCTCACAATTCCATCGCCACAAGCGATAGCGCGGCCACCCTGTCAACACCACACGCAGACACACCCCACAAAGACTTCAACCACGCTTCAAACAGAACAAGGTCGCGACACTCGCTCGATCAGACCCGGATATCCTGTTACCTCCCACACACTTATCGTCACACATGCACCATCTGCACCATGTGCAACAAGCGCATCACGAGCGAGTATTCCCCGACATAACGGGCATCTCGCGAATAACACCGAGCAATAGCCGATCGCGAACATCCCGACACTTACAACCCCACGACCACCCGCGACAGTTAGACTGGGACAGGGAGCGCATAGCTTCCACACAGTCCGCACGTCGCGCACAAGGCGCGGGGGAATGAGGAGTGCACGATTATGAGTATCTTCGACCGCTTTGAGAGCGCCGTCGAGAGAGGCGTCAACGGCGCCTTCTCGCGCGTGTTCCGGTCGGGGATTAAGCCCGTGGACATCACCACGGCGATCCGCCGCGCCATGGACGATTCTGTCCAGGAAGTCTCCGCGTCGCGCATCATCGCAGCGAACCACTTCACCGTCTACGCCTCACGCGAAGACCTTTTCTCCCTAGAAGCGTCGCTCGACGTCCTCGCCGACGAATTCGCCCAGCAGGCGACCGAGCACGCCTCCACCAACGACTACTCCCTCATCGGCCCCGTCAGCGTCGAATTCGTCGCCGACCCCTCCGAGCCCAGCGGGACCCTCAAGGTTGCCGCCGAAAACCGCAGGGGTGCCGCCGCCCCCGCCACGGCCTCGTCCGCGTCCCCCGAACACCCCATCATTGACGTCGACGGCGACAAGTGGCTCCTCACCGAGCCCGTCACAGTCATCGGCCGCGGCTCCGAAGCCGACATCGTCGTCAATGACTCCGGCGTCTCGCGCCGCCACCTTGAACTTCGCATCACCCCCACCGGAGTGATCGCGACCGACCTGGGCTCCACCAACGGATCCTTCGTCGAAGGCCACCGAATCGACGCAGCGACTCTGCTCGACGGCAACCAGATCGTCATCGGACGAACCAAGATCCTCTTCTGGACCCACCCAGACCAGAGCGGAGTTTAATGAAGTGACCACAGACCTCGCATTTACCGTTTTTCGCATCGGGTTCCTGGTGCTGCTCTGGCTCCTCGTGCTCGCGGCCGTCAACACGCTGCGACGCGACATCTTCGGCACCGTCGTGACCCCGCGCGGCAAGGGGCGCGACAAGGCCGCTTCGCGCCGCAAGGCCTCGCGCACCAAGCGCAAGAACAAGAAGCGCACGTCCTCCAACCCCCTGGCCCCCAAGGACCTCCTGGTCACCGGCGGGCCGCTCGTGGGTACCATGCTGCCCCTCGGCGAAGCGCCCATCGTCATCGGCCGATCCCCCGCATGCACCCTCGTGCTCGAAGACGAGTACGCCTCCAGCCGCCACGCCGCGCTCACCCCGCAGGCCGACGGCTGGTGGATCGAAGATCTCTCCAGCCGAAACGGCACGTTCATCGACGACGAGCGATTGAGCGCACCGCGCCAGCTCAAGACTGGCGACATCATCCGTATCGGCCAGACGACTCTCGAATTGGTGGGTTGATATGCCAGGAAAAGCCGTTCAATTCCACTACGCTGCCCGCTCCGACGTGGGCCTCGTTCGCTCCAACAACCAGGACTCCGGCTACGCGGGCGCAAACCTGCTGGTCCTCGCCGACGGCATGGGTGGCCCTGCCGGCGGCGACATCGCTTCCTCGGTGGCCCTGGCCCACCTCGTGCCCCTCGATACGGACTCGCACCCGGCTGACTCGATGCTGCCCCTCCTGCGCGAGGCCCTCCTCGACGCGCACGAGGAACTCACCGACCGCTCGAGCCGCGACCGCGACCTCGAAGGCCTGGGCACCACCTGCATCGCCCTCATGCGCAGCGGCAACCGCCTGGCCATGGTCCACATCGGCGACTCGCGCGCCTACGTCCTGCGCGGCGACACGCTCACGCAGGTCACGACGGACCACTCCTTCGTCCAGTACCTGGTCGACACCGGCCAGATCACGCCCGAAGAGGCCGAGCACCACCCCAACCGCAACGTCGTCCTGAAGATCCTCGGCGACGCCCAGGCCGACGTCGCCCCCGACGAGACCATCCGCACGGCCGTCGTCGGCGACCGCTGGATGCTGTGCTCCGACGGCCTGTCCGGCCTCGTCTCCCCCGAGACGATCGGCCAGGTTATGGCCGATTTCAAGGATCCGGGCGAGTGCGCCGAAGAGCTCATCCGCCTGGCCCTCCTGGGCGGCGGCCCCGACAACATCACGTGCGTCATCGCGGACATCGTCCCCGCCGGCACCTACCCGCCCGCGCCCCCGCAGATCGTCGGCGCCGCGGCCATCGACCGCAACGCCAAATCGCGCGGCGGCGAAGGAGCGGCGGCGCGCGCTGCCGCCCTGGGAGCCAAGGCCTCGGGCCACGGCACCGACGACGATGACGCGCCCGTCGAACTCAAGCCCCGCACTTCCTGGTGGACACCCATCTTCGTGTCTCTCGTGACCGTGCTCGTGGTCGCCGCCTCCTGGCTGTCCTGGAAGTGGACGCAGACCCAGTACTACGCGGTGGGCCAGGACGGCTACGTCGTCATCTACCAGGGCATCCCCCAGGCGATCGGCCCCTGGCGCCTCTCCCACGCGATCGAGGTCTCCGACGTCGCGCTGTCCGACCTGTCCCCCGTGGACCGCCAGCGCCTCGACACACCGGTGCTACGCTCCACGCGCCAGGAGATCGACGACTACATCGAGGGCCTCAAGCGTTCCTCCGTCACGCCCTCTCACGAGACCAACCAGCCGGGCCTCCAATCCGGCCAGAGCCAATCCGGGGTCCAAAGCGGAGAGGACTCCTAATGGCAACAGTCTCGATCGCACCGGCTAAGCCGCGCCGTTTTCTTGAGCTGGGCCTCATGGCCCTGGCCCTGACCGTCGGCATTTCCGGCTACGTCCTGACCTCGCTCAACGTCACGGATACGATCCCCGCGAACCTGCTCCCGCAGATCGGCGTGCTCGTCGCGCTCGCCATCATCGGGGAAATCGGCATCCACTTCCTGGCCCCCTACGCGGATCCCGTGATTCTCCCGATTGCGGTGGCCCTCACGGGCCTGGGCCTGGCGATGATCTACCGCCTCGACCTGGCGTATGAGGCTGGCGCTGTCGGGGACGTGGTCGGCTTCCGCCAGGCGCTCTTCGTGGGCGTCGCGATCGTCATTGCCGCCATTATCTTGATCTCGCTGCGCGACCACCGTATGCTGCGACGCTACACCTACACGTTCGGCATTCTCTCGCTGTTCCTGCTGCTCCTCCCGATGGTCCCGGGCCTGGGCCAGGAAACCTTCGGCGCGCGCGTGTGGATTCGCCTGGGCCCCGTCTCAATTCAGCCCGGCGAGCTCGTCAAAATCACGCTGGCGATCTTCTTCGCCGGGTACCTGGTCACCAACCGCGACAACCTGGCGATCGGTGGCCGCAAGTTCCTGGGCATGCGCCTGCCGCGCGCCCGTGACCTCGGCCCCATCCTGGTCGTGTGGCTGATCGGCATCGCCATCCTGGTCCTGCAGCGCGACCTGGGCACCTCGCTGCTCTTCTTCGGCATGTTCGTCGCCATGCTGTACGTGGCCACCAACCGCGTGTCCTGGCTCTTCATCGGCTTCATGCTGTTCGTGCCCGCCGTCGCATTCGCCGTCAAGTTCTTCACCCACGTGCAGACGCGCTTCAACGGCTGGCTGTACGCCCTCGACCCCGAGTACTACCACGGCACCTCCTACCAGCTCGTCCAGGGCATCTTCGGCCAGGCGTCGGGCGGCCTCATGGGAACCGGGTGGGGCCGCGGCTACCCGCATCAGGTTCCGCTGGCGAACTCCGATTTCATCCTGTCCTCGCTGGCCGAGGAGCTGGGCCTGGTCGGCATGGCCGCGATCCTGGTCCTGTACCTGATTCTCGTCCAGCGCGGCCTGCGCGCGGCCCTGACGGTGCGCGACGGCTTCGGCAAGCTTCTGGCCACCGGCTTGAGCTTCTCGCTGGCCATCCAGCTGTTCGTGGTTCTCGGCGGCCTCACGCGACTCATCCCGCTGACGGGCCTGACCGCCCCCTTCCTCGCGGCCGGCGGCTCCTCGATGGTGTCCTCGTGGATCACCGTCGCCCTGCTGATTCGCGTGTCCGACGCTGCCCGCCGCCCGGCGTCCACCCAGTCTCCCTGGACCTCTGGAATCCAGGCGGCGCTGGGGGTGAGTGAGTAGGCATGAACGCACAGATTCGCAAGATTTTCGTCGTCGTCCTCATCATGTTCGCCATGCTGGGCCTGGCGGTGACGAACACGCAGTTCATTTCCGCGCCCTCTCTGAACGCGGACCCGCGTAACGTGCGCACCAACCTGCACGCGGCCGAGATCGACCGCGGACCCATCATCGTGGAGAAGACGGCCATCGCCTCGTCTGAGCTCGACGACGACAACCACTACACGCGCGTCTACGACCAGGGCTCCCTCTACGTGTCGGCCACCGGCTACTTCTCATCGGTCGGTTACGGGTCGACCGGCATCGAAGCTGCCCAAGAGAACGTCCTGGACGGCCAGTCGCAGACCCTGCTCGGACAGCGCCTGCGCAACCTCCTGACGGGTGAAAAGCGCCAGGGCGGGGGCGTCGAGCTGACGCTGCGCGCCTCCATGCAGGAGGCAGCTGCCGCCGCGCTCGGCGACCGCAAGGGTGCCGTTGTGGCCCTGGACGCCAAGACCGGCGCAATCCTGGCCCTGTACTCGTCGCCGTCCTTCGATCCGAACGCACTGGCCTCCCGTGACGCCGGCGAGGTGCAAGACGCGTACGCGACGCTGGACGCCGACCCGAAGAACCCGATGCTCAACCGCACGATCTCGGAACGCTACGCGCCCGGCTCGACGTTCAAGGTCCTCACCGCGATCGCACTCATCGAGAACGGCATTGCCAATCCCGATACCCGCATGGACTCGCCCGTGTCGACGACCCTGCCGGGCACGAACACCGAGGTCTCCAACATCGAATCCTCGACCTGCGGCGACGGCAAACCGACGCTCACCGAGGCCTTTGCACGCTCGTGCAACACGACCTTTGTGCTTGCCTCCGAAAAGCTCACCACCCAGCAGCTCACAGACGTGACGAAGCGCTTCGGCTTTGGCCACGAGCAGGAAATCCCGCTGACGGTCATCCCCTCCGTGTTCCCCTCGGACGCGGACAGCGCGCAGCTCGCCATGAGCTCCATCGGCCAGTACACGGTCCAGGCGACGCCCATGCAGATGGCGCAGGTCGCGCAGACGATCGCCAACGGCGGCCAGATGATGAGTCCCTACCTGATCAAGCAGATCGTGGACGCCGATAACCAGACCATCCGCAAGACCAAGGCGACGGAAGCCGGCCGACCGATCTCCGCCGACACGGCCTCGAAGGTCACCGGCATGATGCAGGCGGTCGTCTCCCAGCCGTACGGCTCTGGAACACCGATGGCCCTGCCCAACGTCTCGGTCGCTGCCAAGACCGGCACCGCCGAAACCGGCGACGGCGACCGCGCCAACGCGTGGGCCATCGGCTTCGCGCCCGCGGACAACCCCCAGATCGCGTTCGCCGTCATCGTCGAAGGCGATGAGACGAACCCCACGCCGCACGGCGGTGACGTTGCCGGACCGGTCGCCAAGGCCGTCCTGGAAGCGGGGCTCAAGTGAGTGTTCCACGGATGACATCAGGCGCCGGGCGAGTGCTCGGCGGACGCTACACCCTGCTCACCCCGATCGCTCAGGGCGGCATGGGTGAGGTCTGGAAGGCCCGTGACCGCGTCAGCGGCCACATCGTGGCCGCCAAGGTCCTGCGTCCCGAGCTGGCGGGCGAGGAGCTGTCCCTGTCGCGCCTGCGCCTCGAAGCGCGCAACTCGATGTCGATTTCCCACCCGAATATCGCGAACACGCAGGACTCGGGCGAGGAAGACGGCATCGGCTGGATCATCATGGAGCTCGTCGACGGCTACCCGCTGACGGATTACCTGCGCGGCGGCTCCCGCATCGAGCCCGAGTACCTCATGCCGATCCTCGTGCAGGTCGCGATGGCGCTGGGCGCTGCCGCGCGCGCGGGCGTCGTGCACCGCGACATCAAGCCCGCGAACATTATTGTTCGCCCTGACGGCATGGTGAAGCTGACGGACTTCGGCATCTCGCGCGCCAGGGACCAGGTGAACCTAACCGCCGCGGGCATGGTCATGGGTACCGCCCAGTACCTGCCGCCCGAGCAGGCCATGGGCGAGCTGGCCACGCCGATCGGCGACCTGTACGCGCTGGGTGTCATCGCCTACGAGGCCGCCGCCGGTCGGCGCCCCTTCACGGGCGAAACTCAGGTCGACATCGCGTTCGCGCACGTCAACGACCCCGTGCCGCCCCTCCCCGACTTCGTCCCGGAACCACTGGCCGACGTCATCTTGCACCTGCTGGAGAAAGATCCGGCCAAGCGCCCCGAATCCGGCTCCGCCGCCGTGCGCGAAATCGCCGGCGCCGCCAAGGCCATGGGTATCTCCGTGACGCCTCGCCCACTGCCGCTGCCCAAGGCCGCGCAGCAAGCCACCGAGACACGCACCCCCGTCCAGCCCTCCGTGCCGATCCTCGCCCCCGTGCGTCACCTGACCCGCCGCACGCTGCCCGACGAGATGCTCCAACCCCCGTCAGGCCTCGTTCCCCGCGTCCGCTCCGTCACGGGCCGCCACGCGGTCGTCCCGCGCATCATCGACGAGGCGACCACGATCGCCCCGTCCTCCACGATGATTCCGATCACCGGGCGCCACCCTGTGCTCACGCGCATCATCGACGAGCCCGCGCCGCCGCCGTCGCCCAACCCGCTCTCCCCGCCCACGCGGGTGCGCCGCATCATCCCCGATACCACCGGCGAGCAGCCCCAGGTCTCAGGTTCGAAGCCCTCCCTGACGTCGACGGGCCGCCACGCGGCCGTTCCCCCGGCTCCCCAGGGTCCAATCTCGGCGTCCATCCCCACGCGCGTGGTCTCCAAGCCCCCCGCGGCTGCCCCAAGCCCCGCCATGCCCGAGCCGCCCGTGCCCCGGCCCATCAAGTCCTCCGCCCCGAAGGCCAAGGAACCCTCAACGGTCACCCCCATCGACCCGCGGCAAGAAGCAGCGCCCACCAAGCCTGTGAAGCGCGGCAGGAACGGCAAGCCCGTATCGGCGCCGGACCAGGCGAGCCCTGCGTCCTCCGATAGGGCGCACACCGGCTCGGCGCCCACGGCCACCAAGCCCGCCGCGGCCAAGTCGGCGCCCACAAAGCCGACCGCACCCAAACCCGCTCCCGCTCAGCCTGCGGCTGCCAAGCCCGCCACGGCCTCGTCGGCACCGGTCGACCAGACCGCCGAACGCCGCGCGGCCCTCAACGAGCGCCTGCGTCAGCGCGCACAGCACCGCCAGGCCGAGGACGCCGCCGAAGAGCAGCGCCGCGCCCAGATCGCGCGCGAGGAGGAAGACCGCCAACGAGAACTGCGCGAGGCACGCGAAGCGCGCCAGCGCCGCGAGGCCCGCCAGCGACGCGAGGCCGAACAGGCCCAGCGCAAGTCAGCCCGCGCCGGCGCAACGAGCGTGCCCCAGCCCACCAGCGACGCAGGCTCGGATCGGCCCAAGGCCGCCAAGGCCTCGTCGAAAAAAACGACGAACACCGGCTCCACGCCACGCGTGTACGGGACCGTCCCGCAACCCGGCAAGAGCAAGAAAAACAATAAGAAGGCGTCCACACGACCGCGCCGCTCGGTCTACGAGCCGAGGCCCGAGAAGACCTCGCGCGGCCCGCAGTGGCACGAGCTCGACGCCCGCTCAGCCGAGCGCAAGCGACCCGCAGCAAAGACCGCGTACTCGCGCAGCGTCGTCGCCCCGCCAGTGCCTGCGTCTAAGAAAATTATTCGCCTAGTGGTCATCGCACTCATCGTGGGTGCGCTGATCCTACTCGCAGCCTTTACGATCAAGTCCATGCTGAGCTCCCTCATCCAACCTAACGCGGGGGCAACCATTACCGAGGAGGTTAGGACATGGCACAGCCCATGGCCCACCGTCTAGCCGGCCGATACGAGGTCCGCTCGCTCATTGGGCGCGGCGGAATGGCCGAAGTCCACCTGGGCTTCGACACTCGCCTGTCGCGCGTCGTCGCCATCAAGATGCTGCGACGCGACCTGGCGCTGGACTCGATCTTCCAGGCACGGTTCCGCCGCGAGGCTCAGTCCGCTGCGTCGCTGAATCACCCGAACATCGTCGCCGTGTACGACACCGGCGAGGAGATCGTGTCGGACGCGACCAACAGGTCCCTTGCCATCCCGTACATCGTCATGGAGTACGTCGAGGGGCACACGGTCAAGGAGCTCATCTCCGACGGCACGGCCGTGCCGATCAACGAGGCCATCGAGATCGTCTCCGGCGTCCTGTCCGCCCTGCAGTACTCGCACGCCAACCACCTGGTGCACCGCGATATCAAGCCGGGCAACATCATGCTGACCCCCGAGGGCAAGGTCAAGGTCATGGACTTCGGTATCGCGAGGGCCCTGACCGACTCGCAGGCCACCATGACGCAGACGAACGCCGTCGTCGGCACCGCCCAGTACCTCTCCCCCGAGCAGGCCCGCGGTGAGACCGTCGACGAGCGCTCCGACCTGTACTCGACCGGCGTCGTCCTCTTCGAGCTGCTCACGGGCCGCCCGCCCTTCAAGGGCGACTCGGCGGTGGCCGTCGCCTACCAGCACGTCGAGCAGATCCCACCCACGCCCTCCTCGATCCTCTCCGACATCCCGGATTCTCTGGACCGCGTTGTGCTCAAGGCCCTGGCGAAGAACCGCGACGACCGCTACCGCAGCGCCGCCGAGATGCTCTCCGACCTCCAGCGCGTCGCACGCGGCATGGACGTGGGCGCCCCGCCCGCCGACTCGTGGGCGACCGAAGTCCTGCCCTCCGCCGGCCTCGTCGGTGCGCGCGCTGCGGTGCCCGCGGCCACCTCCACGGTGAGCGCGCCCGCAGCCGGGGTCTCCTCGACCTCGACGTCGCTGCCCGCGGTCAGCTCCGACGGGGACGCCGCCAGCAAGGCAGCGGCGGCCCGCAAGCGCCGCACCGCGATCATCATGACGCTCGTCGTCATCGCACTTCTCCTCATCGGCGGCAGCGTGTGGGCTCTGAGCCGCAGCGCCGCGACGCCGGAGGCCGTCTCCGTACCCAACGTCGTCGGCCTGTCCCAGGCGGATGCGAAGTCCCAGATCGAGGCCGCCGGCCTCGAGTGGGAACTCAACCCCGAGAAGGTCGCCTCCGACACCGTCGACAAGGACGCGGTCGCCTCGACCGACCCCGCTGGCGGCGCCCAGGCTGAGAAGGGCTCGACCGTGCGCGTCACGATTTCCTCGGGCCCCGACTCGGTCACCCTGCCCGACAACCTGGTCGGCATGAGCCCCGACGAGGCCCGTCAGGCTGTCGAGGCCTTGGGCCTGAAGTGGGAGGTCAACTCCAGCAAGGTCGCCTCCGACACCGTCGCCGAGGGTAAGGTCGCCCAGACCAACCCCTCGCCCGGCTCCAAGGTCAAGGCCGGCCAGACGATCACCGCGTACCTGTCCTCCGGCTCCGACCAGGTCGAGGTCCCCGACCTGGTGGGCATGAGCCAGGACCAGGCGCGCAGCGCCCTGAAGGCCGTCGGCCTGGAACTGGGTAACGTCACGACCGTCGACTCCGACAAGGATAAGGACCGCATCGTCTCCCAGGATCCCGAGACCGGCTCCAAGGTCAAGAAGGGCACCACGATCGCCGTGTCCATCTCGACCGGCAAGGCCGCCCAGGTTGAGATCCCCACCGTCGTCGGCATCAGCCGCGAGGACGCCGAGGCTCAGCTCAAGGCCCTGGGCCTGAACGTGACCGTCGAGGAAGTCAGCGGCAGCCAGCCCAGCGGCCAGGTCACCGCCGTCGAACCGGGCGAAGGCTCCAAGGTGGACAAGAACTCGACCGTGAAGCTCAAGGTTTCCAAGGGTTCCGCATCTCCGACGCCCAGCCCGTCGCCCTCCACCAAGAAGTGAGCCCCCGCTCACCCAACGATCAGGGCCCGCACCGACAGGATTCTTCCTGGGGTGCGGGCCCCGTCGTATGCGCACGCCGAATGGCCGGCGTGGCGCGAGTGCTGCGGGGCGGGGTGTTGTGTGCGGGGTGGCGCTGGGGCATGTGTGAGCGCGCAGTTTCAGGCACGAGGCCTGGGTTGCGTTCCGGGTTCGTGGCGGCGCCCTCGGTCGTCTCCTCAGCTGACTCAGCACGAGGCCTGGGTTGCGTTCCGGCTTCGTGGCGAACGCGCTCAGCTGCTGTGGTGTGCGGGACGTGTGACCGGAGCGTTAGCCCGATAGGTGGCGCCATGGGCCCCTTGATGCGCACGTTAACCCGTTTGGTGGAGCGTGGGCGGGGCTGCCCACGCTCCACTCATGGGGACCACGCTCCACTCATGGGGCCCACGCTCCACTCATGGGACCTACGCTCCACTCACGAGGCCCACGCTCCACTCATGGGGTCCACGTACCACGATCCCAGCACAAGCTCGCCGACGGGCACAAAGCCAACTCCGATTCCGCGCCAGGCGCGACCCACGCGGATAGGTTGCGCGCACGCGGATAGGTTATGCGTTCGCGGATAGGTTATTAACCTATCCACATGCTTCAAACCTATCCGTGAGGCGATTACCGGCTCTTCGCATTGTGGGGTGTGGGGGTGGTGTTCGAAGCGTCCCGGGGATC
>ERZ772979.1300-NODE-1300-length-14685-cov-25.752016_pt1 | contig 14685 bp, 14 predicted proteins | sample MGYA00511130_ERZ772979 | MGnify/ENA primary metagenome ERZ772979 (study PRJEB29015, sample SAMEA2738103) | human oral metagenome | biome: human oral; feature: human-associated habitat; material: saliva | place: China | collected 2186 ... | reverse complement strand
GGTGTCGCTGGCCGTGGTGGTGTGAGCGCTGCGGGTCGTGGCGCTTCCGGTGCTGGTGCGGTTGGTCGTGGTGGTGTGGCGCCGGTGGGTTCTGGCGCCTCTGGTACTGCTGGCGGTCGTGGCGGTGTCGCTGGCCGTGGCGGTGTCGCTGGTGGTCGTGGTGCTTCCGGTGCTGGTGCGGTTGGTCGTGGCGGTGTTGGGGATCGTCGTGAGAAGAAGGGGCAGGTGCGGCGTCGTGCGTATGATGTGGTGCGTGTGGATGCCTTGGAGGAGCGTGGTGCTCAGATGATGGGTGGTGCTGCTGGTAGTGCTGATCAGCTCAAGCCGATTGCTCGTGATGCTGATGCTGACTGGTGAGTGGTGGTTGGTTCAGTGATGGCGGGGGGCCGAACCCTTGATGGGTGCGGCCCCCCCGCTTGTTGGTGTGTTAGCTCGTGCGGCGCCGCGCCCAGGTGATTCCCACCGCGGCGGCCAGGAGGAGGAGTGCGGCGCCCGCGCCCACGCCAATCAACAAGCCGCGCGAAGAGGCAGACGCTGACTCGGAAGGGGCGTCCGCGCTGGTGTCCGAGGCGGGCTCGTCGGCCTGTGTGGGGGTGATGGTGAAGGGGTTGATGGGGGCGGGCATGTCAATGAACGGGCCGACCGTTCCTTCTCGATAATCGAAAAAGGTCTGCTCGACCTCGCCTTCGAGCAGGGGATCGTCGGTGGTGGGGATCGTCGCCCCTTCTTTGGTTTTCCACTGGCAGTACGACAAATGGGATGGAGCATTCGGATCACTGGAAATCAGATCGTCCAGATGCTCGAGGGAGGGGGCGGCGTTACAACGTGCGTTGTCAATAGAAGTGAAACGGACTTCGAGTTCAGTGATGGAGGCGTTGTCGAGGGAGGAAGCGATCTGGTTGAGGTAGACCAGGGGTGCACGCACTTGCACGTGGCCGGATTCGTCCAGGGAGTAGAAGGCATGGCGGGCCTCGCGCGCGTAATCAGCGGTGATGATGCACGAGTTGGATAGGTACTCAGCCTTGACGTAGTAGTTGTTGCTCCTGCCGGACCAGAAGGTAGCTACCAGGTCTGAACAATCCTGCTCAGTGAGATCGGCTCTGCGTCCGTCGGCCAAGAATGTAACGGTGAGATTAGTGAGGTAGGTTTCCTCTCCGGAGACAGAATCGAGATCCTGGGACACTTTTGCCCTGATGGAGATCTCGCGTCCGGGCAACAACGGTGAGCTGGGAACCGGGGTGGGTGTGACTCTGGGAACAGGGATAGGATCGCCTGCGCCATAGGCTGGGCTCACACCACCAACCACACAGCACGCGGCCGCAGCCACGCACGCCAGCGTGCGTCTCATGTGTGTGCGTCGCGTTGTCGCCATTGATCCTCCTGTTGTGGTCTGCCCAAGGGTGGGTGTTAGCTTGTTCGGCGCCGTGCCCAGGTGATTCCCACCGCGGCGGCCAGGAGGAGGAGCGCGGCGCCCGCGCCTACGGCGATGATCAGGCCGCGCGAAGAGGCAGACGCTGACTCGGAAGCGGCGTCGGCGCTGGTGCCCGAGGCGGGCTCGTCGGCCTGTGTGGGGGTGATGGTGAAGGGGTTGATGGGTGCGGGCAGGTCAATGAACGGGCCGACCGTTCCTTTTTGATAATCGAAAAAGGTTTGTTCGACCTCGCCTTCGAGCAGGGGATCGTCGCTGGTGGGGATCGTCGCCCCTTCTTTGGTTTTCCACTGGCAGTACGACCAATGACTAGCCGAAAGTAGATCGTCCAGATGCTCGAGGGAGGGGTCGGCGTTACAACGAGCATTGATAAAGTACATGAAATCGACTTCGAGTTCAGTGACGGAGGCGTTGTCGAGGGAGGAAGCGATCTGGTTGAGGTAGACCAGGGGTGCACGCACTTGCACGTGGCCGGATTCGTCCAGGGAGTAGAAGGCGTGGCGGGCCTCGTGCGCGTAGTCAGCGGTGATGATGCACAAGTTGGATAGGTACTCAGCCTTGACGTAGTAGTCGGTGCTCCTGCCCGACCAGAAGGTAGCTACCAGGTCTGAACAATCCTGCTGAGTGAGATCGGCGCCGCGTCCGGTGCCCCGGAATGTAACGGTGAGATTAGTGAAGTAGGTTGCCTCTCCGGAGAAATCATCGCGATGCTGGGACACTTTTGCCCCGATAGAGATCTCGCGTCCGGGCAACAACGGTGAGCTGGGAATCTGGGAGGGCGTGACTCTGGGAACAGGGATAGGATCGCCCGCGCCATAGGCTGGGCTCACACCACCAACCACACAGCACGCGGCCGCAGCCACGCACGCCGCCCACCTGGCCAATCGATCCCTAGTCAGTTTTTTCATGGAGGTTCCTTCCACTTCGTCGCGCGTGGTTGCTTTGCTGCGAGGAGTTGGTTAGTAGGGGCCTACATCTTTGGTGGCCTCGGACAATTCCAGTTGTGGGTTGGCGCGGAAGCGCTTCATCTTCTCGGATTCGTAGACCGAGTCGATTGTACTAATCTCGGTGTTGAGATCATCGATCACCTTGTCAAGAGAGGCGCGCGACTCGTCGTCATTACCAGTGATTTTCTTGAGGGCGTCCTCAATCTGTTTTGCAAATTTCTCGGCGTTGGCGGCCATCTGTGTCAATGCCTTCGCCTCTGCTGAGAGGTACTTCTGGTACCTGGAGCCAAAGGCCGAGGGGCCGTCCTCGGTGCCCCACTTGCTCTCGGTCTGCTCATCGGCAGTTTCCGACATAGCGCCTGCGGCCCTGTTGAGTCGGGCAACGACGCTGTCCTCCCCCTCCGTGAGCGCCTTGATCCACTTGCCCCACTGTTGCCTTGTCACTTCGAGTCGGTCAACCATGACGTATCTCCTTCGAACAGCCTGACTGCTACCCGAGTTAGCCTAGCAGACGGTAAAACTGGGGCGCGGTGGTGTCTAACAGTGTGGGACACCCCGTTTGGCAGGCGGCATCAGCCGATGATGGGCTGCTCCTCGGGCATACGGATGACGCGGGAACGCTCGCGCAGGGCCAAAGCGGCCGCCACCGTCATCGAACCGGTACGACCGGCAAACATGAGCGCAATCAGCACATACTTCGCGGCCACCGGCAGATTGGGTGTCACGCCCGTGGACAGGCCGACGGTGGCGAACGCGGAGACAGTCTCGAACAGGATGATGTCCAGCGAGTGATCCGTCATGGTCAACAGCAGGACCACGGAGATAGCGACCATCGCCAGGCCCAGCAGGGACACGGCAACCGCCAGGCGTACCGTCGAGGTGGGGATACGACGTCCGAAGGTCTCGATATCGCGGTCACCCCGGGCCTCGGCGATGACGGCGAGGACCAGCACCGCGAAGGTTGTGACCTTCACGCCGCCCGCCGTGGACGCCGAGCCGCCGCCGATCATCATGAGGATGTCCTGAACGAAGTGTGTCTGTGAGTGCATCGCCCCCACGTTTAACGCCGAAAGACCCGAAGAGCGCGAGTTCACGCCCGCGAGCATCGCGTTGAGGATCTTCGAGGGCGTGTCCACGGACCCCAGCGTCGCCGGGTTGTGCCATTCGGTGAGGGCCAGGGCGAGTGCGCCGATGAACGCAAGGATCAGGTAGGTGGACAGCGTCAGCTTCGTGTGCAGGCGCCAGCGTCGTGGCGCGCGCAGATTCTTCGCAACATCCATGATGACGGGGAAGCCGATAGCCCCCACCGTCGTGCCCAGGATGATGGGGACCAGCATCCACCAGTCGGTCACGTGCGGCTCAAGTCCGCCGGGCAGAATCACGAAGCCGGCGTTGTTGAACACGGAGATGGCCATGAACACGGCGTCCCACACGGCGTGCGCGGGGTCGATGCCCATGGTGAGGAAACGCGGCAGGAACATGACCGCCAGGAGCGCCTGCATGGTCAGCGAGGTCGCGATGACTGCCTTGAGCAGCGTGGAAATCTGGCCCATCGCTCCCGTCCCGGTCTCCTGGGTGGCGAGCATGCGCTGGGTGAGTCCCAGGTGTCGGGACACCGCGAAGCCGAGGATCGACGCCAGCGTCATGACGCCCAGGCCGCCGACGACGATGCCCGCCGCGATGACAGCCTGCCCGAAGGGGGACCAATACGATGCTGTGTCCACCGTCGTGAGACCTGTCACGCAGACGGCTGATACGGCGGTAAAGAGCACGTCGACGAAGGGAGCGGACTCGTCAGAGGCGGAAGCGATCGGCAGCATGAGCAGCGCCGTGATGACGCCGATAATCAGCGCAAACGTGCTCAGGGCCAGTCGCGCCGGCGAGTACCGGGCCTGCCGGGACAGCCACGCGCGCACGCGCTGCCCGTACGAGGTGGGCACCTGGGGGTGAGGGCCGCGGGGGCCGCCGGGGACCTGTCGGACGACGGGGGAGGGCTGGGGGCTGAGGGTTTCCTCTGAAATGGCGCGGGACGAGGCCGTGGCTCGTCCTCTCATCATGGACCGTGTGGCGCCGGGATTGGTGCGCAGCCGAGGGGTCTCAACCCGAGGCTTGCGTCCCTTGCGTGCCGGTCTCATCATTTCTCCTTAACGACTCTGCAACAAAAGTGGATAAAGTTGCAGTTTCCATGCGGTTGGGCAGTAGTATATTTCGTGAGGCTACGTAAGCGGTGAACGAACGGGTTTAGCGCGCCTCGCGAGCATACTGGGAGTCATTAATGGAACAGCAGTCGGCGCCGCGCTTTATGACCGTCACGGAAGTGGCGGACATCATGCGCGTCTCTAAAATGACTGTGTACCGGTTGATTCACAGTGGCGAAATGCCCGCGATTCGCGTCGGAAAGAGCTTCCGAGTCCCGGAGGCCGCGGTCGCCCAGATGATCCAGGCCGGTATGGCGGATCACTCCGGTGGCCAGGCTCGCGTCATTGGCGGGTAGTATAGGCACGATGTGCCCGCTCCGGGCACCCATCATTAGTTAGCGGTAGTACCTCTGCCGCCCACACTACGAGGGAGGAACCCCATGGGCTCCGTCATCAAGAAGCGCCGCAAGCGCATGGCGAAGAAGAAGCACCGCAAGCTCCTGCGCAAGACGCGTCACCAGCGTCGCAACAAGAAGTGAGCGAGCGGAGGCCCGACCATTGGTCGGGCCTCTCGTGTATGTCGGGCCGGCCGCCGGTAGGTGAGGGTGCAGATGACCAGCTGCGCCGAGGCCTGTAGACCCTATACTTGGGCGTTATGGACCGCACCATTATTCACGTCATGCGCCACGGCGAAGTGGACAACCCCAACGGTGTTCTCTACGGGCGGCTGCCCGGATTTGGGCTCACGGAGCTGGGGCATCAGATGGCCGCTCGCGCGGCCGACTACCTTCAGGAATCGGGTGCGGACATCGCTCGCGTCATTTCCTCGCCGCTCCTGCGTGCCCAGTTGACGGCCGCGCCGACGGCCGCCGCCTACGGCCTGAGTATTGCCACCGATCCGCGCCTCATCGAGTCGGACAACGTCTTCGAAGGCCTTCCCGTCAACTCGAATCGCGCGATGCTGGCCAACCCCAAGTACTTCAAGTACTACTGCAACCCGCTGCGCCCCTCGTGGGGTGAGCCCTACCGTGACGTCGCCTCCCGCATGAGGGCGGCCCTGTCCTCGGCCCTGCGCGAGGCGCGCGGACGCGAAGCCCTGGTCGTCTCCCACCAGAACCCGATCGTCACGCTCACGCGTTTCGTCGACGGCCTGCCCTTGGCGCACTCGCCCAAGTCGCGCCACTGCTCGCTGGCCTCGATCACGTCGTTCATCTTCTCGGGCTCGACGCTCGTGGGCACCTCCTACGCGGAACCCGCGGCCGACCTCGTCGCCCTGGCGCGCGACATGACGCCGGGAGACTCTGCCGCCGACCTGCGCCGCTGAGGGCACGCGGCGGACAATACCGCAGCAAGTGAAGCGGGCGACCCGATCAAGGATCGCCCGCTTCACGTCACGCTCCTGCCTCAGGAGGCCTCTCCGTCCGACGTCTCATCGGGGTTGGTGCCGCGCTTGTCGTGCTTGCGCTGCTCCTCATCGCGGCGTTCCTCCTCGCGGCGCTTGCGCTGGATGTCGCGTTCGAGGCGGAAGAGAAACTCGGGGTCGTCGTCCGGCGCGGACGGGCGCGCGGGCTTGCTCGGAGGCGCCTGCTGGGCCTTTTCGGCGCGCTGGACCCAGCGCAGCACCAGCCACACGATCGGGCCGATCGCGGCGATAGTCGCCGTGAACAAAATGATCAGCAGCCAGATCGGCTTCGGCAGCTTGCCGGGCATCTCGTCTTCGGGGGTGCGATGCCAATCTGCGGCCGCGTAGATGGTGAGCGCAATCATGGCGACGAAAAGGACAATCCTGAGCATATGCCTAGTTTAGGGGCGTGCACTGCCTCACGTCGCCTCGTTCACTCCCGGGGCAATCCTGCCCGCTCAGCCCTCCGTGATCTGCGGCAGCGCCGCGTACGAGGAGGCGGCTCCCGGCGTCAGGACCGCCGTGGCTCCTGCCCGCATCCCGGCGGCCACGGCCTCGGCGAAGGGCATGCCGAGTGCCAGCGCCGCCGCCAGCGCACCCACGCACGCGTCGCCCGCACCCGTCGTATCCGCCACCTTGCCGAGCGTCACAGCGGGGCAGTGGCCGACCTCGGCCCCGGACACCCACGCCGCTCCCTGCGCGCCCAGCGTCACGACGATGTGGCGCGGCCCCATGCCACGCAGCGCGCGAGCGATCCCGATCGCCTCGGTCGGCGTCGCAGGGGCGGGCAGGCCCAGGGTTAGCCCAGCCTCCGTCTCGTTGACGACCAGGACATCAACCTGCGCCAGCGTCGCCGGGGCGGTGTCGCGCGCCGGCGCCAGATTGAGCAGGACGCGCGCACCGTGCGAGTGCGCCCACTCGATGGCCGCGGCGTTCGCCTCGGCGGGCACCTCCGCTTGCAGGACCACAACGTCGGAGGACGCGGGAATCAACGAGGCCTTGGCGGGCTCGGTGGTCACAGCCGCGTTCGCCCCCGCGTCCAGGATGATCGTGTTCTCGCCGGAGGCGGCCACGGTGATCAGCGCCGTCCCCGATGGGCCATCAACCGCGCGCAGGTGGGTGACGTCCACCCCGTGCGAGGCGAGCTCATCGCGTAGTCGCTGGCCCGACGGGTCGGATCCAACCGCGCCCACGAACAGCGTCGATACTCCCGAGTGCGCGGCCGCCGCCGCCTGATTCGCCCCCTTCCCGCCCAAGCCGTAGGTGAGGGAAGAACCCGACAGAGTCTCGCCGGGGGAGGGGAAACGGTCGACGGTGACCGTAACATCTTGGTTAATGGAACCGACAACAATGACGCGTGCCATGGAATCTCCTATGTGAGGGAGGCTCTATTGTGTCACGTCACACGCGGAACGCAAATATCCCTCGGGGTCGATTGAGGCGTCATTTCAACGATTAAGTGTTGCTTAAGTTCTATGCCAGTTTCCTGCAATACTACTAAAGAGACGCTTTGTGGTGAACTATCCGCCGTGCGCAATCTCCGATACCTCGTTTCGACCCGCCCGGCAGCCCCATCCTGCCGCCCCATCACCATCCCCTCCCAGGTGATCCAGGCAGGGGCCACGGCCTCGTCCCCCACGCGCACAACCGCACCTTCTGCGGCTGGGACAGACAGCCTCGCGCGCGTCCTCCTGCCCCTCCTGGGCATCTACGCTCTCGGCACAGTCTCCCTCCAAGGCTTCAACCTGGTCTACCTGCGCGTCGCCGCCGACATCGGTGCCGGCGAAGCCTCCGGCCTCATCACCGCAATCCCCGGCATCGTCCTGGGCGTCGCCTGCTTCCTATACGGAACCCTCGGCGACTTCATCCCCCTGCGCCGCATCGTCGACGTCGGCGTCGTCCTCATCGTCGCCGGATCCCTCCTCGGCTTCGCATTCTCCTCGTCCCTGACCGGCATCATCATCGCCCGAGCCCTCCAAACCCTCGGCTACCAGGCCTCCGCCTCCGCCTACATGATCCTGGCCACCGGCATCGTCGACCCCAAGCGCCGCGGCCTCTACGTCGGCCTCATGTGCGCCGCCTTCCAGGGCGGAACCGCCATCGGCATGCTGTCGGGAGGCCTCCTCGCCGACATCAACTGGGCGATCCTACTGCTCATTCCCCTCGGCGGCCTCGCCGTCCTGCCCATCATGGGACGCCGCGTCCCCGCACACGCCCACGCCGGACGCATCGACGTCGTCGGCCTCGCGATCTTCTCCTCGCTGGCCCTCCTGCTCACCCTGGTCGCCTCCAACCCGCGCTGGTGGCTCATCGGCGGCCTCATCATCGGCGGCGCCCTCTTCTGGCGCTATATCGGCCGCGCCCGCGCCCCCTTCATCACCCGCTCCTTCTTCACCAACGTGCCCTGGGCGCGCTCCGTCAGCCTCATCGTCATCATCTACTGCATGAACTTCACGGTCGCTCCCCTCATGAACGGCATCGGCGCCGCCCACTACGGGCTCACCCCCGCCCAGGTCTCCGTGCGCCTCCTGCCCGCCTACTGCGTCGCGCTGACCACCGCCATGAGCTCCGGCGCCGTCATGGCCCGCATCGGGCGCGGCGCTACCGTGCGCGGCTGCGTCGCCCTCATCCTGTCCGGCACCGCGCTCCTCGCCCTCTTCATGAGCTCCGGCCCGTGGGTCATCACCGCCGCCATGTGCCTCATCTACGCCGGCTTCGGCGCGCTCTTCACCCCCATCTACGACACCGTCTTCGCCACCGTCGCACCCGGCCAGAACGGTCGCGCCGTCGCCATGAACGACCTCGCCATGCAGGGCAGCGCCGCCATCGGAATCGGCGTGTTCACTCCCTGGCTGGCCTCCGGATCCTTCGAATCCATCGCCGTCGTCTGCGTCGGAGCTGCAGCCATCGGCATCCTCGGCGACTGGGCCCACGAGGCCCTCTATCGCCGCGGGCGCTGACCCGCTCGCTCACCCGCGTGGCTACCCCGGCCTCGTGAAAGTGCTGACTAGCGCGCCGACCCGCGTCAACCCGCCCCGGCCTCGTTCTTAGGACAGGAACAGCGCCAGCGCAGCCAATAGCGCCCATGCCAGGGTGAAGAAACCCGTATTGCGCAGGACAGTGATGAGCGCTCGGCCCGAGGCGCCGGTCAGCACCGGCAGGCTCACTCCGGCCGCCCACGCGGCCGCTCCCACGCCCAGCGCGCACGTCGCCAGCGGATGCAAACCGACCGCAGCGCCGAGGGTCACGATCATCGCGACCGGCACCCACGCGCACGCCGCAAACACCCAGCGCGACGCCCGATCGCCCAGGCGCACGGCCGCCGTCGTCTTGCCGGACTCGCGGTCCGTCGGAATGTCTCGAATGTTATTGGCCATCAGCAGCGCCACCGACAGCAGGCCCAGCGCCGACGCGCTCATCCACAGCCACCACGGAGCCGACTGCACCTGCGTCCATGTCGTTCCCACGCACGCCAGTAGACCGAAGAATACGAAGACCATCAGTTCGGACAGGCCGATGCCCATGTAGGCGTAGGGGTGCTTGCCACCCGTGTAGAACCACGCGGCCACGACCGCCGCAGCGCCCGCAGCGATCAGCCACCATGTGCCCGACACGGCAACCAGGGCGAGGCCCGCCACGCCGGCCACCGCGAACGACCCCAGCGCGGCTGCCAGGACCGTTGTCGGCTTGGCCAGGCCCCCGCCCGTCAGGCGTGCGGGCCCCTTGCGGTTGTCATCCGTGCCGCGAATCCCATCCGAATAGTCGTTCGCGTAATTGACTCCCACCTGCAGGGCCAACGCCACCACGAGCGCCAGGAGAGCCCGCAGCGCCTCAAACCCGCCCAGGTAATGCGCGGCCGCCGACCCGACAATCACGGGTGCGGCGGCGGCGGGCAGGGTGCGCAAGCGAGCGCCTTCAATCCAATCCGTCACGGTAGCCATGGCTACCAGTGTAGTTGGAGGCGGCGCTCGCCCGTCAGTCGGGTTAGCGCACCCAGTCCCTCTCGGTGCCTTCGACGGCAGTCGCGGCTGCGACGGCGGCACCACGGTCGATCTTGTCGAAGCCCAGGTACGGCAGCTCCGTCACCGCGACCACGCGGCGCGGCGCCTGCGCGCGACCGATGTGCGCGGCGGCGTGCTCGCGCACGGCCGAGCCCAGCTCGGCCATTTCCAGGGAGTCCGACGGCATCTGGTGGGGAACCACCAGGGCGGTGACGATCTGTCCCCACTTCTCATCCGGCGTGCCCAGGATCCAAGCATCCGAAATGCCCTCGTACGAACGCAAGGCGCGGCGCAGGGGACCCGGCGCGATCGACAGACCGCCCGAAATGATGACGTCGTCCGCGCGCCCGCTCACCTCGACCTTGCCCGACGCGCGGATGACGCCCATGTCGCCGGACACCATCCAGCGCTGGCCGCCCTCCTCGAAGAAGGGGCTGTCCGCGTCCAGGTAGCGCGTCATCAGCGTCGGGCCGTTAAACGCCAGGCGGGTACGCCCGTCCCAGTCGACCGCGCGCACCGTGATGCCGGGCATCGGCTCGCCGTCGTAGACGCAGCCGCCCGCCGTCTCCGTCATGCCGTAGGTGACGCGCACCTTCAAGCCCGCGTTCAGGGCGCGCTCGAGCAGGTGATTGCTGATCGCCGCGCCGCCCACGAGAATCGCGGACAGGGAGCGCAGGGCCTCCAGGACCTCCTCGTCAGCGTCGAGGCACTGCACGAGCTGCGTGGGCACCAGCGACAGGTAACCGGGCATGTCATCCTGCGTGACGCCCTGAATGGCGGGCAGCAGATCGCGCGGATGAAAGCCGTTCGTCGTATCCACGACCTGCGGGTTCGTGCCCGCGACCGCCGCGCGCAGCAGGATCATCGCGCCCGCGATGTGATGGGTGGGCAGCGCGAGGATCCAGCGGCCGGGGCCGCCCAGCGCCAGCTCGGTCGCCTTCACCGAGGACATGAGCGCGTCTGTGGACAGGCCGACCAAGCGCGGCTTGCCCGCGCTGGAACCGGACGTCGAGAGGACCAGGTCCACGCCGTCAAAGAAATGCGGGTCGTTCTTGATGTGATTGGCGAGGCCGGGGTAGTCCTCCTCGGGGAAAGCCTGCTCGGGGGTCGCAGCGGAACCGCGCAGCGTGGCGGGAGGAACTTTGGCGGGGTCGCGCACAAAGACGACCGTGTGGGGCGCGGGGTGGTTCGGGTCTGCGGCGCGCTCCTCGTAGAGTTCAACCAGCTTGTGGATCGATGCGTTAGCAAGCGCGGCGGCACCGATCGATGTACCGCCAGGTACGACAAGAATTCGCGGCGCAGCCATGATGAGCCTCCCAAGTTCTATAGCGAGCGCATATATGACAAGGATAGGTGCTTGCGTACGCCCAGGTGGCAGGCCGCTTCGCGGCAATAATCACGTTTGGGGGCTAAAAACTGAACAATTCCGTCATTTTCATGTGGCAGACGACGCAACTGAAAATTCAACCGTCTACTTCCACAAGCATGCATGAGGCGATAGGATGAACGGCGATGCTCAAAAATCTTTCCACTAAAACCAGATGGGCGATCGGCGCCGCGTGCGCCCTCGTCTTCCTTGTCGTCTGCGCCGTCATCGTGTATGCGGCCAACTACTCTGGCCGCGCGCTGCCGGGCACGACCGTCGCCGGGACCTCCGTCGAGGGCATGACCCGCGACCAGGTCGTCTCCACCGTCACCGCACGAGCCGACGCCACCAACGTGACCCTCATGGTCGAAGGGAAAGCCACCACGGCCTCGCTCAACGAAGCCGGCATCTCCCTTGACGCCGAGGCGACCGCGGACGAGGCCATGAAAGGCTCGACCTCCCTGTTCTCCTTCGTCGGTGCACTCTTTACCAACCGCACCGTCGAACCCGTCACCACCGTCTCTGAGGACTCGATCAAGAAGCTCGCCGCGACCGCGAACTCCACCCTGACCTCGGAAATGAAGGACGCGCAGGTCATCATCGCGCCCGACGAAGAATCCTTCACCTTCACGCCCGCGCAGAACGGCAACGGCATCGCGCCCGACGAGGTCGCCGCCGCCGTCAAGGAGGCCGGTGCGACCCTGACCTCGGTCACCAAGGACGTCTCCGTCTCCCAGATGGAGCCCAGCATCACCACCTCCGATGCCGAGCGGGCCGCCGACAAGGCCAACGAGCTGCTCGACACGCAGATCGAAATCTCCGACGGCATCGACACCTTCTACGCCGAGCGCTCCGACAAGGTCCAGTGGTTCGAATTCCTCACCAAGGATGACGGTACCCTCGACGAGCCCTCCATCAGCACCGTCAAGGTCGCCGACTGGGTCAACGCCCTGGCGTCCACCACCGACGTCAAGCCCGAGAATCGCGTCGAAAACGTGGACTCCTCCGGCAACGTGCTGACCACCGCCCGCGAAGGCAAGAAGGGCCTGAAGACTAACAACACCGAAGAGATCACGAAGGGCGTCGTTGCCGCGATGAGCGACGGCAAGGCGTACGAGGGCCTGTTCCACTATGACGACGTCGAGCCCGGCTCCGAGACCAAGCAGGTCGCCGAAGGCACCGAAAACCTGGTCTACCAGGCAGCCGAAGGTGAGAAGTGGGTCGACATCAACCTTTCTGACGCCTCCGTCACCGCCTATGTTGGCGGCAAGGTTGCGGGCGGTCCGTTCTACATGGTGCCCGGAGCCCCCGACACGCCCACCGTCACTGGCACGTTCCACGTGTACCTCAAGTACGACGTGCAGACCATGCGTGGCGAGAACGCCGACGGTAGCAAGTACGAGACCGAAGGTGTCCCGTGGGTCACTTACTTCACCGGCTCCTACGCGATGCACGGTGCCCCCTGGCGTTCCTCCTTCGGGTGGAGCGGCTACGGCGGCTCCCACGGCTGCGTGAACATGCCCGTCGACGCCGCCAAGTTCATCTACGACTGGACCGACATGGGCGACACGGTGGTCGTGCACTACTGATGGCCGACACTGAGCATTGGGGGCGGGCCGGAACCGAAGGGTTCCGGCCCGCTCTCTGTTACCGCGCGAGGGGCGCGGGCGCGTGGCAGTGAGGGCTGCGGGTACTGCGGGCGCCTACCGTGGGTGGCGTGTGCTGCACCGTGCTGGACCTGCTGGCGTGGTTTCCCAACAATGTCGCACGTAATTTCCATGTCAACCTTTCAAGTATTGAAATTGCGTTGTTGGAATTGCAACGTTTGTGGCGGATGTTGAAGATTCAAGGAAGGGATTACGTGCGAGATTTATGGGGAGTGAGTGGGGGGCTGATGGCTGACGGCTGATGGCTGATGGCTGACGGCTGGTAGTAAGCTGCTAGTGACACGCGGCTAGCGGCTGCGTTCCCCGACTCTTGGCAGGTGTTCCATGTTTTTCCGCGACGATGCGCTGAGCGCGGGCAACGGCCTCGGCCCCGACGAGTGGTGGAAGGGTGCCGTCGTCTACCAGATCTACCCGCGCTCCTTCAAGGATTCCAACGGGGACGGCTTCGGTGACCTCGAAGGCATCCGACAGAAGCTGGACTACCTGAAGAACCTGGGAGTGGACGTCCTGTGGCTGTCGCCGATCTACGCCTCCCCGCAGGCCGACAACGGCTACGACATCGCGGACTACTACGACATCGACCCCATGTTCGGGACGCTCGAGGACTTCGACCGCCTGCTCGCGGACGTCCACGAGCGGGGCATGCGCCTCGTCATGGACCTGGTCGTCAATCACTCTTCCGACGAGAACCCGTGGTTCGTCGAGTCGCGCTCCTCGCGGGAGAACCCGAAGCGCGACTGGTACATCTGGCGTGACCCCCGCCCCGGGCACGTTGGCGGCGAGGCCGGGGCGCAGCCCAACAACTGGGGGTCCTTCTTCTCCGGCTCGGCCTGGGCGTGGGACGAGGCCACGGGCCAGTACTACCTGCACCTGTTCCACAAGAAGCAGCCCGACCTGAACTGGGACAACCCGCACGTGCGCGCCGCCGTCTATCGCATGATGAACTGGTGGCTCGACCGCGGCGTCGACGGCTTCCGCATGGACGTCATCAACCTGATTTCGAAGGACCCGGCCCTGCCCGACGGCATCGTCTACCCGGGGCGCGCGTGGGGCGAGGGCTACCCGCACTTCTCCGAAGGCCCCCACCTGCACGACTACCTGGCCGAGATGCGCCGCGAGGTCTTCGCCGGGCGCGCCGGAACCATGACGGTCGGTGAGTGTCCCGGCGTGCGCCGCGACAACGTCCTGCTCTTCACGGACCCGGCCAGGCGTGAGCTCGACATGGTCTTCCAATTCGACCACGTCGACCTCGGCCTCGAGGCGGGGAAGTTCCATCCCCGCCCGCTGCGTCCCGGCGAGCTCGCCGACTGCCTGAGCGCGTGGCAGGAGGCCCAGGGAAGCGTTGGCTGGAACAGCCTGTACCTGGACAATCACGACCAGCCGCGCGCCGTCAGCCGCTTCGGCGACGAGGCGCACCGCTACGCCTCGGCGACCGCCTTGGCCACCGCCCTGCACATGCTGCGTGGCACCCCCTACGTCTACCAGGGCGAGGAGCTCGGCATGACCAACGGGGTCTTCCATGGCCTCGACGATTTCCGTGACGTGGAGGCGCTGCGCTACTACCGCGAGGCCGTGGCGGCGGGGGAGGACCCCGAGTCGGTCCTGGCCGGGATGCGCGCCACCGGCCGCGACAACGGGCGCACCCCCGTTCAGTGGGACGCGGGGCCGAACGCGGGCTTCACCGACGGCACCCCGTGGATCGGCGTCACCCCGAACTACACGGAGATCAACGCCG
>ERZ772979.1295-NODE-1295-length-14711-cov-2.814410_pt1 | contig 14711 bp, 9 predicted proteins | sample MGYA00511130_ERZ772979 | MGnify/ENA primary metagenome ERZ772979 (study PRJEB29015, sample SAMEA2738103) | human oral metagenome | biome: human oral; feature: human-associated habitat; material: saliva | place: China | collected 2186 ... | reverse complement strand
TGGATGACTCGAAATCGAATCTCTTGCAGAGTGATGAAGCTGCGTGCAGGGCAGGTTGCGTGACACGTCCGCGAGGCCACTCTGAAATCGACATCTATTTCTTCAGCTATGGAAGCCGATACGCAGAAGCCATTCGCGACTTCTACCGTTTGAGCGGTCCGACTCCACTTCTGCCGCGTTGGGCTCTGGGGAACTGGTGGAGCCGCTACTACCCCTATTCGCAGGATGAGTACCTCGCGCTGATGGATCGTTTCAATGCGGAAGGAATTCCATTCACGACCGCTGTGTTAGATATGGATTGGCACATCACCGATGTTGATCCGCGCTTTGGCTCAGGATGGACTGGGTACTCGTGGAATCGCGAGTTAATTCCAGATCCTCAAGCTTTTACGGAAGCGCTACGTGATCGAGGTTTGCGTATTTCCGCGAATGTGCATCCCCGCGATGGAATACGCGCATTCGAAGATGCCTATCCAAAGGCCGCCGAAACGATGGGAATTGACCCGGCCAGCGAAGAACCAGTGGAGTTTGATCTGACGGATCCGAGCTTCATTCGCGCCTATTTCGACATGCATCATGATTTGGAGACTGATGGCGTCGATTTTTGGTGGATCGATTGGCAACAGGGCGGTGTTTCACGTCAAAAAGGGCTGGATCCGCTGTGGATTCTCAACTACCTGCACTACATGGACATGGTCGCGGCATCTTCAGAAGGTGAGGAGCAGGATCACGAGCTCCCGCTGATTCTCAGCCGTTACGCGGGCCCAGGTTCGCACCGCTATCCCGTGGGCTTCTCCGGAGACACAGTGGTCAGCTGGGAATCGCTGAAATTCCAGCCCTACTTCACGTCAACGGCCTCGAATATCGGATACGGCTGGTGGAGCCACGACATTGGCGGACACATGCTGGGCGTGCGCGACGAAGAACTGGAAGCACGCTGGTACCAGCTGGGCGTTTTTAGTCCGATTAACCGATTGCACTCGAGTCTGTCGCCTTTCGTGGGCAAGGAACCGTGGAATTTCCAGCAACCCGTGCGCGATATCATGCGCGATGCGCTGATCCTGCGTCACCGCCTCATCCCTTACCTACACACAATGAATTGGCGTGCCGCTACCGAGGGTGCGCCGCTGGTAACTCCCATGTACTGGTCTCACCCAGATGAAGGGATCGCCTACGACGTCCATGAACAATTCATGTTCGGCACGCAATTGATGGTTGCTCCCGTGGTGACCCCGCGCGATGCGAACACCCGCCAGGCGCGCACGCGCATGTGGTTCCCGCGCGGTCAATGGTTCGATTTCTTTACCGGACGCCGCTACGACGCCGAAATGGACGGTGGGCTGCGCCTGAATGTGTGGCGGCCACTGGAACTTCTTCCTGTTTTTGCCCCCGCAGGCGGGATTGTCCCCCTTCAAGAGCTGGATCAGAACATTAACGATTGTGGGAATCCCCAAGCGCTGGAAATCCTTGTCTTCCCCGGTGCTGATGGTCACTTCACCCTGCGTGAAGATGATGGCCGCTACCCCGGTGTCACTTGCGAGCAGCGCAGCGGCGAAGTACGAACCGAGATCGTTTACGACGATGCCTGTGGAACACTGACGATTCACCCAGCAGAGGGCTGTACTGATGCGCTTCCCGCGCTTCGCTCGTGGACTGTCACCATGCGAGGCGTTGAGAAGCCAACGCAGGTGAGCGTCAACGGTGAGTCCACTGAGTTCGCTTACGACCCCGATACCCTGAGTGTGTGCGTGACAATTCACGAGGCCGAGGTGAGTCAGGTTCTAGAAGTTTCCTTCGCGGGTGGGAAGCGTCCCGTCTTTGCAGAAAATCCGGTTGAAAACGATATCTACCAGGCCCTGCTTCGCTGTGAGATGGATGCTCTGGCAAAAGATGATGCCTATGCGATGGTGCGTCGTCTGGGGCATCGGGCACTCCCACAGCTACGCACTCTGGATAGAGGAAAAGAAGCGGGCATATTCCGCTCGGAAATGCCCGCATCAGTGATCGAAATGATCGAGGAAATTTTGCTTCGCAGCTAGCGCTTCTTGTGTGTCATCACGGTGCTGACTCCCGCAATGATAATGAGGAGCACACCCATGATCGCTAGGGTCCCAATGGCCACAAGCGCGAGGTTTGCCGCCTTGACAAAAGCCATGGCAATCAGTGCGATTGCAGTGAAGATAATGATGCACGCCCAGAGAAGCTGCCCGATGCGTACGCCCCGATAGGGAGCTTCCTTCACGTCCTCGGCTGACCACACGTGGGCGGAAGGAACAATCGGGGTATTTTGCGGCTCAAATGTGCGTTCCGAGGCTGTGGGAGAGTCAGGCGTCGACCCTGCCCCCGCGCCTGTCCAGGCTGCGGAAGTATCGGGGGCCGGGGCCTCGTCCTCGGCAGAAGTGTCGGGCGCCTCGGCCTCAGTGTTCGTGTGGGCCTCGGCAGAAGTTTTTTGATTCTCAATTGGAGCATCGGCGAAGGACGGTAGTGGTTTCGTTTCGTCGTCGCCGACCGGCAGGGGAGTGGTCTGCTCAAAGTCGTTTGTACTCATGACAATTCCTTTCAGTGCTGGCCGGCTGCGGGAGATTCAGAGGATGCGCTTGGCGATGGCGACTGGCTCTGGTTGGCTGATGGAGAAGTTCCCGTGGAAGGAGTGGCGCTGGGCGTGGGAGAAGGAGTTGCGGAAGGCCACGGATCTCGATCGACAGAGCTGCCCGTTTCGTCGATGTCCAGGGTGACGAGTTGGTTTTTTGCATTGAGGTAAACAGTGATCCCTTGACCTTCCTTCCAGCTGGGAGAGGTTAGAACTGTCGGGCTATTACTGTCGAAGCCCCGCCACTTTTGATCTCCACTGAGATCAAGATCGAAGGTAATTGGTTGCTTCTGAGCGACGATGCGGATGGGCTGGCCGTCGCGTACGCGGATGTTCGCGTAGGGAATCACCTGGGAGTTAACGGTGATGTCCTTGGTCAGGCCATCGGGAGCATGCGAGAGGTCGAGGGCAAGATTGATGACATTAGAGCCGTTGGAACTTCCAATTGTGTCTGAGCGCCAATCAGCATCGGTATCAATGTTTCCCGCCACGGATGTGTAGTGGAGTGGAGCGGTGGTGGAGTATGCCATTCCTCCAAGAAGCGCTGGAATTGCGAAGAACATTCCGAGAACCGACAAGATGGTGAGCATCACTGAGGAACGATCGCGAAGAGCAGCGATTAGGTGTGCGATGCCGACTACGAGCAGGCAGGCGGCCGCGCCAGTCAAAGCGATCTGTACGCTTCGATCAACCTGCGCCGGGGTGCTGTATCCATTCCGGTAGAGAAGGAAGAACGTTCCTGCCAGAGCAAGGAAGACCAGCCCATAGACGCATAAGACCAGAGCGCGGGGGACGACTCGAGAGCGGAGCGCAGGCTGCGTGGCAAAGGGCGTAAAACGCTTTCCTGCGCTTTGAGGAATTGTTTGTCCCGAGGCCTGGGGCTGAGAGTCACCGGGGGTGAAGGGAGTCTGGACCGGTGGAGTTTGCGTAGGAGGGGTTTGAACAGGGGACTGCGAGTGAGCCGTCTGCGCCGCTGAAGGCGGTGCAGGAGGGAAAGTGTAGTAGTCCGAGGACGTCGGGCCCCCCTGTGTGCGCCAATCAGGAGTTGTATCTGGCATGGTTTCTTCTCCTTGAGGAGATGTGGGGGTAAAGGGGGATGAGGCCGGCTGGGAGGATGGCTGCGCCGGTGGTGTCGCACTCCAGTACTGACCCTGTGTGGGGCCCGTCTGCTTCGGCCTTGCAAGCAGGACCGCAATCACGACAATTGCGACAGGGAAGATCAGAAAAAGAGGAATCCACACGAAAGCGTGAAAGAAGCCGAGCGCGATTCCTGAAGTCCCACCACCGAAAACCGCTAAGAGGATCGCTCCGATGATCGCAGCATCGAAATTACCCTTGAGCATTTCGTCAACGTGGATACGGCCATCTGTGGCCTCGGGAAGGAAAACCCATGCTAAGGCGTAGAGGACGCAAACTACGGGGAAGAAGAGCGCGGCAATAACGACGGCAATCCTCAGGGAGTTCACGTCCCATCCATAGCGCTGTGCCAATCCTTGGCACACGCCTCCGATGACGCGAGGCTCTCCACGGAAGAAGCCGGAGTGACGCAACGATTTCATGAATCCTTTGTTCATGATTCCACTGTGCCCGTGTGGCTGGCGAAAAGATATGGGGGGATGCCCTGATCGATCCCCGATTCTTTCCCCAGCCTTGCGCTTCCACTCCCAATTCGTGTGAAGATACAGATGTGAGCAATGAGCAGCAAGTGTGGCAGTCGGGTGAGCACAAGCCCCGTGGATATCACTGGAACCCACCGCAGCTTCACGAACCCACACGTGTTCTGCATCGCTCCAGCGCATATTCAACCGATATGCCTCTGCCCTGGATTGGTGGAGTCTGTGCGGGAATTGCCTCGATGCTCGGTGTGTCTGCCGGAATCATTCGCTTTGCATTCGTGGCGGCCCTGCCCGCTTTCGCGGTTCCGCTTTTCCTGTATCTCTGGCTGTGGCTCACTCTTCCCGACGATCCCGGCACTGCCCAAAGTGCCCCCGCACGTCTTCGCGTGCCTTTGGCCTCGGCGGAAGAAATTGTTCGACGCGAGCACGACCAACGCAACCTGCGCATGCTTTTGGTCGGATTGGGTTCGGTGGGCCTAGCCCTTGCAATTGCCTACCTGCTTTTTACGGGAGTAGCGGGACTGCGCGACATCGCCGCAGCAGTTCTTGTCGTGGGTGGAATCGCGGCAGTGTGGACGCAGAGCACTCGCGCGCACTCATGGAAAAACCCGCTTTTTATCCTCATTACTTTGGCCGGAATGATCCTGGTTGCCAGTGGATTGGTACTGGCCTCATTCCGTGGGCAATCACCGTGGGATATGGCTCGAGGTGCAATCCTGGGTGGCTCCCTGATCCTCTCCTTTGGAGTCGCGATCATTCCCCTTTGGGTGAGGACTTCCCAAGAAAACACGCGAGCGAAAGAACGTGAAAAACGTGAAGCTGAGCGTGCTGACATGGCCGCACACCTGCATGATTCCGTCCTCCAGACACTCACTTTGATTCGAAATAACGCCGATAATCCAAGTTCGGTTCGCGCGCTGGCCCTGGGGCAGGAACGTGAGTTGCGCTCGTGGTTGTACACGGGGCGCGAAGAAGCGGCAGATTCCCTTGCCGAAGCCTTGCGTGAAGCGATTTCGGCGCTGGAGACAACTTTTGGTGTTGAAGTTGGCGTTGTGACGGTTTCCGATATACACCCAGGTCCCGGTGAGCTGGCGATGGTCGCCGCTGCTTCCGAGGCCGTTTCCAACGCGATTCGCCATGCTCGTCCGCCCGTGAGCGTCTACATGGAGGTCGGGCCGAAGTGTTCGGAGATCTTTGTTAAAGACTGCGGAGATGGCTTCGATATCTCCGCGATTCCCGAGGATCGTCATGGCGTGCGCAATTCGATTTTCGGCCGCATGGAACGAGCAGGCGGAACTGCTCAAATCCGCCATCTCGCCAGTGGAACCGAGGTTCATCTCTCCGTGCCTGTAGATACACTTGAGTGACGATGCCCGCTGAAGGAGACAATTCCATGACAATTCGGATTCTGGTCATTGATGATCACGCCCTAGTGCGTGCGGGCGTGCGCGCTGAGCTCGAATCCAGCGGCGCCGATTTTGACATCGTCGGCGAGGCCAGTGATGTTGAAGGCGCTATTGCAGCCTGTCACGCGCTCACGCCCGATGTCGCTCTCTTGGACGTTCACCTTCCGGGAGGAAACGGCGGCGGCGGGGCTGAAGTTGCGGCCTCGTGCGCTGATGTTGAGGGGCTCCGTTTCCTTGCGCTCTCGGTGTCAGATTCCCCAGAAGACGTTGTTTCGGTTATTCGTGCGGGCGCTCGCGGATACGTTACCAAGTCGATCTCGACCCCTGAGCTCGTCGAGGCCATCCAGCGCGTTGCCGCGGGAGATGCTGCCTTTTCGCCGCGCTTGGCCGGTTTTGTTTTGGATGCTTTCGGAGGGGCGAGTGCCCCCATTGCCGCTCATGACGATGAATTGGATTTGCTGTCAGCTAGGGAGCAGGAAGTCATGCGTTTAATTGCGCGTGGATATCCCTACAAAGAGGTTGCCTCCGAGCTCTTTATTTCGATTAAAACCGTGGAAACACACGTGTCTGCGGTGCTGCGCAAGCTTCAGCTATCGAATCGAAATGAGCTTACGCACTGGGCCATGCAAAGACACATTATTTAGTCTTTCAGGTGCCTTGCGGTGAAGTTCACCCGTGTGCTGGGCGCTTCATGGACGGAGTTGCGGGGTAGGGGCGATACCATGAATAGTCCTTGCACCACGATGCCTTGGGAGTGGCGATCATGCACGCAATCGGTTTCGACCGCGATCAGTATCTAGCCCTTCAATCTGAACACATTGCGCAACGTCGCCAGCAGTTCGGTGGAACCCTGTACCTTGAGTTCGGCGGCAAGCTTGTTGACGACATGCACGCCTCTCGGGTTCTTCCCGGATTCACACCGGATAACAAGATTGTCATGCTCGCCGAGCTTGCTGACGAGGCCGAAATTGTCGTCGCCGTTAACGCCCAAGATTTCCAGCGCCGCAAGATGCGTGAAGACCTGGGAATCACCTACGAAGATGACGTCTTCCGTCACATCGATATGTTCCGGGAATACGGGCTGTACGTGGGCAATGTTGTCATCACGCGCTGGAGTGATTCCAATGACCAAGCACATGCCTTTAAGCGCAAGCTCGAAGCCCGCGGTATCAAGGTCGCGCGTCACTATCCCATCGAGGGCTACCCCAATAACATCGATCTGATTGTTTCTGATGAAGGCTTGGGTCGTAACGAGTACGTCCATACGACTCGTCCGTTGGTCATTGTTACCGCTCCCGGCCCCGGTTCAGGCAAGCTCGCAACCTGCCTGTCCCAGCTCTACCACGATCACAAGCGCGGAATGACCTCGGGATACGCGAAGTTTGAGACCTTCCCGATCTGGAATCTTCCCTTGGATCACCCCGTCAACGTCGCCTACGAAGCGGCCACTGTTGACTTGGATGATGTCAACATGATTGACCACTTCCACTTGAAGGCTCATGGCGAAACGACGGTCAACTACAACCGTGATATCGAGGCCTTCCCCGTCCTTCGTCGCCTGCTCGAGAAGATCATGGGGACCTCTCCCTACCAGTCGCCCACCGATATGGGCGTCAACATGGCGGGCTTTTGCATCAGCAATGACGAGGTCTGCCGCGAGGCCTCGAAGCAAGAGATTATTCGCCGCTGGTACAAGGCCCTGGCCTTGGAAGCACGCGAGGATCTCCCGCCCGTACAGTCTGAGCGTGCGGCTCGCCTGATGACCGCAATGAACCTGAGCAGCGCGGATCGCCCGGTTGTTGCTCCCGCACTTGAGCGTGCTCGTGAAACCGGATATCCCGCAGCCGCAATGGAATTGGCTGACGGGCGCATTGTCACTGGAAAGACCTCGGACTTGCTGGGGCCATGCTCTGCAATGCTTCTCAATGCAATGAAGCTTCTTGCGGGTATTGACGATGATGAGAAGTTGCTTGCCCCCGAACAGATTGAGCCCATTCAAAAGCTCAAGACTGAGCACTTGGGCAGCCGCAACCCTCGCCTGCACACCGATGAGGTGCTGATCGCTTTGGCTGGATCTGCGCGCTCCAACGAACGCGCAGCTGCGGCCTTGAACCAACTGTCGAAACTGGCTGGATGCGACGTGCACTCTTCAGTTCTGCTGGGCAGCGTTGATGAAGGCATTCTTCGTCAGCTTGGCATGAATGTCACCGCCGAACCCGTTCACGCAACCAAGGGCGTCTACCACAAGCACTGAAAATGGATCAGGATCACTCACTTCCCAATCTCGGCTCTTTCCTCGACTTCGGTTCCGATCAGGCGGAGGACCTTCCCCTCTACGACCCAAGCTCCTCGAGTGACGCAATGGTCAGGGGAGCGGGCTCTTCTGTTGCTCCTTTGGACCAGGGAAGGGCTCAATGGGGACAGGTAAGCGGCCAAGGTAGTTGGGCGCAGCACAGTGACCCTGAAAGCCTTTTGAAGGGCTTGAATGACCAGCAACGCGCAGCGGTTGAACACCGCGGAGTGCCTTTGCTCATTATGGCCGGTGCGGGCTCTGGGAAGACGCGCGTTCTGACGCATCGGATTGCGTACCTTCTGGCAACCGGTCAAGCCCGTGCGGGTGAGATTTTGGCGATTACCTTCACCAATAAAGCAGCAGCTGAGATGCGTGAGCGTGTCGAGGCGCTGGTTGGTGGGGGAGCTGCGCGCAGGATGTGGGTGTCGACTTTCCACTCAGCTTGTGTGCGATTACTTCGCGCGGAATACCGCGCAGCCGGTTTGCGCTCGACTTTCAGTATCTACGATTCGCAGGACTCGCAGCGCCTGATCCAGATGGTGCTGAAAGCAGCGGATGTGGATATCAAACGATTCACGCCCAAGCTGGTTGCCGCGCGTATTTCGGACCTCAAGAATGAGCTCATCTCTTGGCAGGAATACCGAGATACCGCGCCGAATGACCCAATTTCGCGAGTTGTCGCTTCGGCCTACGAAGAATATGAGAAGCGCCTTGCACAGTCCAATGCCTTGGACTTTGACGACCTGATTTCTCGCACGGTTCGCCTGCTCAAAGACAACCCGGCGATCGCCGAGCACTACCATCGTCGCTTCCGACATATCTTGGTCGATGAGTATCAAGACACAAACCACGCGCAGTACGTGCTGGTCCGCGAACTAGTGGGCACCGGGGACGACGGGGTGGAACCTGGGCAGCTGACGGTTGTCGGTGACTCAGACCAGTCAATCTATGCTTTCCGCGGTGCAACGATTCGCAATATCGAAGAATTTGAACGAGATTTTCCGGGTGCGCGAACCATTTTGCTGGAGCAGAACTATCGCTCCACCCAAAATATTTTGTCCGCCGCCAACGCTGTTATTGCTCGAAATGAAGGCCGCCGCGCAAAGAACCTGTGGACAGCATCGGGGGATGGCGCGCTGATCACGGTTGACGCAGCAGATTCGGATCGAGACGAAGCGCGTTTCATCGTTTCAGAGATGGAAAAGCTATCGGCAGCTGGGACTCGCTGGGCAGATATTGCCGTCTTCTATCGGACGAACTCGCAATCACGAGCAATCGAAGAACTCTTGGTTCGCCAAGGCATTCCCTACCGAGTTGTCGGAGGCACCCGCTTCTACGAACGCGCAGAGATCAAAGACGCTTTGGCCTACCTTCAGGTGATTTCAAACCCCGACGACACGGTTGCGTTGCGGCGGATCATCAATACTCCTCGCCGCGGAATCGGTGCCAAAGCTGAGGCCGACCTCATTGCCCACAGTGATCGCTATGGGATTTCGATGGGCGCGGCCGCCCGGGATTGCTGGATTTCTCAGGGCCGAGGCCTCGGAGAAGCAGAAGGGACCGGCCTGACCTTGGCGGAACTTCCCAAGGAAGAAACTGAGGACACGCGTGGTGGCGTGGCCGGGCTGAGTCCGCGCGCGGCCTCGGCGATCGGTGATTTTTGGGGACTAATTGAAGCCATGCGGCGCGCCGAACTGGCCGGTGCAAGCGCAGCGGAAATTCTCGAAGAAGTCCTTGACCGCACGGGATATCTTGCGACTCTGCGTCGCTCCCAAGACCCACAGGACGCCTCGCGAGTGGAAAACCTTGCCGAATTGCACGCGGTTGCATTGGACTACGTGCAGACCAGCGGCGAGGTCGGCTTGGCAGGATTCCTTGAGCGTGTTGCCCTGGTTGCTGACTCGGATCAACTTCCCGAGGAAGAAAGCGGAAGCGGGCAGGTCACCCTCATGACGGTTCACACCGCGAAGGGTCTTGAATTCCCGGTTGTCTTCGTGACCGGCATGGAGGATGGCACTTTCCCGCACCAACGCTCGTTGGGTGACCCCGAAGAATTGGCGGAAGAACGCCGTTTGGCCTATGTCGCCATCACGCGCGCCCGCAAGCAGCTTTACCTGACGCGCGCTGCCGTGCGAAGCGCGTGGGGAGCACCTCAGGAAATGCCTCCTTCGCGATTCTTGGATGATATTCCCGCCGAGCTCTTGGACATTCGTCGATCCTCGACCTCGATGGAACGTCTGCGCGGTGGATACGGCGGAGGTTCCGGATATGGTTCGGGTGGCTATGGCGGTTACTCGGGTTCCGGTTATGGCTCCTCCTATGGGGGCAGGTCTGGAGGCTATGGCTCAGACTACGCAGATTACGGATACTCACGCCGTGACGACGATGGCGGTCCCGTCTTTGGTGGGCGCAGTGGCGGAACCGGCAGCAGTGATGGCGGCCCGCTTGCCGGCCGAGGCCTGGGAGGGAAACGTGGCGCGCCCCCGGCGCGGACTGCTGTATCGCGGCCAATTGGCGCAAGCGCTCCGAAGAACACACTGAACCCAGAGGAAGTGCGCGTGGGGGATCGCGTCCGTCACGTAACTTTGGGTGAAGGGACGGTCATCGGCCTCGAAGGAGCGGGGGAGCGCACCATTGCGCAAGTCGCCTTCGCATCGGCTGAAAAACGCCTGTTGCTGCGGATGGCCCCCATGGAAAAGATCTAGTCGCGGTAGGCTTAAGGAAGTTGCGCGCCACAGTTCACGTGGTAACCGCGCAAGGCAGCGCCTTCGGGCACAAAGTGAAGGGACACAATGGATCTCTACGAATACCAAGCACGGGAGTTATTCGCTGCTCACGGCGTCCCCGTACTTGCGGGAATCGTTGCACGCACCCCAGATGAGGCCTACGAGGCAGCGCAGAAGCTGCTGGCCGACAACGACCTTCTGGTGGTCAAAGCCCAAGTCAAGATCGGCGGCCGCGGCAAGGCCGGTGGCGTAAAGCTGGCGCGCAGTGCAGAAGAAGCGCGCGAAAAGGCCGAAGCAATTTTGGGCATGGATATCAAGGGACACACCGTCCGCTCGGTCCTCATCGCTGCGGGCGCGGATATCGCCGAAGAGTTTTACTTCTCGATCCTGCTGGACCGCTCCGAGCGCCGCGAGCTTGCACTGTGCTCGGCGCAGGGCGGCATGGATATCGAAACCCTGGCACGCGAGCATCCCGAGGCTCTGGCCCGCGTTGGCCTGGACCCCAAGGTTGGTATTGATGAAGACGTTGCCGCCCAGATCTTGGGCGAGGCCGGCTTCAACCGTTCGCACGTTGAGAAGCTTGCCCCCGTTTTGGTGAAGCTTTGGGATACCTACCGAGGCGAAGACGCCACCCTGGTTGAGGTCAACCCCTTGGTCCTGACCGAGCAGGGCGATGTTCTGGCGCTGGATGGCAAGGTTTCGCTGGATAACAACGCCGCTTTCCGTCACCCCGAACACGCCGCCTTTGCCGATAAGTCCGCGCAGGATCCGCGCGAGGCCATGGCAAAGGAAGCCGGACTGAACTACGTGCGCTTGGAAGGCCAAGTAGGCGTGATCGGTAACGGCGCCGGCCTGGTCATGTCCACCCTGGACGTCGTTGCCTTGGCCGGTGAAGAGTGGGGAGTGAAGCCCGCGAACTTCCTGGACATCGGTGGCGGTGCCTCGGCAGAGGTTATGGCAAAGGGCTTGGACGTCATCCTTGGTGATGATCAGGTTCGCTCTGTCTTCGTCAATGTTTTCGGCGGAATTACCGCCTGCGATCAAGTCGCTCGCGGAATCGTTGGCGCACTGGAAACCCTGGGCGATGCAGCCTCTAAGCCTCTGGTCGTGCGCTTGGATGGCAACAAGGTCGAGGAAGGCCGTGCAATCTTGGCTGCTGCCGCACACCCCCTGGTTCACATGGAAGAAACAATGGATGGCGCAGCGCGCCGCGCCGCCGAACTGGCCGCGAACGCCTGAGACGGGAAGGGACTGAAAACTCATGAGTATTTTTATTGATTCCACTTCGCGCGTCATTGTTCAGGGAATGACTGGCTCAGAAGGTCAAAAGCACACGACCCGTATGCTGGCAGCCGGCACAAATATCGTCGGCGGTGTAAACCCGCGCAAGGCCGGCACTTCGGTGACCTTCCACGTTGAGCCTTACGGCCCGGGCGCTGAAAACCGCGCTGCCGGTGATGTTGAGGTTCCCGTGTTTGGAAGCGTTGCACAGGCCCGCGAGGAAACCGGCGCAAATGTTTCGGTTGTTTTCGTACCCCCGGCATTCGCTAAGGGCGCTGCCATCGAAGCCATTGATGCCGGAATTGAAACCCTGGTCGTCATTACCGAAGGTATTCCCGTTCAGGACTCGACCGAATTCGTTGACTACGCGCTGGAGCGCGGGGTTCGCCTGATCGGCCCGAACTGCCCCGGAATCATCAGCCCCGGACAATCCAACGTGGGTATTACGCCCGCAGATATCACGGGGCCTGGCCGACTGGGTTTGGTGTCTAAGTCGGGTACCTTGACCTACCAGCTGATGTACGAGCTTCGCGACCTAGGCTTCACCACCTGCATCGGTATTGGCGGTGACCCGGTTGTGGGAACCACCCACATCGATGCTCTGGAAGCTTTCGAAAACGACCCCGATACCGACCTGGTTGTCATGATCGGTGAGATCGGTGGTGACGCCGAAGAGCGCGCCGCAGCATGGATCTCCGAGCACATGACCAAGCCGGTTGTCGCCTACATTGCGGGCTTCACTGCCCCCGAAGGCAAGACCATGGGCCACGCGGGCGCTATCGTGTCGGGAAGCTCCGGCACGGCCTCGGCAAAGGCGAAGGCACTGGAAGCGGTTGGCGTGAAGGTCGGTCGCACCCCTTCGCAGACTGCGATTTTGGCACGTGAGGCGCTGGCTGCTCGATGAGTGAGGATCCCACCGCGCGTACGACGGTCACAACAGTTTCCGCCCGCCCGACCATCCGCGTTGCCCTTCCGCAGGGGTGGGCGCGCTCGATGCTGTCCGGGATCGAGGCGGCCCTGCTGGGTTGGGCGCTGGTCGTTGTCCCGACCCTGATCGCCTACGCCGCGGTGTCCTCTAACCAGTGGATGGTGTCCACCACCTGGGAGGACGCCTTCCACTTTGCCTCTGACCTGTGGGGCGCCTCCCTAGGGGCGCGAGTGGTCTCTGGGGATGTCTCCTATCGAGCAGTGCCTTTGCTGTTTGTGCTGCTTTTGATTGGCCTGACCAAGCTGCTTTTGCTACAAGGACGGCGCTTTTCCCCTGCGTCGCAATGGATGGCAATCCCCGGTTTCACCGTGACCGCACTGCTTTTGGCCGGTGGAATTGGCACGCACGTGAGCGTGTGGAGCGCACTTCCCTTGGCCATCCTGATCCCCTTGATTGCGGCCGCCTGGGAGGTCGCGCTTGCGCCAACGAGCCTTGAGCTCCGCTTTGAACTACCGAGGTGGGTCAGCGTTGGAGTTCGTACAGGCTGGCGTGCATCGTGGGCTCTGGCGGTTTATGGCGGATTTTTCCTGCTGCTTTCGGTGATCGTCTCTTGGTCCCAGATCCGTGGGATCGACCAGCTTCTGCTATCGACCTCGGCGGTTGATTCGATCATGATCGTTTTAGCGCAGCTGTTCTTCATTCCCAACGCGATTGTGTGGGCGCTGTCCTGGCTTTCCGGTCCCGGTTTTTACCTTGGTAGCGATGCCTTGCATTCGCCGACTTCTGCTCCCGTTGGACCGATCCCGGCAATTCCGCTTTTCGGTGCGACCCCCGCAAGCGCCCCCGGCAACTGGGTGATCCTTGCGCTGGTCCTGTTCGGCGTAGCGCTTGGTGTGTACCTGCGTCTGCGTAAGGGCACTGAATCACTTCTTGATGATCTGTACCAGGGCGGAATCGCAGCTGTGGCGATCGCAGCCGTTTACTTGGTGACTTCCCTGGGTTCGGCCTTGGTTCTGGGAAATGGCCGCTTGGCTTTCCTTGGGCCCCGGATGTCTCTTTCCGCGCTGTGCCTTTTTGCCGAGGTGGCGGTTGGGATCCTGCTGGCCGTGGCGCTTTCACACCCGGTGAGCGTGGCGTGGGCGCGTGAGCTTGTGGGCGCTGGGAAAGCTCGCGTGCGTGAGCATCGTCATCCCGAGGCCTCGCTTGGGGCAGTTGCGCCCGCGGAACTGGCCACTGAGACGCCCAGTGAGGACGAAGTCGCTGAGAACGTCGCTGACGAAACTCAGCCAGCGGAGCAGCCCGCTGAAGAGGCCGAGGTGGCCTCGGCCTCGGAAGAAGAGGACGCACCCCGCAACTAAACCAACCCGGGTGTGGGGGAGTGCTCGCTGCTTGGCCTCGTCGAAGAGGCTACGAAGCAGGTAGCATGGTGGGGTGACTTCAGCTGATCTTCATCCCGTCCTTGTTGTCGATTTTGGTGCGCAGTACGCCCAGCTCATTGCTCGTCGCGTGCGCGAAGCCAGCGTCTATTCGGAAATCGTCCCGCACACCATGCCGGTCGCCGAAATGCTTGCGAAAGAACCAGCAGCGATCATTCTTTCCGGTGGGCCTTCGTCCGTGTATGAAGATGGCGCTCCTTCCATTGATCCCGCGATTTTCGCCGCGGGCGTGCCCGTCTTGGGGATCTGCTACGGATTCCAGACCATGGCTCACGCGTTGGGCGGAACCGTGGGGCGCACGGGAACCCGCGAATACGGGCACACCGAGGCTTCTGTCTCCGGTGATTCCTGCCTGTTTGACGGAACTCCAGAAGGGCAGGTCGTGTGGATGAGCCACGGCGATGCCGTTCAGGGTGCGCCCGAGGGCTTCACCGT
>ERZ772979.1292-NODE-1292-length-14719-cov-3.152960_pt1 | contig 14719 bp, 6 predicted proteins | sample MGYA00511130_ERZ772979 | MGnify/ENA primary metagenome ERZ772979 (study PRJEB29015, sample SAMEA2738103) | human oral metagenome | biome: human oral; feature: human-associated habitat; material: saliva | place: China | collected 2186 ... | reverse complement strand
GAAAAATCACCCAGTCACAGCTTGGTTGAAGAATACAAGTGAGGGACTGGACTGTAACTGCCCAGTTTTTCCCGTCACCATAAGTCGTTGTTTGTTATTGTATAGGTCTTGAACAATCACTACATCATCTTTCTGTATCCATGAGTGAAGATGTTCTGCTAATGTGCATTCGTAAACTTCGTGGTTGATGTTTACCTTACACTTGAAACCAACTGGGTCTTCTGTAACAACACCAGTCATACTGCTTGTGGTACTATAACTATCCAACTTACCGTCAACGATAGTCATAATAGCGTTAATTAGTTCTCTATGTCCATCGTTAACGTCTGCCATTATAACACCTCGATAAAGTGAACACCTTTACCAGCATTTCGTGGTGGTGTAGTATTTACATACAACTGATTATAAAGCACCCAATCATCAGGACTAGTTGTTGGGTTCTTACCTGTGTTTGCTCTCTTAGCGTAGTAGAGCAATCCATTATCTACACCTGTAGAAGCGGATACTCCGTCACCAATCGCATAAGAAGCTGTAGGGTTCCATTCGCCCTTATACCCAATACTTAAACTAGGCTCACCCTGTTTACCTCTTAATGAAGCATGAACCCAAGTGTTTGCTCCACCAGCAGATAATGGGTTAGTCGTAGCGCTAGAAGTATGGTCAGCCCTACAGAGATACAAGTCTCCATTAGAAGCTGTTACTAAATTTTGGAACTTATATTCTTTGTTTTCTACCCATTCACCAACATAAGTAAATTGTCTGATGTAAGAGTCCCAAGTTTTTTGCTTCTCTTTTAAGAACCCTTGAACCTCTGAGTTGAAAAACTTTTGGGTGGAATACAACGCTGATGTCAGTCTGTTCCAAGACTGAGCGTTAATTAAATTATCTCTTAGTTCTGTGGTTAGCTGTAATATTTCATTCTGCTCAGCTGTATTGAGAACTGGCTTACTTTTAAGCTCTGTTAATCGTTCCGCTTTTTGATGGGCTGTATAATCTAGGTCAAAGACCTCATTAAATTCATCAATTTGGTTAGGGAATTTTGACAGAGAACCGTCAATAATTGCCATTGTAACACCTCTTTATATTATCTGTTACTATTATAACATAATATTGATTATGAAACAATAGCTATTTCACAATTTGGACATTAAAACCAAGTGACGCTACCGTTGCGTCAGCGTTGTTAAATACTGTTCTTGAGGTCAGTGGAACACCATAAATGTTCATAAAGTGAATACCACCTACAGAGCCAGTATCTTTGTCATCAATATCAAAAAGGAAGTTCCATACTTTATCCATGGTCTTAACCTTTTCAATTACCTTTCTTTGAACCTCTTCTGGAGTACTTGCAATAGGTAAGAACTTGTATAAAAAGTTAATACCAATACTAGATTTTCCACGAATAGATGGCCACAATCTTAACCATTGTTCTTTAGTGCATAGTTCGTAAATCGCCACAACAGACAAGTAGCTAGCAACGTAATGCTCTGAATCGCCCACAAAAGCACCATTGTTAATTAACTTCTCGCAAATCTCTGTTAGCTTCTTACGCTTATCTGCTTTAGTCATATCAGTATATACTGACTGGAACCGTTCCTTGGCGCCATGGATAAACTCAGCAAAGCCCTCATTTATATAGGTAGGAACTTGAATTGCGTTATCATGACCGATGTAATCATTCAACGTAGCATGGAACATTTCATGACCAAGCACTCTATCTGCAAAGTCACCCTCACTTCTATTTGAGGCAGCACCGTTTTCATCTTTCAAGTCAAGCTCTGCAAAGTCAGCTAAGTCAATCATTAAGGTTTGGTTTTTGGTTGTCGCATAAGATGTGACACTTGCCTGTTCCCCACCATCAATATTATCTTGGAACCTAACTGTCAATGTAGCTTCACCGCTACCAAGAATACCATAACAGTCTCTAATTCTAGCTTCTGATAATGATAACCAACCAAGGTTAGTAATACCTCTTGAGATAGCGTTGACTAATGGGTTCTTTTCTTCCCCGTATTCAAGCGTAACAAAGTATAGCTTGTGAGCTTCAATTTTCATCGTACCCTCTACCGCTAACGATGTTGTAATGCTGTCAATCGCATACTTTTCAATCTTGTGTGTTTCAGGGTGCTCTACTGTGATAACATCGTTAATATCCAAGAAGTAAATAGGAATAGTTTCAATCGAAACTTTTTCTTGGAAGTTAGAGCTTTTAAGAACCTCGTATTTTGCTTTAGCAATACATTGTTCGTTTGTAACATACTTTTGTTCCTGAACAACCTTGATACGTTCGCCAATAGCATATACGTTAAACGGACTTTTAGCGTCAGTTACTCTCGCCTCACCGATAGGTGCGATACCAGTTACTTCACTAATATTGCCATAAACAATATACTTATTCTTGATGTTTGTAAGGTCATAGTCTTCCTTAAAGGATATAATTGTATCAAACCCAACATTCTGAGAAGTAAACTCCCATTTAGGTTTGTCGGTTTGAGCGTCAAGTTGCATTGGGTACTTTCTAAATTCAAATTCACCCTTGATATTGTACCCGCAACCAAACTCCATATACATATCTCTAAGCGTAGTAATGAGTTTAGTGAACTGGTCAACCTGTCCAAACTTAAGTGTGTATGGAACAACTTCACCCTCTAAACTAGGTTCAACAAAACCAAACTTGGTTTCACCAACTTTCTCCATAGCTTTACGCATAGCAATATGAATAGGTGTACCGATTGCAATTTCTGTCTTATCAACTAATTGGTTGTCGTTATACTTTAACATCTTGTCTGCTAAAGTTACACTTAATTCATAAGATGTTGCGCTCTTTTCGTAGGAAATCTTGTCAATCCAAAATGTACCAAGTAAGAAGTTAATCTCTTCACCCGTCGCATTATCAATAATGCCAGCATACATTTTGATATACTTGTTAAACCATAATAATGAATCAGGGTTAGGATATGTTGTCTTACTTACCACCATCTTAAAATCAGCAGTTCTTCTAATTAAAGATGTAGAGCTGATTCTGATATTTCCAGATGAGGCTTGACCAACAATCGTATCAATAACCTCGTTCGTCTTTTCATCTATTACCTGTAGCGTGATACTCTGTCTTCTTACTGGCTGAGTATGGACACGATAGGCAGACTCATTCAGTGAGTCTACCCTAATATCGTCCACAACATTGGGTAATGTATGGTTATTAAATTCTTTATCTAAAATACTAGGTACATTAGCCATACATTAGTTCTCCCATAAAATCTCGCCATTTTCATTATATGTATATTTAGACTTGACAGCTTGTCCAATCAAGCCCATTCCTTTCAGTGAGTTACCCTCAATCTTACCAACTTCGGTATAGTTAAAACTTACTTTTTGTATATCGTGTAACCAATCAGCTTTAGGAGCAGTCTTTACATCAGTGATAGCGACAATTAAAATCTCACCGCTTTCATTTCTGATAATCTTAGAGGCTCCGTTATTCAAGAAGTTAACGATAGACTCTCTTAACTGATATTCTCCAGCCTTATTGATAGGCCCGCCATGTTTCTGATGTTCTTCCGTTACAGGTAAGAAACTCATAGAACCACTCTTGTAGTTTTGACTACCAAACACAACAACAGGGTATCTACCATTCATCGGGCTTAACGTTGCACTGTTTCTGTGATGAGAAATTTCACCAAGTTCAAAGTCAAGGTTCATTCTATATGTGTCGTTAATATCAGAAATGTAAGACCCATAATAGTTAACCGTTACTGGTGCAGATTGAGTAATTTCACCTAAAACCTCTTTCGATTTTGGTAAAATTGCATACTCGTAAGTAACACCATTTTGTACTGTCTTGTCCACAAATGAATACACATTGTATTCAAATTGGTAATCAGTTTCACCAACCAATACCCACTTAGCATTAGGTTCAAACTTACGTCTGTAAATCAACAAACCGTCAATCTTGAAACCGTTTGCGTCAATGGAGCCAGCTTCAATATCGTTCTTGAACTTAGCGTCAATGATATGTTTGAGTTGCCAACCAGTAGGTTTAACATTCGCTGGTGTTAATGAAGTATCTACACTGACAAACACTTCATCGTAAACACCACCATTTAGCGTTAGTTCGTCAATGTTATCTGTAGGAATTGCGGTATCGAAAAATGACCCGTTAACACCATGGCTCATGAATGTATGTCCAATAATCATTACTCTACCACCTCAATTCTCATATCAACTCTAAACTCAACTACCTTAATGTATAAGTAGAAGTGTTTCTTTTTCAAATCAGGAACAATGTTTGAACGACTCTGATATACAAGACCCAATCCATCTTCATTAAGATACTCTTTCTTGCATACGATACAGTCGTCACGCTTGTAAAAAGTCATGCCAACACCGTTCTTGTCTTCACGTTCAAATTCTAAGAACTTGCCATTAGGAATATGTTTGCACCAAATCTTAGCAATGAAATCACTCGCTTGGGCCATACCCATTTTCTTATAAGTTAACGGTCTGTCAGGTGGAATTATTACCCATTCACCATTTAGATACTGATAACTCATTGGCACTGCGCCCTCTTCCTCACCTTTAATGTAAGGTCTTGTCTGAATACCAAGGTGTTGTCTTAGGAACCCTTGGACTAAAACTTGTCCCTCTGTTGGTTGGTTCAAAGTTTGAACAGCCCCAGTTACAGACGGTGCAATGAAGTGCGGTATGAACTCGTGCATACTAAATGCTTCAAGTCCATTTTGAGTAGTTACATATACCGCAATATAATACAACTTACCTTTAGTCAATCCATTGACACGCTCTGTCATGACATTAGGTGTAGTCAGGTCAGCTTGTCTAGTTGGATATTCCTTAACAGGCAATTTGTTTTGGTCTAGCAACGAGAACCGATAAGTTGATACCTTATCACCTTGCTCTTGACCCATGACAACTGTCATTATCAAATCATTGTTATATACAAATTTTTCGTCTCGTAGGGACTCGAATAAGAACGTTGGTTTAGATAAGCAAGTGAATTTGACCTCTTCACTCCAATCGCCCCATACATCGCCTATTTTGAGCCGAATACGGGCATAGTAGGACTTACCATTGACCAAAGTGGGTGTTAAAATGTGAATTTTATCAAACGACACAACTTGCTTACTATAGATAGAAGAGCTGTTCTTCTCAGCCTCTCTAATGCTTAGTTCGTTTTCTGTAACACGCTCTGGCCCCAGATACAAGTATTGAAAAGTATACTCGTCTCTAGCGTCAAAGTTACTTACATAATTTAATATAGGCTTCATCTTTCACCCTCTTAAATCAGTTGCTTGGGGACGGAGTGCGTCCCCTTACAACCTTAATTGTCTTTGTCATTTACAGCTTGCTTAGCCAAGAGGTTGAGTCCTCTTAATTGCTCAGCAAATGTATTTCCGTCAGTTACATTAGGTAGCTCAATTCTATCAATGTGAATTGGAGAATTGTTCACTGCCTCGTTTAGTAATGTCTTCTTAAGCTCAGTAGCAATAATGCGTGTGAGGTCAGTCATTACATTCTTGAATGAAAGCTCAAAGCGTTCGCCCAATCCGTTCAGTGGGTCAGAAGCACCACTTGTTCCACCAAAGAAGCTGTTAGCAACAATACCATTACTTGCAAGGTATCTCTTGTAAGCGTCAATAATATCACCGTATGAGCCACCTTTAATCTCAGGAATGTCTCCTAAGATTGTGGAGTAAGCAGTTCTTAGTAAATCTAAGTCGCTTCTCAACTCGTCTTCTGTCTTGTACTCACCTTTGTTTGCCTTTTCAAGAATCGTTCCAAGAGACTCAGCGTATTTCTGACGTTGCTCTTGTCTATACTTTTCAAGGTCTTTGTTAGCTTCATTCAATTCTTTCTTGGTCTTATCGTACTCAGTTTGGTCAGCAACATAACCCCAGTCATAGGTTCCATCATCGTTTCTGATTAAGGTTTGAACCTTTCTTTCTTTCTCGATGTTGTTCAGTTTCTTTTGCAATTCAGCAACTTTCAACTGTTTCTCTAAATACTCAAGGTCATGTTTAGACACGTCACGTTGAGCGTCTAATACTTCAAGTCTTCTTTGGAGAGCCTTGTCTTCGGTATCAACAATTCTCTTTCTCAGAGCTTCAAGCTCTAACTCTTTCTGAATACCAGTTACCCAGTTATCACGATAAGTTTTCCATTTCTCTAACGTGCTACCGCCCAGAATATCTTTCTCAATACCATCTTTGATAGTATTAAGCGTATTCTCTAGCACGTTTCGGTTTGCGTTCAGAACTGACACAGCTAGGTCAGCAAATGTACTCTTGGCACTCTTAATCTTTTCCTCTAATAGATTCCATTCATAAGAACCCTCTTGATACAACGCTTGTTTAGCAATCAATTCGTCCAAGTGCTTCTTAGCTGTTCTGTACTCGTTTGTCTTACCAGCGAATACAGCGTCAACAAATGATTGTTTGGCACCAGTGCCAAGTCCTAAGAGACCAGCTATCTCAAGGTACTTTTCAAACACTTCTCTGTACTCTTTCGCCCTATTAAGTGACTTGTCAATCAACTCAAATTCAAAGTCAAAGCGTGATTTAACTGTATCTTTAATTGACTTCTGAGCGTCAATCATAGCTTTTTCATACTCTTTTACTTGGTCAGTGAGTGACTCACGTTGTTCAGTAGTTAAAGTGGTATTCTTCAACTCTTCTTTCGCAAGTTCAATCATCTTAGCATTAGTCTCAACCAACTTTCTGTACGCAGCCTCTTGTAAATTGAGTTGCGCAAGAATCATGTTGTTGGTGATTACTTGCTTGGTTACACCGTCTCTTGCTTTATTGATTTGAGACTCGTACTGACTTACCAAATTCTTGTTAGCGTTAGCGAACATATCGTATACAGAAGACAATTCTTTCCTCCAAGAATCAGCATACCAGTTATTGATAGACTTGCTATCAGTAATACCAGTTAAACCGATTGCTTTGAGGAAATCTCCGTCAGGAGCGGTAATCGCCTTACCACTAGAGAAGTCACTAGCCATCTTCATTAAGTTTTCATACTTGTATTTTTGAATACTTAGAACAGCTTCTGTCTCTAGTTTCTCTCTGTCGATATTCTTCTTACTGAACGCTGCTAATGCTTGGTCAAGTTCAGCTTGTAGACGTAATCTTTCTTGTTGGTCTGTTTCCAGTTTGTCTCTACCGAAGTATGATAGTTCACCGAATTGTGAAGTAGCTAAATCGCCCAATTTAGTACCACTTAACAGTCCATCTTTAAGATAATCTACAGTACCCTTTAATCTATCTAGCCCATCAGACAGTGCGTTGTTGAATCGCTCATAGTCATTAGTTAATCTATCAATCCGTACTTGGTTAATAGACTCTCTGTACTTAAGGATAGCGTCAGCATTTTCCAATATTTGACTCTTAAGTTTCTCTAATACCTTTTCTACTTCGTCAGCGTTTTCTTCATGTTTAATAGTTGCGGTAGACAACTTATTAAAATCATCAATCAAACGGTTGATACCAGCAGAGGCAGTATTGATAATTTCTTCGCCAAAGATTGCTTTCAAGCCATAGTCTTTGTTGCCAGCGAACCCCTCTTTCTTATTGAGCAAGTCCATGGTGTTATCAACGCTAGTTACTAAAGCCTCGGTTTTCTTAAGGGTCTTTTTAATCTCCTTAAGTTCGTCCTTAATGCTTGCTTGTTTCATATCCTCATTAGCTTGAGCGATGTCAGTATTAAGACCAGTTAATTTACGGTCAATACTTACCAGTGTTTCGTAGTTCTTCTTCCAAGTGTTCAAGAGCTTTTCAGCTTCTGTCGCACTATCACCTGATAGAGATTTAGCTCTTTCAAGGTTGGTGATACGGTTTCCACTAGATGTAAAACCGTAACCTTTCAACTTAGCAATAGTATCTGTCAGCTCTTGTTGGTGCAGAGCTTTCAAATCTTTTTGGTATTGAATTTGGTCTTTCATGATTGGAATTTGCTTAGCGTAAATTTCTTGCATTTTCTTGTAGTCTTCTTTAGCCAATTTCAGAGCTTTAGTAAGTTCGTCCATTGATGTTTCTAAAGGACTACCAGTATACAATTCTTTACCCCAGTATCTCCAAACGTCCTCGTTAACAGTGGCTGCCTTAGAAGCTTTACTTTGGTTCTTACCAACCGTACCGCCACCGATACGAGCGCTGAACGCTTGTCCAACTGTTCCAATAGGACCACGAGCGATACCTACAGAAGCAGATGAACCGCCACGACTTCCGCCACCACCAGAAGTACCAATCTTAATTGTGGCACTCATGCCATCAATGATAGCTTTAACTCTATGAGCCTCTGCTAAAGCAGCACTAGCGTCACCGTTAATCGTCTTGGTAGCTGGAAGAGAAGCTAACATTTGCAGACCCATTACAACCCCTGTAGCAACTGTAGCGTCAGCGTTAACTGGCTTAGTTACTGGTTCAGCAGCTGTAGTTGCCACTTGGTCAACAGCTGTAGTATCCATTTCAACTGTACCCTTGATATTGAAACCAGCAGCACCCGCAATACCAGAAACAACATTACCAATCGTATTTAGTGCGTCACCAACTACTTCTGGTTTAATGTTGATTTGTTGTTGAATTTCAGCTGGAGCTGGTTTGATATTCTTCAAGTTCTCAATATGTTGTTGAATCTTAGCTTTCGTGTCTTCGTCTTTGACTTGACCAAGCAAGAGTAACAGAATATCTTTTTGAACTTCACTAGGAATACCATCAATATCTTGTCTCATTAACTGCTCAACGAACAGTGTGATAGCGTCCATGCCGATTACATCGTTTTCACCAAGGCCAGCAACTACACGAATTGCTTTCTCGATTTCAACCGCTTCATCGGAACCACTCTCAAGGAATGATTGAATTTGCTTACCTACAGCGTTCACATCTACAGAACCGTCTTCCTTAATATAAGGTTTAACGTCTATAGCCTGTGGAATCTCAACGTCTCTAGTGAACAGTTCATTCCAGTACTCTTGAGTACCAAAGTTACCGTTTGCACCAAGACCGTTTTGAATTGTAGGCTCAACATCAATATTTACCTTTTGAGTAACAGTTTTTTCTTCGCCATCTTTAGGAACTAATGGGTTAAGGTCTTCTAAGTTACCCTCAGCGTTAACCTTGAAAGTAACTGTCTTACCGTCTTTATTAACCATTTCAACAAGCTTTTGACCGTTTTCATCAGTCTTAGTACTAATACTAATTTCGCCCTTACTGAGTTTGTCGATAAAGTCTTGTGGGTTAATTTGACCACCCATGCTTGTTATGCCAAGCTCCACTAATGCCTTCTTATTTTCATCTAAGAAGTTATAGAACTTAGCAACGTCAATTCCACCGTTAGCACTTCTTAATTCTAACTCTTGAACAATAGTGCTGTTCTCTTGCAGTGATTTGATATTCTCTAACACCTTATTAAAGTCAACATCACCATTTTTGTTTTTAAGTTGATAACGAATAGCAATGCTATTTTCGTCACTACCTAAACTATCTACTTGCTCTTGTATGCTCTTGTAGAAGTCACCGATACTCATATCGGACTCTAACGCAGATTTGTAAGAGAATCGTAGTAAGTTAGGGTTGATAGAGAAGAAACTGGTAGCGGCCCCAACATCTTTATCGAACGCATTTTTTACAAATTGAGCACGATTGTTGTTGAAATCTGACAACCATTGTTCAGCTTCTTCTCGCCCAGACAAACCGAACGTTTCAGCAAAATCACCGATGGTTCTCTTTAGCTCTTCGCTCTTCTTCTTAGCTTTATCAACACCGTTAGATACAGCTTGGAAGAAGCTATCTATCTTATCTTTATCACCACTATCTAGCAATGCGCCAAAGTTTGAGAAGCCATTCTCTTTAAGCCACTCACCACTGATTTCTCCGATTTTCTCTGATTTCTGAACAATTTCAGACCATGCTTTAGAAGCGGCTACCTTATCGCCAGTTTCCTTGAATGATGTCAACATACCAGACAATGACTCTCTGGCTTGGTCAATACCATCTGTTGTTTTTAATTCTTGGTTTACTGTTTGGATAGCACCCATGAAATCATACAGAGTTGCCTGTGGACTCTTTAAGACGTTTTGTAGGTTTTGTGCACCATCGTCACCTTGCAGAATATTTGATAATGTTGTTGTCATTATCTTTTTATTTTCTGCTGTCTTTCTGAGAAACTCGTCTACCTGTTTATCATCTAAGAACTTACTATTGACGAACCCGTCTAATTCAGCCTTAGCGTTTTCAACGTCTCTATCCAATGTAGATAGTGGAGTAGATGGGTCACTTCTCCATTCGTCCGCTATAACTTTCCAGTCGTCACCGTAAGTCTTTTTCAGGTTGTCCATGAACGTTTGTTGAGCTTTAACTTTCTTCTGATAGTCTCTTACATACTTATCATATTCAGCAAGTTCACTGCCATAGTTATGGTTAGCCTGAGCTTCTCTAACCGTATTTAATGTTTCAAACGCTTTTTGTAAGTCGTTTGCGTGTGTAAATTCTTGTGTAGCTTTTTGTTTAGCAGCAATAATGTCTTTATCATTGACGGTAAGTTTTAAGTTAACTGGAGCGTTAAGCGAGTCAACCATTTCATTATGTCTTTGAGCTAAATTTGAAAATTCATCAGCTGTTAACTCTAAGTCACCAATATTACCACTTCTCTTATAGGCTTCTTCTTTAGAGCGTCTTAAGTCTTTATATGAATCTACAAGACCATCTACTGTTTTGCTAAGGTTTTTAGCTTCTTGATAGCTATTAAAGCTATCTTTAACTTTCTCAGAAGCTTTAACATAATCTAAAGCAATATACTTAGATTTATTCATGGAGCGGTCAATTTGTTCCATGGTTTCCCCAACACGCTGGTACAAACCTTTACCAGTAAACGCTTGTAAACCAGCGTCTACAATGGTTGAAGCTAAACCAATAGCCCCAATGGTGTTAAATACAGTAGTCATACCTTTAGATAGTTTTGTCAGCGCCCCTCTCCAACCGCCTTTAGGTGGCTGAACAGGCTCTGGGTTTCCAGTAGTACCAACATACTGTGTTACTTCTTGTTCTGACGGTTCGGATACAGGTGATTGTGGCTGTCTGTACCATCTAGCTCTTTTACCTGTTGTTAACTTTTTACCTTTAAGGTCTCTCTTAACTTGTTCAGTAATTTGTTGGCCTTGCGCTTGAGCCATTTGTTCCATCAACATATCTGTTGGAACATAATCACTAAGACCAGAATCTCCACGCTTGCCAATCCACTTAAATGGGTTTAACAATGACTCTCTAGTAGAGTTCATTAAGGCATATCCCCATTGTTGACCTACGCTACCAGCCATCTTAGCAACTGATAGACCAGCTAACACACCACCAAATTTAAGTAAGAAACCACCAAGCTCTCTGATAGCTGGGTTCTTAGCTAATTCTGTAAGTGTTTTAAGACCGCCAGTTAAGGCTTTCATACCATCGTTAAAACCTTGTTTACCACCTGTGATAGAGTGCATAAGTTCACTGAAAGCGTTCTTAAGTTCTACTAAACCAAATTGCATAGAGTCTTTTTGCTTGTCAAACTCTTGGAACGCAGAACCGATTTCGCCCTGTCCAAGCTGTCCAGCAGCCTCTTGTTGAGCTTTATGAACAAAGTTCCAACCGTCCATCAAACCAGCCAAAATGTTTTGGTGGTGTTTACCAGCGATATAGAAACCAGCAGTAGCTTTTTGTTCTGAATCAAGGTCATTCCAAACTTTGTTAAGGTCTTGAAGAATATCGAACGTTGAACGAATACGGTTGTTTCCATCTACAACATCAATACCAATGTTCTTAAAGAAACTGAATTTCTTTTGGTCCATTTTGGTAGTTCTTGCAGCAATTTTACCCAAGTTTACGTCAAAGGCTTTCAATGAGTTACCGATTACCGAACCACCTTGACGAGTTACTTCCTGAGCACCTGAAATAAGACCTGTCAACTGGTCAAATGTTGTACCAGCCTGTGAAGCAGTACCAGCAGCTAACTTGTAGGCTTCACCCAAATCATTCATTTCAATAGCGTTGTTGTTGGCAACTTCGTTCATTGCGTTAAGAATGTCAGTAGCTTCTACACCCTGTTTCTTAAACGCTTGCAACGGAACGGACATATAGTCTACCATCGCTGCTTCATCTACGTTACCTACGAAAGAACCGATGGTAGAAAGTTTACCTAATCTAATCGCTTCTTTTAAGGTCTTACCACTAGAAGCCCAACGCTCAACAGATGTACCGAACTCATCAGCACTACGACCAACCTTAGATGCTTCACTATAGATAGTGTCAGCAAATGCTCTAAGTTCTTTCTTAGGAGCGTCAACAACCTTAGCGATGTTTACTAATTGGTCATCAACTTTCTTTTCATTATCGAATAAGTATTGTAATGCCCGCTTACCGTCTTGATACAACGCACGAGGGTTAATCAAGTCACTTAATGTGTAAGCGCTCATTCTTTCTTTTAATTTGTCAGAAGACTGGGCTTTTCTTAATAATTCAGACTCTTCAAGAGCTTCCTTATTAAGTTGTCTTTGGACCATCAAATCTCTTTCTTTAGCTCTGTTTACCAAGCCAGAGTTTCTGATTTGATTTTGAATAAGTCCTTGTCTTGCTTCTTCTTTACGAATAATGTCGTTAATAACTCTTGCTTCATCGTTCCCAGCAGTAGATAATCTACCACTCATCTTATGGACTTTATCCATAGAAGCAGACATCTTGTCATACAGTTCACTAGAACGAGCGAGTTTTAAGTTGTTTCTAGCAAGAGTTTCCGCTGCGTCAGACTCAGCTTTACGAATAGAGTTACTGTTTGCAAGCTTTTTAGCGTCAGCATTGCTTAACTTACTTGTCTTTTCAATCTCTCTATTCTTTTTAGTAATGACATCAAGCTCTTGTTTAGCTTGCCATAATTTATCCTCTTCACGTCCACTAGTTAATCCAGCTTGAGATTTAACCTCTAACTTAGAAACCTCAGCTTGTTTCTTGTACTGTTGAGCATAACCTTTGTCGAGAGCTTTATAAGCAGCAGTAGCACGAGCTTTCTCAACACGCTCATCTTCTCTAAGTTGAGCGTTTCTATATCTATCGTAAGCCTGTTCACGATGAGAAGCAATCTTCTCTTGAGCTTCCATGTAGCGTTTGCTACCCTTATTTAGCTCTTCCTGATAGTTAACCTCTTTCTTGAGACCGTCAACTCTGTCACGAATAGCGCTAGCTTTACTTAGATATTCTTGCCCTTGAACACTGTTAACCCCATGCTTATCTGCTTTTTCTAGCAGACCAGTATATTCTTTTTCGTCTTTAACGATAGATTTTAATGCTTGACCACGTTGTTTTTGTATTCTGGTTAGTTCTTGAACGTTACGAACGTAATCATCAGTCATGGCTGCTTCTGAAATACCACGAGTATCAGACAGAAGTTTACCGTTAGTCAATTTACCATAAGACGATTGGTTATCCTGTATTCTCTTTTGTTGTCTTGTAACTTCTTTTGAGTGAGCGGCCCAAAGTTCAGAACCATACTCTGAGTCCATAAGTTTCTTATAAGCTTTACCACGAGCCTGAATTGCGGCTCTTGTATCTGAAATCAACTGTGCTTCTGTTCTGGTATCAGAGCCATTAAGAACAGTATCAGCAGCCTTAACTTTTCTAGTAGACTTAGCCTGACGACTAACAGCGTCCTCAGCACCCTCAGATAACTGTTTAGAAATGTTCTTAGCCATATCCTTAACAGCCTTACTGTTAAAGTTTAGCTTAAGGTCTCCAGCCATTTCCTTAATTTCTTTAAGGTTACTCTTAATATCTTTTAGCTGTTGAAGAGCACCAGATGTACTAAAGTTAACTTTAATCTTATCAGCTTTACTTAATCTGTTTAGTTGGGAAGACAAAATGTTAAGTTTAGTAAGGGCTGTTCTTGTTTCGACATCAGCCTGAATACCTTTCAGGGCGCTCTTAAGTTTCTCTACATCGCCATAGTCAACATTTACTTTTACTCTTAAATTACCCATTAAAAAGGAGGCCCCCTTGTTTAATTAGTAAGCCCCCGATTCTATATATGCTATTCTCCATTGAGATTCATAATCTCTTGTAGGACATCGGATTGGGCTTTCTTCTTGGTATAAAACCTAGCAGTCGTGTCAAGCGACTCATGATTAGCTAATAGCTGAGCTAATCTAATATCTTTCTCTGCAACAAGATTCAATCTTGTTTTTCTAATACAGTGATGTCGGAAGTCGCCCACCCCAACAATTCGTCCAATTTTATTCACACGTTTTGATAACGATTGTCGTTTCATGCCACCCCATATACCACCAACTAACGATGGGAATAAAGCGTCACAATCAATACCTTTATCTTTACGCCATTTCAGATACTCACGAACAAGTACTTGAGTTGACGGTTCAATAGGAATATCTACAATCTTACCACGTTTCTCACGGATACCGATAAAGGCTCCACGCTCTTCATCATACGAACTTACAGTAAGCTTTTCTAGCGCCCCAATACGACAAGCTGAGTCAAGGCTAATTCGCCAAATCATCAAGTCAATCCAATCGTATTTAGAGTCAGCACCCTCTCTTACCTTATTTAAGGTGGCGTTAATTTTACCTACGTCTTCAAGAGGCAAGTAATATTCAGCGATAATCTTTTCATCTAACGCACCTTTCATTCTGTCTAATCTACCAGCAAATGGGTGAGCCTCAATCGTT
>ERZ772979.1285-NODE-1285-length-14777-cov-7.957003_pt1 | contig 14777 bp, 19 predicted proteins | sample MGYA00511130_ERZ772979 | MGnify/ENA primary metagenome ERZ772979 (study PRJEB29015, sample SAMEA2738103) | human oral metagenome | biome: human oral; feature: human-associated habitat; material: saliva | place: China | collected 2186 ... | reverse complement strand
GCCAACGCTTCCCCATACCTTAGACCAGAAAGAATCAGCGTCTAGAGACTGAATAGCTTCGCCTGATAACGTCCATTTGGACGTGTTTCCGCCTTGAGCGTCAGCGAAAGTCACAATATCTTTATCGCTGTTTGATGCTTTTAACTCCCACTTGGCGATGTCGGCCCAGTAATCTTTTCCGTCAATCACTAGTCCTAGCTTCTTGCCTAGGATGCGCTTACGTACTGGCACGGCCATTTTCTTAACCTTTCGTGTTGTTTGATGTTTTTATAGCATGTCGTTGGGTTGAGGAACATATTCAGGAATATATTCCGGCGGTAGCTCTGGTTCTGGTTCCTCGGATAGCTCGATAGTAGCAGGTGCGGACACGTGCATAACACATGCCAGGTAGCTTTGACTATCAGCTGTGGTTACTGATTGGTAGGCGTCTACTGTCACCGTAAAATACTGCCAAAGATAACTGAGCACCCTATCTACCGCTGCGTCTAGGCGGCTGATCGCAAACTCATTATCGGTAGGCGGCGCAATTAAGGTGATATCAAACCTGACGCGGCCGGTAGTGTAGCTCTGACTGTCGGCCTCAAGTAGCGGGCTGCCCTCGGTTATAGTCATGCATGGGGGATGTAAAGCGCCGGGGATACCGTCATAGACCGTAAAGTAGTCTTCGTACTTTCTGATCATATCTGACAGTTCGCGGCGCGTTTTTGTAATCGGCCCGTCTGTAAAGGTATTTACACGCATGCTTGATATCTTATGCTATCGGTAGGGGCATGTAGGGAGTGAGTAGCGGCCGCGCTGCTACCAGCGCGTCACGTGCCACACGGATTGCGCTAGCGCCGTCGAAAGCGTCGGCGTAGCTTTTAATTCCGTTTGGTGCGTTTTTACGGTGGTATAGCTCGGCGGCTACCTCTAAAACTGCCCTATCTAGGATGTACGGGGGAATAACGGCCGGCCCTACAAAGTGCATAACTGAAAGCCAGGCCACAGAGACACATTCTTTTAGATAGTCTGTCAGTGGCACGTCACCAACATAGCGACTTAGGGCGCTTGCGAGTTTGTCGCCCTGCTCTTTGCCAAGGCCGGCCGTGTATTCTTCCTCTTCATCCATGTTTTTAGCCTAGCTTTAGCGGTAGGATGCCGCCTTGAATCTCGTTAGCGTATGCACCGTATCGGTAGACACTGTAGTTGTCAGTTAGGTTAATGACCTGGGTTGCCTGCAGCTGTACCAGCTGGCTTTCATATACGCGGATAGCATCGCGGGTATAGAATCCACCGACGCACTTTTGAATATTGGCGACGTTCGTTGCCTCAGCGGGTAGGTCACACACGATTTTTAGACCAGCAAGGTTGCCAGAGATACCTACTAGAGAGACAGTGCCGACCGTGTTTGAGCCGTCATTGCCGACGGCTAGCAGCGGCCGGTCACCAGCGGTTAGCGCGGCTAGCGCTTTAAAAGTTGCCTTGTTTACTACCAGGCCGTCTAGCGGCAGATTCTGCGCGGCAAAATAGGCGGCTGCGTCGACTACCAGGGCGGATAGGTCAGCCCAGGTCAAGGCAGTTGCTGCCTTGGTAGATACCAGCGCGGCCGCTTCCTGATCCTTTAACCCCTTGTTCCACGCGGCGGCTAGCGCTTTGCGGGATGCGGCGCCTGCGGCCACGGCCATTGCTTCCAAATGGCGCTGAAGAATATTTACGCTAGCGCGCTCGATAGTCTGCCTGCTTAGAGACGTATAACCGCCGTAGGTACCTACTGGGGTGCTAGCGCTTTGCAGCTCAACCTTGCCTAACGTTAAGTCGTCGCCCTCGTTGTTTTGCTTGTTTACCGTTACGCTGTTGGTCTTTAGGTATGTGTGGTCTACTCGCATGCCCTCAGCGGGTAGGTCACCCACCGCAAACAAGGGCTTTAAAGCATCGGGCTGATCATAGATGCGGGTCAAATCGTTTACCCAATGGGGGCTAGTGGCTACCGGGTCGGCGGCGCTAGTCGTGCCAGACCAGGCGCGGGCTTGAATCTTGTTCACATCCTCTAGGGTCTGACTGTCACCAGAGACCAGGGCCTTTACAATCTCAGCTGCGCAGCGGCGGTCTACCTGCGCGGCCGCCTGGGGAGCGCTAATAGTAGTGCGCAGTTCATTTACTGAGGTGCGCAGGCGCATTACTTCGTTTTCTAGCGTGTCGTTATCCACCTTATTACCCTCTTTCTTTTGGGTCTGTTCTCTTACTTTTGTTACTTTAGCGTCATCATACGCCGGCCAGGGCACAAGTGAAACCTCTTTAATATCGATTTTCTTTTGTCGCACGTGCAAATTTTGGTCATCGTCCCAGGTCTCCTCATACTCTAAAGGTATGAAACCAATTGAAAGGCTATCTACTACGCCGTCTTTTAGTAGCTGGTACGCATCGTCACCGGCGCTAGTCTGGCTGATCCTAGCCTGGATAGGCACGCCATCAGGGCTAGATGTTGCAGTCCCCGCCCCGATCACTTCATCGTGACGCCACAAAAGTTTGATCTGTCCTACGCCGCCGGCCGGCTGGTAGGCGTCAGCCGCGATAGTCTCATAGTAGCCAGGCCCCAGTTTAGTTTCTCGCTCGTAGGGGACTGCCAGGCCCTCTAGTGTGCGTGCATCATTTTCGGCCAGGGCAATTTTATACTCTCGCCACTCAAGGCTAGTGCTTTTCATTTGTTTCCTTTGGTGTCGGCGTTGGCAGGCCCTCAATCGCGGCGGCGGTTGTGGCGTCGTAGATACCAGCGGCGATAGCTACCGCGTGCGTATCCATGCGCGTTTTTGCGTCTGCTCTTAGTAGTGCATCTAGATTGAAACGCGCCATAGTTCCACGTGGCAGGATCGCGCTTAGCGCATCCTCAATTTCGCGCAAGTATGTCATAACAGTCCACCTAATAAAATCAGTGGCTGCGTCGTTGACATTTTGATAGGTCATACTAGAGCCGTCTACGCTAGCTAGTAACATGTGTGCAGGTACACCGAACATGCGGCCGATTGCTAGCACATCAAACGCGCGTGACTCTAGAAATTGGACCTCTGAGGGTTTTAGCGCAATGGGGGTGTATCTCATTCCCGCCCCAAGCACGGCCACGCCGCCGCTATGGCTCGCGTTTTCGTTCCAGCGTTTTTTAGCCTCGGCGGCCTGCTCGGCTGTGATCGGTTGATCTGTAGTCAGCGTGCCAGTAGGCACGCCGGCGCCGGCGGTCCACTGGCTAGCGTAGGCGGCCATGTCACTAGCACCTACTAGAGTGCTTGCGCACGCCTGGATAGGTCCCACCCCTAGCGCTTGGCCAGGGACTCGCACTAGTCTTAGGTGCCTGATCTGTGAGGCGTCATATAGGCGGCCATTCCAGCGCGTAGACCGCTCACCAGTATAGGGAGTCAGAGACGGGACACACTCCAGGGGGTCTAGCACGCGGATAGACGCCGGTCGGCCGTCGGTAGCCCGCCCAATCAGCCAGTAGGCATTACCTCGCAGTGCCAGAGACGCGACAGTATCGGCGATTAGGTCCACCTGGGTTGCATCAGCTGAGGGACTAGAGAGCAGGCGGGGGTATGCGTCGCCCTCTAGCCTGTCTGCGCCGCGCCATGCATCTAGGGATAGCTGTTTAGCGGCGGTCTGGATTACAGAGACGCACCGGTACACGGCGTCTAGTGTGAGCGCGCGGCTAGGGGCCATGCTGGCACTAGCGGCTACGCGCGGCGGCGGCATTATCCCATCTGGGATAGGTGCGGCCGCCTGCCTACCAAGTAGGCTAGTAACTAGCTCTAGTGCTCTCACGTGAGCAATACTAGTAAACATATCCATACGATACAAGGCGCTCAATATAGTTGTACTGGGTCTGGTACGTAGATGCCTGCGCCGTGTACGGCTACCGCCGCCGCTCGTAGTGCGTCGATAGGCCCGGCGCTACGCGATGCGTCTAGGGCCATGACCCCATACATAGGCCGGCAGGCCGCTTGTCCCCAGGCTGTTCGCAGCTGGGTTGCCCCATCGTGGGTTAGCCGACCGTCACGTACACGATCTAAAAGTAACTGGGTTGCTAGTGCATATTCTTTAGTTTTGATAATTTCTAACGCCGTGCCCCCATTAGTTATGTCTGTGGCTGTCGTGGCCATTGGCCCGGTAGCGTCGGCGCCTATCCATTTATAGCCGATGCTCGATAGCCTGCGCACGGTAGGCGCCACCCAATCCACGCCGGGGCCTGACATGATTAGGGATATAGCTAGGTCGCACTCGCTAGTAACCCACGCGGCCACGATTGAGGCGCCGCTGCGGTCTAGCGCGATGTCCACGCCTATAGATACCTCACTAGGCGGCGGTGGTTCTAGCGGCTGCTCGGCTGCTAGCGAGTCCCATAGTGCCAGGTCAATTAATGTTTCATTTTCTAGTGGGGTGTCCAAATTTAAAATGCTGCGACGCCAGTTTGCCAGCGCGCCGGGAACGCCCGGTTTGGCTAGTGACAGAATTTTCTCGTATGTTTGGGTGTGTCCCATAGCGGGATGAAACGCTAGCGTCTCTTCGCTGTATGGGTTTTTCTCTGCTAGCGCTTCGTCTGCTGACCATTCAAAATAGGCTAATCTGCTAGTCGGATCGTCCACGGCCAGGCGGCCGCGCTCGATTAGAGTGTTTAGGTAGGCTGACTTGCTGGTACCTCTGGTTGACACGATCCAGATTTGGCTATCCAAAATTGTTAGTTGCGTCGGCTCGATTGCCGCTTCTAGAGCGGCGCCTGAATCTGCGTCAAATGCCCAGGCCTCGTCTACGGTCACCAGATGCAGGCTATCACCGTGTATGCTCTTAGGTGTCGGCGCGAACGGTGAGAGCCTAGAGCCGCGTTTTAGGCATTCTAGGTACTCTGTGCCCTGCGATTTGCGCACGCTAAAATAGCCTGGCTTTTTATCTGCCTTTAGGGCGTCTATTAGTTGGTTCCAGCGTTTTTTTGCATCTTTGCCGGTCTGAGCTGTCATAACCACTTCATGGTTATTGTATGACAATATCCTGTCTGCCATGACCGCACGTACTAGGTAGCTCTTGCCTGACTGCCTGGGTACTGATACTACGACTACGTCATACCTAAAAGCCCCCGGCTGCGCTGGGTCTAGTTCCATGCCGACGGCGGCCACCTGCTTTTGCCATGGCATTAGCGGCCCTCCCATATACGCGGCTATAGCCTCAATACGGCGGCCATAGCTGGGGTTAGATAGGTTGCGCTTCGTAGCATACTTAGGTTCTGAGCTCATTCTACGCTACGCTACCCGTTGCTAGTGCCTGCATCGTGAGGTGAGATAGGGCTGCATCCAGGGCGTCTAGCTCTGGGTCCCCTCCCTCTGCTGGCCTGGGCATAGAGTCCAGCGCCGCTAGCACCTTGTCCAATACCGTGGTTGTAGCTACTGACACTTTAGGCTGCGCTAGTCCACGGTCCAGCGCCGCCGCTGCCTTGGTTACCATAGCTCTTTTAGCCTGCTCGATAGGCCCCAGCAGGCCTTTTGCCTCTAGGTCATCAAACATACGTGCGCAGGCGTCGCTAATCTCTGTACCCCCTATAGGGTCGGAGTCAATTTCAAATAACTTTTGCTGTTTCATGGTGGTTTTGGCGTTGTTTGGTTTTTTTTATTGGTGGCGTGTCCGTTTTTGTATGGCTGGGGGAGGAATAGGTAGGTTGGGGGTCGGAGGGTTCCAGTAGCCATTCAAAAAACGGCTAGGGAAGACGGGTTGGACTGCTCGACCGGCTCGGCTGGCTGATCGGCCAGGCCAGGCCAGGCGGTAATCAGCCTCTTTTGGCGTGTAACTTCAGGCCGGCTTAGCGGCTTGGCTTGCCTGGCCAGGTTACACCGGCGATGCGCCGGCCGTAGATTGGCTAGCACGTGTGCACCCCCCAGACTCTTGGGTATCACATGGTCTAGAGTGTAACCGCCTGGCTCGGTACGGCTGATAGACATATCTATAGGCCGGCCGCAAATATGACATGTGGTGCCATACGTGCTTATTACTTGATTGCGCAGGCTGGCTACCTGTCGCCCGCCCCATCCGTAGCTAGCCATTGGTAGCCACCTCGATAGGGGATAGCGGCTTAGGCTTTTTGCCTAGCTGCTTAGATAGCAGCGTGCCGGCGTGTGCAGCCTGTCTAGCTGACTGCATGGCTTGCTCTAGCCTGTGCTGGGCCTCTGCGTCAAACAGATTAGGCTTAGTAGGCCGCTGCTTAGCTGGCCTGGGTTTAGGTTTACGTACTGGCTTAGGATGTACTGGTTTACACCGGCTACATGCCGTCGCTTCTAGGCCGTGAATACACGTAATAGACATGTTAGTTCCTCTCATTGCTGGGGATTCCAGGCGGCTAGCGCAGCTAGTGCCCGCGCCCTGGCCTCTTCGGTGATATCTACATTGTGCCCGCTAGGTGGTTGAGATAGTGGGGTGATAGCTGATTTACGGCTAGGCGACACTCTGCGCGCTATTTCCCTTGCACGTTCCATCGCTAGATAGGCTCGGCGGTCTGCATCCTCAGCTCTACGGGCCTGATACTGCTGGGATGCTAACTTTATTTGCTCTTTAGCTAGCCTGATACGCGCGGCTTGGTCTGTGGATAAATCTTTATCTAGGGAGGGACTCCCGGTAGTCCCCTCCCGTAAGGGGGTAGGGTGCGCACTTGCTTCCGGCTGGGCTTTGGCTTGTGCTTGCTTGGCGTGTAGTACTAGCGCCTCTCGCATTTTACGGCGGTTTACGGCGCGGGGGTTGCGTACCCATCCACGACGCGGCAGGCGTCGCACGCGGGCCTCAAACTTAGCACGGCGGTCTAGCATCCGTGCATCATGCGATTCTTGCGCCACCTCGATTAGCTCAACCAGCATTGCTTTTACAATTTTAACGAAGCTTGGCGCAGGCCGGCCGTCTTTGATACCGCCCGGATACCATTCAATGATGCCTAAAGCATCAAGCTGGTTAATGCAGTGCCTAACCCACCGCTCGGATTTGTAGGCGGCGTCGGCTAGCTGGGGTGCGGTAGTGTATCCGCTCCCGGTATACGGGTCCACCGTGTGAGCGATTGCTTGCAGGATGTGTACCAATCCTGGGATGCCCTCGCGTAAGGGCCCCCATCCTCGGTGCGCTAGCGCGGCTATCAGTTGGTAGCACGTCCAGCGTGTAGAGACTTTGGCGCGGCGGGTTTTCCGGTTGCTCATGGTCTCGCCTGACTAGTGCAGCAGTCCGACGGTGAACATGCAGATAGTTGCTACTACCAGCCAGCAAGTAGCGTATTTGGTACGGTTTAAGCGTAGGCCGGCGCCGTGGATCAATCCGGCCATATATCCTAGCGCCCACATCAGGGCAAACAAAAGCGCGTAAACGGGGATATAGACCATAGCGTCAGTAAGCCAGGTAGTAGGTAGTGAGGCGGCCTGATAGACGCCTGGGTCAATCTGAATAGTACTCATAGTGTTGTCCTTTCCTGTCGGTTATGCGCCTATAGTATCCCTGCTGCGCCACAGAGACAAGCGATAGTTTAATTAGCTATAAAAATGTGGTGGCCGGTCACATTGTTTTAGCAATGTAGGACCGGCCACCACTGCGCATGACATTAGAAAGGAAAAACGGTGTCTCGCATACGCCGCTTAACTTTGCGCGTCTCTATTTTAAACAGGCGGCTACTATGATTGTCAAGTCTCTTTTCGTGGTTACGTATGTCGCGTTCTTGTGTGCGGTCTACATCGTGCAGATAGTCTACCTGCCTACTGAGGTGCTGGCGCATCTCAACAAGGCTGGTTTCTATGATGTCTAGGCGATTGTTTAGTAGGTCTAGGTCGCTGGGCGCGGCGGCCTGACGCGCGCTACGCCAGGCCGCTAGCGCTACCACAAAAGCAGCTGCGCCACTTAGACCACCTAACCGCCGCCGCCATAGCGCGGCCGCCTGGTAGACGCCTGGGTCAATATGCATGGCTTGCATTATATGCCCTTTCCTTGCTGGGTTGTGTGCCTATGGTATCCCCACTGAGCGACAGATACAAACAAAAGTTTAATTGATTATAAAGGTGTGGGCCTGCCACATCATTTTAGTGATGTGGCAGGCCCATTATGTACACACGCCAGACTAGGAAAGGTACCGATGCACTCTTCAAACATCAGCTTATCTTGCGCGCCTCTATTTTATGCAGGCGCCCATCATGGTTGTCAAGTCGCCGCCCATGTTGTTTTAGCTCACACTCTTGCGTATGGTCCACATCGTGCAGATAGTCTACCTGCCTACTGAGGTGCCGGCGCATCTCAACAAGGCTGGTTTCTATCATATCCAAGCGCTTGCTTAGTGGGTCTAGGTCGCCAGGCCCGGCGGCCTGCCGTGCGCTACGCCAGGCCGCTAGTGAGGCAACAAAAGCGCCGGCCCCTCCCAGCCCACCTAATTCATGTATGACAGCTGCTACTATGTGCATTATCGCAGGCGGGGGGTGTGCAGTGTGGCCACGGCCAGCGCTAGCAGTACCAGCGCGCTAACTAGTTCATGCAGTAGGGGAGTAACGGAATTGTCTACCCACCCTAGCGCACCGGCGATTTTTACTAGCGCATAGAGCGCGGCGGTCAGCGGATACAAAATAGCGCGCGCGGCCGGCGGCAGGTAGTCGGCCGTCGGCTGGCCGCCTGGCTCTGGCTGCATTTCGTGGGAGTTGGGGATATCGTTTGACATTGTTTAGCACGCCTGCCCATGGTTAAGCATGTTCTGCCAAGCGGTCACAGTGATAGGGCCACAATAACCATCTGCCTGCACACCTAGGCGCCGCTGCAAAGCTGTGATAGTGCCAGCTCCTAGGATACCATCTGCCTGCACACCTAGGCGCCGCTGTAGCGCGGCTACCATGGCGCTGCCTGAGCCGCCGTCATAGCGGATAGCGGTAATAGCGGTGTGATTTTCCTGCCAGTAGCTATCTTGGCCAGTGATCCAGCCGTCTACAGGCGTGCCTAAAATCAACTGGGCACGGCCGATAGTATCAGTGCCTGCTACGCCGTCCGTGTAGAGTAGTCCAGTATCGGGGTCAGTACCACCAAGCACGGCGGCGGGTAGTAGGGGGATATCCTCGCCTGGCTGCCAGGATGTATCAGCGCCGATTTTATCGGCGGTAGCTGAGAGATTAGCTAGCTGATCATACCAGCGGCCAGGGCAGGCAGTAGCAAAAGTGTCACAATGGCCGCGCAGCGGCAAATAGCCGTGACGTGCTCTGATTTCGCTAATCAGCGTCGCCACAGTAGCAAAATCTTCTGGGTCCATCTCAGGGCGGCACTCAATGCCAATAGTGCCGGAGTTATCACCGTAGCTATGCCACGCCCGGTTTTCCTCGTCTACAAGCTGGGTAATGTGATCGCCTGATACTACGTAATGCGCGGATACGTAGGAATTAGGATTACACAAATGACTAACTACGGCGTCGTGTTGCTGCCCATCGGCGCCCCAGTGATGAATAGTAATGGCGTTGATACCCGCAGGGCGCCCTACATCATAATTAGGGCTAGGTACTTCTTCCCGGATCATTTGACTGCCTTTCGTTATGTTTGGTTATGAATCAATCGCGTATGTTAGACATAGCGGTAGATACCAGCCGGCGCTAGAATCCATGCCATTATACCTATCTACGCTAAGCCAGCGCGTGTTACCGTTCGCGTAAAATTCTAGTGGCACTACACTACCGCCGCTTACTGCCACACCGGCCCCAAGCCACTGATTCCAGCCTGTCGCCTGTAGATATTGGGAGGGAATTTGTAGAATTTTCGCGCGGTCACCACCTGCGCCGCGCTGAATCGTCCCCTGGATACAGACCAGCCCGCCTTGCATGCGGATTTTAGGCGCCCTATCCTGTACGATCTGCCAGCCCGGACCTAGCGCCAGGGTCTCCCACGGCGTGGTTTTTAGCGCGTCTAGCTGTTGCCTGGCTGCGTTTAGCAACGCTTGTAACTCACTAAAGTTATTGTTTACATCTTCAGCCCTGGCTATTTGGCCTGGCAAAAAGGTTTTCAAAGCCGATTACCTCCTTAGGTAGTAGGGTTAGCGTTGTTTTCCAAGTATATGGGGTAATGTCATGCGACACGCTAGTAATGTGTGCTAGTGATTTATCGCCATCCCTGATTACCTCTACTAGGTCTAGCGGATCGATTAGCCCGGCTGTGTTCATCCTGTCTTGTCGCAGGTCGTTGTCTATGCGCTGTGATACTGGCCAGAACGCAACGGCCGATACTGTTGGATAGTCCAGGGCCTCTTTAAGCATTTTCTGTGCCATTTCATCGGCTACAAAACGGCTAGGCGCCATCGTGTCTATTTTCAGAGTAGTGCCACCCCATGCGGTAGACCGCGTAGGCTCTACTGCTATAGCGGTATAGTCCGCTGCTCGCCATTCTCCATTATCGTTAGGCGCCGCGTCATGTATCGTAGCCTCTACCCTAGATATGATGCTTTCAGCCTGCCAGGTAGCTTTAGCGTCTGTATACTGCCAGGTGTCAATTTTGCCTGTGCTCTCATAACTATCTGTGAGCGCCACGTTAGTTTTATATTGCTGGGGTGGGTAGGCACATATTTGGAGCGTGCCTTGTCTGTCGCAATACCAGGCCCCGCCTACTGTAGCCGTGGCTGCGTCTAGGTGCGCCGCTAGGGACGTCTCCCACACGGTAGGACACAGTAGCGCATAGGATGTGCTAGGAATTTCATAGGCGACACTAGGCGCGCTACCCATTAGCCGCCTAACGCGTGACTCCCAGTTTTCCAGTCGGCCACCATCCGGCCGCGCCCCATAGCGCGTAATAGCAGCGACTTTAGCCACCGCGTCAGCCGCTTCTATAGTCACGGTAGTATCTGAAGTTTTTTTGCCCGGCTCTACCTTTATGTCTGTGATAAAGCCCGTAAACAACGGCTGGCCATTACGCGTATTTTTTAGGCGTATTTGCGCACCGTAGAGTATGCCAGCAGCGCGCGGGTCTAGCTCGCCAGTGGCTTTTGCGGTTAGCATTCCCGTCTGAGCGTGCATAATGCTGCCAGCTGTGGTCACGCCACGTTTGACGCTTATATGCGTACAAGGGCCTGTGATGTCTACCCACTGAGTTAGGGCGGTCTCGGGTACCCATTTTTCACGATTCCACATGCCAGAATCAAAAATGAGCGTGCCGGCGGGTACCTCTTCGCGGTCCCAGCGCGCGCGGTCCCAGCGGTCGATATCCCAGCGCATAGCGTCGGTAACAACGGCGGCCACTACCTCTAGTTTTAGCTGGTCAGCCGGTTTTGTCTGTGTATAGAATGTCATGCGTAGGCCATTCCCCTAACACCGTTTAGTAGATTAAATTTCTCTAGCGCGGCGGCCACCTGTCGCCCTGCCTCATAGTCAGCATTTAGACAGTTCACATTTATAGTTATGTTTGCTGCCGTTTGAGCACCTATAGAGCCGTTGCCTAGCGTGTTTAGCTGGGCTGGGATGTTTAGCGCGGCAAAGTCAGTATTAGCTATAGACGTAGTCAATGCGGCCAGTGATGTTTTTACGGTAGGGTAGCGGCTCTCTAATCCCCTAATAAACCCTTCGATAACATATTGACCCGCTGGGGTGAGTAGACGCTTGTCTAGATCCTCTGGGCCCTTCCAGCTAGTCAGCTTGCTAGTTAGGCCGCGTAGAGTGCCGGCCACGCTACCGATTTTAGACCTGATACCGCTGATAAAGCCGTTAATCAGGTTTGCGCCGGCATTATAGAGAGTAGACCCTAGGCTACCTAGCGCAGATATAGCCCTACTGGGTAGGGTTCGGATCGTAGAAACAGCACTATTAATGCCACTAGTGATAGCGTTCTTAATTCCATTCCACGCACTCACGCATGTAGATTTTACGGCGTTCCAGGCGCCAGACCATAGGCCCTTGATAGCACCACCCCCAGCAGAGATTAGCCCCTGGATACCCTGAATTGAACCACCAATAATAGACCTAATGCCATTCCAGGCCGCCAAACATATTTGCTTGATAGCTGCCCACGCCCCAGACCAATCACCACGCAAAACAGCAGTAAAAAGCTTGAAAATACCAGTAATGATATTAACAGCGCTCTGGATTGTGCCCGTTATAGACGTCCAAGCGCCAGAAAGTACAGTCTTAATACCCTCCCAGATTTCACCCCAGTGCTGCGCTAGGCCCTGAAAAACTTGAATTATTACATTAGCTATTGGCTGGCCTATGGTCTCCCATGCTGTTTGCATAAACTCCCAGGCGGCGGCGGCCGCCGTCTGGATTGCCTGCCAGATCGCTTGCAGTGCAGGGAGGGCGGTTGACTGGAACCAAGCGACAAATTGACCTATTAACTCTTGGATTTGTTGCCATGCGGCTTGCACAGCGGCGCGGAAGCGTTCGTTATGCTGGTATAGGTAGACAAACGCTGCCACCAGCGCGGCAATAGCAGCAGCAATAGCGGCCACAATCAAAACTACGGGATTAGCTGCCATGGCTGTGTTTAGTGCTATTACGGCCGCTTTGACAGCTGCAATAGTCGTTGTTAGCGTTTGCCACGCTTGAAACGCCTTGACTACCCCAGTAGCTGCTAGCGCGGCGGCGGTTAGCGCAGGCCCCCAGTCGACAATAAATTTACGGAAGCGTTCGAGGGCAGGAGGCGCTTTTTCTCCTATATACTGCAAAAATTCCCTTAGCGCTGGCAGAATTTGCGCGCTAAAAAGCGTAGCCGCTGCAGTAAGCGCCGGTTTCATGCTGGTATAAACGCGCTGTGCGAACAAAGCTACTTTGTGCGCCACAGTAGCAAATTGTGAGGCGACGGTATCCAGAGCCGGCCATAGGTGTTTGTTTAGCAGCGTTGCAGCTTTTGTAACCGCTGGCAGTAGGTAGCTACCAAATTGCGCCGCCAAATCGCCTGCTTTTGCTTTTGCTACCTGTAGTTGATGTGACAATGTGTTTGTTTCGCGTGCAAAAGCGCCGTGAGCGTCGGCGGTCTGCTCGCTGATTAGGGCCAGGGTCGCGGCGGCCTGTGCCTGCGCGCTGGAAACATCGGTAAACCCAAGCGCCGCCGCTTTAGCGTCAATCGCTGATTGTTTCAGCGTCACGCCGTAACGCTCGATTGGATCGCGTTCACCTTTTAGCGCGCTCGAAAGCGCCTCTACCGCCTCTTTAGTGGTCCCACCATACATAGCGGCCAGGTCGGCGCCGGTGCTAATCAGGTTGTTTGTTTTGCCTGCGAGTTGGTCTATAGGCGTACCGGCGTTTTTTAGCTGGCTACCGATTACCGTTGCCAATTCTTGGTATTCGTTGCGTGTGATACCTAGCGCCGTGGCAGATTTAACGCTGAAGCCTTTGATTTGCCTAGCGGCGGATTTAAACACAGCCTCAACCGCTCCGGTAGATTGCTCCAGGTCAGCCGCCATTAGCGTAGCTTTTACACCAAGCGCACCAAGGGCGGCGCCACCAGCGGCGGCGGCGGCGGCCATGGTCTTTGCAGCAGACCGCGCGCTAGAAGCCAGAGAGTCAAGGCCGGTCGTATGTTTGAGGTTTTTAAACGCCTTTGAGAATTGGCGCGTATCTGCAATAACGCTTACCTTAACGACTTTACCGGCCATACTCTTTCACTCCTCTAGCGCCGCGTCTTGCTCTTCTAGTGCCCGTATGATTGCGTTAGCGTCGTGTAGCGTCAGATTTTCGCGCGCTTGCCAGGGGGGGAGGTGCGCACGGATCGCTAAGACCGCTAGCAGCTGGGCTATTTCTACGCCGCCTGTGCCGGCGGCTCGTTTAAACCCGGCGCCGCCGGCGCTACATCGTCACCCATACTAATATATTTGTCGATCTGCCCTAATGGGATGCGCTTAGCCGCTTCCTGAGCATCGGCCGGCGTGGGATACATGCCGGTACGGTACAAAACTAGGCCGGCCATAGCACCCATAACGCGCGCGCTTACGTCTTCAGTGTCAAGCGCGGCCATGCGCACGCCGGTGATATCCTCAAAGTACGCTACCTCACCAATGGTGAGCTGGCTTACTGATACGGGATTTTCAGGGATAGGCGGCGCTTTGAATTGCTCTGCAATGTCGGTAGGTAGCATTTGGTTATAATCCGTTCTTTTCAAGTAGTTCTGTAATGCCGTTGGTTAGGCCGGCGTATGTCTGGGGTCGCAGGGTTTCCTCAGCACGGCTTAGCCATTTAGGACCGGTTTTGCCGTCCCTCCCCCAGTGATTTACACCGGCGTAGGGTGTACGTTTCGAGCTGGCACGCACCATAATTTTTGACCTTGCTTTAGACGCTCTGATACTCCCATATAGATTTTTAGAGCGGCCGATAGGCACTAATGTTTTGGCCATGCGCGCGATAGGGGATGCTAGGGAGTAGGTTAGCTCTCGCAGGTCTTGCGCGGCTACGCCTGCCTTGTATGCATCCTCTAGCAGCCGGTCTACACCCTCGATTTTATATGTGACGCCATCTACGGTATAGGTACCGTCACCTACAGAGATGCGTTTAACGTATGTTTCGTGCGCCATGATAGCCCTAGATTATGCTAGCGCTTCTTCCATGTTGCCAGTGCCTAGAGTGCTACCAGTGGTTTTCATGGCCGGCTTGCCGTCGCAGTCCCACTCAAATGAGAATGTACTGCCCTTTTCGTCGCCTGCTTCACCGCTAATAGACGGCGCGGAACCAATCGTGACTTTACCGGTAAAATGCGGCGCGTCAGCGCTCGCAGTCTTGTTACCGTAAGGGGCTACGATATAGTCAACCGTCTTGCCAACGCTTCCCCATACCTTAGACCAGAAAGAATCAGCGTCTAGAGACTGAATA
>ERZ772979.1283-NODE-1283-length-14789-cov-3.078187_pt1 | contig 14789 bp, 13 predicted proteins | sample MGYA00511130_ERZ772979 | MGnify/ENA primary metagenome ERZ772979 (study PRJEB29015, sample SAMEA2738103) | human oral metagenome | biome: human oral; feature: human-associated habitat; material: saliva | place: China | collected 2186 ... | reverse complement strand
TTATGAATCATGTGATAAAAGAAATAGATTATCCCATTATGGAAATGACTATATTGCTACACTTTGTGTTAAACTATAATATACTTCAATTGTATAGCATTCTACCAAAACATCCCCAACAGAAATAGCACGCCTATTCCTGTTGGGGATATTTCCATATTATTGAAACTTCTTATACTGTTCCTTCAATGCTTCTTCGAATTTTGAAGTTGGGTCTGGATCGAAGTAGTGTGTATGTTTGAGTGTATCTGGTAAGTATTGTTGTTTTACCCAGTGATTTGGATAGTTGTGTGGGTATTGGTAATTTGTTCCTCGTCCTAGTTTTTGGGCTCCTTGATAGTGTGCATCTTGTAAGTGGGAAGGGACGTTTCCTGATTTCCCTTGTCTAACATCTGAGAGTGCTGCATCAATGGAGGAAATTGCTGTATTTGATTTAGGGGAGAGGGCTAATTCAATCACTGCATTGGCAAGCGGGATTCTTGCTTCGGGTAAGCCGAGTTTTTCGGCAGCTTGTACGGCTAATACTGCTCGACTTGCTCCTGCTGGGTTTGCTAATCCGATATCTTCATAAGCGATGACTAATAATCGTCTAATTAATGTAATAAGTTCGCCTGCTTCGATGAGTCTTGCCATATAGTGGAGTGCTGCATCTACGTCACTTCCTCGAATCGATTTTTGAAAAGCGGAGATGACATCATAATGTTGATCTCCGTTTTTATCATGGGCGAATACTTTTCTTTGTAGACAGTTTCCTGCGATTTCTTCTGTAATAATAATTTTTCCATCTTCATTTTCTGGAGTAGATTTCACGGCTAATTCTAAAGCGTTTAGTGAACTTCTAACATCTCCATTTGAAAAATGTGTCAATGTATGCATCGCTCCGTCTGTGATTTCTACATCATAGTTTCCTAATCCCTTTGTTTCATCTGTTAATGCACGTTTGAGTGCTTGATGAATTTCTTCTGGTGTCAGTGGGATGAGTTCGAAAATTTGTGTTCGACTGCGAATGGCTGGGTTAATGGCGATGTATGGATTTTCAGTAGTGGCTCCTATTAAAATGACACGTCCATTTTCTAAGTGTGGAAGAAGGAAATCTTGTTTTGGTTTATCCAATCGGTGAATTTCATCTAGTAATAAAATGACTGTTCCGCTCATCTTTGCTTCTTCAATGACAATTTGTAATTCTTTTTTTGTATCTGTGGCTGCATTTAATGTTCGAAAGGCATACTTTGTCGTCCCTGCGATGGCACTGGCAATACTTGTTTTTCCAATTCCAGGAGGGCCATATAAAATCATCGAAGAGAGTTGTTTAGCGGCAATCATTCGAGCAATAATTTTTCCAGGTGCTACTAAATGTTGTTGTCCAACAACTTCTTCTAAGCAAGTGGGTCTCATTCGGTATGCTAATGGTTGATTTTTCATAATTCTCCTCACTTTCTGTCTGTTTTATTTTAGCATAGTTTAAATAATTACGTGAGTCAAAAATATTTACCTTATTTTGAAAAATATACTATACTAGTAAGAGTAGAAAATGATAGATGTAAAATTTTATCCAAAAGAAAGGACGATATCGTTGCATTATTTAGATTATGCTGCCACTACACCGGTTGTAGAGGAAGTAAAAAAGGCAATTTTTGAAGAAATGGCATATTTTGGCAATCCTTCTAGTGTTTACCAAATTGGTCGTACTCAAAAACAAAAGATTCAAGCTGCTAAAAAAGATATATTACAAGAATTACATGCTGCTATGAATGATTCCATTATTTTTACAGGTTCAGGTTCAGAAGCGAATAATTTAGTGTTTGAATCGATTTGTCAGCATTTTGCAAAAGAAAAAGGAGAAATTATTATTTCAGGAATCGAACATCCATCCGTTAAAAAATCTGCTGCTTATGCTGAGCAATTAGGATTTACGATTATTGCGTTAGTTCCTGATGAATCAGGTTGTATTTCTGTTAAACAAGTGGAAGAAGCTTTAACGGAGAAGACACGCTTAGTATCGATTATGACCGTTAATAATGAAAATGGATCGTATCAACCGATTCATGAAATCGGTGAGTTATTAGTGGGACATCCTGCTTATTTCCATACAGATGCAGTTCAGGCATTTGCTCAAGAAGAAATAGATGTAGCGACTTCTCATATTGATTATTTATCTGCTTCAGGTCATAAAATTCATGCGCCAAAAGGAATTGGATTTTTATATAAGAAAAAATCTGCACCGATTCATGCACTGATTAAAGGTGGAGGCCAAGAACAAGGGTGGAGAGCAGGAACTGAAAATGTTCCATATATTGTTGGTTTCCAAAAAGCTCTTGCACTAGCGATTCAAACTAGAAATGAGAAGAAGAACAGATATATTGAATTGTCAGAGTATTTACAAGAACAATTAACGGCTCGTAACATTCCTTTTGAAATCAATGGGGATGCATCAAAAAAGAGTCCTCATATTTGTAACGTATGGTTAAAAGGCATTCCTGCCAGTCAAACATTAATTATGTGTGATCTACATCAAGTAGCTGTTTCAGCGGGTTCTGCTTGTTCTGCTGGAAGTTTAGAGCCTAGTCCAGTATTATCACTCATGTTTCCTCAGAATAAAAATAGAGTAGTAGAGTCTGTTCGTTTATCATTTGGAGGAGAGACAACTAAAGAAGATATTGATGCATTTATTTCCTCAATATCCTCGATTAAACGACCATAGTATGCTAAACTAGAAGAAAGTGATGAAAGGAAGTGTTCATATGGCATTTACTCAAACAGCAACATTAAAAAATTCAAATCATGTGTATCGTGTATCTCCAACAGTAAAAGGATATACATTAAGAGATAATGGATTTGTCGAAACAAAAGCAGGTAATTTTCAATTAATTCGCAGTTTAGATGACTTAGTAGTCGGACATCGTGGATTAAAATTAAAAGTTTCAGTCGATAAAGCAATGAAACAATTAAAAATTTCAACAACTACAAAAGATGGACTTCAAACTGTTCAATTATATGGAAATGAAAAAAACGCGTATGCGATTGAAAAACTAGAATTTATTTTAGAAGGATTAGTAGAATTTGGCGTATTAGAAGAAGTATAAAAAAACGAGACAGAGTTTACTCTGTCTCGTTTCTATACATAGCACGGGAAGGTATTCCGATCACTACTATTGTAGATCTTCTTCGTGAGGGAGTGGCTTAAACTGCGCCACGAAGCTTAAAGTATCGCCAAAATAAAGATTTTCGCCTGGGATCTCATAGAGTTCCTGCATGCGTTTACTTAAAGAGTATGGAAGATTCGTAGAATCTTTTTCATACTTCGTTAAAGTATCTTTATTAATTTTTAGGTATTTGGCGGCTTCTAAGAGTGTCAAATTACGATTAACCCGTGCTGCTCGTAAAGATATTATCATACACTTATGCCCCCCTTTTACCAATAATAATTGTAGTGAAAATAAATTTATTTGTCAAATGCACATAGGGCTATAATTCCTATCGTTATCGTATTTAAGAAGATTTTGAGAAAAATTTTTTGAAAAAATTTTTAGAAAGTGATATAAAATTGATACAGCGACCTTCAAATCGTTAAAACAGAAAAAAATTAGAAATGATGGTGAATGAATGAATAAGGAAAATATCCGTGTAATAGTCGGAATGAGTGGTGGAGTTGATTCTTCAGTAACTGCTCTTTTATTAAAACAAGCTGGATACGATGTGATTGGTATCTTCATGAAAAACTGGGATGATACAGATGAAAATGGTGTATGTACAGCAACAGAAGATTATAAAGATGTAGCAGCAGTAGCAGAACAAATTGGGATTCCATATTATTCTGTTAATTTTGAAAAGGAATATTGGGATCGTGTATTTGAATATTTCTTAAAAGAATATCGATTAGGAAGAACTCCTAATCCGGATGTAATGTGTAATAAAGAAGTAAAATTCCAAGCTTTCTTAGAATACGCCCTTCAATTAGGAGCAGACTATGTAGCAATGGGACATTATGCTCGTGTGGAAAAAGACGAGAATGGAGTAGTTCGTTTATTACGTGGAGTAGATAATAATAAAGATCAAACGTATTTCTTAAGTCAATTAAATCAACAACAATTATCAAAAGCAATGTTCCCAATTGGACATTTAGAGAAAAAAGAAGTGCGTAAAATTGCAGAAGAATTTGACTTAGCAACGGCTAAGAAAAAAGATTCTACAGGTGTATGTTTTATCGGAGAGAGAAACTTCAATGAATTCTTGTCTCATTATTTACCAGCTAAACCTGGTAAAATGGTAACATTAGATGGCGAGGTTAAAGGAGACCATGCTGGTTTAATGTATTATACGATTGGTCAACGTCAAGGATTAGGAATAGGTGGCGGTGGTAAAACCAATGATCCATGGTTTGTAGTCGGAAAAGATTTAAGCACCAATACACTTTATGTTGGACAAGGATTCCATCATCCTAACCTTTATTCTGATTCATTATTTGCAACAGATTTGCAATTTAATACAGATGAAGAAAAACCAAATGAATTTGAATGTACTGCCAAATTTAGATATCGTCAACAAGATACAAAAGTACGTGTTGTATTCCAAGAAGACGACAAGACAAAAGCTATGGTATACTTTGAAGAGCCAGTACGTGCGATTACACCTGGACAAGCAGTTGTATTTTATGATGGAGACATCTGCTTAGGTGGAGGCATTATTGATAAAGCTTATATGGAAGGAAACGAACGTCAATACGTTTAAAATAGATAGAAAAGAGGGAAGTCATGAGTGAAGAATACATTGTAGGAGAAGTTTTAGCGACATTTTTTGAAAATCCGCAAAATTTTTACAAAGTATTATTAATTCGAGTGCAAGAAAGTAGTGTGCAACTAGACTCAGATGAGATTGTTGTGACGGGAATTATTGGCACCATTCATGATAATTCCCCCTATCGTTTTAATGGGAAAGTCGTTTCACATCCAAAATATGGGCAACAGTTTTCCGTCTTAAGTTATCAACAACATCAACCTACTGGAAAAAAAGGACTTATTGCTTATTTTTCTAGTGGACGATTTCCAGGAATTGGAGAAAAAACTGCTGAAAAAATTGTAGATTGCTTAGGTGAAAATGCGATTGAGCAAATCATTCAAGACGAGGATTGCTTAAAAAATGTACCAGGATTATCGACAAAAAAATGTGAGAGTATTCGGAACATCATTATTGAAAATCAAGGAACAGAACGTATTTTATTTGAATTGACGAATATGGGCTTTACTCCAATTTTTGCTCAAAAAATTATGGTGCTCTATAAAGAGAAAACAATGGAAATTATTAAAGAAGATCCATACGTGTTATTACAGTCTATTGAAGGACTTGGCTTTAAACGAATTGATGCCATTGCGCAACAATTAGAGATTGCAGCAGATAGTTTATATCGTATTAAAGGAGCCGTTTATGTAGTTGCAAGGGATTTATCTTATCAAGAAGGGCATACATATTTAATCGATAAAGAAGTGGTTCTTGCAGCTCAAAAATTATTAGAACAAACTCGTTCATTTTTAATTGAACCCGATCAAATTGTGAATGCATTAAATGAATTAATTCGAGAAGGAATTATTATTTCGGAAGAAAATCATTTATCATTAGCTTCTTTATATTATGCGGAAATTGGTATTGTGAATGCGATTCATCATCGTTTGGAACTTTCTAAGAAATCTTTGTATTCAGAAGAAGATATTGAAGAAGCCATTCAGCATGTTCAAAAGAAATTTGGCATTATTTATGATGATTCTCAAAAACAAGCACTCATAAAAATTATGCAAGAATCCTTGTTTATTTTAACTGGTGGACCAGGAACAGGGAAAACAACGATTATTAATGGTGTTGTAGAAATGTATCGTTATTTAGAAGAGATTGATTTAGATTCTGATTCCATTCAATTAGCAGCTCCAACAGGAAGAGCTGCAAAACGTATGAATGAATTAACAGGAATATCTGCATCTACGATTCATCGAATGTTAGGAATTTCTGCAGAAGAAAATTCTGAATTAGAACAGGATGATTATGATGAAAGTCGTTCATTATATTGTGACTTCTTAATTATTGATGAGATGTCGATGGTCGATACTTGGCTAATGAATCGTCTGCTGCGTGCAACTCCCGGGAAAACAAAGATTTTATTTGTAGGGGATAAAAATCAATTGCCATCTGTTGGACCAGGACAAGTATTAACGGATTTTCTATTATCGAATAAAATTCCTTCGATTGAATTAACTCAAATTCATCGACAAAAAGATTCTTCAAGTATTGTAACATTAGCTCACTCCATTAAAGATGGGCATTTACCAATGGATTTTACACAAAATCAACCAGATCGTACTTTTATCCCATGTCGTTCAACTCAAATTTTAGATGTGATTGAACAAATTGTGGTGAAAGCTATTAAAAAAGGATATCAGAAGAAAGATATTCAAGTACTTGCCCCAATGTATAAAGGAGAAGCTGGTATTCATGAAATTAACAAAATGATGCAAAATATTTTAAATCCTAAAATTGGAAACTCTGTTCGAGAAATTGAATCATTTGACCGTGTTTTCCGTGTAGGAGATAAAGTATTGCAGTTAGTGAATGTAGCAGAAGAAAATATTTATAATGGGGATATTGGAGAAGTCACGGCTATTATATTTGCCAAAGAAAATGAAGATCAAGTCGATAAAATGTATGTTTCATTTGATAATGTAGAAGTGGAATACAAACGAAATGACTTTATTCAATTGACGCATGCTTATTGTTGTTCGATTCATAAATCTCAAGGTAGTGAGTTTCAAATGGTGATTTTACCAATGGTAGGTCAATATCAGCGAATGTTAGAACGTAACTTATTGTATACAGCTGTAACTAGAAGTAAGAAGTTCTTAATTATGTGTGGACAATATGAAGCATTCCAAGAAGCAGCTCATCGTCAAAGTTCAAGACGTCAAACTTGCTTAAAAGATTTATTACAAGGAAATAGCTTTGGTAACCTATCTATTGAAGAAGAAAATTCAACAACCATTAAAGCGAATCATCAGACTGATGACAAGATTCAAGATACTTCAGAAAAAGCTTCTCACACAACTAGTGATACAAGAGAGTACTCTGAAGAAAATCTTGGAGCATTAAAAGTAGAAGAAACTGTTGAAGCATTTCATGTAACTTCTGAAAGTGAAACTTTAAAAGAGAATAAGCCCTTTATTTTAACAATGGATGCCATTCATTCTTATGGTATAGACCCAATGATTGGCATGGAAGATGTGACTCCATATGACTTTATGTCAAAATAATAAGGTGTTAAAACTTATTTTGTAAGAAGATTTTAGAGTAATATAACCAACACTTATTTCACGTAATAACTATTAGTTATTTAATGCTGAAATAAGTGTTTTTTTATAACAATTTTTATAAAAAATAAACCAGGAACCTAGTATTTTGTCTTTATATTGTATACAATAGTTTCGAGGTGAAAAATATGGAAAACCAAAAACATTTTTTAGTGTCAGCAGATGCTGTACCTCCTGTGTTTTCTAAAGTACTAAAAGCAAAAGAATTATTAGCAACTAACCAAGCAAAGGACGTTACAGAAGCAGTGAAATTAGTAGGAATTTCACGCAGTGTGTATTATAAATATTATCGAAAAGTTCAAGGATTCTCGTCTGTGACTTATGGACGAAAAGCTTCGTTAAATATTCATATGAAAAATGAAAAAGGAATCTTATCTAAAACATTAGATTTATTTGCTAGTTATAATATGAATGTATTAACAATATTCCAAGGATTAGCAATTCATAGTGTAGCAATCGTTCAATTAATGTTAGACATTTCTGAAGCTACTGCTGATTTATCTGTTATTTTAAAAGAATTAGAAAAAATGGATAATATTATCGATGTTGAATTACAAAATGTAGAGTAGGAATTCAAATGAAATTACAAACGAATAAAGGAAATCTTGAAGTAAAGGCCATTCTTTTTGATAAGGATGGCACTTTAACTAATATAGACAATCTGTGGGGTGAACCAACAGAAATGGTCATCCGTAAAATTTTAAAGCAGTATATCAAAGAAGACTCACCAATAACGATTGAGCAAATGTTAGAGTTATTAGGGATTATTCAAGGAGAGATTATTCCAAATAGTGTCATAGCTTCAGGTACAGTTGAAGACATGTTAGACGAAATTGGAAAATATTTCCCAATTGATAAAATAGCTTTATATGATGAAGTATTGCAAGATTTTAGAAATTATTTATTAGCACATCCAGATATGATTGTTCCAATTGGTGATGTAGCTTTTTTAATTTCTGAATTAAAAAATAAAGGAATCAAAGTAGGAGTCGTCACAAATGATAGTTATATTCCTACAAAAACCATTTTTGAAATATTAAAGGTTTGGCATTTATTTGATTTTGTAGCTACTCCAGATGATTATGCTGCTAAACCAATCGCAGATTCACTCATAGGTGCGAGTCAGCAATTAGGAGTACCCTTGAATGAAATTTTTTATGTTGGAGATTCTTATTTAGATATGGACTATGCCAAACATTGTGGTGGAGGAATTGCTGTATTAACGAGTGGTAGCGATATTCAAAAAATGAAAGAGCAATCTGTATTAGTATTAGATTCTGTAGAACAATTACTAGATTTTGTAATAGGAGAGTGAATATGTACGAAACAAATCATACAAGTGAACGTTTGAAATTATTATTTAAAATTTTAATTCCAGTCTTAATTTATCAATTAGCGAATTTTTCAGCCCAATTTATTGATACGGTTATGACAGGACAATATCATGAAATGCACCTAGCAGGAGTTTCCATTGCAGGAAGTTTATATAATCCATTTTTTACATTGCTAAATGGGATTGTAGCAGCGCTAATTCCAATTGTAGGGCAATTACTAGGAAAGAACGATAAAAATGGGATTCAAAAAATTGTATTCCAATTTATGTATATTGGAATTTTATTAGCCGTTATTTTATTTTGTATTGGCTTAATTGGATTGAATCCAGCATTAAATCAAATGCATTTAGAAACTGAAGTATCCACGATTGCAAGAGAATATTTATTACTCTTATCGATTGGCTTTATTCCATTTTTACTCTTTAGTGTGATTCGATCATTCATTGATGCATTAGGGTTAACAAGAGTTTCCATGTTTTTAATGATTTTACTAGTTCCATTAAATATATTTTTCAATTATTCATTAATTTATGGGAAATTTGGACTACCTGAATTAGGCGGTCCAGGGGCAGGTCTTGGAACAGCGATGGCTTATTGGGTATTATTAATCGTAGCGATTATTGTTCTAAAAAAACATCCAAAATTGAAACCTTATCATGTATTAAGTTTTGAAAGACCGCATTTACTATTGTGGAAAGAGCCATTTGCATTAGGGTTACCAATTGGATTTAATGTTTTTGGGGAAGTAGCAATTTTTGCACTGGTTGGTTTGTTAATGGCAAAATTCGGATCACAAGTTATTGCATCGCATCAAGCTGCTATGAATTTTTCTTATTTAGCATATGCTTTTCCAATGAGTATTTCGAATGCCTTGACGATTATTGTATCGTATGAGATTGGGCAAAAAAATCAACAATCAGCCAAAGAATATATTCGTTTAGGGATATCTACATCTGTCATTATTGCCTTTTTAACATTAGTGTGGCTATATTTCAACCGTCCAATGATTGCTGGACTTTATGGAACTTCAGAAAGTTTTATCCAATTAACAATGGTGTTCTTATCGTATAGTTTGTTATTTCAAATGTTTGATGCGATTGCGGCACCGATTCAAGGAATTTTACGAGGGTATAAAGATGCGAAAATGCCATTTATTTTATGCTTATTAGGATTTTGGGTCATTGGTCTTCCAGTAGGGATTATGTTGGATTGGATGACCGATTTAGGGCCTTATGCTTATTGGATTGCTTTGATTGCAGGATTAATGTCGAACTGTTTCTTATTAATGCTACGATTAAGAAGTGTCCAAAAGAAATATGATGAAAGGGGATTAGTATATGGAAAATGAATCTATTGAAATAGTGGATGTACCTGAAGTAATAAGTGTGAATAAACCGGAGTCACCTTTAAAACAGTCTATAAAAGATATGTTTAAACATTTGTTAATTTATCTTGGTATTTTTATTGGAATTATCTTAGTGTTTGTAGTAGCTAGTGAAATCGTAAAAATGATCAAATCCCTTAGTCCAAGTTTTATGCCAGGTTTAACGGTTGAACAACTACAAAATTTTACAGATTCTGGTTATATTGTTGCGGTCATTATTGCTATCACGATTTTTTATAAAACTCAAAAAATTAATTTTTTCCAGACCGTATTTTATCGTCAAAAAAAGATGACATTAGAATATTTTGCAGTGTTTGCGATTATACTATTTGGATGTCAGTTTATTTTTACTCAAAGTGCTAATTTATTCGAATTTTTCTTAAATCAAATTGGGTTAAGTACTAAAAGTGCAATTGAAGCTGCCACAAGTGGTGATGATTCCTTTATGTTAGTCATTTATGCAGCGCTTGTTGGGCCATTTGTAGAAGAATTATTAGTTCGAGGCGGTGTGGTTTATCGCTTAAAAGATTATGGGAAGATTTTCAGTATATTATTATCAGCAGTAATCTTCGGATTATTCCATATGAACTTAATTCAAGGATTTTTTGCTTTCTTTGTCGGGATATTATTTGCCTATATTGCGCTTGAATATAGCTTTTTATGGGCAGTATTTTTCCATATCTTAAATAATTTTGGATTTAGTTTTTTAGTAGAAAGTGGATTACCTTTACTTTTAGGACCGGAATTAGCAGATACTGTTACAACTATGCTTTTAGTGATTACTGGTAGTGCATCAGTGATTTTCTTAATCCTTTATCGTAAAGAAATCATTTCATATATTAAAGCAAATAGAACTCCAAAAGGAACTTATCCTGTTGTCTTTACAACATTGAGATTTTGGATTTATGTTGTGATTTGTTTATTAGTTGGTTTATTAGGCTTACAACGATTATAAGATGGGAGAGATTCGATGAATACGATTTATTTAGAAGATTCAGTATATACAACTCTTCAAAATCATCCGGAGGTAAAAGAGCTACTTATTGAATTAGGATTCACGCCTTTATCTCAGCCACAGATGGTTCAAACAGTTGGAAGAATTACAAGCTTAAAAAAAGGATCTAAAATTGCAAAAATCCCACTGGATACAATTATTCGTCAATTAGAATTGAATGGATATATTGTAAAAGAAAGTAGGGCGAGCAATGAGTAATGATGCGATGTCACCATTAGAACGTCAAGAAAAATTAAAAGAATTAATGCTCCGATTACATCAAGGGGAAAAAGAAGAAATTATTCAAGAAGAATTTAACAAACATTTTGATTCCGTTTCCCCTTATGAAATTCAAGTGATGGAACGAAACTTAATGCAAGAAGGAATTACTTATGAAGAAATTATGCGTCTTTGTAAGATTCATGCTTCATTAATGAGTGCAAAAGTAGAATCTGGAGAAGGAATGCCTGATTTTGAAAAAGAAGGACACCCAGTAATGGTTCTTAAAAAGGAAAATTTAGCCCTCAGAGGAGCGATTGACCGTATTGAACGATTGCTACAGGCTTATGTATCTTCAAAAGATGAAGAACTGTTAAAAGGGTTAAAACGCCAAATCAGCTTACTGGATCAGTTTGAAAATCATTATTTAAGAAAAGAATATGCTCTATTTCCGATTATGGAATCAAAAGGAATTACAGCTCCTCCGAAAGTGATGTGGGGAGTCCATGATGAAATTAGAGAAATTTATAAAAATTTCAAACAAGCTTTTGATGAACAATCAGATGATGTTATGGAACAATTTCTTGCAGCTAAAGAAGAACTGCTAGAAATGATTTTTAAAGAGGAAAATATTTTAATTCCAATGGTTGCGCAAGCTTTTCATGTGGATGATTGGGAGAAGATGGCGCAAGATACCCCACAATACGGCTATTGCATTGTCACTCCTGAAGCAGAATGGAAAGTAGAAAAGAAACCATCTCCCATTCAGTCTAAAGAAGAAATTCAAGAAACAGGAGATATCCCATTATCGACTGGGTCCTTATCCTTAGAACAATTAGACTTATTATTAAACCTACTTCCAATGGAACTGTCATTTGTGGATAAGGATAATATTGTCAAATATTACAACGAAGGCAATGGAGAAGAAAAAATCTTCCAACGCACAAAGAGTGCGATTGGTCGAGATGTCATTAATTGTCATCCACCAAAAAGCCATGCTATTGTGACACAATTATTTGAACAATTACGATCTGGTCAAAAAGAAAAAGAAGAAATGTGGTTTAAAAAAGAAGATAAAATGATTCATGTCACGTATCATGCCGTACGAAATGCTCAAGGAGAGTATATGGGCGTGTTAGAATATGTTCAAAATATTGCACCATACGTGAAGAATTTTGAAAGTCAACCTCTTAAGCGAGAGTTGTCGTAAGATTATAAGTAACTTTTTATATATTAGAATGCTGAAAAAGAGCTTTCCGAATGATTCGGAAGGCTCTTCATTTTTACAAATAAAGCCTTTACATTAATTGATAGGAAGAATATAATTTAAAAAAACATTAAAAGATTTGGGGATTTTTTCGAAGCGTTGAGCAAAAAAAGTGTGGCTCAATTATATAAAGAGGTGGGTATAATGAGGAGGGGTAGAATGCTAAATATTAGTATATCTCAATTTTCATATGGGAAAAAAGAAGTATTAAACGATATTCATATTCAAATTGACAAGCCTAGAATTATTGGATTAGTAGCTCCAAATGGAACAGGGAAATCTACACTAATAGAGATCATCGCCGGTAATCTCATTAATAGAGATGTAAGTGTTTTGTTGGATGATAAAAATTATAAGAATCATTATTTGGAAATGAAACGAAAAATCGTGAGAATGTGTAATCAAGATGATTTGTATTCTGAGTTGACAGGGTTACAACATTTACAATTTTACGCTGAAATGTGGAATATTAAACCATCATTTGTGGATGAAGTTGTCTCAAAATTACAAATGACTGAATATATCTCCAATAAAGTGTCTAGTTACTCGTTAGGAATGAAACAGAGACTTTGTTTTGCGTTAGTTGTTGTAACAAATTGTGAAGTGATGCTATTAGATGAAGTGATGAATGGACTGGATCCAGATAACGTGCAATTAATATCTAAGGTACTTCAAAGTTTAAAAAATGAAGGTAAAATTATTATCATTGCGTCACATTTATTGAATAATTTAAATAGTATTGCTGATGAGGTGTATTTCTTAAAAGATAAGAGGATTGCTTTAAAATATCAACTTGAAGATCAGTGTAATCAATCAATCGAAATACAATTTTCATCATTGGATAGTTATAAAGAGTTTATTGAACAATTTATGAATTTGAATAGGCTATCTAATCCGTCAGAATTGACCATCAGTATTATAGATTTGAATGAGCTAGATCTTATATTTTCGTGGATTCAATCAAATTTGAAGGACATATACAGTTTGGCTTATGGAATAAAAGGGTGCGAAATCATTTATCAAGAACTGTTCCATTCAAATGATGAAGGGAGAGAGTAATATGAAAAGCCAGATTATCATGGTATTTACGAATCGACTGGTAAGAATTCAGGTAATCATTTTTCTCTCTATTGTATTTATTTTTTCAATTTTACGTCTCTATGAGCTAAATCATCAGTATCAATTGATGAATGAATTTACTCAGACAAATATAAAAATCCATGAACAATCCAAAAATAGTCTATTAATGGATAGTAAAATGTCACAACGAGAGTTACATGAAGATGAAAAATTATTCGTTGAGATTGATAATGCATATATAGATGCTGGAAATGCTTTTCAGAATAGAGATTATAGAAAATATATTCAATTAATGATTAAAGCTTGGGAATTAGAAGACTCTATTCATGAAAAGCATGGGATTACGATTACAAATAAAAATACTTTAGGATCTACTGCATCTAAAAATGGAATATTATTTAAAAAGCAAACACAACAGTCAATGTTGCATTATCAACAATTAGAAGACAAAAATTTTGATGATAAGAATGTAATGAATGAATTGATAGGTATAACTGCTGTTCAGTCTTTCTTACCATTATTGGATTATAAAATTCCAAATATTTTTTTCTTACCATTCCTTTTCTTATTTACGCTAGTGATGTCTAATTCTATATTTTTATCAGATTCTAAACATAGGAGTTTATTGAATACAAAACCAATTAGTAATTTTAGATACAGTATTCAAAAAATGATTAGTAAATGGATTGTTATAAGTTTTGTTCAATTTGTAGCATTTCTGTTCTATTTTGGGGTGATTTCAATCAAAAATGGAATAGGAGATTTTACTTTAAAAACGGTCATATTTGAAAATGATACACTTATAACTATTTCTTATTTCAGTCTGTTTCTTATTATCTTATGCTTTGTACTGTTATTGAATTTATTTATTGTAAGCTTATGTAGTTTATTAAACCAACTATTTAGTAATCAAATCCTAACATTTCTTTTTGGAATAATCGTTATATTTTTAGAAACGGTCATGAAAGTTTTAAATGTTGAAATTCCATATATTGGTTTTATTCCTTCATCATATTTTAGTTTTGGACCAGTAATATATGGTGTTAAAAATGAGTTCTATTTAAATGCACACTTGTCAATGCTTCAAGGAGTGTTAGTGCTTGTAATTGCTAGTGTAATCTGTTTTATATTTTCTATTGGAATATTGACTTTGAAAGAGAAGAGG
>ERZ772979.1270-NODE-1270-length-14841-cov-27.509401_pt1 | contig 14841 bp, 13 predicted proteins | sample MGYA00511130_ERZ772979 | MGnify/ENA primary metagenome ERZ772979 (study PRJEB29015, sample SAMEA2738103) | human oral metagenome | biome: human oral; feature: human-associated habitat; material: saliva | place: China | collected 2186 ... | reverse complement strand
TCAACACCAAGATCCGCGCCTTCATCAACGGCTGGAACCAGCGCTGCCACCCATTCACCTGGACCAAGACCCCCGACGAGACCCTCACCAAACGCCAACCAAAAACAAACTAACAACACAAGACACTAGGCACGGAAAAGTATTCACAGCACAGCCGATTTGCCCTCGACCTGGGCGAATATGGGCGATGGGTGCGCCTGTGAATAACCCTCACAGTGTTGCGAAATTCATGACCGAGTGTAACACTTATAGCTCGATCGCCCAATAAGTCTGGAGTTTTGTCGTATACGCAGTGCCTTCCTGGGGTTCTAAGGTTGTGTCCGCTAGCCAATGACGTCGATACGGAGGCTTCTGCCATGTCTACTCCTGCTCTCGCCGCCTCTCCAGGTTGGTCCGGGGCTTTCCCACGTACCTCGGCGGTTGTGGAGGCGCGTGCGCTGACCAAGACCTACGGAACTGGTGGTGCGACGGTCACGGCTCTGCACAACGTCTTCCTGAGCGTGCCCAGGGGACAGTTCGTAGCTGTTATGGGACCCTCGGGCTCTGGCAAATCCACGCTTCTGCACTGTCTGGCGGGACTGGATGCCCCCTCGTCCGGTAACGTGCTCATCGGCGGCCAGGACCTGGCTGGTATGAACGACCGTCGGCTCACGGTCGTGCGCCGAGATATGATCGGCTTCATCTTCCAGGCCTTCAACCTGCTGCCCCAGCTGACCGCCGAGGAGAACATCTTGCTGCCGATGCGCCTGGCGCACCGCAAGATTGAAAAGAACTGGTACGACGCCGTTGTCGACTCCCTGGGAATCGAGGACCGTCTGAGCCACCGGCCTACAGAGCTCTCTGGTGGCCAGCAGCAGCGGGTGGCGGTGGCCCGTGCCCTTATCGGTCGCCCTGAGGTCATCTTCGCCGACGAGCCCACTGGGGCACTGGACAGCGCATCCGCGGGTGCCCTGCTGGAGACGCTGGCGCAGTTGTGCGAGGTGATGGGGCAGACGGTCGTGATGGTCACGCACGACGAGAACGCGGCCAGCGTGACTAACCGTGTGATCCGCCTGCGCGACGGGCGTGTTGTGGGCGACGGCACTCTAGCCCTGCAGGCCGGTCAGCACGCTGTCAGCAGGCGGGAAGAGTGACGATTCCTGTACCGCTCGACCTGCACCAGACCGTAGCCGCACCGATCTTCAGTGAATGAGCCTTACCTGATCCAAAGAGGGTATGCAGACAATTTGAAGCGTCCTGGGTTTGGTTCTGTGGGTTAGGACGCAACGGGCGCTACGTCGCGGTGAATGTAGGCGGCCTCGGCGTCCGCGAGAGTACGGTAGCACGAGGGCCTCGTGCAGGCGGGCTGGGTTCCACCAGTGGACCCAGCTCGTCGTGGCGAACTCGACCGTGGTGGCGGTCTCCCAGGCGGGCCGGGAGAAGATCGGCTCGGTCTTGTAGAGCCCGTTGACGGTTTCTGCGAGAGCGTTGTCCTAGGACTCCCCGACGGTGCCGACCGACGCCGTCACCTCCGCGACCACGATCGCGTCTGTGTAGGCCAAAGACACGTACTGGGGCCGCGATCCAAGTGATGGATCAGACCCCGGTCCCGAGAGTTTCCGGTGGCCGTGAGAGCCTGCTTCGAGAGCCAGCGGCGGTAGTGCGTCGGTGTGCGGGCTGGTCGAGGCGGCCCTGCCGACGATCCAATGGGTGAAGACATCGGTGATGAACCGAAACCACACCCTATAGCACCCAGGATTCGGATCGAGTGCGAGCGAAAACCGCTCTCGACAGCCTGACGTCGTAGACCATCCGGACCGCACGGTCACGTAGTTCGGGACTGAACTTCTTGAGCATGCTCCGATTCTCCTTGCTGAGATTCGAAACCGGGAACGCTTCAGACTGCGGTGCTGGAGTCTCGCCATTGACCTTGGGGTGGTGGATGCGATCTATGGCAGGATGCGGCGTCAGGGCTGGGTGGGCCCTAAGACTTTCGTGTAACGTGGCGATAAGGAGTCGCCTTTGGTGGTATTTCTTCATGCGGCATTCTCTTTTAGGATCGATACCCATAAAGGGAGTTCAATCGACAGGAAAGCCGTCATAAAATGTGCATTCTGCATTTCATTTCTGCAACTGACTCGCCCATGTTGTCGGTCGGCATGAATGCGGTTGTTGGTGGATGTTGGTGACTTCGGACCTTCTCAAGCCGCTGCTCTCAACGGCGTCGCAAGAATGAAAACCGGTAGAGACGAGGAATGGTGACAGATGCGCTGAACGCGCTCGCCGTCGCAGGACAGGAGGCTCGATCATGCCGTCATTGCTTGATGTTCGTCGTACTGCGGCGGCTCTTGTAGCTGTCGCCCTGGCTGCGGCCCTCATTGCCTTCGCCTTCATCGTCTCTGACTCCTTTGCTACCCAGCTGACTGCCTCGGCTCGTGCCTCTGTCGGGGATGCTGATGTCGTTGTCCTGCCTCAACGGGGTCAGGAGCTGGACCCCGACTCCGTCCAGAAGATCGCTGTAGCCCCCGGGGTAGCCAGCGTGCGGCCCTACATCGAGGGAAGCGCTTGGATTGACCGCCCCGGAGCGACGCATGACACCCATGCCTTCGTCTTGGACACTGCAGGCGCGGACAAGGGACTGGTGGCCGGTCGACTGCCGGAGGGCGCCGGCGAGATTGCTGTCTCCGAGGCCTTCGTTCAGAGTGAGGGGCTCGGCCTCGGGGATGCGGTGTCCCTGAAAGGTGAACGGAGGACTGGGGCTGACGCCACTAGTACTGCCGCGATAGTCGGCATCGTCAGGCCGACAGCATCGATGACTCGCGAAAACCTTCAGGGAGTCTTCATCTTCACGACTGACGAAGAGCGCTCAGACCTGGGTGTTGGCAGTGCTCCGTCCGTCCTGTACGTCTCTGCTAAGGACGGGATCTCCATCAGTGAGCTGAAAGAGTCAGTCAGCCGGACTGACGGCAAGGCTGAGACTTACACTGCGGAAGACATTGTCACCATGCGTGCCGTGAACGGTAGGTCCGGACTCTCCATGACTCTGACGCTCCTCAATATAATGGGGCCGGTGTGTGCGGTGGTCGCCGGGATCGTCATTTCCACGACTTTTACCGCCCTTGTGGCTCGCCAGACCCGGCAGATAGGATTGTTGCGCTGTGTGGGCGCGAGCCGAGGTCAGGTCAGGCTTGCCGTCCTACGCGTTGCGCTGACAATCGGCATAACCGGCTCTATCCTGGGGGGTGCGCTCGGTGTAGGTGCCGCAGTTGCTCTCATCAGCTCCGGGGTTATCGACGGCGTGGGCGCACGGCAGTTGACGATCACGCCAGCCTCTTTGGGGGTAGCCGTTGGCCTGGCGACGGTAGTGGCTCTTGTCTCGGCCCTGCGCCCTGCGTATCAAGCGGCACGCACGTCTCCGCTAATCGCCATTACAGGCAGCACTGCAGACGACAAGACCCTCGGTAGAACCCGTTTCATCATGGCGATACTCGGTATTCTTCTAGCAGTCGCAGGGTGTGGGCTCGTCTGGTATTCCATAACAATAGGAGAGATTACCGCAACCGCGACAGGAGCTGTCCTTATTGTTTTGGGGATTCTTGCCGCCCTTCCCTTGCTGGTGGTTGGCTCTGCGCATTTTATCACCCTCCTTGCGGCTCCGCAGAGGACTCCAGTCCTACACCTCGCAGCGCGCAATCTTGCCCGTAATCCGACTCGCACCGCCGCGACGACAGCCGGACTTCTCATCACAGTGAGCATTGCTACTACGACCGCAACCGGCCTGGCTAGCCAAAATGACTCCATCAGTTCACTTTTGGCTGCTCGCAGTCCCGTCGACATCATCATTCAGCCGATCACCTCCGAGGTCGACTCGGCCGCCCTGACCCATAAGATTCAGGCCGTCGACGGCGTGCAAGCGACAAGCATTGTTCCTGAGATGTTCGTTCAGGTGGCCTCCGGCGCCAAGAAGGAGCAAATGAGTGTTTTGGTGCTTGATCGTGCCGCCGTCGCTCCTGTGACTCGTGCTCAGAAGGACTTGGAGGCTCTTGATAACAGCACGCTTTTGGTTGGCCGGTCAGATAACCTTCCCGAGGGAACTTTGGTCACGCTTACGGGGCCTTCAGGATCAGTCGCGCTAACTACCCGCGTCGTGGAAGGTGTCGGGCGTGCTGTCACCCCTGATGTTGCTGATAAGCTCGGCAGTCAGGCCTCCAATAATAATGCGATTATGTGGGTCCGTACTTCCGGAGATGGCTCCAATACGCAAGCAGCCAATGCCGTTCGTGCTGCGGTCCGCTCTACCGGGCTCGTGGTGAGTGCGTCGTCCGACGCGCGTACCGCTTTCACTACCCTGGTGGCGCGCGCAACTGCGGTTACTGTCGCCATACTTGGATTGGCGGTTCTGATTACTCTGTCCGGTCTGGTTAACGTCGTTGATATCAGCGTTCTTGAGCGCACCCGTGAAATCGGGGTTCTGCGTGCCACCGGCATTCAACGACATGAAGTGAGGCGCCTGATTGCCGTTGAGTCACTGCTGACCGCCCTTGTAGGTGGAGTGATTGGGGGCCTGGTCGGTATTCCACTGGGAATTGCGGGACTGGCTGCTCTCTTGGGACCTGACGGCCTATCCAGTCTCGCGCCCACTGTGCCCTGGATGTCCATTCTCGAAATTTTGTTCGCTACCGCCGCGATTGGAGTTCTCACTGCATTGCGTCCGGCGTGTAATGCTGCATCTATCTCTCCGGTCACCGCACTTGCTGTTGAGTGACCCTGTAAAACGCGCGCAGACTTTCTCCGATACATTCGGGGAAGGGTGGATGGGCTTACCCGTCCGCTGATCATCCTGCACACTCTGTGCGGGACATCGAGGAAGGAGTACACCATGAACCGGTTTGTTCGTCGATCTAGGAGTCTCGCCGACGTGACTTTTGCGTCAGTTCTTCACTCTGAGACCCACGCTCCTCTTGAGGGAGCCGAGGGTCATGGCTGCAGTCCATTCGGTTCCGACTTCGAGTGTGACGACTGGTGCATGTACAAGGGCTACCGGGGTGGCTACTGTAGTTGGGGCTTTGTCTGCACCTGCTACGGGGGCTGAACTTGTCTCGCTCGTAGGGCTGCTCCCGCTGCGACAGCAGCGGGAGCAGCACCGGTGCAATGGTTTCTCCCAATTGATGGTGTCTCGCTCCTGTCTTGTTTCATTACTGTGGTTCGGCGCGTAGGTGACGGCTGGGCTCTGACGATGCAAGGTGTGCACTGATGAACATTCCTTTTTCTGCTGCCTCATCACCCTGGATGGGTTACGCAGATCTATTATATTTTGCCGAGGATTCGTGGGTGTCCGTAAGCAGAGCGGACCTGGCGAGTGCCCACGTTTCGGCCAGTATCATGTTTGTTCTCGCTCGTATCGCAACTGTTCGACCACCCTTCGGCCGGTCTCTCTTTGAGGGTGTGCTGTCCCGTACCCCAGGAACTCGTCGGGATGGCAACGCAATCACTGTATATGAGCATTCTCAGTATGATCTCGAGCCCTACTCTCTGGATAGTGCGGAGTCGGTTCTGGCGGAAGCTCTCCGCGGTCATGGCGCGTCGGATGCTCTTGTATCGGCCGATGCAGTGGATGAACTGGTCGTCCGTTATCTCAGTGAGTTGGCGTCGGACGATGATGTCTCTGTGGCTCCTTCGATGGTGAAGGGACCCGCTGAAGTTGACATGCGCGGAATGCGTGAGGTCGTCGGTGCAGTCCAGGGGGAGCGGGAGATGCAGCAAAAGAAGCGCGGCTTCCTCGATCGTCTGATGGGGCGTGATCGTCGGCAGTTACAAACGGATCAGAAACCTGAGTCTGGGGATACTACTCCGAGCATTGCGGTGGCTCCTCAGTGGCTCAGCGTTGAAGCGATCAAGATGATCGACGTTGCCCGGATCGTCTCTCTGACCTCCTGGCAGGAAGCTCTGGTTGGGCTTCCGCCGCGTGTGTGCCAGTTGTTGTGGACAGCGGCGGATGATCCGGCAGTACCCCTGGACACTGTCTACCGCCCTGCTCATGACCCCCAGGTGCTTGCGGCGTTTGCCGCCGTGCCCTATGAGGAGCGAGCCACTGAGATCCGCCCAGGTGTGCGCACCGATCATGTTGCGGTATGCCGCCGCTACGGTCGGGACCCGGTTGATGACCATGCCGCTGCACGCTTGCGGGCGGTGCGCGAGGCTGAGGACGCATGGGACGTGTGGCGCGAGGAGCTCGCCGACGGTGCACTGGCAACGCGTGGGCTCATCGATGTTGACGGCCTGACGCGGATTGGCCGGGACCCTTTCCTACGGCAGCAGTACGCACTGGATGTGAAGAACACCGTGACAACAGAGAGGTGGGTGGCGTCATGGCTGGACGCTGGCGGTTTATTGAAGGAATGAGCCTGACGCATCTGGAGCACGGCGGCTGGGTCATTGCAGACCTGCACCGCTTGTCCATTTACGAGCTTGAAGAGGAAACCGGCACGCTTCTCGAGCGGATACTTGACGGCGAGGCCACATCAGAGGGCGCGGAGTTCTTCGAGGCGGCTGTCAGTTCTGGAGTACTAGTGCAGGACGGCAGAGCAGCAAATCGCGTAGGTGCCCCGACGGCGGGGCAGCAAGGAGAGCAGGAGGCATATCGTGAATAGTCTGTTGGTCGCAGTGCTCATCGGGTGCGCGGCGGGGATCCTGCTGGGGACCGCCGGTGCCAAACTGTGGGCTGTTTCGTGTATGCGGCTGGCCTGGCCTCAGGGGACCAACTTCCTACGCTTCCACTTGTCTAGCGGGCTGGTCATTGCAGTCGAGATTCTCACTGGCGTGACGGCGCTTGTGGTGCCCAGTGCCCGACTGGCCTGCCTGATCCTCGCACTTGTCTACGCGGCCTTCGTCATCGGGGCGATCACCCTGCACGGTCAGGAGTGCGGGTGCTTCGGCGTGTCCGGGATGAAGGTGGGGCCCTTCCACATCTGGGGATGTGCATTGACCGCCGTGGTCCTGGCGGCCGCATCCCTCGTTGGCCAGGACTCCATCGTTCCTGTACTCCTGCGATGCGCTGCAGCACTGGGTGCAGCAGTTGTTATGGTCCTAGCTGTAACCCTGTGGAACAGGCGCGGGAGCGAGACAAGGAGCGTCGAGGATGACTATCTGCTGGTGGTCCTGTCGTCCACGTGCACCGCATGCTCTGCGCTGAAGATCATGGAGAAGCATGAGGTCAACGACGTTGAGGTTGACGGCAGAATCCGCTGGGTTGACCGTGACTCCGAAGCGGCCGCCTCGCTGCGTGACGCGGGTGTTGACATCTCCTCGTATCCCTCGGTCGTGTCGGTCTCCGGCGTGGTCCCCGCCGAGGTTCATGTCGGTACTGGGCTGCAGAAGTGTAGGGAGGTGCTTCAGTCATGGCGGCAGCGCCACCTCGTCACGCAGGCATGAGTGTTGTGCGGCGGTTCTGGTGCTCGGCCTGCGGCCGAGCAACGCGCGCTGTGCTACCCGCTGTCGTCGTCATCTCTCTACTGCTGGCTGCTCGGGCGGGACTTGCCGTGATCTCCCCGCTCATGCTGCAGCACATTATCGACGCAGCCGGACCGGGGGCGTCCGTCACGATGGTGGTTATTCCGGGCCTGATCGCCGCTGTCGCCGCATTGGTGAGTGCCGGCGTTGACTTCGGGGCGCAGCGCATGTCCGTTGTGACAGGACAGCGTTTCCAGGAGTGCCTACGGGTACTCATGCTCGACAAACTCATCCGTCTGGAGTCAGTGACGGTCGCGGCGGCGCCCAATGGGGACACACTCTCGCGGGTCACCAATGACACCGCTCAGGCACAGTCCTTCGTGACCACCATGCTCCCGCAGTTGACCAGTTTGGTGACTCGTGTGGGCGTGCTCCTGGGCGTCATGTGGACACGCTCCTGGAGCATCACCCTGACTGTCCTGGTGCTGTCGGTGCTGCTCATAGCGCCTACTGAGAAGGTCTCGCGTACCCTGGGAGCCGCGACCGACCAGATGCTGGAAGCGATGTCCGCTTTCAGCCAGACGATAGCTGACCGCATGGGGGTCTCCGGCCACCTCTTCGCCCGCACCACGGCAAGCGTTGAAGAGGACCACCGTGTCGCTGAGCGGACAGCAGCGGGCGTCCGCATGGCCTATACCCGCATGGTCACGGTGGACGGCTTGTTTTCTACGGCCCTGGACCTCGTGGGCGCGATCGCGACTGTCGTCGTCCTGGTCATCGGTGGACGCTCCGTCATCCGTGGCGAGATGACTGCCGGCGAGCTCGCAGCCCTTGCCGTCCTCGTCCCCCAGCTGTACGCCCCGCTCCAGAGCGCCTCCGGGATCCGCATGGGCCTGGCCACCTCCTGGGCTGCGCTGACGCGCGTCAACGATTTCCTCGAGACCGGGGAATATTGGTACGATTTGCCGCGAATCGGTGCCTCGACTGCACTTGTCGGAACGGAGGCGCTGGTTGTCAGGGAGGTCGACTACTCGGTTCCTACCGAGGCAGGCTCTGCCGTGCTCCTCGATGGCGTGGACCTAACAGCACGCCCCGGGGAGATCATCGCCGTCGTCGGTCCGTCGGGAAGCGGGAAGACCACGCTGCTGAGTCTGATCGCCGGGGCCAATCGGCCCACACGCGGCACCGTTACCATCGGCTCGTTGGCTGCTGCTGACACGGGTTCACAGGGCTGGAGTCGCATGGTGCAGCTGTGCCCGCAGGAGCCTTTCTTCCGCAGCGGCTCCCTCCTGGAGAACTTCCAGGCGGTGCAACCCGGCATCACCGAGGAGCGTATCCGCCACCTGTGCAAGCAGGTGGGTCTGGACCTGGACCTCCTGGGGGAGAGGTCTGGCATGGGCATCATGCTCGGAGAGCACGGCATGCGGATCAGCGGCGGAGAGCGCGCCCGCCTGGCCATCGCCCGGATGCTCGCCCTGGACCCGTACGTGCTCCTGCTCGACGAGCCCACCGCTGCTCTCGACGACGAGGCTGCTGGCCATTTCATCACCACTCTGCTTGACCTGCGACAAGACCACTGCATCGTGGTGACCACCCACGACGCCCGCCTGGCCCCGATGACGGATCGCAGGTACTACATGGATGCTGGCAGACTCGCCCCCATGACCACCGCTCCAGCGACGGTCATGGCCGGAGCACGGCCGTGACCGCTCTGGGAGAGGAACGTCCTGAGCCCATCGGCACGGGGCTGAACCGGGTGGAGGTCCATGCGTTCACCGACCCCAGAACAGGTGTGCGGGTACGCCTTGAGCAGCCTGTCCACCCCGCAACTTGGTGTCCTCATACGGACCCGTTGCGCCACCGCGGCGTCGCCTATGACCGCCTGAGCGGGGACCTCATCCCGGGCCTTGTGCCCGAGGGCTACCTGGGCATCGTTGACACAAACGGACAGGACGTGCTGCTCACCGAGACTGCGGTCGGTCTGCCCCAGCCATACGGAGAACGCGGCTGGGTCTACTGCCACCGTACCGCCAACGGCTTGGTACGCGTCAGTGCTCGCGAGCATACAGAGGCGCGTCCTGTGGACTGGGGAGTCTCCACCCGCTCGCTGCTCGGCCTGCGCTCCCGCGCCTCCGGGCGAACCCGCCTGTGGTCACTTGGACGGCACACGATTTGGCTCCGTCGGGAGCATCGCGCCCCCGATGTGCTGGTGCGGCGCAGCACCCAGGATGGTCCCTGGCCCGACGCTGTGGCCCAGGATCTGTACCGCGCCGCGGTATGCACCGTCATGATGGACGACGTCCCGCTTCCCGGCCTGCCGGTGGGCGCAGTGGCAGGGCTGGAGGTACAGGACGCACTGATTCTCAGCATCGCGTCCACGATTCAGGACCTGGCTGCGTACCTACGTGAGGACCACGTCAACCACTACGTCATACTTGCCGCGCCAGAAGGGCAGGCCCCTGAAGCCTCGCTGGTCGGTGACCTGCCACGCGGATCGGTTGCTCACAAGGACACCGGCCGCGGCCGGGCAGTGATCTACACCGAGCGTCTGGAGGATCGCACCACCTCCTATGCCGTGGAGGACGGGGCCATCATCGCCACCCTCGATGAGCCGGTCAGCCACTACACGGGCGTGCCCGGGCTCAACGGAGCCTGGGTCGAGGTCCGGCACCCGGATACTGTCCGCTGGCCAGGAGGCTCATGGTCTGACTCTAGCGCCGTCGAGGGACTGCGCCCTGGCGAGACCCCGGAGCGTGTTCGGGTCATGACCGGTCTCAGCCGCGGCTATATGTACCTCACCACAGGGACTACTGCCAGTGAAGCCTGCATCGAGTCATCCGATAGCGTTCCCGCAGAGCCTCCAGCAGCGCACGACAACGGGGGTGCCCGATCGCCCGGCAAGGCACTGTGGGCCCCCTTGTCGGCCGACCCTGTTGCCGGTATCGCTGTCTCTGTCATCAACCGTTCCAAGGAGGCCCATCATATCGAGATCGTCGTGGGGGACTCGACGCGAGACGCCGCGCCCCTGATCTGGTTCGACTCCTCGTGGACCGTGCCGAGCATGCCCTCGCACCGCACACGCGTCGACCTCGGGGCCATGCCGGTGGGTAGCGCCCAGTGGACTCATGCCTCTTCTCGCCCCGTCGTCCGGGTCGGCATCGACTACGAGGCGCTCGCTCATTGCGACACCGACAGTATCCTCGCGGTGCTGCGGGACTCTTGGCTGAGTGCCCGAGAAGCTATCGCCACGATAACAGCGGCCCCCGGCGTGCCGTTCCTCGGTGGCCATAGCTTCGGCGCTGCGCTTGCGGCAGTAGCCGTGCTCCACCAGGTTGCAGATCCTGCTGGAGTGATCCTGCGAAGCGGTGCCTACGACCGCTATGCCACTCCTGTCGGGTTCGAGCACGATAGGCGCACCGTCGCCACGGACCCAGGCCTGTACTGTCTTATGACAGTGGTCCTGCACGCTCGCGCCCACCAGGGTATTCCGTTCCTGCTAACCTGTGGTGACCGCGACGAGAACTCTGCGACGACCCCGCGCCAGTCCCAGGTCCTCTATGACAACCTTGCCGCATGGGGCGCCGACGTCACCCTCGCCGTTGTCCCCGGAGAAGGCCACGAGTTCTCGAGCCGGCAGGCAGTTCTCCACCTCCGCCTGCTCGAGCAAGAATGGATGTCGCAGCGATGCGGCACGGGAGATGCCCGTGAACGAACCGCTCCGAAGATCCAGGAATCAACGATAAGGTGAGAATCTCCATGAACCGCGCCATGCGCTCTGAGCTTCGGGCCGCTATCCGGACCGTGACCTCCTCCAGTGAGGACACAGGAATGCAGGACTGGACCCCGCGTACAGATGCCCCCTCCGGTCAGTCCTTGGAGGAGGTCGAGGCAGTCCTGCTGGACCTTCGTGCCCGCCTGGACAAAGAAACGAATGTTCTCAAAGGGGACGTGCAGCGCGACGCAGTTGTGGTCCTCGCCGCCCGGAGGCAGGGGTACGTCATTGATCTGGTCATTGGTCGTGAGCGTGCTCCCCACAGCGATGAGGCCCGGTTCCTGTCATGGATCGAGCACAACGGTCAGGTCGCTCTGACGACAGCGCCCGTGCGTCAGCTCTACGCGGAGGTCGCCCGATGGTAATCAGACACAGCCTCCGGCGAATGGCTCCGAGGAGAGCCAACAGGTGTGCTCCCGTCCGCATCCTTCTTGCCGTTGTGCTTACCGCGGCGGTCTTGCTCGCGATTGCGCCCGCCGCACCCGCCCAGTCACAATTAGCGAGCCGCTACGCTGACGAGCCACTATCGTCCCACCAGTGGTATCTGGGCTGGAACGAGCGCGAGATCCGCTCCACAGACGGTGAAGGTGTGTCCGTAGGAGTCATCGATACAGGAATCGACTCCAGTCACCCAGAGCTTACCGGCGCATACAACGCTGAGAACAGCCGTTCCTTCCTGTCATCTGATGTGTGTGATGCAGGATCCGACTGCCAGGACCCAGGCATTGACCCGCTGGGGCATGGAACCGGTGTCGCGGGGGTCATCGCCTCAGCATGGGACGGATACGGCATCGGCGGCGCTGCGCCCGGTGTCGACCTCGTCAGCCTCAGGGCCGGCGGTCCGACCGGCACTTTCTCCGCCAGCGCCGTCGCCCGAGCCATCCGGTACGGCGCAGACGCCGACCTGGACGTGGTGGTCATGGCGTTCACAGTCGACCCTTGGTTCCGGTACTGCGACAACGCCCCCGGCGATACGCCCCAGGAACGTGCCCAGCAGGCCGTTGAACGTGCCCAGGTCGAGGCCGCGCTGGACTATGCCGCAGACAAGGGCGTCATCCTTATCGCCGCAGCGGGTAACGAGTCGTTCGATCTGGACCTCGGAACGACAGACCGGTTCAGCGCAGCATGGGCCGGGCGAGGCGCACGCACAGTGAATGACCAGTGCGTCACCCTCCCCGCCCAGTCCGACGCAGTTATCACTGTCGGTGCTATTAACGCCACTGGGGAACGAGCCGTGTACTCCAACACTGGTGCCGACATTGACATCGCTGCCCCAGGCGGCGATCCGATCTGGTACGACAGCGCTGGTAGGGTACATGGCCGGGAAGGAGCGATCCTGGCCCCTGTGCCCGAAGCACTCCTGCGCAGTGCCGGCCTGCTCAACGACAGGGGGGGCACGGACATGCCGGAGATCGTGGCCGACTGCAGCAAGGGTTCGGAGGCCTGCCGCTACTACCGGTACGGTACAGGCACCTCCTATGCCGCTCCCCAAGTAGCCGCCGCCGCGGCGATACTCCTGTCCCAGGGTACGCCCACAGACGAAATTCGCAGCCGCCTCATGAGCGAGGCTGTACCAATCAGTTGTCCCGAGCCGGACAGTCAGGCCCCGTCATGCGGGAGGAGTCAGGCGGGAAACACATGGTACGGGTCTGGGAGACTTCGACTCGCTCACCATGACAGGAAGAGCTAACGGAACGGGATCAGGACGATGAGCCGGTCCGGATGGCGGCGACGGCCAACTTGAGCCGTGAGGTCACATTGAACTTCTTCATCAGGTGCGACACATGCACCTTGACCGTTGACTCGGATACGATCAGGTGCTCGGCGATCTCGCGGTTCGACATGCCACCGCATATGCAGTCGAGGACTGCCTGCTCGGTCTCCGTCACGTTCGAAGGGGTCTTGGGTGGGATCGGTTTCAGGTGATGGCGGACCAACCTCGACGTGGTCTCGGGGGTGAGGAATATTCCGCCGTTGTAAGCAGCGGTGATAGCGTCAACCATGGTACTCGATGTTGAAGTCTTCAACAAAAAACCACTAGCTTTTAGATTCAGAGCGTCCATCATTATTGAGTCGTCATCGAGTGAAGTGAGGACGACAACCGCAGTGTCTGGCATCGTCTCCTTCAACCTCGATAACAACTCGATGCCGCCCATGCCGGGCATGCACGCGTCTGTGAGAACTACGTCTGCCGGCACGCGACCAAGGAACGCCAGTGCGTCTGCCGCAGAGGTGAAGGTGTTGAGCAGTTCCACTTTGGGGGAAACGTCAAGGTAGGAGCGCAGGACCTTGAGGACTAGGGTGTCGTCATCGACCACGATGACGCGGATTCGGTGTTCAGACGTGTTTGTAGTAGGTGACGTATCTGCAGGTCGAACCGCCATGTTGATACCCTACCCCAAGTATTGTACTGGCAGGCGGTTCTCGTGTTCCACCACGCATCGTCGTCCCAGCCGGCCCATCGGAGTGACGGGCTATGACGCAGTATGGTCTGCACTCAGCGGACCGTACTGCTGGGATGATATCGACAGCCGGCACGCCGCCTCACCAGCAGGACTCCATATGCATGTCCTCCGGGCGGCCACGTCCAGAGACTGCGAGCAATAGTGGCCTGTGGTCTCATATCGCACGAGCCCATAGGCCAGAGTTCACGCCCCCTGGGAAGGGGTGACGTCATTGACTCCCTGGTTTCCGGTGCCCTGGGTCCGTACCGGGGTCCAGCCGCGCGAGGCCCGGGCGGTGGAGGTGGCCCCCTCGCGTGAACGGTAGACCACATAGGGGCGGGTCGCATAGCCCACGGGGGCGGAGACCGCGTGGACCAGGCGGGTGAAGGGCCAGATCGCCAGGAGCAGGAAGCCGGCGATGACGTGGAGCTTGAAGGAGACCGGCACGTCGGCCATGAGCTCGGGGCGCGGCTGGAGAACCAGAACTGAGCGCAGCCAGGGACTGATCGTCTCGCGGTAGTCGTAGCCGTGGGCGTCGGCGAGCTGGTTGAGGACCGTGGCGGCCGAGCCCAGCAGGACCGGGACGATGAGGAAGCAGTACATGACCAGGTCGTTGCGGGTGGTGGCCAGGCGCACGCTCTTGACGACGACGCGCCGGTAGATGAGCCCGGCCAGGCCCAGAATCGTCATGATGGCCGCGAAGGTTCCCAAGTAGGTGGCGCCCAGGTGGTACATGTGCTGGGAGATGCCCAGCATCTCGGTGACGTCCTTGGGCACCAGGAGCCCGACGACGTGACCGCCCATCACCATGAGGAAGCCCAGGTGGAACAGGGGCGAGGCCAGGCGCAGGATGCGGGACTCGTTCCACTGCGAGGAGCGGGAGGTCCACCCGAACTGGTCGGTGCGCCACCGCCAGATCATGCCGGCCACCAGCAGCACCAGGCTGGCGTAGGGCAGGGCCACCCACAGGAGGTTCTGCTGAATTGGGCTCATGTCATGCTCTCCTGGCTGCTCGTGAGGGGGAAGGGCCGGCGACCGGTACGGGATCCGGCAGAGTGGGCGAACCGGACAGGCTCGGGTTGCGCACGGGAACGGTGGGGAAGGGCAGGGTGTCGGTGACGCCGACGGTCTCGGTGGGCGGACCGGCCGCCACGAGGGCGCGCACGCGCTCGGCGGTGGCCTCGTCGATGCGCGGCA
>ERZ772979.1265-NODE-1265-length-14912-cov-9.222791_pt1 | contig 14912 bp, 14 predicted proteins | sample MGYA00511130_ERZ772979 | MGnify/ENA primary metagenome ERZ772979 (study PRJEB29015, sample SAMEA2738103) | human oral metagenome | biome: human oral; feature: human-associated habitat; material: saliva | place: China | collected 2186 ... | reverse complement strand
AAAAGTTTGCCAAACCAAAAGCCATTTTGATGATTTCAGCGCATTGGTACAGCAGCCGTTTGCAGGTTACGTCTGGCAAACACCCTGAAATAATTTACGATTTCTACGGCTTCCCCGATGAACTCAGCCAAGTGCAATATCCCGCGCCCGGTTCGCCTGAGTTGGCGGAGCAAGTACAGTCATTATTACAGCCGGAAAATGTCGAGCTGAACCCGACACGTGGTTTTGATCATGGCGCTTGGGCGGTGTTGAAATATCTTTATCCTGATGCCGATATTCCTGTGGTGCAACTTAGCCTTAACCGTTTGCAATCGGCAGAATGGCATTTTAACTTGGCGAAAAAATTAGCTGCTTTGCGAGAACAAGGCGTACTGATTATCGGCAGTGGCAATATTGTGCATAATCTTAGGGCGATAAGCTGGGAACATATTGATCAAATCGGTGCAGGGTATGATTGGGCGTTTGCTTTCCGTGAAACAGTCAATCAAGCGATTGCAACACGAGATGATCAAACTTTGGTGCATTATGAGCAATTAGGCGAAAAAGCCAAGCTTTCCGTACCAACGCCGGATCATTACTTGCCCTTGCTGTACATCATGGCATTATGCGAACCGCAAGATGAAGTAACGTTTTTCAATGATAATTTGATTGCAGGCTCGCTTAGTATGACGTCGGTTTTGGTGGGGTAAAAAGGGAAGAATCAGAACAAAACAAACCATTCTTTATTTGTTCGATCCGCTTTGCGGATGGTGCTCAGTTGTTTCAGACGGCATTTCAAATCCATATAAAAGCCTTAACCTATATTGGCAAAGATAAGATTAAGCTTGTGTAAATAATCTAGCAGACTAGACGGTTAGATTTGAAGGTAACTTGCAAAATCTCTTTGTAAGAGAAAAGGCCGTCTGAATATCAGACGGCCTTTGTGTAGATAGATTATCGATGTACGACTATTTCGATAATAGGAGCAATCTCTTTGTCACGTGAAGCAGGACACTGCTGAAGGAAGCGGCGGCGGGCGCTGATGGTGTCTTGCGCGTATTTGTGGTGAATGGAATAGAACCTGTGCAGTGCAGGGTTGCATTCTTTAGGCGGCGTACCCGGAGAAGTCAGGCAGGTAATGGCCTCGCAGGCATATTTTTTATCGCCTGTCAGCAGTTTGCCGGCAATATCTGAAGCGTTAACTACAGGCATAGAAAACGGCAGCAGGGCTGCGGTCAAAACAAAAATGGATAAATTTTTCATCGTGTCGTACTCGTTAAAATAGAATTGGGATTAGAGAGGATATTAAAGGCCATCTAAACAGCAAACAGCCGTTATCTATTAAAATTTAGGCATAGAGCAGCCTTCATTTGCAACGATAGAACATTGAGAACTACCAGACGCTTGACATTGCCTTAGTGCGTCGGCCTCAGCAAGACCGGGTTCTTTTGCGCTTGGAAAGGCAGTCCATTTTTTACCAGACTTACCTTGAGCAACGGCAATGCAACCATTCCGAACCCAAACAGCTACTTTACATGGCGCGTTACGACCACCTTGTTCACAGTTTTTGATGGCTGCCTTTTCTGCTGCCGCACGGGAGTCCATATCAATCGCACCACCTGAAACTCCAGTTTTATTGTTGGTAGCCCAAGCACCGTATTTTGAAGGAACATTGATATTGACAACACGTGGCTGGCTCTGAGCGTAACCGTTATTCGAAGACTGTGGTCTTCCTACGTTATATAGAATCTGTCGACCCGAACTATCGATAATGCGACAGGTACCTGTTGCAGGCTGGTATTCTCCGCCACAACCGTTGGCATAAATATTCAGGCTAACTAACCCTAATAGTACTAAAAGCAATTTTTTCATTATAAGTCCAATCTTTTGTTTATTGATTATTTTTAATATTTAATATTTAAATACAGAAATACTAGGATAGCTTACTTCCATTGTCAGATTGTCCGGGCTGTTTCATGGCATCGGTAGTTGTACTTCCTGTTTGACTACCGCCTATTATCCATGGATTAGTAGTATAGTTATTATTTGATTGTTGTTTATTTGATTCACTAGAGAAATTCTGCGCATTATAATTAGCCTGCTGCTGTTGGCTATTCATACCCGGTGGCGTAGCAGGCTGACCGTTTCCCCAACCCTGCATTGCATTGTATCCGGAGTAGGATGCCATGATACCGTTAAACCACATGCCTGCCATAGGTGGCACGGTAATCAGCAGGGTAGAGAGCATCAAACCCAAGCCCAGCTGCTGGGTAACGGTTTCCATAATGCCGGTAGTGCCGCCTTCACCGATGATGGTTGCCACAAATTTTCCGGCTGCCGCGCCGCCGAATAAGTTGCCCACCAAGTCCATGGAAATTTCCGCCATGACGCCGAGCAAGACGCTGGAGAAGATGGTAGCCAATCCGAAGTATAGCCATTTTTGGAACAGCGGGGCGGTTCTTTTGAACAGGAGGCACAAAATAAAGATAGGCGCGAAACCGACAAACAGGGCGATTGCGATGCGGTACAAGATGAGCATGGTACCCGCCACGATTGCAGGACCTGCCGTACCTACCCCGGCAAACCATCTGGCTTCGGAAAGCTTATCTTCCAGATGGTCGTCATCTGCTGTATCGATGGCAGAAAGGCCGGATAGGACAAGTTGAGTTGTTTTCAGGTTTAAATCGATTTTACAGCCGGTAATATAGGAGGTCTGTTCGGTCAGACACTCGCTGCCGAAATCGTTACTATCATGCATAACTTGACTGATGCCATTGGCAAGATTATCAGTCAATACACGGACGCTAAAGCTGCTGCCTAAAGAGACCCCAAGTGCAATGGCAATAACAATATAGTTTTTACCAAGGTTAAAAATAAATCCTTTGAGGCCTTCCTGACTCCGACCTGTTACGATCAGATAGCCCTGAACCATAATCCATAATGTTAGCAATGCCAAAACCATTGTAAGGGCGAGGTTTAAGTTCTTAGATAAGACTACTTCGGTAAAGTAGCCGATTCGCGCATAAAGATAGTCGCGAATGCCGGTATAAAGGAGTAAATCCATCATAATGAGATGAGCTTTCGATTAATTTTTGTAAAACGATGAGATGATCGATTTGTTTGGGCCGTCTGAAACCGATCCGGTTCAGACGGCCTTATACTCAATTGGGTTTATAGATCGGTTTGGTTTTGCTTTCGATTTCTTTTCTATCATCAACTACGTCTTTTGCTTTTTGTCTAAAGTGATCCGTAGCAATAGTTAGTTTGCCGTAAGCAGCTCCTTTAGTGATGTTTTTGTTCAAACTGCTGCCGGTAAGCTGTTCTTTGGTCAGCATTTTGCGCATTGAGTTGTAATGTGCAATCATACTGTCTAAAGTTTCAATTCGGTTCTTGTACTGATGGTACTTGGCAATTACGGCAGTTACTTGTATCTGCACATTGTTTTCGGCAGTTTCAGCTTTACCTGCCTGATTCGAGTAATTAAAACCTTTCGTGTCTTTAGACAAAGGGGTTGCAGCAGCCATTGAATTTGCTGATGTGCCTTGAGATTTTACCAAGCCGTTGATTCTATCAAAATCATCTTTAAGCTCCTTATCTATTTTAACCAGCAGGTCATATTTTTCTTGTTCTAATCCTGTAATTTTTAGACAAATCGTACCTGAGGCAGGATTGTTTTGTTGTATTTCCCTGCATTTTTTCTTGCGTCGCTCAAACATTTTTTTTGCTTGAGAAGATTCTCGAACATTTGTATCTGCGCCTTTTAATTTGTCCAATCCCCCACGAGTGAGAGCGGATAATTGAGCCTGCCAGTTCATCAGCTGTTGGAAGGCATTGGTCATCGCTGCTCCATCAAATACCGGAATACCTGTTGCGGTTACGGATGTATTTCCCAGCATTCCTGCGCATACTAAAACTGCTGCCAGTTTTCTCATTGTGTTTTTCATTTGCTTACAATCTTTCTTAAATTAAATTATTTAAACGTATCCAAGTTTTTTTGTTTTTCAGTAAGGATCATCTGAAATACTTGCTGCTTTCAGACGGCCTTTGAGTTTATTCGTCTAGACGACTAATCCGCGTTGCGCATCACATTGGCGCTTGCTTTCTTACCAGAACCCTTACGTTCATCGTAGAAGGTCTGTAACCAATCCTCCGGTCTTACCGCATCAATGCCGACACCTAAACGTTCAGCTGTTTTCTTAATGATGCCGTCCATGATGTCGATGTTGTCGGTACTGGCGGAGATGACTGCCAATTCATCGTCAAATCCGCGCAGGTTGAGCTGGCATACTGCGGAAGCATGGCCCTGTTTGACCAAGAAGCAGCGGCTGCGCTCGTCCAGGCTTTTAATCACTTGGAACTCTGAGTCGGTCAGCTTCAGTCCATCGATGTAGTCTTTTTTATCTGCATTCGGATTTGGCAGCAGTATCATGGTAGCTGTCTGCTCAATCAGTGCGGCGGAAATATCGCTTTTGAGGGCGTCTTCCGGTGACTGGGTAGCGAAGATACCCATACCGTTTTGCTTACGGATGGTTTTTTGTTTGTTTTTGGCAAACTCTTTCAAGCCGCCTTCGCCATCAAGGATTTTCCAGAATTCATCCATGATGTAGATGAAGCGGCGACCATCGATAAGCTCTTCCATTCGATGGATCAGATAACCGATGACTGGATCGCGTACCTGAGGATTTTCAATCACATCGGTGTAGTCAAAGCCGATGATGTTGGCACCACTGAAGTCGATTTTGTCCTGAGGGTTATCAAAGACCCAGCCGAGACTGTTTCCTCTAGTCCATTTGCGGATATTGGCATAGAGGGAATCGTCGCCGGTATTGGGCAGCGATTTTTGGAAGTTAGAAATACTGCGCAGTGCCATTGGGGTATCAAGCATGGCTCGAACGGCGCGCAGGATATCGTCGTCTTCTGCTGCTGAATAGTGCGCCTTGCCACCTAATTGCTTCATAAGGCCACAGAGGAATTGGACATTTGCCTCTGTATTTTCGCATTGGAAGGGGTTGAAGCCGGTCGGCTGACCGCTTTCCAGCGCCATATAAGCACCGCCGCAAGCTCTGACGAAGATCTCGGCACCACGGTCTTTATCGAAGAAGAAGATAGTGGGTTTGGGATCGTATTTTTGTACCTGGCTGAGGAGGAAGTTGATAAGGGCTGTTTTACCTGTACCGGACTTACCAATAACCATGGTGTTGGCAATGGCTTTTTCACCTTCGGAATCTTCACCTTCAAGGGTTGCATGGAAGTTGAAGTAGTAGGGCTGACCATTGGTTGTTTGAAGAACGGTAACGCATTGCCCCCACGGGTTGCCCTCACGTTTGCCTGTGGCAAAGTTGTGGAGGGGGCAAAGACCCAAGAAATTTAACGATGAGAGATTGGCAATGCGGGTGCGGTAGTTCCAGTTGCCCGGAAGTTGGGCATAATATGCGGAGCAGACGGCCAAGTCTTCTTTAGTCGTTACAAAACCGGCGTTGGAAAGCTCTGCTCGGGCAGCGGCAATGTTTTGGGAAAGCTGCTCTTGGCTGTCGGCGTAAATAGCAAGGCTGAAATGGTAGCCGCCAAGAACAAAATTGCCAGATGCGAGCTGGTCCATTGCATGGTCGAGTTCTGCAATTTGGGTAAAGGATTTGTCACCGGAAGAGATCATCATGCCACGAGTGCGCTCGAGGGTTTTCATAGCATCGTATCGGCTCATTGGGCTGAAGCTATGGGTGATGACGTATTCAACATCCAAATATTTGAGACCATTCAGTATTCCAGGGTAGGTACCATCAGGATATTCTTTAAGGTTGAGTATGGCACCGTAGTGGTTTTTACCCTCAGGAGTGCGGACGATATAGTCGCCAGTTTTGGAAGAAAAGAGATGTCGACTAAGGGGTAAGTAGTTGTAAACTGGGGCTGGAAGTACGGGAACTGGCTCGTTAACGCGGTTAAGGATGTAACCGAAAAGTTCGAGGGTTTCAGAGAATACAGTCCCGTTTTTACCTTCGTACATACCAAGTCGGTATGGATGGTAGTCTTTGAGAACAGCCTCAAGGTTGGTTGCTAATTCGTTAAGTGTACCAATAGCTTGTTCCTGTTCGGCTTTTAGACGATCGATATTACCCGATTTATCAACGAATTTTTTGCCATCAACAACTGGGCGATAGATCATGGTCAAGTAAAGCTCGTTATTCATGAGCTTTTCTTGGGAGAGTCGAGAGAAATAACGATCAGAGAGGCTTTGGTTGAAAGACTCTTGAAATTGCGGACGCAAATCGATACTGCGATGGCGTCGAATGTCATGCACCCAAAAGGCAACATTTACATAGTCTGGTGCACGCAAGGATTGAAGCAGACGGTTAAATGTATTGTGTTTGTGTTCAAGTTCCCATTCTTCACGACCTACAAAGGGAAGGCCAGAGAGATGCCATGTTGTTAGGTAGTCGCCACCACTAGTTTTAACGATAGTTGGAGAGACATGAGTGGAAAGAGATACGAATTGACTGATTGATGCGTCAGGAGTAAACATTTTGCTTATTTTTTGTGTTGTAACGTCCCGATAGGTAAGTGTACCTATCGGGTGTTTTGTTGTCATTGCTTGGGAGGAGTATTGCGGTATTCGTTAGGAGAAAAGCACCATGTATCAGGAAACTCTTCTCGATTTCGAGCTTTAAGTCTGAACTTCAGACGCAGACCAAGAAAGCGAAAAATCATATCATCTCTTTTGGCCATTTGCCTCATAATTAAGATGATAAAGGGTATGGTCAACAAAAAAAACATATTGAAGTACATTCCCATCAGTAATCCTGATCCGGCTCCTATAAAAAATGGTATATAAGGAACACCTAGAAAGGTAGCCGGTCGCGTACATCCTCGAAAAACGATGTTCTTCTGCATGATGTTTCTTATGCAAAAAATTGCATTACTTGCATCATGATTGCAGTTTTAGTAGCAGAACAAGAATCTGCATTGCCAACCAGCATTCTTGCAATTTGACCCGCTGCGCCAATCAGTACACCACCAATCAAAATAGGAGCAACGTCGGAAATACGTTTGTGCGCAAAAGCGATTTGATAACCGGCAAAAATAATGGCAATGGTTACAACAGCAACAGACATTAGATTCAATACGGTATGAATATTTCTAATAAATGTACAAGCGCCACCACCTTCTTTAGTAAAGTCAGCATCTCCTGCTGCTAGCCCTACTGTAGGTGCCAAAAATGCTGCGGCAACAAAAGCTGCTGTTGCAACGTTTTCAGTAGTAAAGAGGGATTTTTTTTGAATTTGAGTGTTTTTCATTTGAAATTTCCTATGTTTATTACAGGTTGATGTGGAAAAAAATCGTATTGTCTAAAAGATTGCTGCACTATCTGTATAAATATTGCTTTGCGGTCGCGCAGCATTATCGTCTTGTAGGCGATGTTCGTTTTTTGGAGCAGTAACCGGATACGAATGTGAATTAGTGATAGCTGTCAATATTTGGCGGTTAGGCTGTTGTGCCGTCATTTGCGTCATAGGGGGAAGAGTACGTGCGGCATTGTTGATGACAGGAATAGCATTCTGCGGTAAAACTTTTGTTCTATGCCCCATTGAGGAAAAAATTTTCTGTACATATCCATGCTTATAGCCAGTTACAAAGTTACCGGAGTAATAGCAGCTGAAAGATTTACCCCAGTCTTTTGCACGATTGTAGCATTCACGCAATATGCGTGAGCCAGCCTTAACATTCGGACATGCTTGGAATGCGTGTTCGTAGGAATGCAATCCATATTTTTTTAAGTTGTATCGGTTGACTTGAGCCAATCCCAAGGAGAAGTTAAATCCTTTTTCTTCCAACATTTTGGCTGTGGCAACTGCTTCAGCCAAATTTTTTGGTTGTCTCTGCAAACGGCCACCTACAACACCTATGGCATATGGGTTGCCTGAGGATTCAACCTTCACAACATGGTGCATGACGTCATGAGGAACAGCTAAGTCAGTGCAGGAAAAAAACATGATGTAGAGATGAAAATATGAATTTGTATTGACTCGAAATTTAGCACAGATTAAAATAATTAACAAGATTTTAATCAATAAAAATGATCAAACGTAACTTATGATTGAAATATTTGAGATGTTTTGGTTATAACTAGTGTTATTATATAAGGTGTTATGTATGCTTTTTTTTAGAACGTTGCTACTGTCTGTTGGCGTGCTAATGGCGGGTTGTGCAAACCAATCTGCTCCAAATTTTCCGAATTCATGGAAAAAAATAAATGAACTGCCGGATCAGGTAACTGAAATTCCTCTTATTAAACCTCATGTTTATCAGGTAACGCAACTTGATACAACTGTAAAAGGTTTGTTAGAGCGTTGGGGTGAGGAGGCAAAAATGCCTGTTGTTTACGACCATACGCTTGATTTTACATTGTATAAGAAGGTCTTGACTGTGCGAAATGCCAATCTTGCAAATGCGTTAGATGAATTATCTCGACTTTATGAGGATAAGGGAATGATTTTTTATACTCAAAACGGTGTCATTATGGCGCATAAGAAAATGGGGAATGCTGTAAAAAGCAGCGAAAAGAAAAAACATGAGAAATTAGTAAAAACTGATGTAAAAACTCAAAACTAAAATGGAAACATATGTTTAATTCAAATAAAAATGCTGCCAGTGGCAATATTCAAAAAGCTGTAAAAAAATCTTTGGATTTTGAAACGACTTTAGTAGATATCCGTAAGAAAAGTGAGAAAAGGGCATGGGTAGTTGCCGGTGTTTCTACTTTTTCTTCTTTATGTCTACTTGGAGGGATATTTTATATCTTACCATTGAAAGAAAAAGAACCTTATCTTGTCATGGCTGATGTTTATACAGGACAGGCAACAGTTGCTAAACTGGTTGGTGATTGGAATAATTTAGATATTACTAAAAATGAGGCAGTAAATAAGAGTAATATTTCTAACTTTATTATCGCAAGAGAATCTTTTGATAGTCAAATTATTTATGATAATGATTGGGCTACCGTGTATTCTATGTCGGTACCAAGTGTGTCTGACAGTTATCGTAATCTAATGAATAAAGGTAACCCTAATAGTCCATTCAATATTTATGGTTCTACACAATCAGTTCGCGTTAAAATTTTGAGTATTGTTCTGAATAATAGTGGAAAGGCTGATGGGCGTGATGCCAGTGCAACAGTCAGATTCCAAAGGTTTTTATTAAATAAAAGTACAGGTATGTCGACATTTATTGATAGTAATGTTGCCACTCTAACCTATACTTATAATAGCAATTTGAAGATGGATGAAAAGTATAGGTTGAAAAATCCCTTGGGATTCCAAGTACTGTCTTATCGTGTTGATCCTGATGCTAGTGAATCTCCTGTTCAAGATCTATCCTCAGATTATCTTACTGGTGGAATATCACAAGAAAAGCAGACACAACGACAAATACAAAGTGTACCTCAATCAGAAGTTCCTACATCTGTAGACAATGCTGCCCCTGGTACTTCTCCTATATCTGTTGAAAGTGGGAATTAATAATGTTGAAAAAAATAGTTTTATTAGCGACAGTAACTTTTCTGTTTCAAGAAAGCGTCTATGCTGCAGCCATTCAAGAATATACGTTTCAAGAAAATACAACATATCCTGTTTATACTGCACAGGGTGTGGTTACACAAATTGAACTTGATCCTCGTGAAAAGGTTAAAGATTTTGGTGCTGGCCTGAGTGATGGTTGGGACTTGGTGCGCCGAGAAAATGTATTTTATCTCCGTCCGAAATCTGATGCGGCTGACACGAATCTTATTGTACGTACTCAGACGCATCAATATATTTTTGAACTTAAAGTCATGAAGAATGTTGTCGGTAACTTACTTGATGCATCAACTAAAGGAGTAAATTATCAAGTTAAATTCAGATATCCTGACTCTACAGATTTCAGTCTTCGGGCTACTACTTTAGCTGGTTATAGTCTGAAATATGATTCCTCTAAAAATTACAATACTAATTATGATGTGGCAGCACATGATAAGTCTCGCTGGTTGGTTCCTTTAAAAGTTTATGATGATGGTATGTTTACATATGTATATTTGAATAAGGGTAAATTTACTGGAGATTTTCCTACTATTTATGGGAGAAAATCAGAAAAAGGTGTTGAATTCGTCTTGAATAGCAATGTTGAAGGTAACGTGATTATTGTCCATGGAACTTATCCGTTTTTAGTTTTGAGACATGGAAATGATGTAGTTGGGTTGAGGAGAAATTAAGAATGTCTGATAAGCTGAATAATGAGCATCACGAAGATAGTGAATCATCGAAAAACTTGTATTCAAGCCAATATGAGCAAGAACAATTGGCAGGTCTTGAGGAAAATGCTCCTCAGCTGAATACTCCGATTGATCGTACCGTCAACAAAAAAGCAATTGCTTTTATTATAGCGGCGGGTTTTGGTTTAGCTGGGTTAGGAGCATTTGCCTATCATCAATTCAGTGATTCTGAGGAAGCTCCTCCTCCATCACGCCCTGAGGTAGTTAGGGTTCCAGATCTTCCAGATCCGGAGCCTCAAGCTACTCAGATACCTCCGGTTGACTTAGTGGAAGAGCAGAAGCCTGATCCAGAGAGTTCTAAAACTACCGAATCTGTTACGCCACCAATAGAAACACTATCTCCACCGATAATAGATACCCCTCCGCCTATAATTCCTAATATTCCCGTGCAGCCTGCGAATATGTATGCCAACACGGATTCTAAATTTGTTGAAGATGGGGAGGCTGCTCAGAAAGAATCGGGAGCAGGCATAGCTCAAGCTAATGCTGTCCGTTATATGCATAACAGGGATAAATTACTTTTACAGGGTACTTATTTACGCTGTGTATTAGAAACTAAAATTGTTTCTGAAGTAAAAGGATTTACATCTTGTATCATCACTGAGCCTGTATACTCTGCCAGTGGAAAATATCTCTTGTTGCCGAAAGGTTCGAAAGTAATGGGACAATATGGTTCCAGCAATCCTACTGGCCCGCGGATGGAGGTCATTTGGAATCGAATCATAACACCAGAAGGCGTTGATGTAACACTAGAATCCCCTGGAGTAGATAATCTTGGTGCGGCTGGCCATGTTGGTAAATTTAAGTCTCATTGGGGATCACGTTTGGCATCGGCTTTATTGATTAGTATGATTTCAGATGCTTTTAAATATGCTGCTACTGAATATGGTCCACAAGGACAAACGGTTACAACCAACACATCGACTACCACTAATCCTTACGAGAGTGATACAGCCAATACATTGAAGCAACAGGCTATCAGCCAGCTTGAGCGAAATAATGCTCGTCCCAATACAGTAACGATTAACCAAGGGACCTTGATTAATATTTATACTGCTCAGGACATTGATTTCAGTTCGGTTATGCAGTAATTTTAAAGGGCCGTCTGCTTTTTTCAGACGGCCTATTATTATGTGTTTATCATAAAGAATAATTACTGATGAAACCTCTTATCCTACTATTATCTATAGTTCTGTTGCTAACAGTAGCCCTAAGAGTTTGTATAGAGTAGTGTGTATAAGTATTATCAAAAAAACAAAAAATATTTAAGTTCAAATATACAGTGAAACCGCCAAGGATAGCACCAAAAGAGAGTGATAAATTTCATACTACACGTTAGTAGAACTGAGCTTTTCCTCATCTCCTAAGGCTGTCTGGAAACTAATATCTTCACTAGAAAGCTAAAATAATCTATTCCTTTGACTTACAGGTATTGAAATGACTCTAAAAAACAAATCTATTATTACGGTAGTTTTACTATTAATTTCTTTCATATTAGGCTGTTACCTTTCAGGCTTTATCCTGCTGCAATGGTTAGGCTTAGACAAAACTCCCTTACTACTTACAACATGGTTCAAATACTATAATACGTTGGATATCCCTCAGGTTGCCAAATATTCACTGCAAATTAAAACATCAGGAATTGTTGGATTTGGTTTTACTTTTCTGATTGGTCTGCTTGGTTTAATTCCTATTTGGCGTACAGCCTCCCAAAGTCTTCATGGGGAAGCACGATTTGCTGGGATGGCTGATTTGACAAAAGCAGGATTTTTCAAACAAACGGATACTTCAATTGTCGTCGGTAAATACAACGGCAAATTGTTACATTACAATGGCCAGCAATTCGCATTGTTGGCAGCGCCAACACGTTCGGGTAAAGGTGTCGGCATCGTTATTCCGAACCTGTTAAGTTATAAAGGATCGGTAGTAGTTTTGGATATCAAACAGGAGAACTTCAATTTGACTAGCGGCTACCGCAAAGAAGTCTTAGGTCAGGAAGTCTATTTGTTCAACCCGTTTGCCGAAGATGGAAGGACGCACCGTTGGAATCCATTTACCTATGTTTCTTCCGATCCTGACCAGCGAGTATCGGATTTAATGTCGATAGCTGCAATGCTATATCCTGATGGGGATAGTCGTGATAAGTTTTGGGTAGCGCAGGCAAGAAATGCGTTTTTGGCGTTTTCACTTTATTGTTTTGATGAGCATGAAGCAATGGCTGATTTTCCAATAGAGGGTAAAGAAAATGAACCAGCCTGTACCTTGGGAAAAATATACCGCCTTTCATCAGGTAATGGAACAGAACTCAAGGAATACTTTACATCTCTATCACAACAACCATACCTCAGTGAGGCTACAAAAACTGCTTTTTCAGGTTTAATCTCTCAAGAAAAAGAAACCTTTGGTTCTATCATGGGTACATTTAAAGAACCCCTCAACCCATGGATTAATCCCGTCATTGATGCCGCCACTTCCGCTGATGATTTTCTGTTAACTGACGTACGTAAAAAGAAGATGACTATTTATATCGGCATTCTTCCTAACAAACTTGCTGAATCAAGAGTCATTGTTAACCTCTTTTTCTCTCAACTTATCAACCAAAATACGAAAGAGCTGCCTCAGGACAACCCCGATTTGAAACACCAATGTATGTTGTTAATGGACGAATTCACAAGTATCGGTAAAGTTGAAATTATTGCTCATTCTGTCAGCTATATGGCAGGTTACAACATTCGCCTATTTCCGATTATCCAATCAGTTGCCCAGCTGGATGCTGTTTATGGCAAAGAATATGCGCGTACTATTATCACTAACCATGCTTTGCAAATCATCTATACACCTAGAGAACAGCAGGATGCAAATGAATACTCCGAAATGTTGGGTTATACCACAGTGAAAAGAAAAAATGTCAGCCGTGGACGTGAACGTAGTGTCTCAGAAAGCGAAGAGCGCCGCGCACTGATGTTGCCGCAAGAGTTAAAGGCAATGAGCCAAGATAAAGAAATTATCCTTTACGAAGGTATGTCACATCCGGCGCAAGTGGGGAAAATCCGTTATTACCAAGATGGAACATTTACCAAACGACTGATGGGGGCAGTGAAAGTTGCCTCGTTAAAAGGAAAACGGTAATAGTAATAAAAGCTCAAGGCCGTCCGAAAATTAAATTTCCAGAATGATTAAAAAGGAATTTATATGAAACTATCAGCGATTACAGCCATATTAACTGTATGCTTGGTGACTTCCTGTACTCCGCAGATTAGTAATAAAAATATTAAGGATTCTTCCAAGATGCAGAATATACAAAAGGAAATAACTATGGAACAGGTACGCAATCGTTGCCGAGGTATGTTGCACAAAGTAGAAAATCGGGATGATCTAATTAAGCAGATGTATGATGCGGCCTTTAAAGATGACTGCCTATATGCAATGTATGCGCTAGAATTAGAAAATATTTGGCAAATTCCTGTTGTTGAAGGTTATGTCAATAATCATTTCGAAAATTTTGCTTCTCCTATCGGATTGTATGTGGCAGTACAATATAGTTCATATCAAACCAGTTTCATTATTTTACCGACCAAACAATATTTCAAAGAAAAAATAAGTATTTTCCCAGAAAACAGATTTCCCGACTTTTTACCGAAGCCTAAGGAGAAAGAAATGCCTCCTGAGTATGGGGATTATTATCCAAGACGTGAAAGTGACCCAATTAAAGAGCTGGTTGATTACTACTGGCGTGAAAACGGTCGTGAAATAATTGCAGCAAACAACGGTTCTGGAGCAATTACATCATTTACTTTTTATAGTAATACAGAAATGAGTCCGATGGGTTATTGATATCGAGACTAATATATTATGACTAAATTAAACGAAAAAGCAGAAACTCAATTAAAAATATTAGGTTTCCATAAAACACAATTTAATTCCACCATGTCAGAATTAGACAGGATAAAGGCAGATTATGAGCTGGTTAGACAGATTAATCAGTTTAGCAGTAAAGGACAGGGTTTTTTCAAAGTTACAAATAGTAAGAGTAATGCGTATTATGACTCCAACGATAGAAACATCTATTTCCGACCAGGAACAGTGTATACTACTGCCACAGCAGTAGCCCATGAAATAGGACATGCATTGGGTAAATATCAGGCTAAATCAGCGAGTTATTATAATACTGCTAAAGCTTATGCTCAAGCACGAGGCTATGGAGAAGCAGAGGCAATCTTTAATGAAGCACGTATGATTGCTTATGAAGAGCGAAATAATGGAAGTGCTTATAGTACTCAAATTAGCGGTGATCTTTATCCTTATATCAAGGGTAAATCTTTCGAGCAAGTTAAGGATTTGATTGCTCGCCAAAATATGTATGGTATGCGTCCAAATTCAGAAGAAAATGGATCTATTAGATTGAGTTATTACGAAAAAGATATTTATTACTTTCTGAATAACCGTACTAATTTTGCCAAAGACTTTTCTGAGGCATTCTTAAGACCGGAAGATAAACAAGTATTTGTCAAACATATGGCAGATTATGATACGTTTGGAAATAAGGGTAACAATAAAGTCGTTGCTGATGGATCATATAGCCGTGATAGTTTATTAATAGGCAGATCTAAGACTTTCTTAAAAAGTGGTGCATATA
>ERZ772979.1261-NODE-1261-length-14952-cov-8.421897_pt1 | contig 14952 bp, 13 predicted proteins | sample MGYA00511130_ERZ772979 | MGnify/ENA primary metagenome ERZ772979 (study PRJEB29015, sample SAMEA2738103) | human oral metagenome | biome: human oral; feature: human-associated habitat; material: saliva | place: China | collected 2186 ... | reverse complement strand
GTATTAGGCACGCCGCCAGCGTTCGTCCTGAGCCAGGATCAAACTCTCATGAAAAATTTGAATTTTCATGAGCTTTGAAAAGCTCATTTTAATTACTGACTTATTGTATCTCTTTAAGAGATAAGAAATTGTTGTTTCTTCATCACTAAGATGAAGTCCCTACACATTTGGTTCGTCTTCTTTGTTCAGTTTTCAAAGGTCAATCGTTGTTTTGCAACAACTCCTATATATTATCATAATATAGGCCTTTCGTCAAACGATTACGTCTGCTGTTTTCAAAACTTTTTTGAAAATGTTTTAAAAGCGAACGTTCGCTTCACAGTGATATCAATTTATCATAACCGATGGGTAATTTCAACTAAAATGACGCTATTTTTACTAAGAATTTTTTATGAAAAAACTTCAAATAAAATGTTTACAGAAATGCTTTTTCAAACATAAAAGAAGACCTCGGCGAACTCACCAAAGTCTTCTTTTTGAATTTGTTTACTATATTATAGTAGAAACTAGTTCTCGAAATCCTCGAGCCACTCTTTTTTGATGTTCTTTTCAAGGTTTTGTTGACGTTTATCTTCTTCCATTTTCGGCATCATAATAAACGCATCTCCAAAACTATCTAAATCATACTCATCATTGACTAGTTCCTCTTTCAATGTTTCAGGAACTTCGAGTTTTTCTTTTTTAAGGAAATCTTCCTTTTTGAGACGAATAGACATATCTATTCTCCTTTCGCCAAACGGTCTTCAAATACTTTTATCTTTTCTAATAATACAGTATTTTTATTCAGTCTGGCAAATGCGGCAGCGTCTCTAATCAATTCTTTAACTTCTTCTTGGCCAAATTCATTTACATATGCATTTTCAGCTTGTAAATATTTAATACGAGCCAAATAGTAAGTAACATGATTTTCCCCACAAATCGTTACCCCTCGGCGTAATAACACATCACTTGTATCATATTCCTTAATCGTCGCATAAAATGTTGCTGCGTAATATAGGACTGTTAGGACACGACAAACATCTTCTACAGATTCGATGGTATAGGAATCAATTTGGTGAATAGCTTTTTCAAAGAAGTATTCTGCCTTATCATAATCGGCTTGATTCATATAAATAAGTCCAATTCCGGTATAAGCTAAAAAGATATACTTATTATCTACATCTGAATGGTCTGCTAATAATTGATTAAAATAGAAGAAACTGTCAGCATCATCTTTCTTCATTAGGGTTTGCGTGAACCCTTTTAAGTATAGATATCGCCACTCTTGTTGGGTTGTTAAATGTGAGACGTTAATACTTTTAATGAGTTCTTCTGCTTCTTCATAATCCATACTTACAATATTGGATTCGATTTTATCAAGTTTCTTATTTAACACTGAGTCTTTAATCGCTACAGATGGAAATAACTCCCCTACGTCCATTTGCAACTTTTTGCAAAGCAAGGTCAATATTTTCATTGAAGGAATTTGACCGTGATTTTCGAATCGACTCAATGTAGCTTGTGTACAAATACCCTCACTCAATTCAATTTGAGATAAACCTAATTCTTTTCTTCGATTCACAAAAATTTGAATATCCATAATATCTCCTTTCTTTTATTAAAATTATGACTCCTATATCATAATTATTATACCTTTATTTTTCGATATATCCAATAGAAAAACTTTAATTATGTAGAGTTTTGTGGGATTTTTTCTTTTTTTATGAATGAAAATGACGATTATATATTTTTTTATATAACCGTCATTTATTTTAATGAAAGTTATTTTCATTACATTTATTTTCGCTAAAATGATTGATATAATAATCATTCTAAGCATTATCCTTTAAATGTCGATTTTGAAAGCACAAAAAAAGCTTATGACCGAAACGGTCATAAGCTTTCATTTTTCTATTCTGCGATTTCAACTACGAGGTAACGATGAGGTTCTTTACCTTCTGAGTGAGTTGAGATGCGTTTGTTTTTACTTAACGCAGCGTGAATTTGTTTTCTTTCATACGCTGGAAGTGGTTCTAAGTAAACAGGTTGTTTTGTTTTTAATACTTTACGAGCGGTTCTTTCCGCAATTTGTTGTAGTGTTTCACTACGACGTGCACGGTAGTCACCAACATCGACTTGAACTGAAATACGTCCTTTGATGAAGCGGTGTACTGATACTTGCGCAAGTACTTGTAAAGCATTCAAGATTTTACCGTGTTTTCCGATTAAAAGACCTTGTTTGTCTGTGTCGAATACGAAAGTCATGCGATCACGACGTGCTTCAACTGTTACTGTTGCTTCAGCGCCGTATGTTTTAGCGATGCCTTCTAAGTATTCTTTTGTCACACGAGCAGCTTCTTCTAATTGGTCTACAGTTTCTTCGTAGTCAGCTTCTCCTGCTTCTTCGTCTTCGAAATCATCGTCCTCGAAGTCTTCTTCAGGAACTTCTACTGTTTCTACAATTGTTTCTTCCACTGTTTCAACAACAGGTTCCACAACTTCTTCTATTCCTTCTTCGCTAACCATTGTAGCCACTGGTGTTAATTCCACTTCAGCATTTTTTTGACCGAAGCCAAACAATCCTTTTTTACCTTCAGAAATGACTTCCACAAACACTTGGTCTTGCGGTAATCCTAACTGACGTAATCCTTTTTGGATTGCTTTTTCTACTGAAACGTCACTTACTTTAATTGTATTTGTCATCGTAAACTCTCCTACTCTATAAAAATCATTGTTATTATCTCATGATTGAGACATTTCAACAAGAGCTCTATAAGAATTATTTTCCGTGTCTTCTTTTCGCTTTTTCGAGCGCTCTTGCACGGCGTTTTTTCTCAGCGGCAATCGCTTTTTGCTCTTCTTGGAATTTAAATGGATTATTTAATAGTAATGTTTGGCCTACCATAAATACGTTTCCGACTACCCAGTAGAGTGATAACGCACTTGATAACCCAAGAGACATTAATAGGATCATTACTGGCATTACGTACATCATAACTTTACCAGCGCCACCAGTATCTTGCATTTTCATTGATAACCATGTTGTGATGTACGTAGTTAATGCTGCTAAGACTGGTAAGATGAAATATGGGTCTGGTTGGTCTAATTGGAACCATAAGAAATGACCTGTTTTCAATACGTCTGTACGGCTAATTGCTTGATACAATGCCATCATGACTGGCAATTGAATTAATAATGGTAAACATCCAGCGTATTGGTTGATACCTTCACGCTCATATAAAGCATTCATTTCAGCTTGAAGCGTTTCTTGTGTTGCACGGTCGCGTGCTGAATACTTCTCACGTAACGCTTTAATTTCTGGTTGAAGAATCGCTTGTTTACGCGTGCTTTGGTATTGGAAGTGCATTAAAGGAACCATAATTAAACGAGTAATAATCGTAAAGACGATAATCCCTAAACCGTAACTTCCTCCTAATAGGTTTGATAACCAGATGATAAATTGAGACAAATTATATAGAACAATTCGATCCCAAAATCCTGTACTAGACTCCGTAATTGGAGAAGTTCCACAGGCCGCTAAAAATAAAGTTAAAACTGCTAATGATAAAATCAATTGGCTTTTTTTCTTCACTGAAAAGTCCCACCTTTTAGAATATTTAATTTTCAACGATTCCTACCTATAAATAGGAATCTTCATTTTTAGGTATTAATGTAGCTAATTTTAAAACATGCATCATACTGCTTTTCATTTCTTGATAAGACATTTGTACGATGGGTTGACGAGCAATAACGATAAAATCTACATCTTGCGCCAATTGGTCGTCAAGTTCCATTAAAATATGACGGATTCTTCTTTTTAGACGATTACGCGTAACCGCATTTCCAAGTTTTTTGCTGACAGAGATTCCCACACGAAAATGGGATTGGTCTTCCTTATTATATTTATAAATAACGAATTGACGGTTCGCTGTCGATTTCCCTTTGCGGAATACCTTTTGAAATTCGCGGTCTTTCTTTACTCGAAACGATTTCTTCATCTACTTGAATCTCTCCAGTCACTCAAATGGTTTTTAAAAAAAAAGACCACTGAGACGTTCAGTGATCTAAGCTGCTAAAACTTTTCTACCTTTACGGCGTCTGCTTGCTAATACTCTACGGCCATTTTTTGTGCTCATACGTTTACGGAATCCGTGAACTTTTTGACGTTTGCGTTTGCTTGGTTGATATGTTCTTTTCATTCGTGTGCACCTCCTACTGTAAATGAAATATCTAGTCTCCCTAGACAGTCTAGTACATTATAAATATAAAATGTTTACTTGTCAATATAAACTATCTAATCACTAAATTACTGAAGTATCATAACATAATCACACTAAAAATTTCTACAAATAACTGTTGATTTCGCTCTATTTTTTTAGTTATTCACATCGATGGTGGATAGTTTTTTTGCATAAAAGACGATTTCCACAGACTTATAAACAATTTATCCACAAAATAACATCCTGTTTACAAAAATTATGCACAATGGTGGATAACTATATTAAATTCCTTTTATATCAACTTTTTTCATTGTTTATAACTGCTATTTTTATGTGCATATCTCTGTGAATATCCACTTTTTTCTTCGACTTATCCACCGTTTTGTGGATAAAGTTATCAAAAATAATCTTTTTTTGTGATTTTATCAATCCTATTGTGGAAAACTTTTTTGAAAGATGGTACACTGTTAAATGGATTAGAATCTTGAAAACGATAGAAGGAGGTGCATTTATGAATTCCATCCAAGAATTTTGGAAACTATTATTAGAACACTTTGAAAAAACAAATTCCGAATTTACCTTTAATCACTGGATTAAACCAGCTGAACCGATTCGAATTGAACAAAATATTCTCTATATTAAAGTGCCTTCTAAGACATTTGCGAGATATTGGCAAGATAACCTCATCAGAGACATCATGGAAATTGGATATGATTACTTTAGACAATCTTTTGAACCACGTTTTATCGATTCAGAAGATGAAGGTCCAGTAAACACTCCATTCCACCAAGGAGTTGAAGAAATTCAACCGAATATTCCCGAAACTCAAACAATGGTTGCCATCGAGGAAGACTCGCATTTGAATCCTAAATATACATTTGAAACTTTCATTATTGGGAAAGGAAATCAAATGGCCACGGCTGCCGCGCATTACGTTGCGGATAATCCTGGTAATACCTACAACCCTCTTTTCTTCTATGGAGGTGTAGGACTTGGAAAAACTCATTTAATGCAAGCCATTGGGAATAAATATAAGAAGAGCCATCCAAACGCACGTGTCAAATACGTGACGAGTGAAGAGTTTATGAATGAAATGATTGCTTCGATTGGATCAAAGACACCGCAAGAATTCCGCAATCGTTACCGTAATGTGGATATCTTACTAGTCGATGATATTCAATTCCTAGCGAAAAAAGAAGCAACTCAAGAAGAGTTCTTCCATACATTTAATGCGCTTTTTAATAACCAAAAACAAATCGTATTAACGAGTGACCGTCAACCAACGGAAATTAAAGAATTGCAAGAACGTCTCGTTTCTCGCTTCGTATCGGGGTTATCAGTCGATATCACTCCACCAGACTTAGAAACAAGAATTGCCATCTTACAAAATAAAGCACAATCACTTGGATTTAATATTCCTATTGAAGTGTTGAGTTATGTCGCAGGTCATATTCAATCAAACGTCCGTGAATTAGAAGGAGCTCTGATGCGTCTTCAAGCGTACTCTGTCATGGTTGGTCAAGATATTTCAACAGACCTTGCTGCAGAAGCGTTGCAATCGTTCCTTCCTGGAGGCGACGAGAAACTTCTTACAGTTCATGATATCCAAAGCGCCGTTGCGAAATACTACAATATTACGGTCGAAGATATTAAAGGAAAGAAAAGAACGAAGACAATGGTTCAACCGCGTCAAATCGCGATGTATCTTTCTCGTGAATTAACACGTGTTTCTCTTCAAAAGATTGGTGCTGATTTTGGTCGTGACCACTCAACGGTGATTCACGCCTATGAAAAAATTAGCCAAGAAGCTAAAGATGATCCAGAAACGATTCGCGTGATTAATGAAATCAAGCATTCGCTCGGTTATTAAGCTGTGGATAAGTCAAAAAAACGGTGGAGTTTTCCACAATGGTTATCCACAATTGAAAATGGTCTCTGTTATAAGGAAAATGGACTTTTCCACAATATACACAGGCCCTACTACTATTACTATTTTATTAATAAATAAATTAAATATAAAAGCACACCCTAAAGGAGGCAGTTATGAAATTTTCAGTAAACAGACAAGGGTTCTTAAAAAATCTTGTAGATGTGCAACGTGCAATTCCATCAAAAACAACCATTCCAATTTTGACAGGGATTAAATTAGTTGCAAGTGAAGAAGGATTAACATTAACAGGTAGTGATTCAGAAGTTTCTATCGAAGTATTCTTACCAATCGAAGACGAAGAATTACAATTAACAGTCCAAGAACCAGGTAGCATCGTTCTTCCTGCTCGTTTCTTTGGAGAAATCGTTAAAAAATTACCTTTAAATGTATTCACACTTGAAACAAACGATCAATTACAAGCAACGATTACAGCAGGTAATGCATCATTTACATTAAATGGTTTATCAGCAGTGGATTATCCACAATTACCAGAAATTGAAAAAAATCATGTCATCACGATTCCTGTTCCATTATTTAGACAAGTGATTGTACAAACAGCGGTTGCCGTTTCAACTGCAGAATCTCGTCCAATCTTAACAGGGATTCATATGGTGATTAAAGACAACCAATTAAAAGCAGTCGCAACGGACTCTCACCGTTTAAGCCAACGTATCATTCCATTACAAATGCCAGCTGGAAGTGATGCATTGACTTTTGAAATGACATTACCTGGTAAAACATTATTAGAATTATCTCGTATCATCGACGGATTAGAAACAATCGATTTTGCGATTACAGATAATCAAATCTTGTTCCAAACAGAAACATTATCATTCTACTCTCGTTTATTAGAAGGAATGTACCCAGATACAGATCGTTTAATTAACGACGGAGCGAACACTTCGATTACTGTTGTTGCTAGCGAACTTGTAGCAGCTGTAGAACGTGCTTCATTAATGTCACATACGGATAAAAACAATATCGCGACATTAACACTTTCTCCGGAACGTATTCTATTAACAGGTAAATCTCCTGAAGTGGGTACGGTTGAAGAAGAAATCGCTGTGGAAAACTTCGAAGGAGCTCCACTTGAAATTTCATTCAACCCTGACTACTTAAAAGAAGCGTTGAAATTATTCGGTTCTTCAGAAGCGGTCATCAACTTCTTAGAAGCAAACCGTCCATTCACATTGAAACTAAAAGAAGACCACTCTGGTATTCCACATAGCTTCATTCAATTAGTGACACCTGTTCGTACATTCAACGGGTAATCTTAGAGAATCAAACTTTCACTCGAGCTTTCATTTTGAAGGCTCGAGTTTTTTTGTGCATAGAAAAAGGAATTAAGCAGTGAATGCTGCCTAATTCCTTGTTGATTCTTAGTTTTTATAATCATCCCATAATGGAGAAGAATACATATAACTACCATGTTTAGCGACGTCTCTGCGACCTTCTCGAACAATAAAGTCCAAAATATTGAAAAATTTCTCTTTTGCTTCAATGAAATTTGTAAATTCAAATGTCTTTCCAAGAACATAAGATCTATCATCTCTACTATTCACCATGAATAACTGATTTTTATAGAAAAGATGTACTGCAAATGGTGTGGTATTCGATTCATCAAATAATTTATAAACTAATGAATCTTAATTTCTATGTTGAATTTCTTCCTCTATCTCTCTTTTTAATAGCTCAATATTCATATTAGAATCCTCAAAATGCTTTATTTATCAATAGTATAGCATATATTTCACCCTTCATTTGCTCATTTTCCCGAAATTCACTTATAAGTGAATTTTGGGCAGTGTGATTTTGGGGTCATTTTTGAGTCAAAATTTTCAATTTTTGAAAAAATCCCGTTAAATTTTGTTTTTTGTTTTTTTAGGCTTTTTTGTTATTTTTGACCCAAAATTGAAATAACCCCCTAAATTTTGCAATTTCTTTGCGAAAAGCGTGTAAAAATTGTATAATATTGTAGAGTTATTCTACTTAAAAATATGTGAGCATGCATGAGTTTAATGGAGTTCTCACCAATATCCATTAGAAAAGAGGAAGTTCATGACAACTATCGTATCGATCTCTGATGAGTACATTACATTAGGGCAATTTTTAAAACATATTGACGTCATTACAACGGGCGGACAAGCAAAATGGTACCTGCAAGAATATACAGTTTTTGTAGATGGAGAGTTAGAAAATCGACGTGGTAGAAAATTATATCCGAATACACGTGTCGAAATACCTGATGAAGGTATTTTTATTGTGAAAGAAATGAAATCGGATGAAAATGATTTGAACACACATGACGCATGAAGCTGACTAATTTACAATTACAAAACTTTCGTAATTATGAATCTGTCCAACTAGAGTTTACAGACGGTGTGCATGTTTTTATTGGTGAAAATGCACAAGGGAAAACCAACCTGATGGAGTCGATTTATGCCTTGGCGATGACAAAGAGCCACCGCACTACAAACGACAAAGAACTGATTGGATGGAAAAAAGAGTTTGCGACGATTAAAGGGACCGTTGAAAAAACAGCGACAAAGACGAATTTAGAATTGCAATTTTCTAAAAAAGGAAAAATCGCGAAAGTGAATTATTTGGAGCAAAAACGACTCAGTTCCTACCTTGGAAACTTGAATGTCATTCTATTTGCCCCAGAGAACCTCACGCTTGTCAAAGGGTCTCCGCAAAACAGACGTAAATTCGTGGATATGGAACTTGGACAAATGAGTTCCCTCTACCTCTATGATTTAGTGGAATATAATCGCGTCTTAAAACAGCGCAATACGTATTTGAAGCAGCTAGCGATTAAGAAAAAGCAGCCGGACGAATACTTGGATGTTTTAAGCGAGATGTTAAGCGAGTTAGCTAGTAAAATCGTCTTTCATCGTCTCGATTTTATGAAGCAATTGGAGGCTTTAGCCATTCCGATTCATGACCAGTTATCGCTTGGTCGTGAGAAATTCTCGGTTTCGTATCAAGCAACGATTCCCTTGGAGGATGGTTTAACTCCTGAGCAAATGAAAGAAATTTATATGAATCAATTCAAGAAGAATCAAACTCGTGAGGCGGATCAAGCCACAACGCTGATTGGACCGCACCGTGACGATTTGATTTTTTATTTGAATGAGGTTCCGGTTCAAACGTACGGTTCGCAAGGACAGCAACGTTCGACCGTTCTGAGTCTGAAGCTTGCGGAAATCGAATTGATGAAATTATCGACAGGCGAGTATCCTCTTCTACTATTAGATGACGTACTTTCCGAACTCGATGATGACAGACAAACTCATCTGATTAAGGCCATTGAAAATAAGGTGCAAACCTTTATTACGACAACGAGCCTGGATGGGATTAAGCAACAATTTATTAATGAACCAGTCGTAATACCGATTGAAAAAGGAACTATTTTAAAAACGGAGAGTGAGAATTAGCATATGACAGAAGAAAACAAAGCTGAATTAGCTGCGCAATATGATGCCAGTCAGATTCAAGTATTAGAAGGACTCGAAGCTGTTCGTAAACGTCCTGGGATGTATATTGGTTCAACAAGTAGTGCCGGGTTGCACCACCTTGTTTGGGAAATCGTGGATAACTCAATCGACGAAGCGTTGGCTGGGTTTGCGACACATATCGAAATCGACATCACTAAAGAAAACCATATTCGCGTAACCGATGACGGACGTGGGATTCCGGTCGATATTCAAGAAAAAACAGGTCGTCCTGCCGTAGAAACTGTATTTACAGTGCTTCACGCCGGTGGTAAATTCGGCGGCGGAGGCTATAAAGTTTCTGGGGGTCTTCACGGGGTTGGGGCTTCTGTTGTTAATGCTCTTTCAACAGACTTAACCGTTCAAGTATTTAAAGATGGCAACATTTATGAGCAATCTTATAAACGTGGTGCCGTTTTAGATGACTTAAAAATCATTGGTAAAACAGATAAACATGGTACAAGCGTATACTTTGTACCAGACCCTGAAATTTTCCAAGAAACAACTGTCTTTGAATTTGATAAATTAGCCAACCGTGTGCGTGAATTAGCGTTCTTGAATAAAGGATTAAAATTAACGATTACGGATTTCCGCGAAGAAGAGCCAGTGAGAAAATCTTTCTGCTACGAAGGCGGGATTAAGAGCTATGTTGAACACTTAAATAAATCAAAACAAGTGTTATTCGAAGAACCAATTTATGTAGAAGGAGAACAAGATGGCATTCAAGTAGAAGTGGCTATGCAATACACTTCTGGATACCATACAAACCTTCTCAGCTTTACGAATAATATCCACACTTATGAAGGTGGTACTCACGAATCAGGGATGAAGACGGCCTTAACACGTGTGATTAACGATTACGCGCGTCGTCAAAAATTGATGAAAGAAAACGAAGAAAAACTAAGCGGTGAAGATGTCCGTGAAGGGTTAACAGCCGTTATTTCTATCAAACACCCTGATCCACAGTTCGAAGGACAAACAAAAACGAAATTAGGAAACTCTGAAGCTCGTACGATTACAGACCGCCTGTTCTCAACACACTTCGATAAATTCTTAATGGAAAACCCTCAAGTCGCACGTAAAATTGTCGAAAAAGGGATTTTAGCTTCGAAAGCACGTCTTGCTGCAAAACGTGCGCGTGAAGTGACTCGTAAGAAATCTGGTTTAGAAATTTCAAACTTACCAGGTAAATTAGCAGACTGCTCAAGCAATGACCCAACGATTTCTGAATTATTCATCGTCGAAGGGGACTCTGCGGGTGGTTCAGCAAAACAAGGACGTTCACGTCATTTCCAAGCGATTTTACCAATCCGCGGGAAAATCTTGAACGTTGAAAAAGCAACACTCGATAAGATTTTAGCCAATGAAGAAATTCGTTCGCTCTTTACAGCGATGGGAACTGGTTTTGGTGGAGATTTTGATTTATCGAAAGCTCGTTACCAAAAATTAGTCATTATGACCGATGCCGATGTCGATGGAAGTCACATCCGTACATTGCTCATTACTCTTTTCTATCGTTATATGCGCCCTGCAGTGGAAGCTGGATATATTTATATCGCGCAACCACCTCTTTACAAGTTGAAACAAGGTAAGAATGAATACTACATTCAAAATGATAAAGAGCTTGAAGAAAAACTAAAAGAATTACCAGCACATCCAAAACCACAATTATCACGATACAAAGGTCTTGGGGAAATGGATGCGGAACAATTATGGGAAACAACCATGAACCCTGAAAACCGTTCAATGTTACAAGTATCTGTGGAAGATGCTGCAGAAGCGGATCAAATTTTAGATATCTTGATGGGTGACCGTGTAGAACCACGTCGTGAATTCATCGAAAGCAATGCGAAATATGTCAATATGGAAGATTTAGATATCTAATTTAGTAAACGAATTTGAAGAGAAGAATAGAAAAGGAGACGAATTATGTCTGAAGAAGTGAAACACTTTGAAGAAACTTTTGAATCAACTGATTTAGTGCATACCATGCGTAAATCATTTCTAGAGTATTCGATGAGTGTTATTGTATCGCGTGCCCTACCAGATGTACGCGATGGATTAAAACCAGTACACCGTCGTATTTTATATGGAATGAGTGAACTTGGAGTGACACCGGACAAACCGCATAAAAAATCTGCGCGTATTGTCGGGGACGTAATGGGTAAATATCACCCACACGGTGACTTTGCAATTTACGATGCCATGGTTCGTATGGCACAAGATTTCTCATACCGTTACCCATTAATCGATGGACACGGTAACTTTGGTTCTGTCGATGGAGACGGCGCCGCTGCGATGCGTTATACAGAGGCTCGTATGAGTAAAATTGCTCTTGAAATGCTTCGCGATATTAACAAAGATACGATTAATTTCCGTGATAACTACGATTCAACAGAACGTGAACCGGAAGTTTTACCAGCACGTATTCCAAACTTATTAGTAAACGGTGCAACAGGGATTGCCGTAGGGATGGCAACAAACATTCCACCACATAACTTGGCGGAAGTCATCTCTGCTCTTCACTTATTAATGAAGAACCCTGATGTCACAACTACTGAATTGATGGAAGCTCTCCCTGGACCTGACTTCCCAACTGGAGGACTTGTCTTAGGTAAATCTGGAATTCGTCGTGCGTACGAAACAGGACGCGGATCGATTACGGTTCGTGGACGCGTACAAATCGAAGAATTGAAAAACGGAAAAGAACGCATCATCATCACTGAATTACCATATATGGTAAATAAAGCGCGTTTAGTAGAACGTATCGCACAATTACACCACGAGAAGAAAATCGAAGGAATTACTTACTTAAACGATGAATCTGACCGTGTGGGAATGCGTGTCGTGATTGAAGTGCGTCGTGATGTTTCAGCATCCGTTGTATTAAATAATTTATACAAATTAACACCATTACAATCAAACTTCGGATTCAATATGCTTGCGATTGTCAATCAAGAGCCAAAAGTATTGAGCTTAAAAGAAATTTTACGCCACTACTTAGATCACCAAGAAGAAGTGGTTCGTCGTCGTAGCTTATTCGATAAGAAAAAAGCTGAAGACCGAGCCCACATCTTAGAAGGATTGCAAATCGCCTTAGACCATATCGATGCGATTGTGGCCATCTTAAGAAGTTCAGCAAGTGGAGATATCGCCAAAGACCGCTTCATGAATGAATACGGCTTAAGCGATAAACAAGCACAAGCGATTCTTGATATGCGTATGGTTCGTTTAACAGGATTAGAACGCGAGAAAATCGATGCAGAATACAACGAATTACAAGCAACCATCCAATACTTAGAAAAAGTATTAGCGAGCGAAGAACTTCGTTACGAAATCATCGAACAAGAGCTTCTTGAAATCCAACAACGTTTCGACAATCCTCGTCGTACAGAATTATTAGTCGGAGAAGCATTAAGCCTTGAAGATGAAGATTTAATCGAACAAGAAGATGTCGTCATTACATTAACGAAGAATGGATATATCAAACGTCTTGCCAACACTGAATTCAAGGCACAACGCCGTGGAGGACGTGGGGTTCAAGGAATGAGCGTCCATGATGATGACTACGTGGAAAACATGATTTCATGTTCAACACACGATTCACTCCTCTTCTTTACGAATACAGGGAAAGTTTACCAAGCAAAAGGGTATGAAATTCCTGAATATAGCCGTACTGCAAAAGGATTACCGGTTATCAACTTATTAAACATTGATTCAGCTGAGAAAATCCAAGCGATTATCAGTGTTCCTGAATCAGATGAATCAGAACGTTACTTGTTCTTCACAACATTACGTGGAACAGTTAAACGTGTTCGTCTATCAGAATTCAAGAATATCCGTACAAATGGTCTACGTGCCATCCAATTACGCGAAGATGATGAATTAATCCGTGTAGTAGTTACAAACGGAAATGATGGCATCATCCTCGGAACGTATCACGGTAATGCTGTAAGCTTCCATGAAGATAAAGTTCGTGCGATGGGTCGTACCGCTTCAGGTGTTCGTGGGGTTTCTCTACGTGAGGGCGATTATGTTATCGGAATGGATATTTTAACGCCAGACCGTGAAGTATTAGTAGTCAGCGAGAAAGGGTACGGAAAACGTACTGCTGCGAGCGAATACGCATTGAAAGGCCGTGGCGTGAAAGGGGTTCGTACACTTCGTATTACCGAGAAAAATGGACCACTTGTCTGCCTACGTACTGTAACTGGAGACGAAGACTTACTCATCATGACGAATAAAGGGGTTATCATCAGATTCCATGCAGAAGACGTGTCTCAAACAGGCCGTGGCGCACTTGGAGTTCGTATGATGCGTCTCGATCAAGATGCGATTGTAAGTTCATTAGCGATTGTAGACCGCGAAGAAGAAACAGAAGAAGGAACTGAAGCCACTGACTCATCGACTGAATCAGCAGCAACAGAAACACCAACTGCATCTCTTTCAGATGAAGCTATCAAAGGCAACATGAAAGACTTTGCGCAACAATTAGTCGACGAAGAAAACGAATAATAAGTACACAAAAAGCCATCAGAAATGATGGCTTTTTTGTTTTTGATTATTTTTTATCCTCTTTTAAAAATATTTTTCCGAGAATTAAAGCTAGTAGTAAGATGACAGAGATAACATGACGATACATTTTTATTCACCTACCTTTTCTAAATTAATTATTTTATTTGCCATTTTTTCAAATTCCTTAATATGAGTAGAGTAAATAATTATCTTATCCTTACTTAAATTTTCAATATACTTAAACATTTTTTCTTGGCTATTTTTATCAATTGATGAAAATGGCTCATCTAAAATTATTATGTTAGATTTTTTCGATAACATGATAGATAAATATATTTTATGTTTAGTACCTTCTGAAAGATGTTTAACTAGATAATTTTCATATTCCAATATTTCCATATCTTTAATATAAGAATATACTTGGTCAATGAAAGATGAATCTTCTCCAAATAATTCACAGTAAAGTTTAATATTCTCTTTTACTGTTAAATATCCATACAGCGTATCTTCACTCATAATGTACGAAATATGTCTGAAAAGATTCTTCTGATTGATTAATTCAATATTGTTAATATATATATTTTTCCCACTATTAAATATGCCACTAATACATTTCAAAAGTGTTGTTTTACCGCTACCATTAACCCCTTTAATCAAAATAATATCATTTTTCTTAGCAAAAATATTAATATCCTTTAAAATCAACTCAATATAGTGATTCAGTTCCTTATTTTTAACTCTTTCTAAATTTTTCTGAATAACTTCCTTTTCTCGTTTTTCATCAAAAATCTTTTTTCCAGTTAATTTTTTAAAC
>ERZ772979.1250-NODE-1250-length-15083-cov-21.042254_pt1 | contig 15083 bp, 7 predicted proteins | sample MGYA00511130_ERZ772979 | MGnify/ENA primary metagenome ERZ772979 (study PRJEB29015, sample SAMEA2738103) | human oral metagenome | biome: human oral; feature: human-associated habitat; material: saliva | place: China | collected 2186 ... | reverse complement strand
CAGTTGTTGTTGTTGGAGCCTCAGTTGTTGTTGTTGGAGCCTCAGTTGTTGTTGTTGGAGCCTCAGTTGTTGTTGTTGGAGCCTCAGTTGTTGTTGTTGGAGCCTCAGTTGTTGTTGTAGTGGTTGTTGTTGTAGTGGTTGTAGTGGTTGTAGTTGTTGTAGTTGAAGTAGTCTTATCACCGCTACCTTCACCTGAACCAGTCTCTAAACGAGTTTGTTTAGTGATAGTACGTTCATTAGGGAAGTTAGTTGCTTTCCACTTCAATGTGTTAGCTACTTTAGTTTTTGCAGGAAGATCTTCTGTAAGTTCAGTTGTGTACTCAATCCAAATTGGCCAGCCCCAAACTTCTTTTAATTCAAATTTGAATCCTGTGATTTGACCTGCTGCATTTCTTGTAAATACAGCTGTCTTAGTGAAGTTATCATCTGGGTTCAACTTGAAGAGTTCGTTTTCATTTTGGATTCTGTTTGGTTGTTTTGGATAACGAACTGCACGCAATGAACCTTCTACAAGAACTTGACCATGATCGCTGAAGTCATCTTCGATAACCATGTTATCCATTTTATCTTGAACAGCGTTCAAAAGGATACGCCATTTGATACGTTTAGGGTTTTCTTTGTCTTGGTAACCGTATTTGTACTCATAGTCACCTGGAGTACCTACGTATTGCTCATAGGTTACATTATATGTTTCTTCACCAAACTTAAATGTGTACTTACCAGATTCTTTCAAATTTGTTGCATTCGGACGAACTGAGTATTTCAAAGACATGACTTTGTCTTTGTAGTTTTTAGAGAAGTAGTCCGTGAAAGTAATTTTTACTTTTCCTGTAGCTGGGTCAGTTACGGCATCACCAACTTTTTCACCACTGGCGTGAAGGATTGGAAACTCAAGTTTAGTAACAAGCTCCAATTCTTTTGGAAGGTCCAAAGTCAAGGTGTCACCAGCATTGATCTTTTGTGAGTCTGGGAAAGTAAGGCTATTTGTTGCCTCCAAGACACGACCAGTCGTAATCTTTTTGTCCGCAGTTATAGGTTGACCATCAACCTTAACTTCTGTGTTCAAAGTATATTGAGTTACTTCAGTAGCGAAAACTGTCGTCAGTGTCGCCAATGAAAGAACCAAGATACTTAACATCGCTAAAATGCGCGTAGCGCTAAGTTGTGAATTCTTCATCACATAAACTCCTTTTAATTAATCAGACATATCATAGCATTTTTATAACCCTTTTACAAGCCCTTTTTAGCTGTTTTTAAAGAATTTTTTTGTTTTTTGCTATGAATGTTCAGTTTTTTGTTTTTTTTATTCATTTTTAGACAAAATCCGTCTTTAACGTTTGTCTTTTTTCTCACGAACGCCAACCAAAGTGAAGAACATCATCAACATTCCAAGTAGGCTAATCCACCAATTTGATTGGTCTCCAGTTTCCGGCAAATGCTTATCTTCACCTTCTTGAGCATCAGATTTTTGAGATGCTTGAGCTGTAACTGCTAATGGCTTGTTTTCTTCGATCTGCTTAGTCGTTGGAACTGCCGGAATCACCTTATCGGCTGGCGCCACTGGTTTTGATTCGGGTTTCAATTCTGGCTTCTCAACCAGTGTTCCGATTTCAAAAATCTCTGCTTGTGGTTCTTCTAAGACTTCTGAGCCAAGCAATTCTTTCTTAATAACAACTCCGTTTTGGATAGTCAAGCGATAGACATACTGGCGTTTGCCAGGTTTTCCTTTTTGTAGAAGCATAGTTGTTCCTTGAGCTAACTTAGGATTTTCAACTGTTTGTTTCTCAAAGTCTACTTCTTCTACTTGGATGAGTTCTTCTGTTGTAATAACAGGAACTCGTTTTGTTCCAACTAAGATTACACGAGTAACTGCTTTTCTGATAACCGTGGTATCTACCAAGGTAGAAGAACGCTCTTCATCATTGAAGTAGTGTTTCTCAAATGTTCTGTGGATCAGTCCATCTTGACCTTCTTGGAAGACTCTAGTTTCACCTTCTGGTAAGCTATCATCCTTGCGATATTCTGTCTGATGAGTGATGACCTCATCCTCAGTTACCAAGACAGTGCGTTCAACTCCAGCACCTACTACAAGAACTTGGTTGACAGGTTGATTCGTGATAACAGTTCTTAGGTACTCACGTTTAGTTTCTTTACCATTGACATAGGTCACTTGATAGTAGTCTGTTTGAGTTCCTTCTTGGCCTTCTACTTCGACCAGACGGTAGCTAACAGGCTTCGTCTTATCCTCACGAACGATAATGTTGTAAGGAATTGCACTTGTTGTGCTGATTTCCTTAGTTTCAGTAACTTGAGAACCGATATGGATAATCTGTTCGACGGCTGGACGTAACTCCTTGACGCTAATCAAATCAGTCTTGACCAGAACACCATCTCTGTAAGTTAGTTGATAAACTTTTTCAACTAGACCTGCACGACCTTCTTGAACAAGTTTACGTTCACCCTTCGGCAAGTTTTCATCTATAACAGTCACAGTTCTAAAATCATTTGCCTCGGTTCTAGTTTCTTGCTTGACTGTAATATTTGGAACATGTTTTGTTCCGACTAAAATGATGGTTGGAACTGCTTGTTTGACAACTTTAGTTTCGATTAGTCTTGAAGAACGTTCTTCATCATTGAAGTATTGCTTCTCGATAGTCTTATGGATTAGACCATCTTGACCTTCTTGGACAAGCTTAGTTTCACCTTCTGGCAAAGTATTATCGTTACGATACTCAATCGGGCTTGTGATTCGCTCTTCTTGAATTTCGAAGATTGTACGTTCGATACCAGAGCCTTCAACTAGGATTTTATTGACAGGTTGAGCTGTAATAACAGTTCTGAGGTGTTCACGCTTTGTTTCCTTGCCATTGACATAAGTTACTTGATAGTAGTCTGTTTGAGTTCCTTCTTGGCCCTCAACTTCAACAAGGCTATAACCAACTGGCTTGGTCTTATCCTTACGAGTAATAACATTGTATGGAATTGGACTTGTTGCGTTGATTTCCTTAGTTTCAGTGACTTGCGTACCGATATGGATAATCTCATCTTGGACTTTCTGAACTTCCTTGCTACTGATCAAGTCTGTCTTAATCAAGACGCCATCTTTGTACGTTAGTTGGTAAACTTTTTCAATGATACCATTTTGACCCATTTGCACTACCTTAGTTTCGCCTTTTGGTAGGTCTGGATCTTCAATTTTTTGAGTCTTATAGGCAATCTTCTCAGTTTGAGTATCCTGTTCTACCTTGATAGTTGGTATATGTTTTGTACCTACTAAGATGATCGTTGGAGTTGCTTCTTTAATCAGTTTGCTATCTACTAATTTCGTAGAACGCAATTCGTCATTGAAGTATTGTTTTTCGATTGTCTTGCGAATGAGACCTCCTTCACCAACCTGAACAACTTTTGTTTCACCTTCTGGAAGAGTGTCATCATTTCGATACTCAGTTGTGCTTGTAATCTTGTCTTCTTGAATCTCTAAGAGAGTTCGTTCTACGCCTGCACCTTCAACAATCACCTTGTCAACAGCTTCTTTTACGACTGTTGTCTTCAAATGTTCACGTTTTGTCTCGGTACCATTGATGTAGGTTACTTGATAAAGATCTGACTTCTCACCGTCTTGGCCTTCTACTTCAGTCACTCGATAACCAATTGGCTTCGTGGTGTCTTTACGAACCTTAACAGTGAATGGAATTGGACTTGTCTCACTTGCTTCTCTAATTTCTTTGATACGAGTCCCAACTTGGATAATCTCATCCACTGGTTCTGTCGTGATGTTAGATTCTACAAATGAACGAGATGTCTCTTCTCCATTCACTTTCGTTACAGAGTAACGATTTGTTTTCTGACCTTTCTTACCTATCTGGATAACCTTGGTTGTACCTGCAGGAAGTTGATCTGAAAACTCTTTGAGAGTATTGTAATCTATTGACTCTGTCTCATCTACAAGCTCAGTGGTTTCAACAATAGGTGTCGCATTTCCGACACGAACGACACGGTTGACAGCATCTGTAATCTTGTGCTCCGATACAATAGCACGACCAATCTCTTTACCATTTCTATAGCTTACCAAGAATGTTCGGATAATTTGCCCTGGACTTCCTTCTTCCTCGATAACACTTTCCCCTGCTGGGAGTGTATTGTCAGAGACATAAACCGTCTTGAATGGAACATCAACTTGCTCATCCACTGTACGTTCTGTCATTTTTGAAGTTCCGATTACTGTAATTTCATCAACTGCTTTTGGATCTTCCACTTTCGAGATTTCTTTACGAGCAACTTCAACATCATCCTCATAGGTGATTTCATAGGTTGTTGTGATAGTACCAGGAGATCCGACTTGAGTAATCTTGCTGTAGCCTTCTGGTTGGGTTTCATCTTTTTCAATAACCTTGTTGAAGTCTTTTTCTTCGACAACAACTACGGATCTCACTGAGACAACCACACCCAGACCTTTAACAATGATCTTGTCCTTCTTCTCTTTAAGGACATTTTCATTGACCAAGCTACGGTCAACAAGCTCATCGTTGAGGTAGGTCAGTTTGTATTGATTTTCGATGCGACCTTTCTCACCAGCTTGACGGACTTCTTCGTAACCTTTTGGTTTCGTGTAGTCGTATTCAATTACAGTCTCAAAATCTACATCTTTGATTTCAGTAGTGTATTCTACTTTTTCTACGGCACTACCAACTGTGATAATACGTTTGACTGGTTTGTCAATAACTGTTTCAGACGTCAAAGTCTTACCAGCTTCCTTACCATTCAGTTTTCTGATTTGGTAAGTCTTTTCAACAGAACCATTCTTACCAGCTTGATTTTCAAATTGATAAGTCTTTGGTTTTGTTGGATCAGTTCTGATTTCTGTTTCGTATTCAACAGTTTCTTTCTCAGTAACAGTTTCAAAGGTTTCTGTCGCTGTACCAATCAAGATAATTTCTTTTGTAGGCTCCAAGATTGTTTCTTCAGAAATGATCTGACGTCCTACAACTGTGTCACCAACTTTGGTAATCTTGTATACATTAACTTTCTTACCAGCGACACCTTTTTGAACAGTCTCCTTAAATCCGATAGGAAGTTCATCTGTCTCACGAGTTTCAATGATATACTCTGTTGTTGTCGTTGTACGAAGTGTTTCAACCGTTTTATCTCCAACGATATCTACTGGAGCTAAAGGTTTGCCATCTAGAGTGTTACGTCCTAGGAAGACATTTTTACTCTTGGCATTTAAGTTCACCCACTCACCATTGTATAGTCTAAAGAAACCATTTTTGTTTGGTGTGTCTGCAATGAATTTGTTGTCTGTAGCTGTTACTTTAACACTGTCATTGAGACGATTGATACCAAAGAAGGCTTGCATTATGTCTTTGATAACTGCTCCATCTGATTTACGAGTGACATTGTAACGTTGCCATGGCTCATTGTCTTTATATTTAAAGGTATTACTATTAACATCAATAGTAGAGGCGTTAGTACTTTCAATAGCAACTGCATTTTTCCATCTAGACTTAATCTTAGAAACGGTCAACTCATTGTTATCAATATTGATGCTTCCTCTAGTTTTGGTAAATGGTACTTTTGTAACCTTGTTTACACGTTTTCCAGTAGTACGGTCAATAACGCTTGCTACATAAGTAGTATCATCATTGATGTAAATCGGTAACTGCTTGATGTCATCTACTTCAATCTTGTTTCGTGAAATAGTGATGTCACCTGAACCGCCACCTTCAACACCTCTAGATGCTTGAGCAGTGTTGTTGTTAACAGAGATGATATAGTCTGTCGAATCACCAGTGATGGTGTTCCCTTCAATGTTTAAGCTGTAATCATTTGAACTCTCATTATTTCTAAAGAGAATACCAAAGGTTCCTAGTTGTCCATTTTCAAATGGTTTTGTCAAACCTTCAATGGTGTTATTTGAAATGACATAACGACCTTTATCAAGAGGTTTAGTCCATTTATGGTTTTTCTCATTTGTCAGGATAGAGATAGCTGTGTAACCACGGTAACGAGCTGGATCATCATCATCGTTTTCCAACTTAGAGTTTGGATCTTGTGTTACCTTGTTGTTACGAATAATGACATCTGTCATAGGATTGGCACGGTTATAGACCTCGATACCATTCAAACGGTCCCCAAGTGAGACGTTGTTTTCGATGAGAATTTTATTCCCGTCGTGAATATCCAAACCTTTACGGTAGTTGTAGTTTGTATAGTTTCCAGTATAGGTAATACCATCATTATACGATCCTGCCATTGAGGCTGCACCATATCCAGTACCACCATCCAACACATGACCGTTATATGACAAGATATTATTGTCTACAACAAAATTTCTTTGGTAACCGAACATAACACCAGCAACACGGTTGTTATGAAGGAAAGAGTTGGTTACCTTGTTACCGTCCATGATAGGAACATCTGGATCTCCGATAGATTTGACTTCATTTGAAACCTTTTCAGAGATACTGCTGTAACGGATTGGTCTACCGCTAGCATCGTACTGCTGCTCTGTTGCCTTACTTGAACTAAAGAAAACACCAGCTCTGTTGAATTTCATTGCACGAACGTCATTGATCGTAACATTTGAAGAATCGTTTACGTAGATCCCGTTTGAACGTCCAAAGTAAGACTTCCCTTTACGGTAAAACTCATTATCCTTAGTGTAGTCTGATGAATCATAGGCATGCTCAACAGTTAAGCGACCCACAGTAAAGTTGTTCTTGTTTTGAATGAGGACCGCAGACTCGTAACGGTTATCCGTCAAGTTTGTTTCAGGATCGTGCTCTCCATCTTGCTTTTTGTTAAACAAGATTTTTGTATTATTACGACTTGGACCACTACCAATCAAACCTTTTACATTAGCATAGTTCTCATCGATAACCAAGGTTTTCCTCAAGAGGACATTCCCTGAAACCATTACGGCAGCTCCGCCCTCAACCTCATTGGCTGCTTTCAGAGCTTTTTGAAGAGAATCACTTGCTTCAACCTTACCAGTTGTATCTAATCCGAAATCTGTAGCTTTTACATACTTGCCATATGTTGCATCTTCGTATACTTTTGTATTGCTAGCTACAGCTCTTCTACGACGAACTTTAGGAGTTGTAGATTCCTCTTGATTTTTTCCCTGAGAGGCACCGGTTGATTTCTTATCCCCTTCAGCCACTGATGTTTCTTCTTTGCTTTTCTTCTCAGTTTCTGATTGCTCTTTTTCCCCTTTATCTGACTTTTCTTTGTCCGCTGGATCTACCTTCGGATGCTCAGTTGCTGGTTGCTCTTGGCTTGGTTGTTCTACTACTGGTTTCTCTTCAGCAGGAACCTTGTCTGCTTCCTTTTCTGCTACTTCCGTTGTAGAAGTAGAGTCTTCCGGCGTCAAAACTGCAGACTTTTTCTCATCAGTTGCCACATCTTTTGATTCGTTAGCAGCTGTATCACCGCTTTCTTTCAATTTTTTCTTTTTTAAAGGAGCTGTTTCACTTTCATCCTGATTTTTCACAACAGTATTACTTGTAAAATCAGTTGTATCAGCTTTAACATGCACTTGACCTAATTGGAATGTGGTTAAAATCCCAATTGTCAACAGTGAATATTTTGTTGATTTCCTAATATTCATTTTCTTTTTCTCCAAACTCTCATTTAGCCATTATCTCTTTATAAGATTCGAATCGTGCATAAATATCCTTAACCTCCCTGTTTTAGGGCGCAAAATATTTATTCTATACTATACAATAATACAGTGACAGGAGGTGAAAGTCAATAAATTTTAACCGAAATTTCTATTTATCTAACTAATACTTTTTATTTACTATTTTTCTAAAATTTGTGTCTTTTTGGTACTTTTTATTCAAAAAAGCTAGGAATTTTTCCTAGCTTTTTTTAGTTCCTTTATACTAATTTTTCAAAGACTTCTGAGAAATTTTTGCTAATAGTTTCAAGTGAAACTTCTACTTCTTCTCGAGTTTGATTGTTCTTGACCGTGACTTTTCCAGTCTCCACTTCGCTCTCTCCAAGAGTGATGAGGGCCCTAGTAGCAAAAACATCGGCCGACTTAAATTGAGCTTTAAGTTTACGATTGAGGTAATCACGCTCCGCTTTGAAGCCTTGCTGACGAAGAGCTTGTACCAACTCTAAGGCCTTCTGATTAGCTCCTTCACCTAGAACAGCAATATAGACGTCTAGGGCATTTTCAATAGGTAGGTTCACACCTTGTTTTTCAAGGACTAGAAGAAGACGCTCTACACCAAGTCCAAAACCAAATCCAGCAGTTTCAGGACCACCGAAGTAAGCAACCAAGCCATCGTAGCGACCACCTGCACAGACTGTCAGATCATTGCCCTCAATCCCTGTGATAAACTCGAAAATGGTGTGGTTGTAATAGTCCAGACCACGCACCATGTTGGTATCGATGATATAGTCTACTCCAAGATTTTTCAACATTTGACGAACAGCATCAAAGTGTGCTTGGCTTTCTTCATCAAGGAAGTCCAAGATAGATGGCGCATTCTCCACGGCTACCTTATCTTCTTTTTCCTTCGAGTCCAAGACACGGAGAGGATTTTCCTCCAAACGACGTTGGCTATCCTTAGACAAGGTCTCCTTGAGTGGTGTTAAATAGTCGATCAAGGCTTGACGATAGGCCGCACGACTTTCAGGGTTCCCAAGGGTGTTGAGGTGTAGTTTGACACCTTGAACACCGATTGCTTTCAAGAAGTGGGCTGCCATAGCGATCGTTTCCACATCAGTAGCTGGATTTCTTGATCCAAAGCACTCCACACCAATCTGGTGGAATTGGCGTAAACGACCTGCTTGTGGACGCTCATAGCGGAACATTGGTCCCATGTAGTAGAACTTACTTGGTTTTTGAACTTCAGGTGCAAAAAGCTTGTTCTCTACATAAGAACGAACGACTGGAGCAGTTCCTTCAGGACGAAGGGTGATATGACGATCGCCCTTGTCATAAAAATCGTACATTTCCTTAGTTACGATATCGGTTGTGTCCCCAACAGAACGGCTGATGACTTCGTAATGTTCAAAAATAGGGGTACGCACTTCTGCGTAGTTGTAGCGTTTGAAGATTTCACGCGCAAAGCCTTCAACGTACTGCCACTTGGCAGACTCAGCAGGTAAAATATCCTGCGTTCCTTTTGGTTTTTGTAATTTCATAGGGAATCCTCTTTATAACTTAATAGTCCTATTTTACCATAAATGAAAGGATTGGGATAGTGTGAAGAAAACATGGATTTAAAGATTATTTTTGAGATTGAGACTTGTCATAAGAATAGCTATCAGAGAAAGACCTACGAAAAGTATCCAAGTCAACTGTATATCCCATACCGCTACCAGTGAAAAACAGGCAGTCCCCACTGGTATGGATAGAGTAAACAATAAACCTAAAAAATTACTGGTACGAGAGAGAACCTCTGGAGCAAGATTTTTCATGAGCAGAGCACTAATTTTTGGAGAAATTTTCCCAGAGATATACATGGTAAAAAAGACGAAAATCATCCCGAACAAGACTTGGTTTAACAAATTAGATAGACCAACTAGACTGGCTCCTAATGTGACCCACATCATCAATCTAGGCAAAGATTGCTTCCCAAAATAATCATTTCCAGTAAGGCTACTGATGATAACTGCTAATAAGGTAATCAATTGTAGGATAAACAATGCATCCTTGTAGGAGAAATCCAGTAATGAATGATTTAAAAGGAAGATGTTATAGATACCACCTAAGGCACCACCCAAAGCATTGATAATCAAGATAGCAAAGAGCATAAAACCAAAGTTTTTCTGTCCACTTTTAAGAAAAACGAGACGTAAGTTTCGGTAAATCGTTAAAAACTGATCTTTGATAGAAAGTTTCTCACTTTTCAGTGATTTACTGTCAACAAGTGGAGTTGATAAGCTTATTTCAGCCCTTCCTAAAAAGAGAATGAGAGCTGATACTAGGAAAAATATGGCATTGATTCCTGCTACGAGCGAAAAGTTCTGCGTCGATACCCCTAATAGCCAAACACCGAAAGCTTGGCCACCAATAGCAGAAATATAGGTAATAAACTGAGAAAAGGAATAGGCCTCCATCAGATCTGACTCTGCTACTTTTTCTTTAACGAGAGGCATTCGCAAGCCCCCAGCAAAATCACTGGCTACATCACTAATGACATTGATGAGACAAAGGGTCGAAAAGGCAAAGAAACTAGCTTGCTGAACAACTAGGGCTGCTAGAAAAAATAAAACCGCCTGAAATAAACCGACATAGGTCATCCATTTTACCTTGTCCCTCGTATAATCTGCCCGAATCCCCACAAAAACTGTAAAAAGAGTTGGAAGCATCATCACAACATTCGCAATGGCAACGGCAACAGAAGCCTCTGGCAAAGTCGAGGCATAGACCACAAATACTAAATTAAAAATGGAAGCTCCAAAAGCATTGAAAAATCGTGATAAGCTCAAAACTCTATATGCTTGATTTCTTAGTAATAGTTTCATATAATTTCCTTTCTTGCTAACATACTACTTTTATGGTAGTTCTAGTATAGCATCAAGAATCCCTCGAGAATAATTTTTTGAATATATGCAACAGGCTAAAGCCCTAACGAAAACGATAGAACTTGCTAATACTAATAAGTATCTTTACAGTCCTATCGTTTCAATTTAATTTATCCAGTTGCAAATACTCAACACTCTATGGCGCTTCTATAATAATCTGCAGATTTGCTACAACCAATCATCTCGAAAATACGGACAGCATCCTCCATTTTTCTCTGCCCATCCTCTACTCTTCCTTGTTTACTATCAAGCAAACCTTCTGCCCATAGGTAGACTATTCGAAAATAGGTTTCATTTTCTTCAAAGAAGTTCTTTTCAATTTGTTTTTTGAAATAGAGGGCATTGGTAAAATCATCAACTTCAATACAGGCCATAAAACCATTGAGGAGCAAGGTGTGCATCATGTTTCGATTTTTTCCAACTCCTTGCAAAAAATCTGACTTCCGCAACATTTCCCGAGTATACTTTGTCAAAAGCTGGACTGATAATAGAGGAGAGCAGAAAGAAAAGAACGAAAGTTCATAGAGTCCCCAAATTTCAACAGAAAATAGATAATCATGTAGGACTCTTTCTTCCTCAGAGGTCAATGTAATCGTCTCATCAATAGCTTTCATATAGGATTTTATCAAAATAGCATTGAGAATATGTTCTTGTTTATCCTTTGAAAAAGGGATTTTTTGGTATTCTCTCTGATAGAGGGTATGCAAAGATGTTAAATCTTTTGGGTTTACGGCTTTAAACAGTTGATTTCTGAATTCAGAATTAGCATCGTGGTGAAAGTCTCTCGCTAAAAATAAGAGTTCTTCTACGTTAGCATGGATATTCTCTAAAGCAGCAAATAACTTTTGAGCAGATATTTCACTCTGACCATTTTCAAAACGCGACAATAAGGATGCTGAAAAGCGTCCACCTGTTGCTTTTCTCAAGGAAATTTTTCTTGATTCTCGTAGCTCTTTAAAAACTTTTCCTAAATTCTTCATCCTCTTACCACTCATCTTTTATTTTTTCCTATTTTACCACATTTCCTAATAAATACTAGTTCCAAACTAGCATTTACAATCTGCCACAGGCATGATACAATGAAAACCATCAGATATACGAAGGAGAACTTATGAAAAAGAATATCTTGACAACTCTTGTGGCTGCCCTTGTCTACTTTCTCTGTATCGGAGTGGGGGTTCTACTAGGAAACCTTATCGACCACACTGGAAATATGTTTTATGCCCCTGCCTTTTCTGCTCTTGTAGGTGGTAGCGTCTATATGATTCTTTTAGAAAAAGTGCCTCGCTTTGGAGCGATTACAACGATTGGGCTCGTTATCTCTCTCTTTTTCCTCGGGAGCAAGCATGGTGCTGGAGCCTTTCTCCCAGGAATCATCTGTGGACTTGCAGCGGATGGCATCGCCCATCTTGGTCATTACAAGGATAAGGTCAAGAACCTTCTTTCCTTCCTAGTATTTGCTTTTGGCACCACCGGTCCCATTCTACTTATGTGGATAACCCCTCAAGCTTATATAGCAACTCTAGTAGCTCGTGGGAAATCTCAGGACTATATTGACCGCATTATGGTCTCACCGAATCTCGGTAATATCCTACTTTTTATCGCAAGTGTCCTCATTGGTGCTTTACTTGGCGCCCTGATTGGACAAGCACTTAGTAAGAAGTTGACACATAAAAGATAAATAAAAAGAGCCGAATGGCTCTTTTTATTTATGACTTAATTTCTTGGTCAAGAAGTCTCCCAAAAACTGAATTGTAAAGATAATCAGGATAATGATGAGCGTCGCAAGGACTGTCACATCATGATTGAAACGGTTAAATCCATAAGCGATAGCTACGTTACCGATACCACCTGCTCCGACCGCTCCCGCCATAGCTGTTTCACCGACTAGTGAGATCAAGGTCACAGTTGTCACACGGATCAAGTCTGGTAGACCTTCTGATAGGTAAACACCTACGATGTCCCAGAAAGTAGCTCCACTAGCTTGAGCTGCCTCGATGACACCACCATCTAGCTCAGCTAATACCACCTGTACTTGACGAGCAAAGAAGGCAAAGACTGCAAAAGATAGGGGTACAATAGCCGCATTTGGCCCGATACTTGTCCCTACGATTAGATGAGAGAAGGGTGACAAGACAGCCAAGAGAATGATGAATGGCACCGCACGGAAGATAGAGGTAATCTTGTCCAAAATCCAGAAAACAACTTTATTTTCCAAGACACCACCTGGAGCTGTCAAGACAAGGAAAAGCCCTGCAACCAGCCCTAGGAAACCTCCGATGATGAAGGAAAGAACCGTCATATAAAGGGTCAAGTAGATTGCTGTTCCCCAGCCAGCTTGACCAGACCAACCCATCTTGTAGACGTTTGGTAAGTATGCTTTAATCAATTCTGCCATCTTACTGTCCTCCCTTCAATACTTTTAGTTGCACACCAGCCTGACGGATGGCATCTTGAGCGCTTGCCAAGGCTTCTTTTTCCCCTGACAAGACAACCACAAGTTCACCAACAGGAGTGCCATCCAAAATTTCAATATTTCCATAAAGAATATTGGCTGTTACTTGGTAGTGCTTGTACAATTCATTCAGAAGTGGTTCATCTGTAGAAGCGCCTGCATACTTGAGTTGTACCAAAATGCTGTTTTCAGATAAGTGCTCTACGATTTCTTGTTTCTCAATCTTAACCATAGCTTCATCGATACCTGTCGCCGTTGAGATAAAGTCCTGGGTCAATGGTTGCTTAGGATCTGAGAAGATTTCAAGAACACTGCCCTCTTCAATCAAGCGACCATCCTGCATCACAGCTACACGGTTAGCAATGTCTTTGACAATCTGCATCTCATGTGTAATCAAGACAATGGTCAAACCTAGCTTGCGATTCAAATCTTGCAAGAGAGATAAGATTTGTTTCGTTGTCTTAGGGTCGAGAGCTGAAGTCGACTCGTCTGAAATCAAGATTTTTGGATCATTGGCCAAGGCACGCGCAATAGCCACACGTTGTTTTTGACCTCCAGATAATTGTGAAGGATAGTTTTCGGCACGATCTGCAAGACCAACCAAGTCCAACAACTTAGCTACTTTAGCCTTCTTTTCTTCCTTGCTGAGGCCAGAGTGTTTGAGGGCAAAGGCTACGTTTTCCTCTGCTGTCTTCTGACTCATAAGGTTAAAGTGTTGGAAAATCATCCCAATATCTTGACGCTTACGACGTAATTGCCCAGCAGTTAAGGTTTCTTTACCATCGAAGATCACATCATCATCTACAGTAATTCGACCTGCAGATGGTTTTTGTAAAAGGTTAATAACACGAACCAGGGTTGATTTCCCTGCTCCAGAATATCCTACAATCCCGTAGATATCCCCTTCTTGGATGTGAATGGTCACATCCTTGACCGCTGTGATGGTTCTCTTCTTTTGGTGAAAAGTCACATCGATCTGATCTAACTTGATAATATCTCTACTCATAGCTTCTAATCAGCTCCTCTACTAATTCAATATGGGTGTAATAATCGGCGATTCGCACATTTTCATCTCCACCATGGTCTCGGCTATTGGCATTTCCTAGACCAAAGGCAACCATAGGTACTTCTAAGGCATCAAATACCGTATGCATAGGACCTGTACCAGCTGTTGTTGGCAAGACGGATACGCCCTGTGGATAGAATTTCTTGGCCAGCTCAATAACATTGAGAATAGATGGTGCACTCATATCGCTTCGATAGCTCATCTCACCCAAAGTATAGTACAATTCTACCTTATCAAAACCGTTTTTGTCTAGTTGTTTCCGGATTTTCCCCAAAACATCATGTGGTTCTAAGCCAGGAACCAAACGAACCTCTAGTTTAGCGCTAGCTTCTGCTGGCAGAATTGTTTTAACTCCTTGACCTTGATAACCAGACTGAATCCCTTCGATATTGAGTGCTGGTTCAAAGAAGAACCGTTTTAGAAAGGCTGTACGTTCCTCTTGTAAAAGAGGCAATTCCAAGCCATAAATCTGGCTGATCTCATCTGGGTTGCGTTGGGCATAGGTTTCAACCAAGGCCAACTCACGTTCATTAGGCTCCTGCACATCATCGTACAAGCCCTCGACTAAAATACTTCCATCTGCAGCTCGCAAACTGGTCAAAGCTTGAATGAGATACCAGGGAGCTGACTCTACAATTCCGCCGTAGCTAGAGTGGATATCCACATCGGCACTCTTAACCTTGGCATCAAAGGTCACAATCCCCTTGTTCCCACCAGAGATTTCTAGCTGTTCCAAGGCATTTTTGGTTCCTTGTTCCCAGACTAACAAATCCGCACCACGAAGCTTATCCGCGTGTTTTTCTAGATATTTGTCCAAGTCCATAGAAGCAGACTCTTCAGCTCCTTCCATGATGAAACTGATATTGACTGGTAGATCATCATGATGCTGCATGTATTTTCTAAGAGCACTCAAGCGGGCAGTGATATGTCCCTTATCATCATCAACCCCGCGTCCATACATGATGCCATCACGCACAGAAAGCGTAAATGGATCCTCTGTCCAGACTTGGTCGCCAT
>ERZ772979.1249-NODE-1249-length-15096-cov-3.252177_pt1 | contig 15096 bp, 15 predicted proteins | sample MGYA00511130_ERZ772979 | MGnify/ENA primary metagenome ERZ772979 (study PRJEB29015, sample SAMEA2738103) | human oral metagenome | biome: human oral; feature: human-associated habitat; material: saliva | place: China | collected 2186 ... | reverse complement strand
TAAACGCGAAGTGATCAATATCAATGTGCCGGATTTGCCTTACGAAGAACTCAAAGGCATTAAAGTCTGTCATTTAGGTTATCGCTCATCCGCTGCAGAAGTGATTAAACAAGAAGATCCTCGTGGCGAAAATATTTATTGGATTGGCCCGTCAGGCTTGCCAGAATATGATGGTGAAGGTACAGATTTCCATGCGGTAAAAAATGGTTATGTCGCCATTACGCCAATTCAAGCGGATCTTACGGCTCATCAGTCAATTGCTGCTTTACAAGATTGGCTGGAAAGTGAATAATGTGCCGTTTTGAAACGAATTTTCCCTATTGAAGCAATAAAGGATAAGTGAATGAATATTTTTGGTGCGATGTATGATAAAACAATGCAATGGTCAAAACATCGCTTTGCCGTGTTTTGGTTATCCTTTGTAAGTTTTATTGAGGCCATTTTCTTTCCAATTCCACCCGATGTGATGTTGATTCCGATGTCAATGTCAAAACCGAAAAGTGCATTTCGTTTTGCACTTTATACCACGATTGCTTCGGTTGTCGGTGGAATGATTGGTTATGCTATTGGTTACTATGCCTTTGATTGGGTACAAGGCTATATTCAACAATGGGGTTACCAAGCCGCTTGGGAGCAGGCTATGGCGTGGTTTAAAGAATGGGGCGTGTTAGTGGTCTTTGTTGCTGGTTTTAGCCCGATTCCTTACAAAGTTTTCACCATTTGCGCGGGCGTGATGCAAATGGCGTTTATCCCCTTTGTGATTACTGCATTTGTGTCGCGTTTTGCTCGTTTTATTTTAGTGGCAAAACTCGCTGCATGGGGCGGAGAAAAATTCGCCGCGAAATTACGTAAATCCATTGAAATCATTGGTTGGAGTGTGGTTGCTCTGGCTGTGATTGCTTATCTTATTTTAAAATAACAGGATGACCTTTTTTTATGAATAAATTACTCTTTATTATCTCAAGTGCATTGCTGATCTCAGCTTGTACAGGAGAACCACAAAAACAAGATCCCGATGCATTACCTAATGGTATTATGCAACCCGTAGAAGGAACGGGAGCGGTTGCCGGTGGTAGCTTTATGCCGGAAATTGAAAAGAACTCAATGCCAAATCAAATGAAATAAATTTAATGTTAAAGGAAGAATAAATGAAAAAATCGTTTTTATTGCTCCCTGTGAGTATCGCTATTTTAACGGCGTGTAGTTCAAATAGCCCTGCGCCAATTGAAAATGTAGATGGCACACTTTCTCCGGGTGTAATGCAGCCTGTTGATAATAATTCAAGCGGTACATGGCAGCCAGAAATCCAACAAAATACCATGCCAAGTACAATGGGCGGCAGCGTACCAACGGGAACTCAAACACCACAACCAAGTTTCCAACCGACTTATCAACCGGTTCAACAGCCTGCTGCAGCACAGCCTAAACCAACGCCAGCTCCAGCACCGGTTCAACCACAGACTAAAACAGTAACCAAAACGGTTTCTGATTGCACCAGCTCTGGCGCAATCAATGTGCCGCGTAATCCAAATACCAATGCACCGGATTACAGCCAAATTCAAAAAGGTTCATACAAAGGAAACACCTATAAAGTAAACAAAGGCGATACCATGTTCTTAATCGCTTACTTGACCGGTATGGACGTGAAAGATTTGGCAAGCATGAACAATATGAAAGAGCCTTATAGCTTAAGTGTGGGTCAAACGTTAAAAATTTCAAATTGTTCAACTAAAACGGTTACCACGACTGTACCAGTGAAAACTACAGCACCAGCTGCACCAGCAGCCCCTGCTGAGCCAGAAGTGACTTATACACCAGGTGCGAACGGTACTCAAATTGGTTCTGATGGTACGGTAATTGGTCCAATTAAATCAGGTGTTGCAACAGGTGGTGCATCAACACCAGCGTTTACCAACAATACACCTAGCACACCGGTGACAACGACAACTCAAGTGGAAACCACAAACAATATGCCAGTTAATGCAAACGTTGTAGCACCAGTGGCATCGAATGTGGCATGGCAATGGCCAACCCAAGGCAACGTGATCCAAGGTTTCTCTAACTCCGATGGTGGTAACAAAGGGATTGATATCAGTGGTTCTCGTGGACAAGCAGTTAAAGCGGCTGCGAGTGGTCGTGTTGTTTATGCGGGTAACGCATTACGTGGCTACGGTAACTTAATCATCATCAAACATAATGATGATTTCTTAAGTGCTTATGCACACAACGACAAGATCCTTGTGAGCGATCAACAAGAAGTGAAAGCGGGTCAAGAGATTGCGAAAATGGGTAGCACAGGAACAAATGCTGTGAAACTTCACTTTGAGATCCGTTATAAAGGTAAATCTGTCGATCCAGTTAGATATTTACCGAGAAGATAATCTTTTCTCAGAAAAAAGTGCGGTTAAAAATGACCGCACTTTTTGTTATACTCTCACCAATTTTTTCTCAATGCTTAGAATCTAAGGTTAATTCAATGCGTACAAGTCAATATTTATTCTCAACATTAAAAGAAACCCCAGCTGAAGCGGCCATTGTGAGCCATCAATTAATGCTTCGTGCGGGGATGATTCGTCCTCTTGCTTCAGGTCTTTATAACTGGATGCCAACAGGCTGGCGTGTGCTTCGTAAAGTAGAAAAAATCATCCGTGAAGAAATGGATAAAAGCGGCGCACTTGAAATCAAAATGCCAGTAGTACAACCAGCAGAATTATGGGAAGAATCAGGTCGTTGGGAACAATATGGTCCAGAATTACTTCGTTTTGAGGATCGTGGTAATCGTAACTTTGTATTAGGTCCAACACATGAAGAAGTGATTACGGATTTAGTTCGTCGTGAAGTGTCATCATACAAACAACTTCCGATTAACTTATACCAAATTCAAACCAAATTCCGTGATGAAGTGCGTCCTCGTTTCGGTGTCATGCGTTCGCGTGAATTTATCATGAAAGATGCGTATTCTTTCCATGCGGATCATGCGAGCTTGCAACAAACGTATGATGTGATGTACCAAACTTATAGCAATATTTTCAATCGCTTAGGTTTAGATTTCCGTGCCGTACAAGCGGACACTGGTTCTATCGGTGGTAGTGCGTCACATGAATTCCAAGTGCTAGCAAACAGTGGCGAAGATGATGTGATTTTCTCTACGGAATCTGACTACGCTGCAAACATTGAATTAGCGGAAGCGGTGGCAATTGGTGAGCGCGCAGCGCCAACAAAAGCTATGGAATTAGTTGATACGCCAAATGCAAAAACGATTGCAGAGTTGGTGGAACAATTCAATTTGCCTATTGAGAAAACGGTTAAAACCTTAATCGTAAAAGGGGCAAGCGAAGAACAACCGTTAGTGGCATTAGTCATTCGTGGTGACCATGAATTAAATGAAATTAAAGCGGAAAAATTACCTGAAGTGGCTTCACCATTTGAGTTTGCAGACGAAGCTGTTATCAAAGCAAAAATTGGTGCAGGTGTTGGTTCATTAGGTCCTGTTAATCTCAATATTCCAGTGATTATTGACCGTTCAGTGGCATTAGTGTCTGATTTCAGTGCAGGTGCAAACATTGATGGTAAACATTACTTCAATATCAACTGGGAACGTGATGTTGCGTTACCAAAAGTAGCCGATATTCGTAACGTGGTTGAAGGTGATCCAAGCCCAGATGGTAAAGGTACCTTATTGATTAAACGTGGTATCGAAGTAGGCCACATTTTCCAATTAGGTAAAAAATACTCAGAAGCGATGAATGCGACTGTTCAAGGTGAAGATGGTCGTCCAATGGTCGTAACCATGGGATGTTACGGTATTGGTGTAACGCGTGTGGTGGCTGCGGCGATTGAACAACATTTTGATGATCGCGGTATTGTATGGCCAACAGATGAAATTGCGCCATTCACCGTAGCTGTCGTGCCTATGAATATGTATAAATCTGAAAGCGTTCAAGAATATGCCGAAGAATTGTACCGCACTTTACAGGCACAAGGTGTAGAAGTGATCTTTGATGATCGTAAAGAACGCCCAGGTGTAATGTTTGCAGATATGGAACTTATCGGTGTGCCACATATGGTGGTGATTGGTGAGAAAAATCTCGCAAATGGCGAAATCGAATACAAAAATCGCCGCACTGGTGAAAAACAAATGATTGCAAAAGATCAGTTGTTAGATTTCTTGAAAGGACAAATTAAAGCTTAATTGAGTCTTTGATGATTAAAAAGGAGATTGAAGCACACACTTCAATCTCCTTTTTTATTATCGATTAGTAATTGCTTGAGGTATTACCAGAAACACCCGTTACAATCGCAATGCCTGCACTTGCGCCAATTCGTGTCGCACCTGCTTCAATCATCGCTAGTGCAGTTTGAGTATCACGAATACCACCGGAGGCTTTCACGCCAATGTTGCCTACCGTTTTCTTCATTAATGCCACATCTTCTACGGTTGCTCCACCTTTATTGAAACCCGTTGAGGTTTTAACGAATGCCACACCTAATGCTTTACAGATTTCACAGGCTTTCACAATTTCTTCTTTGGTGAGTAAGCAGGTTTCCAAAATTACTTTAAGTGGCACGCCATGACAAGCGGTTAATACAGCTTGAATATCGTTTTTTACGGCATCCCATTTATTGGATTTAATTAAGCCAATATTAATCACCATATCGATTTCACCAGCCCCAGCTTTGATCGCTTCTTGGGTTTCAAAAGCTTTGACAGAGGATAAGTTGGCACCAAGTGGGAAACCAACAACCGTACAAATTTTGACGTTTGAGCCAGCGAGTTTTTCTTTGGCTAAAGGAATATAACCTGAATTAATGCAGACTGAATAAAAGCCGTATTGAATGGCTTCATTACAGAGCTTAAGAATATCCTGTTCTGTTTTTTCAGCAGTAAGGGCCGTGTGATCAATATATTGTGCTAATTGTTTACTATCCATATTTTTTCTCCTTATTAAATGATGTGGTTATCATAGCAAAATATCTGTAATTTTGACCGCACTTTTCTGATCGATTACAATCCATTTATCCTAGATCATGAAATTTTATTGTGAAACTTAAAACATTATTAAAAAATGCGATTTCGCTCCTGCTGACGTTGATTATTGTAAGCAGTATTCTCGATTTTATTCGTAAACCCAATATTCCGCCTGAAATCAATGCAACGGCACTTTATGATTTACAGGGAAATGCCTTCTTTTTACCTCAATTAGATCAAGCTAAGCCGACAATCATTTATTTCTGGGGAAGTTGGTGCGGTTATTGTCGTTATACTTCTCCAGCGATTAATTCACTTTCAGAAGAAGGCTATCCGGTAGTTTCTGTCGCACTACGTTCGGGGACAAATAAGGACGTGGAGGATTATTTACAAACCCATCACTATCAGTTTACAACGGTGAATGATCCTCAAGGCAAGATTGCGGATCAATGGCAGGTGAATGTGACACCGACGATTATTATTTTAAACAAAGGAAAAATGGATTTAGCCACAACGGGTTGGACAAGTTACTGGGGCTTAAAAGTGCGGTTGTTTTTCACAGAGTTTTTTGGCTAAGCGGCACAAAATCTATTACAATACACAGACTTATTTTAAAGAGGACAGAATTATGATTATCGTAACAGGTGGCGCCGGTTTTATCGGCAGTAATATCGTTAAAGCATTAAACGATATGGGACGCAAAGATATTTTAGTGGTGGATAACTTAAAAGACGGGACTAAATTCATTAACTTAGTGGATCTTGATATCGCAGATTACTGTGATAAAGAAGACTTCATTGCGTCAATTATTGCAGGTGATGATTTAGGTGAGATCGATGCGGTATTCCATGAAGGCGCTTGCTCAGCGACCACTGAATGGGACGGTAAATACATCATGCATAATAACTACGAATATTCAAAAGAGTTATTGCATTACTGCTTAGATCGTCAAATTCCGTTCTTGTATGCATCAAGTGCGGCGACTTATGGCGACAAAACTGAATTCCGTGAAGAGCGTGAATTTGAAGGCCCATTGAATGTGTACGGTTATTCTAAATTCTTATTCGACCAATATGTGCGAGCGATTTTACCTGAAGCAAAATCACCAGTATGTGGTTTCCGTTATTTTAACGTGTATGGTCCGCGTGAAGGCCACAAAGGTTCAATGGCAAGCGTGGCATTCCACTTAAATAACCAAATCCTGAAAGGCGAAAATCCAAAATTATTTGCAGGTAGTGAACACTTCCGCCGTGATTTCGTTTATGTAGGTGATGTGGCACAAGTTAATATTTGGTGCTGGCAAAATGGCATTTCGGGTATCTTCAATTGTGGTACCGGCAATGCAGAATCTTTTGCGGAAGTGGCAAAAGCAGTGATTAAATTCCATGGTAAAGGTGCAGTGGAAACTATTCCATTCCCAGAGCATTTGAAATCTCGCTATCAAGAATATACGCAAGCTAACCTTGAGAAACTTCGTGCAACTGGCTACGATAAACCATTTAAAACCGTAGCGGAAGGTGTGGTTGAGTACATGGCATGGTTAAATAAATAAAAAATATTGAACAAATAATGTCGTTCAATACTAGAAAATGAATAAAGTGCGGTTAGAATTAGTCTTATTTTTAGCCGCACTTTTGTTATAAGGTCAAGCATGAATATTTTAATTATCGGCCCGTCTTGGGTCGGCGATATGATGATGTCGCACAGTTTGTATCAACAACTCAAACTGCAATATCCTAATTGCCAAATTGATGTGATGGCACCGAATTGGTGTAAACCGCTTTTAGCCCGCATGCCAGAAGTGCGTCATGCTATTGAAATGCCGCTCGGACACGGCAAGTTTGCCTTGTGTGAACGTTATCGTTTAGGTAAGGCATTACGCAATCAATATGATATGGCAATCGTATTGCCAAACTCCTTGAAGTCAGCTTTTATTCCTGCTTTTGCAAAAATTGCGGTGCGCCGTGGCTGGAAAGGGGAAAGCCGTTATTTCTTACTTAATGATTTACGCAATAACAAACGTGATTACCCAATGATGGTGCAACGTTATGTAGCGTTAGCTTTTGAGCAAAATGCGGTACCTAAAGCGGCTGATATTCCTGTTCTAAAACCTTATTTAAGCGTTGACCCAACTCAACAAGCGGAAACCTTAAAAAACTTTGAAAAACAGACCGCACTTTTAGGCGAACGTCCGATTATCGGGTTCTGTCCTGGAGCTGAGTTTGGTCCAGCTAAACGTTGGCCGCATTATCATTATGCTAAATTAGCCGAAATGCTGATTGAAAAAGGCTATGCGGTAGAATTATTTGGTTCACCAAAAGATGTGGAAGCAGGAGAGCAAATCCGCAATGCGTTGCCAGCCGAGCTACAACCGTTTTGTTTAAATTTAGCGGGACAAACAAACCTGAATCAAGCGGTAGATTTAATCGCTAATTGTACCGCAGTGGTGAGTAATGACAGTGGCTTAATGCATATTGCCGCTGCGACAGATCGTCCATTGGTTGCACTTTACGGCCCAACGAGCCCAACTTATACACCACCATTATCTGATAAAGCTGTGATTATTCGTTTAATTGAAGGCGATTTAATTAAAGTGCGTAAAAGTACAGATAGCTCAGAAGGATATCATCAAAGTTTGATTGATATTACACCTGAAATGGCATTAGAAAAATTAGAGGCATTATTAGCAAAATGAACCCTCTCCGCATACATTTACAATTAATCGGAATGGCTATTTTATGGGGTGCATCTTGGCCTTGGGGGCGAGTGGTTGCTCAAGCTATGCCGACATTTGTTGCCTCCAGTTTGCGATTTTTCTTTGCGATTATTCCGCTCATAATTTGGTTATATGCGGCAAATCGCTTTAAATATGCGAAACAACTAAGAGCAAACCAATGGATAGGTTTGTTTGTGACCGCCTTTTTCGGTGTTTTTGCCTATTCCACGTTTTTTATCTGGGGACTGAAATATCTTCCTGCAGGACAAGCTGCCGTGATTGTAGCAACAAACCCAGTTTTCACCACGCTTTTGGCAATTTTTTTATTTAAAGAAAAATGGAATCGATGGGTAATACTCGGAATGATTATTGCCATGAGTGGATCGCTATTGGCTCTCACAAAAGGGAATTTTTTACAGATGATGGATTCCTTTGGCTTTGGGCAAATATTATTAATTGGGGCGCTGATTTGTTGGGTCGTTTACACCTTATTGGCGAGAAAAGTACTGGCGGGCATTGATTCACTTACAGCGACCACATTATCTTCCATTTTTGGTTTTTTACTGTTATTTATGAGCGCGTTATGCGTGGAAAGTGCAGACGATTGGCTTACTGTACAGAATTTATCTCAAGGCGAATGGATCAGTTTGCTTGGACTCGCATTTGGTGCCACAGTATTGGCCTATGCCTGGTATTTTGATGGGGTGAAATACTTAGGGGCAGGTAATGCCTCAGCTTATATTATTCTTGTGCCGATTTTAGGGATTTTATTCTCAGCCGTTTGGTTGAATGAACAAGTGGATTCATCCTTAATTATTGGGGGTATTTTGGCGGTGTCAGGTCTCGGTATTATGCACTGGGGAAGAAGGTTAATTAAATGAAAGTATGTGTGATTAAGACTTCCTCTATGGGGGATGTGATTCATACTTTGCCGGCATTGACTGATGCGCAGCGAGCCATTCCTAATCTCTCTATTGATTGGGTGGTGGAAGAGAATTTTGCCGAAATTCCACACTGGCATTCGGCAGTGAAGCAAATCATTCCAATTGCCTTAAGACGTTGGCGAAAATCGCCTTTTTCGGCTCAGACCAAAAACGAGTGGAAATCTTACCGCACTTTATTACAAGCCAACCAATATGATGCTGTGATTGATGCGCAAGGGCTTTTTAAGAGTGCTTTTTTTGCAACACGCTTAGCTAATGGCGTTAAACATGGTTATGACCGAAAAAGTATCCGTGAGCCGATTGCCTCATTTTTCTACGATAAAAAATATACTATTTCTTATCAACAACATGCGGTAGAACGAATTCGTCAGCTTTTTGCACAAGCCTTATCTTATCCATTACCAAAAGAAAAAGGAGATTATGACATTGCCCAACATTTCATTTCCGCAGATTCTGTCGAACCTTATGTGATCTTTTTTCATTCTACGACAAGAGATGAAAAGCATTGGCCAGAACAAGAATGGCGAAATTTAATTGAAAAACTGACCGCACTTTCTGTTCAAGTCCGTTTACCTTGGGGAAATGAAAAAGAAAAGGCAAGAGCAGAGCGATTAGCCGCAGGTTTATCTCATGTAGTCGTTTTGCCTAAGCTTTCATTGAATGAATTGGCCCACCAAATTGCCAATGCGAAAGCCGTGGTATCGGTGGATACAGGTCTTGCCCACTTAACTGCTGCGCTGGATAAACCGAATATTACGCTTTATGGTGCAACAGATCCGACCTTAATTGGCTGTTATGGTCAGAATCAGCATTATTTAACGGCGAATACAATGGAAAATATTACTTCAGACCAAGTGTTTTCTTCGCTTAATTTATTAATTAAATAGGCGGTAAAATAATCAAATATGTATTTATCTTGATTGATTTTAGTCAAAATATTGCCTATTTTCTGATAGTTGGCAAAATTTAGGGTTGACCATTTAAGTTGTAGTGTATAAACTGCAAAAAGTTCAATTTTTTAATAAACTTCATTAAATAATAGGGAAAGCGTTATGAAAAAAACACTTCTTGCTTTATCTGTAGCCGCATTAGCAGCAGGTTCTGCACAAGCTTATAACTTCCACATTGACCAAACTGGTACTGATGTTGATTTTTATGGTTCTTTACGTGTTAAATGGGAAAGCACCTCTAACAAAACTAACTATGTAAATGGTGATGTCACTAAAGAACACATCAACCACGCAGTTGATAACAACGGCTCACGTTTTGGTTTCAAATTAAAACAAAGCTTAGGTGGCGATTTCTACGCTTTAGGCCGTGCTGAATGGCGTATGCGTGGTGAAGCACCTTCACAACATGATTTTGACCATGTTTATACTCACCAACTTTATGCAGGTTTTGGCCACAAACAATTCGGTGAATTAACTTACGGTAACATGGTAACCATCACTGATGAAGTAAAACAAACCGACTTAGCAAATACTTACAGCTTATCTGATGGCTTATTAGATGGTTCTGCACGTCGTGTAACTCAATATGTGTACAATGGTAACTATGGTGATAACAAAGTTAAATTTGGTGCATACTACGGTGGTTCAAGCAAACGTAGCATGAAAAACCTTGATTTAGCGAACAAACGTAAAAATGCTTGGGGTACAGGTCTTATCTTCAATCATGCAATTGATAGCATCCAAAATGTAACCGTAGCAGCTGGTTTTACTCGTGAAATTTCTGAAAATGCGAATAATACTGCATACTACCGCAATGCTTATGGATTAGGTTTAGCGTATAACTTCGTTCACACTACTTATGGTTTAGATTTAGAACGTCAAGTAACTAAAAACCAAGGTGACAAACGTACTAAAAATGAAGTGCGTGCGATTGTTCGTCAAGGTTTAAACGAAGATTGGAACGTATATGCAATGTATGCGTATAAAACAGATAAACAATTTGGTGATACAGACAGAACTCGTCAATTCATGGTAGGTACTGAATACTACGTATATAATCAAGGTTCTTTAAAAGTGAAACCATTCTTAGAATGGCAAGCTACTCGTACTAAATACGAAAACAGCACTGTAGATCGTAGCCGTGATTTCAAAACTGTTATCGGTTTACGTGCATACTGGTAATTTATTAGTTTAATCTTATAAAACGAGCGGATAGTGAAAGCTATCCGCTTTTCTTTTTGGCTTGTAATTTTAATTTTCACCCCCATAATACTGCACAGGCACAAAGTGCGGTAACAAAACGACATCTTTTTTGAACGTTTACAATTTATTCTCAAAATTGACTGCACTTTTTACTCAAAGAATAAATAGGAACAAATAATGAATTACACTCAAGACAATGACAAACTTTATCGCTACCTTTTCCAAAACCGTGCTGTGCGTGGTGAATGGGTACGATTAAACCAAACTTTTATTGATACTTTGAATACCCACCATTATCCAAAAGCGGTACAAAACTTATTGGGTGAGATGATGGTGGCGACGAATTTGTTGACCGCCACATTAAAATTTAATGGCAATATTACAGTTCAAATTCAAGGTGATGGTCCATTAAAATTAGCCTTAGTTAATGGCAATGATCAGCAACAGATCCGTGCATTAGCACGTGTGCAAGGTGATATTCAAGACGGCATGAGCCTACATGATATGATTGGCAAAGGCGTATTAGTGATTACGATTGCTCCAACTGAAGGTGAACGTTATCAAGGTGTTATCGGTTTAGATAAACCAACCATTACGGAATGTTTAGAAGACTATTTTGTCCGTTCAGAGCAATTACAAACCCAACTTATTATTCGCACGGGTGAATATGACGGTAAAGCCGTTGCCGCTGGAATGTTGCTACAGATTATGCCGGATGGTCAAGGTACACCAGAAGATTTTGAACATTTAACGACTTTAGCAGCAACCGTTAAAGATGATGAGTTATTTGGATTACCTGCAGAAGAATTGCTTTATCGTTTATATCATGAAGAAGTGGTGGAAGTTTTTGAACCGCAATCAGTTTCTTTCTTCTGTGGTTGCTCACCTGAGCGTTCTGGGGCTGCATTATTACTGATTCCAGAAGCTGAAATTGAGGAAATCTTAGAAGAGCATAAAGGCAGCATTGATATGCAGTGTGAATGTTGTGGTACGCATTACTTCTTCAATAAAGAAGCGATTGATAAACTCAAACAAGCTCAATAAGAAAAATCCCCGTTTATGATGACGGGGATTTTTTATGCTCTTTTATTGTTGAACTTGTTCTAAGCAATGTTTGATAGCATCCGGAATCGAGCCACCATGATTTTTATTAGGAATTGAAATAAATTCCACGGAATTACCTTGTTTTTCCAATATTTCTGCCAATTGATGCGCATTGATTGTTCGCATTTGTTTCCGTTGAGTAATACGCTGTAATTGTTCTTCAGTCATATTCGGATCCTGCTCAGGATGATCTTCATAATAGCCTAATGTAATCAGAATATGTGATGGTTTTTGGCTAATCCATGGTTCATTTTGAGGTAAAAATGAACCATTTCCCCACCAAAGAGAAGGGCTTGCTAAGGTGTAATATTGAAATAAATCCGGTTGATGGAAGAGTACATATAATCCAAATAACCCACCAAAAGAATGGCCAAAGAAATATTGTTTTTTCTTATTAATATCGAAATGCTGTTCAATATAAGGCTTTACGTCTTGTTGAATAAAACGTAAGAAATCGGCAGCTTTCCCTCCTTTGGCGAATTCGGCACCTTCTGCAGGGAAAGTGTAGTCTCTCGTGCGTTCTTCAATGACATAAGCTTTATCAGATACATAACCGATACCGACAATAAGCGGGAGCGGTTTATTGGGATTGACAGCATTCACGGCCATTGGAAATTGAGCATTGCCATCTAACGTGTAAAGTGCGGTCAGTTTTTGCGATGTTTTTGGTGGTACCGCAATAAACAAGCGGTAATGATTGTCTTCAAAGGTAAAATCTTTTTGTTGAATTTGATACATTTTTTTCATGCTTTCTTGAATAGGAGGAATCTTAAAGTCGGGTTCTGCTTGCGTGATTTGCGTAAATATCAGCAGACAAAATAAAAAGGGTAAACGCAAAAATGAGAACATAGTTATTGAGTCTTGAGTTGATAATGGTTCTCACTATATCGAAAATATGATGGGTAAATCAACCTTGTTGTATCCTAGCCTTTTAAACCACCTAAAAAGGGGTAGAATTTTCCAATGAATGTTCAAAAATGAGATCTAGTTAACATTTTTTTTTTGACAATTCCCATACAATAAACATAGGAAAAATTTTTAAACTTTAATCAAGAGGTGAACTATGACTGATGTTAAAAACGTAATTAAAGAACTTGAAGCCGTTGGTATTCATGATGTTAAAGAAGTGGTTTATAACCCAAGTTATGAACAACTTTTTGAAGAAGAAACAAAACCAGGCTTAGAAGGCTTTGAAAAAGGTACTTTAACTACGACTGGTGCAGTAGCTGTAGATACTGGTATCTTCACTGGCCGTTCACCAAAAGATAAGTATATCGTGTTAGATGAAAAAACCAGAGATACTGTTTGGTGGACATCTGAAGCAGCGAAAAATGACAACAAACCAATGAACCAAGCTACATGGCAAAGCTTAAAAGACTTGGTGACTAACCAACTTTCTCGTAAACGCTTATTTGTGGTTGATGGTTTCTGTGGCGCTAGCGAACACGACCGTATTGCAGTACGTATTGTAACTGAAGTTGCATGGCAAGCACATTTTGTGAAAAACATGTTTATTCGCCCAACTGAAGAACAACTCAAAAATTTTGAACCTGATTTCGTTGTAATGAACGGTTCTAAAGTAACTAATCCAAACTGGAAAGAACAAGGTTTAAATTCAGAAAACTTCGTTGCTTTCAACTTAACTGAGCGCATTCAATTAATCGGCGGTACTTGGTACGGCGGTGAAATGAAAAAAGGTATGTTCTCAATGATGAACTACTTCCTACCAATTAAAGGTGTTGGCGCAATGCACTGCTCAGCTAACGTTGGTAAAGATGGCGATGTAGCAATTTTCTTCGGCTTATCTGGCACAGGTAAAACAACACTTTCAACCGATCCAAAACGTGAATTAATCGGTGACGATGAACACGGTTGGGATGATGTCGGTATCTTTAACTTTGAAGGTGGTTGCTATGCGAAAACCATTCACCTTTCAGAAGAAAATGAACCGGATATTTACCGCGCTATCCGTCGCGACGCATTATTAGAAAACGTAGTTGTTCGTGCAGATGGTTCTGTTGATTTTGACGACGGTTCAAAAACAGAAAATACTCGCGTGTCTTACCCAATTTATCACATCGATAACATTGTAAAACCAGTTTCTCGTGCAGGTCACGCAACTAAAGTTATTTTCTTAACTGCAGATGCATTTGGCGTATTACCACCAGTATCTAAATTGACACCAGAACAAACTAAGTACTACTTCTTATCAGGTTTCACTGCAAAATTAGCAGGTACTGAACGTGGTATTACTGAACCAACTCCAACTTTCTCAGCATGTTTCGGTGCAGCGTTCTTAACTCTTCACCCAACACAATATGCTCAAGTATTAGTTAAACGTATGCAAGCTGCTGGTGCAGAAGCGTATTTAGTTAATACTGGTTGGAACGGTACAGGTAAACGTATCTCAATCAAAGATACTCGTGGTATTATCGATGCCATCTTAGATGGTTCTATTGAAAAAGCAGAAATGGGCGAGTTACCAATCTTTGATTTAGCGATTCCAAAAGCATTACCTGGCGTAGATTCTGCGATCTTAGACCCACGTGATACTTATGCGGATAAAGTACAATGGGAAGCAAAAGCGAAAGATCTTGCTGGACGTTTTGTGAAAAACTTCGAAAAATATGCAACTAACGCAGAAGGTAAAGCGCTTATCGCAGCAGGTCCAAAAGCTTAATTAGAGAATATCATATCTAATTAAACATCTCTAAAAATAACCGCACTTTGATTTGTAAACCAAAGTGCGGTTTTTATATTAAGTTTTTTGCGAGTTATTCTTTTGCTACGGTAAGAATAGACCAAATATAAGCCAAGATGACCAATACCGCAGAGACAGAAAACATGATGCTGACCACATCAACAAAAAAGAAACTTTCCAGAATCGGTTTAGTGAAGATGCGTTCCGCATATCTCGCGACAAAAGTGATGATATAAGCCCATAAAGCCCAGGTAACTAGATCTAGTACAAAGCTTTTGGCTTTAATCAGCAAGGGAAGGCTGCTACCTTTATTAATAACCATCAATTGTTGTAAAGTGGCGGTTGCCATTATTTAAACTCCTCTGTCAGGGCTTGTCCAGACAGCTAGCTTGGACTTGTTTCTAAAAATTGCTTTTGGGATTCCAACGAGTAACGTTACTGTATTGAGCAACCAATAAACGTAGGGATACCAAATGCAGGAAATTCCATATTGGATCAATCCTTTTTCA
>ERZ772979.1248-NODE-1248-length-15111-cov-2.964001_pt1 | contig 15111 bp, 9 predicted proteins | sample MGYA00511130_ERZ772979 | MGnify/ENA primary metagenome ERZ772979 (study PRJEB29015, sample SAMEA2738103) | human oral metagenome | biome: human oral; feature: human-associated habitat; material: saliva | place: China | collected 2186 ... | reverse complement strand
TTTGCAAGTGGTCGTGCGCTTATCTGCCTAAATACCTGCGCATTGCGAAACGCGCTTCGCTTGAACGACGCAATCCGCAGGGGGCAGAACGCGCACTTCCTCCACTTGCGCCACTAGGGTTCGCTTAGGAACATTGCGCCACCGTCCTTTGTGGCGGAGAATAGCAATATCGATATGAGAGGAGGAACGCCGTGCAGCACATATTGGAAGCCATTGGGGCGTTCGTCCTCACGCATCTCGCGAATATCGGGCGTATCGCGCTCCTGTACGGGGAGACGATGCGGCAGGTGACGCGCCGTCTGCGCGTGCGGAGCATCGTCTACCAGATGGCGCATCTCGGCGCGGACTCCCTCCTCATCGTCGGGCTGACCCTCCTCTTTACGGGCATTGTGCTCACCCTGCAGATCGCCCATGAGTTCATCCGCTACGGTGCACAGAGCACGATCGGTGCGGTCATTGCGATCGGCATCGGGCGCGAGCTAGGCCCCGTCCTCGTCGGTGTCGTCTGCGCAGGGCGCGTGGGTGCAGCGATTACGGCGGAGGTCTCGACGATGAAGGTCACGGAGCAGATCGACGCCCTGCGCGTCATGGCGGTCAGCCCGGTGAACTACCTCATCGTCCCGCGCATGCTTGCGTGCATGGTCGTCGTGCCGATTCTCACCGTCTTTGGCGACGTGATCGGCGTTCTCGGCGGCTACTTCACGGCGGTGTACTACTCGGGCATCTCGGGCTACACCTTCCTGCACTCCATCACGCAGTACGCGCTCCTCTATGACATGACCGGCGGACTCATCAAGGCAATCTTCTTCGGCAACGTGATCGCCGTCCTCGGCTGCTACTACGGCCTCCACGCGCCGCGCGGGGCGGAGGGCGTCGGTACGGCGACGATGCAGACCGTCGTCACGTCCATCATCGTGATCTTTATCCTGAACGCCGTGCTGACGTTCTTCCTCTTTTGACAAGGCGGTGGCGCAATGATACGACTTGAACACGTCACCAAGCGTTTTGGAACCAAGGAAGCTCTGAAGGACATCACGCTCACGATCAACGAGGGCGAGACACTCGCCATCATTGGCGGCTCGGGCTCGGGCAAATCGACCCTCCTGCGGCTGATGATCGGCCTTGACCGTCCGACGAGCGGGGCGATCTATATCGGTGCGGACGACATCGCAGCGATGGACGAGGCGGCGCTCGACCGCGTGCGTCTGCGCATGGGCATGGTGTTCCAGTACTCCGCCCTCTTTGACTCGATGAGCGTCGGCGAGAACGTCGCCTTCGGGCTGCGTGAGCACACGGATAAGAGCGACGCTGAGATCCGCAGCATCGTCGCGGAGAAGCTCGCCCTCGTCGGACTGCCCGATGCGGCAGAGATGATGCCGCAGGAACTTTCGGGCGGCATGAAAAAACGCGTGGGGCTCGCGCGTGCGATTGCGACCGACCCCGCCATCATCTTCTATGACGAGCCGAGTTCGGGGCTCGATCCCATCATGACGGCGAAGATCGACGAACTCATCATCAGTATGCAGAAAAAACTTGGCGTGACCTCCGTCGTCGTCACGCACGACATGGCAAGTGCGTGCCGCATCGCCGACCGTATCGCCATGATCTACGACGGGGCGCTCATTGCCGTGGACACGACGGAGCGTTTTCAGGACATCAAAGACGAGCGCGTACAGGCATTTTTCCGTACGATGCATCACCGCAAGGAGGCAGGAGCATGAGTGCAGAGGCAAAGGTGGGGGCGTTTACCCTCGGAGGCGCGATCCTCCTGATCGCTGTCGTCGTATTCTTCGGCGGACTGCGCCTCGGCAGCAGCAGCGATTACACGCTGTACGCGGGATTTCACCGCGCCGTCGGGCTGAATCCGGAGGCACAGGTGCTCCTCTCGGGCGTGCCCGTCGGGCATGTGCAGGACGTTGTGAGCGACGGGACGGGCGTCACCGTCTCCATGATCATAGAGCGTGGGGTGAAGATCCCGCGCGGCTCCGCCATCACCATCGGGCAGCCCGGCATCATGGGGGATAAATTCATCATCATCACGCCGAACGGGAACAGCGATACCTACGCAAACGGCGACTATCTCTACGGCACGGATGAGATGGGGATGGACACGATGTTCGTCGAGCTGAACAAGATGATCGTCCTCGTGCAGGAGATGCTCACCTCCGTCAACGCCATCGTGGGCGCACCGGGCTTCCAGACCTCCGTCGTGCAGCTCGCTGTCAACATGGAGCACATCACGGCGAACCTCGACGGGCTCACGGCGACACTGGAGCAGATGGCGGCGGAGAATCGCGGCGACCTGCGCGGCATCCTCGTGAATATGAACACCATGACGGCGAACCTCGCGCAGAGCACGGCGAGCGTCGAGCGCATCATGGCGAACCTTGAGAGCGTCGGAGCAGACCCCGCGACGGCGGAGAACCTGCGCCAGACGCTTGCGAACATCACCGACGCCTCGGGGCGCATCGCACGCATCGCCGCGGGCATCGAGGCGGTGGCGGGCGACCCGCAGACACAGGAGGATGCACGTGCCCTCATTCACAACGCGCGCACGATGACGGACAAGGCGGGCGGACTGATGGGACGGCTCGGCAGCATCAAGGTCACACCGAAGGTGGACATTATGTATAGCGGCAAGGCGGATGACTGGCGGACGAATTTCAACCTCGACGTCGGTGAGCAGCAGGGCATGTATGCGACCTTCGGCGTGGACGACATCGGCGGCGGGGACAAGGTGAGCGCCCAGCTCGGCAAGCGCGGCAGCGCGTTCGGTGCACGTGCGGGCGTGATCGGCGGCGCAGCAGGTGTTGGCGTCGACGCCTATGCGGGGGATAAATTCAAATTCTCCGCCGATGCCTATAACCCGAACGACCTCACCGTGCGCCTGCGCAGCCAGTATCAGCTCAGCGGCGGCACTTACCTCTTCGGCGAGTGGAATGCGGTGAACGACCGCCAACGCCGCGCCTTTTATACGGGCATCCGACAAGAGTTTTGAACGTACAGATTGACGCGCAGTAAAATATGTATATAATGTAGTTATAATGGTTGGGCTGTTCTTTGCGTGGGCGGAGGATGGGGAAATGATCGATCTGTATTTGTCCGATGGCACAGGGGCGATGCCTGTCAACCCTATAAAATAAAACAAATGCTCTATAGCAGAAAGGGAGACTGCTATAGGGCATTTTTTATCGAAAAATCGATGGGTCGCTATGCTTTTTTATGGATTCTTTTCTTTTATAAAAATGGTTACAATTTAACTTGACAGCGAGAGAAAAATCGTATATTTTAGGACGACAGAACTAGGAAGGCCCAAGGAAGGGAGGGTAGAGGTTCATGCGAGGGAAAGGTAAAAGGGGACGACATTTAGCGCGCTATGTGTCGATTTTTTTGTTGTCCGGAGGATATACGCTTCCCTCGCTTCTGCCGGTGTATGCCGCGCCTGTGACGGGACAAAGCGTCACGGTCGATGCCTCGCATCCTGCGGTGAGAATTGCCGATCCGGGCAATACACCGACGGGAGAGCCGACACATCTTGCCGTGGTGGGCGCCGATGCTCCGGCGGGAAACGTCGGGGCTGTCACCGGAAATAGTCTGACGATTCAGGCGACTGCCTCATCGACGATGGCTGTCGTTTTGAACCTCTATGCGGGCAGGACGCTTGGTACGGGGGATGCGAATGGCAACACGCTGACGATCGACGGCAGATACTCCTTCCCTGAACTGATTCCGAACATGATGAATCCGTTGCTGCCGGGCTACAAGCCGCTCATTTATGGTGGCTATACACAAAATGGAAATGCGGACGGCAACACCGTCATCATCCGGAATGTGGTCGACACAGGAGCCAACCAACCGAACCCCTATGCGTATACCGGACTGACCTACAGCGGGACGGTCTACGCCGGCTATACGGCGGGCGGCGGTACGGCGCACGGGAACCGCGTTGTGCTGCACAATGCACAGGCGCTCGGCAACGTCAAGATATACGGCGGCAACAATCCGGCCAATCGCACGAGCAACAATGTGCTGCAGATCACGTCGAAGAACAACCGCGTTGGGGGCATCTACGGCTTTAAGACGATGGAGTTCGTCCTCGACAACAGCCTGAATGCGGCAGACAGCATCTGGTCGAACGCCCATCTGGTGGCGGACTACATGCTCTACGTGCGCGACAATACGCTGCAGAGTCTCGATTGGGATCAGCTTGTCGTCAAGAACTATCAGGCGTGGTTCGACCATCAGATCGCGCTGGGGAAAAAGCGCCCCGTCCTCTATCTCTATTTTCCTGCCGCAATGACGGTCTGGGGCTACGCGCCGACGCTTCTCTATAACAACGGCGACTACGAGTACGGCAAGACGGCGACCTCCTACACGAACGGGGCGGGCATCGAGAACCCCACGGAGATCTGCGCAGCTTCGCAGTTCCGTCTGCTGGGGCTTCGCTATAAGAATGCGACGGAGACGCTGACGGCACAAACGCCGCAGCTTCATGAGTCCTCCCCGAAGGGCTCGTATGCGGGCGTCTCCATCTACGGCAATACGACGGAGAACAACGTGCTCACCATCTCGGGCGGCACGCATACGGCGGCGCGCGCGGGCTATACGATTGCGAAGAACGGCAGCACGAAGAACAATACGCTCACGATCACGGGCGGCACGGTCGGGGAGGCATACGGCGGCTGGACGGAGGGGCAGAACCTCCTCGCGAGCACGGCGGTCGACGAGACGCATCCGATCGCGGTGAATACGGGCGCGAACGCCGAGGCGGAGGGCAATACACTCAACCTCTCGGGCGGCACGATCGGCGCGAACGGCAAGATCGCGGGCGGCTATATCGCAAAGTATACGCTGCACCAGACGCATCCCGTATCGGCGGGCGACGCGAAGACGAACAAAGTCAATATCTCGGGCGGTACGATCGGCAACAATACGGCAATCTACGGCGGCTATACCGAGGGTACGGGCAATGCGACGGATAACGAGGTCACGATCTCGGATGGCACGTTCGGCAACGGCATAAAAATCCATGGCGGCGCTACGGCAGGCAATCCTACAGCGAGCACTGCAACGGCGAGCAAGGCGACGGGCAATAGCGTCACGATTACGGGCGGCACGTTCGGCACGGGTATGGATATCTACGGCGGCAAAGTGGGTGATTCGGGCAAGGCGACGGGAAATACGATCACGCTCGGGGCAGACGATCTCGCGATGGGCGGCGTATTTCTGCACGGCGGCTATGGCGCTGCTGCGAGCGATGTCATGACGGACAACACGCTGAACGTCAAGGGGAAGAATATCACCGTGCGCGGCGTGGAAAACTTCGGCAAGGCGAATTTCGACCTTGTGAACAAGGCAGTCGGCGACACCCTGCTCAAGATCACGGGCGGCGCGACGAACAAGATCGACTGGGCGGGCGTCGAGGTCGTGCAGTCGACCTACAGCTTTACCCCGAAGTCCTACGACAAGCGCCTCTTCACCCTCATGGACAATGAGGACGGCATTAGCTTTATGAAGGGGACGACGGACACGTATGCGACCATCGGGGCGAAGGAGCGCACGTTTGGCAACTACGAGTTCGTCATCGACACGGACAACCACACGGGACATGCGACGCGCTATGTCTATGCCGATGGATTCCAGTTCAAGGACAATACTGCCGCGACCTATACATCGGCGGAGGGAACGCACGATGCCGCATGGGCAGGGCGCACCGCGACAGGCAACAAGGTCGAGGGAAACAAACTCACCGTCACGGGTGGGTCTGTTACGAATGCCTACGGCGGCTTCGTCGTGAACAACAAGCGCGACGCATCGGGCAATCCGCTCACGACGGGCGACGCCGACAACAATACGCTCATCCTTGCAAAGGATGCGGCGAATCCGTCTGCTGCGGCGCCTGCCGTCACGGGCAGCGCCTACGGTGCGCTCGTCAAGACGAAGGCGGGCAGCGCGACGAACAACAAGGTGGACTTCTCGGCGGGGCATGTCGCGGGCAGTCTCTACGGCGGCGCGCTGACGGCGACGGGCGCGACGGGCGCGGCGACGGGCAACACGATCACCATCACGGGCGCGGCGACGGTCGGCGGCGATGTGTACGGCGGCTATACGACGGGCACGGGGGCGACGACGGGCAACACAGTGAACCTCGGCGACGGCACGGAGGCGGGGAAACTCACCACGGCCGCAGGGTCGGCGACGGTGGCGGGCACGATCTACGGCGGCAGCAATGCGTCGAATACAACGGGCAATGTCCTCAATGTCAACGGCAATGCCACGGTCGGCAACATCAAGAACTTTGCCGCAGTGAATTTCCACTATGCGAGTGCGACGACGAATACGGCGAGCCCCATGCTGAAGATCACGGATGGCACGGCAACCGCCTTGGATTGGAGTACCTTTGGCTATACGGGCGGCATCCCGTCGGGCGGGAAGCTCACGCTCATGCAGAACGCCGCGAATATCAGCGTGGCGAACTACACGGGGGCGCGGGAGATCACGAGCACGAGCACCACGAGCGAAGTCGCCATCGATACGCTAAACCACACGGCGACCTCGACGGCGATCGTCGTCAGCGGCTATACCTACCACGGGGTGGATGATACGCCTGCCGCAAGTACGGGCAGCAGCAGCGAAGACATCTGGGCGGGGCGCTCCATCATCGGCAACGCGACGACGGCGAACAAGCTCACGCTCAAGAACGGCACGACCCACCGCGATGCCTACGGCGGCTGGACGGCGGGCACGGGCACGCTCAAGACGCCAACGAAGGACAGCACGGGCAACGCGGTGGATCTCCAGAATGCCACGGTGCGCAACGTCTACGGCGGGTTCACTGCGAGCACGGGCGGCAGTGCAACACTCAATGTGGTCAAGGTCTCGGGCGGCACGGTTGCGGCGGATGCGTCCGGCGTCGGCGGAAACGTCTACGGCGGGTTTATTTCGCATACCGGTGCGGGAAATGCCACGGGCAATGCGGTCACCATCACGGGCGGCGCGATGAAAGATGTCTACGGCGGCTATACGAATGGCACTGGTCAGACGACGGGCAATACCGTCACCATCGGTGATGGGACGAATGCCCTTCCCACGGGGACGAGCATCGTGGGCTATCTCTATGGCGGCAACCAGGCGGCCGATACGGGCAACAAGCTCGTGGTCAATACCCCGGTCAGCGTCAAGAACATCAAGAAGTTTGAAACGCTGAGCTTTAACCTCGCGAAGAATGTCTATGCGGCAAATCCGCTCCTCTCCCTGACGGACGGCGTGCAGACGGGCGGGCTCGACTGGGCGAAGGTGGATGTCACATTTCCCTCGTCATTTACGCCGAGCTCCTATAAAGAGCGGCTGGTCACGCTCATGCACAACACGAGCGGCATCAGCTTCATGAAGAACGGCGTCGATACGTACACGCCCATCAAGGAAAAGCGGCGCACGAGCGGCGACTTTGAGTATGTCACCGATACGGACAGCCACGGCGTGACGGCAACGCAGGATGTCTATGTGAACGGCTTCCGCTTCCGCAACAACCTGTCTGCCGTCTATCAGGCGACGGACGGGACGAACCTTGCCGCATGGGCGGGGCGCACGGGCGTCGGCAACAAGGTCGAGCAGAACAAGCTCACCGTCACGGGTGGGTCTCTTACCCATGCCTATGGCGGCTATGTCGAGAATCATCTGTACGATGCGGCAGGCAATCTGCTCACGACGGGCGATGCCGAGAGCAATGCGCTTGTTATTGCAGCAGATGCAGCGAATCCGTCTGCTCTGCCGCCTGCCATTACGGGCGATATCTACGGCGCCAAGGTCATGGTGAAGGATGGCGCGGCAAAGAAGAATACGGCAGCGATCTCGGGCGGCACGGTGACGGGAAATGTCTACGGCGCCGCGCTCACGGCTGTCGCTGCGACGAAGAACGCAGAGGAGAACGGCGTCAGCATCTCAGGCGGCACGGTGACGGGCAATATCTACGGCAGTGCCGTTCTCGATGCGGGTGCGTCGGGCAAGGTCACAAAGAGCAGTGTCAGTATCACGGGCGGCGCGATCACAGGGGATGTCTTTGGCGGCTTTACGGGCGGCACGGGCGATGCGGGCGAGAATACCGTGGAGATCACGGGCGGCACGCTTGCGGGCAATGTGACGGGCGGCCGTGCGCTCAGCGGCGATGCGGACAGCAACACGGTGCGCGTCGCGGTCAATGCGGGCAGCGTCACGGGCGGCAGCTCGACGGGCGGCTCTGCCTCGCACAACAAGGTGTACATCACGAATGCCTCCATCACAGGGGATGTCACGGGCGGCAGCGGCTCGGTGACGACGGACAACGTGATCCACCTGCAGGGAGCAGCGGTCACGGGCGACGTGATCGGCGGCACGGCGGGCAGCACGGACAACGTCCTCGCTCTCCACTACAGTGCGGCGCGTCCGACGAATCGGATTCATGACTTTTCCAATATCCAGAAGCTCCATTTCTATCTGGATGAGAATGTTGACGGGTCGATGCCGCCGATGCTGCAACTCGGCGTTGCCGCGAAGAACATCGCGACACTCGACGTCGGTTTTGGCATCGCGGGGCACGCGCGGCGGCTCAGGGACAGCGATACGATCCATCTCATGAAGCTCACGCCGGGCGGCACGCTCACCATCGCCGGGTCAACGCAGGCGAATATCGTCACGGGCATGCAGGGCGTCTCCATCCTCTATGACTTCGAGCTCATGCGTCAGGGCACGGATGAGCTGGTGGCGCGGGTGCTGCGTGCGACGATCAACAGCGGCAGCAAGTCCTTTGCCGAGCCGCGCTGTGGGGCGACGGACTTCATCAATCGCGGGGCCGACCTTCTGGCGGCGTCGGGGATTTCCTCGGCGGCGAAGGAGGGCGGTCGGGCGGAGGAGGAGGAAAAGCGCGGCTACCAGCTCTGGGCGGCGATGAGTCAGGGCACGATGCGTGCAGAGACCGGCTCCTACGTTACGACGACCGGCTACAATCTCAGCGTCGGCTGGGCAAAGGAGGGGAAGCTCAGGGCGGCTAAGACGCTCTTTACCCCTTTCGTGGAGTACGGAAGGGGCACCTACCATACCTATCTCGACGACGGCCCGCATGGCAGCGGCAAGATCAGCTACCTCGGCGCGGGGCTCATGGGGCGCATCGAACGCCCCAATGGACACTGGCTGGAGGCGGCGCTCCACGGCGGCAGGGTGCGCAGCGACTACACGGGCACAATCTCTGCCGGGACGGTCTCGACCTACGACAGTGGAAACACCTACTATGCGGCGCATATCGGCATCGGAAAGACACGGCTGCTCCGCACGGGTGATACACTGAACACCTACCTGCGGTACTTCTATTCACGGCAGGACGGTACGAGCGCAGAGCTCAATACGGGCGAAACCTACGATTTCGATGCGGTTGCGTCGCATCGTATGAGAGTCGGATTCACCTTCTTGCACCGCGAGGATGCGAGCAAGGAGATCTATGCGGGTCTTGCATACGAGTACGAGTTTGATGGTGAGGGGGCAGCATCCGTCCAGGGGCTTGCCACCGATAGCCCCGCCCTGCGCGGCGGCAGTACGATGGTCGAGCTGGGCTATCGCTTTATCCCGCCGGACAGCCGCCTGTCCTGTCATATCCGCATGGCGGGCTGGCAGGGAACGCGGCGCGGCATGACGGGGAATATACAGGTCAGCTGGGCACTTTGATTCAGCGCAATATGGGACTGCCGCACGTGCGGCAGTCCCTCTTTTGTCTCCTTGTCAAGGACGCTCGAAAATGATAGAATAAATAGGATGCAATTCTGCATCAGCGAAGGGGAGCGTATGCATCTGAAAATCCGTATTCTTGACAAGTATATATTTCGTGAGGTCTTTCTGTCCTTTCTCTTTGCCATCTGTGCGTTCTCGGCAGTGTTCATCGGCTCGGGTACGCTTTTTCGCATTGCACAGTACATCACGGACTACGGGGCATCCCTGCCGTCCGTCATAAAGATATTCGTGTTCAGTCTGCCCGGAGTCGTCATGTGGACGTTCCCCATGTCGATGCTCCTCGCGAGCCTTCTGACGTTTGGACGGCTCTCCTCGTCGAGCGAGATCACGGCAATGAAGTCCTGCGGCATCGGCTTTGGCCGTATTGCTGCGCCCGCGATCCTGCTTGGCTTTCTCGTGAGCGTTGGTGCGATTCTCTTCAACGAGCACGTCGTCCCGCGCGCGAATACGGCGTATCGCAACGTGATCTACTACGAGATCGAGGGCAACTCGGGCATGAAGTCGCAGGAGCACGTCATCATCAAGGAGATCGAGGGCGGCAAGATCAAGCGCCTCGTCTACGCGCGCTCCTTCAATGCCGAACAGCAGCAGCTGACGGGGGTCAGCCTGCAGATCTTCGGCGCGGACGGCAAGGTCTCGCACGTCGAGAACGCCGAGTATGCCGAGTGGACGGGCAGCGAGTGGATCATGCACAAGGGGGATGTCTACGACATCGCAGATGAACATCTTGAGCGGCGGATGCGCTTTGAGACGCAGGTGCTCCCCGTGGAGAAGGATCCGCGCCAGATCATCCGCGAGCAGAAAGCCCCCGAGGAAATGACGATGCGCGAGCTGCGCCATCAGATCGCGCTTATGCAGACGCAGTATGTCAACACGAGCAAGCTCGAGGCGGAGCTCTATCAGCGCGTCTCTGTCCCCATGGCGAGCCTGATCTTTACGCTGATCGGCGTGCCGCTCGGGCTCCAGCCGACGCGCAACTCGTCCTCGGCAGGGTTTGCGATGAGCGTCATCATCATCTTTATCTACTACGCGCTGATGACCATGGGAAATGCCTTTGCACGCGGCGAGGTGCTTCCGCCGATGCTTGCCGTATGGATTCCGAACATCGTCGGCATCATCGCGGGCATTATTCTCCTGCGGCGCGCATCGCGCTGAGGTTCGCTGCCGCTCTTGTCTGACGCATGAAGGAGGTGACGTCATGTACGGTGTTACGCTGATTCTCGTGCTCGCTGTCGTCGGCGGCGTCATCGCCGTCATCGGCGACCGCCTCGGCACGCGCATCGGAAAGAAAAAACTCACGCTTTTTGGGCTGCGCCCGCGCCATACGGCGGTGGTCGTCACGATCTTTACGGGCGTCTGCATCACGACGGTGACCTTCGGTATCCTCGCGGCGGCATCGGAGAATGTGCGGACAGCGCTCTTTGGCATGGATCGGCTGAACGCCATGATCGCGGATACGCGTGCGGCACTCGATGCGACGGCATCGGCACTCACCTCGGCGGAGGATGCAAAGCAGCAGGCGGATGCGGAACTCGCGAAGTCCGAGGAGGAGATCGCCGGACTGCGCAGTGAGCAGGACGATCTGCGCGCAGAGTCGGATCGCCTCTCGGCGGGCAACCGTGCGCTCACGATGGAAAAGGAAGGGCTGATCTCGCTCAACGGACGGCTCTCGGGCGAGAACGCCAAGCTCCTGACGGACATCGACGAGCTCGGCGTGCGTGCAAATGTCCTGCGCGAGAACATCGTGAACCTGCGCGAGGGCAACATCGTCTATCAGGCGGGGGAGATCATCGCGAGCGGAACGATTCCCGCGGGGCTGACGCGTGACGAGGTGGAGCGCGGGCTGGAGGCCATTGCGCAGCTCGGTACGCGCAACGCCTCGACCCGCCTCGGCGAGAACCACACGGATCAGGATATATGGATCTACGGGCCGGAGTATGAGTCGGCGGTTCAGACCATTATGAACAGTCCCGTGGACATGGTCGTGCGCATCGTCGCTGCGGGCAATCTCGTGCGCGGCGATGAGATCCGCGCGACCATCCAGCTGTACCCGAACCGCATCATCTATCGCGGCGGTGAGCTGATCGCCGCACGTGTCTACGCACCGGAGGGGCAGGGACCTGCCGCGGAGCAGGCTGTCGTCTCCTTCCTGCGCGATGTAAATGAGGCGGCGTCGGCAAAGGGGATTCTCCCCGATCCGATCCGCGGGACGGTCGGCGTGATCGAGGGCGCGGAGTTCTATGGCCTCGTGCAGGAGCTGATGGCGTATACGGGGAACGTCGTCCTCTCCGCCTACGCGGCGGCCGATACGGACGCGATGGGCCCCCTGCGCCTGCGCTTCAAGGTCGAAAGTGAGAGCGGCAGTTGAGCGGCGCAGTTCTCGCCGTTGATCCCGGGCGCGAGAAATGCGGCGTTGCTGTCCTCGCGGCAGACGGCACAGTGCTCCTGCAGGAGGTCGTGCCGACGGCGCAGCTCGCAGCGACGGCGGCGCGTCTCATCCATACGTACGCACCGACGGTGATCATGGGCAACGGGACGACGAGTGCAGCGGCAAGGGCTCGCATTGAGGAACTCGGCACGGAGGTCACCCTCGTCGATGAGTATCGTACGACGGACGCGGCAAAGGCGGCCTACTGGACGGCGCACCCGCCGCGCGGCTGGCGGCGGCTCATACCGCGTGGGATGCTCGTGCCGCCCGTGCCGGTAGACGATTTCGTCGCCGTGATACTCGCACAGCGATATTTGACAGAAGTGTCGCAATAAAGTAAGATGAAACTATATACATCTTTAAGGAGAGCAATCATTCATGCCCGATAATGTCTTAGCCTTTCTGGTCGCGCTCGGCGTGGCACTCCTGTTGACTCCCGCTGTGATCGCCTTTGCGCGCCGCACGGGGGCACTCGACAAGCCCGACGCGCGCAAGGTGCACGTGCGCCCTATCCCGCGCATCGGCGGCATCGGCATCTATGCGGCGTTCATGGTGTCGATTCTCGTCCAGCTCACCTTCGTCGACCTCACGCCCGAGTACATGACAAGTCTCATCGGACTCATGGTCGGCGGCACGATCATCGTCGCCATCGGCATCATCGACGACTACTGCGATCTGCCGGCAAAGGTGAAGCTGCTCGGACAGATCATTGCGGCGGCCGTGGTCGTCATCGGATTCGATGTGCGCATCGACGTCATCACCGACCCGCTCGGCGACTATATCTACCTTGAGTTCCTTGCGATTCCGGCGACGATTTTCTGGATCGTCGGGCTGACGAATACCGTCAACCTCATCGACGGACTGGACGGTCTGGCGGCGGGGGTATCCTCCATCGCGGCGCTGACGATCTTCCTCGTCGCCATGGAGGAGGGCATTCCGCCCGTCGCCATGGTTACCATTGCACTCGCGGGTGCTGCGATGGGCTTCCTCTACTACAACTTCAACCCTGCGCGCATCTTTATGGGCGACACGGGGAGTATGTTCCTCGGCTTCATGCTCGCGGGCATCTCCGTCGTCGGTGCGGTCAAGAGCGCGGCGACCATCGCACTCATCGTGCCGATTCTCGCGCTCGGCCTGCCGATCCTCGACACGACGTTTGCCATCGTCCGGCGTGCGCGCAACCACCGCCCGATCTTCAAGCCCGACAAGGGACATCTGCACCACCGCCTTCTCGCACACGGCTTCAGTCAGAAACAAGCGGTGCTGCTCATGTATGTCGTCAGCGCGCTGTTCGGCCTGTGTGCACTCGCTTTGACGGCGGTCAGCATCCAAGCGGCGGCACTCATCATACTGCTCGTCGCGGCGGCGGTATTCGTCGGCGCGCGCAAGCTGGGCATCCTCGGCATGGATGCGCCGCAGAAATAGCCTACCCCGCGCTCACATGCGAAACGAGGTGTTCACGGGGGACACATACGACAGTTTTATATACATCCTGCTATTCGCAGAGAGGAGCAGAGGAGAATGACCGGCAAAATCAAAGTCATGTCGATCTTTGGGACGCGCCCGGAGGCGATCAAGATGGCGCCCGTCGTCATGGAGCTGGCGCGCCATCCAGAGGAGATTGAGACACAGACGCTCGTGACGGCACAGCATCGGGAGATGCTCGATCAGGTGCTCCATCTCTTTCACATCGTTCCCGACTACGATCTCAACATCATGGCGGCGGGGCAGACCCTCTTTGACATCACCACGCGCGCCATGCAGGGCATCAACGAGGTGTTCCAGAAGGATCGCCCCGACCTCGTCCTCGTCCACGGCGATACGACGACAACCTTTGCGGGGGCACTCGCCGCGTTCTATCATCAGATCCCCGTCGGACACGTTGAGGCGGGACTGCGGACGCACGACATCTACTCCCCGTTCCCCGAGGAGATGAACCGCCGCCTCACGGGCGGCATCGCGACCCTGCACTTTGCCCCGACGCCGACGGCACACGATAATCTAGCGGCAGAGGGCGTGCCCGAGCGGCGCATCTTCGTCACGGGCAATACCGTCATCGACGCACTGCATCATACCGTACGCCCCGACTACGTCCTCCCACCGGAGCTTTCGCAGGTGGACTTTGAGCACCACCGCGTCCTCCTCGTGACGACGCATCGCCGCGAGAACCTCGGCGAGCCGATGCGCCACGTCTACCGTGCCATTCACGACATCGTGGACGAGATGGGGGACGTGGAGGTCATCTTCCCCGTACACCGCAATCCGAAAGTACGCGAGATCGTACGTGAGGAGCTGGGCGGGCTGGCGCACGTCCACCTCATCGACCCACTGGAGTACGAACCGTTCGCCAATCTCATGGCACGCGTGGACATCGTGCTCACGGACTCGGGCGGGATTCAGGAGGAGGCACCTGCGCTCGGAAAGCCTGTCCTCGTCCTGCGCGACACGACGGAGCGTCCCGAGGCGGTGACGGCGGGCACAGTGCATCTCATCGGCACGGCGCAGGAGCGCGTCTACGTCGAGACCAAGCGTCTCCTCACCGATCAGGCGGCATACGCGGCAATGGCGGAGGCGGTCAATCCATACGGCGATGGGGAGGCGGCACGCCGCATCATCGAGGCAATTCTCTATCACGCGGGACACATCCACACGCCGCCGGAGCCCTTTCGCGGCGCGTGACGGCTCGGTGAGAGAGAGGAGGGGACGCCGATGCAGGAAAAGAAGCCAATGCCGTCGGGGATGGCAGATGCCATGCGTGCCTTTGGGCTGCTTTCGGGGGTCGGCATCTACTTTGTCGTCTTTCTCGGCATCTTCCTCTTTCTTGGGAAATGCGCCGATGATTTTCTCGGGACGGGGCGCGTCTGCACCATCACGGGCATCCTCCTCGGCTTTCCCGCTGCGATCTACTCACTCTATCGGCAGCTGAA
>ERZ772979.1242-NODE-1242-length-15160-cov-2.153790_pt1 | contig 15160 bp, 15 predicted proteins | sample MGYA00511130_ERZ772979 | MGnify/ENA primary metagenome ERZ772979 (study PRJEB29015, sample SAMEA2738103) | human oral metagenome | biome: human oral; feature: human-associated habitat; material: saliva | place: China | collected 2186 ... | reverse complement strand
GCAGGGCCGGGGCCTCGATCGTCGACCTCGGGCTCACGTCCACCGATCTGCTCTGGTTCGGCTCCGGGCAGCTGGATCTGCCCGGGGTGCAGTTCACCGCAAGCCACAACCCCGCCAGGTACAACGGCATGAAGTTCTGTCTGGCCGGCGCCTCTCCGGTGCGCCCCGGTTTCACCGCCGAGCTGCGGGAACGCGCCGCGACGGTGACCACAGGGGAGAAGGTCGTGGGCGATTACGAGGAACGCGACTTAACCGCCGAGTTCGTGGCCCACTTGGACCGGCTGGTGCCGATGACCGGGCAACGTCGGCTCAAGGTTGTGGTGGACGCCGGGAACGGGATGGCCGGGCTCACCGTTCCCAAAGTCCTGGCCAACCGCGAGGTGGACCTGATCGGCCTTTACATGGAACCGGACGGCACCTTCCCCAACCATCCCGCGAACCCCTTGGAACCGGAGAACCTGGTGGACGCCCGCTCCGCGGTGCGCGAACACTCCGCGGACCTCGGCCTGGTATTCGACGGCGACGCGGACCGGTGCTTCCTGATCGATGAACGGGGCGAGGTGGTCGATCCCTCGGTCGTGACCGCGATGATCGCGGTGGCGGAGCTCTCCAAGGAAACCGGGGGAGCGGTCGTGGTCAATGCGATCACCTCCCAGGCGGTGGCCGACGCGGTGGCGGGTCTCGGGAATGTGGAGGTCTCACGTGTGGGACACACCTTCGTCAAGGCGCTCATGGCCGAGAAAAACGCCGTCTTCGGCGGCGAACACTCCGCCCACTACTATTTCCGCGATTTCTGGGGGGCCGACACGGGGGTGCTCGCCGCCCTCCACGTCCTGGAACAGCTGCGGTCCTCGGCCGAACCGTTGTCGGCGCTCGCCGCCCGCTTCGACGGCTACGAACGTTCCGGAGAGATCAACTCCACCAGCACCGACCACCGGGCTGCGATGGAGCGCGTCGCCAAGGCGTTCGAGGGACGGGGCGGCGTCGAGTACTGGGACGGGCTGACGATCCGTGACGAACGGGCCGGCTGGTGGATCAACCTGAGACCCTCCAACACCGAGCCGCTGCTCCGGCTCAACGTCGAGGCCCGGGACGCTGAAACCATGACCCGGTTGCGTGACGAGGTGCTGACCATCGTTCGTGCTCATGAAGGAGAAGCCGATGAGTGAAACCGCTCTGGAACTGTCGACGGAATTCCTGGCCATCGCCGCATGTCCGGCGTGCCACGCCAAGTTCGCCGTCGACTACGAACGCTCGGAGTTGGTCTGCACCTCCGCGGCCTGCGGGCTGGCCTATCCCGTGGAGGACCGCATCCCGGTCCTGCTGATCGACCAGGCACGAAACACCCAGTGAGGTTCCCGGATGATTCGCAGATGGTTCGATGACTCCCGCCTGGAGGCCGACGACCTGGCCGACGAGGAATCGCTTTGGTGGCTCGCCTCGGCAGGCGCCCGGATCCGGCGTGCCGCGCTGAGCGAACCCGCGGGAAGACTCACCCGCGCCGACCGGCCGCGCGGGGTGCTGGTGCTCGGCGCGGAGGCGCGGCTGGTGCGGGCCGTCCTGGAACCCGCCTGTCCCGTGCCGTTCATGGCCTGGCCGGGCCCCGCCCTGCCCGCATGGGTAGGGCCGCTCGACCTGGTGGTCGCGCTCGGTTCCCACGACGCCCCGGCCTGGGAGGTCCGCGGCCTCGCCGAGGCCGTCCGCAGGGGAGCCACCGTCATAGCCGCCGCTCCGGACGAGTCGGCCTTGGCCGCGGCTAGCGCGGGTCCCCTGACCACCCACCTGCCCACCCCGCCCGACGACCCCATGGCCGCGGCCATCGCGGTGCTGGCGTTGCTGGGCGAGCTGGAGCTCGGACCCAAGGTGGACGTTGAGCTCGCCGCGTCGGCCGCGGATGCCGTCGCGGTTCGTTGCTCCCCTGCGCGTCCCCTCGGGGACAACCCGGGCAAGGACTTGGCCGTGGGCCTGGCCGACTCGTTTCCCCTGGTATGGGGAGGGACGACGCTGGCGGGGCGCGCCTCCCGGCGGATCGCGGAGACGTTGCGGCGGGCCAGCGGGCGACTGGCCCTGGCCGCGGACGCCGAGGAACTGGAGGCGGTGCTGCTCGACACCCCCCGGCGCGACGTGTTCACCGACCCGTTCGAGCAGGACGCCGAGATCGGTCCCGCGCTGCTGCTGCTCGACGCGGACCAGGTGCCGGAACCGATGACGGAGACGGCCCGGAGGCTGGCGCGCCTGGCCGACTGCGTCGGGGTGCGGGTGTGTCACATCAGTTCCGGCATGGCGGAACTGGGCGCCTCCGACGTGGAACGTTACGTCACCCTGCTGCTCCATGGACGTTACGCCGCCACCTACCTGGGCATCGGCCTGGGCACGGCCCAAGGCTGAGAGGAAAAGGCCGGGGACACGGGGTCCGTCCCGAACCCGGGAAGACCGGGAAACGCCGCCCCGAGGGGTGGGACACGACACCCAGCCCAAGAACGCCCGGGCGTGGCCGTGGGCTTGGGCGTAGACTCCGGGGCGTGACATTCGACTTCCGTGTAGCAGACCTGTCCCTGGCCGGTTTCGGCCGCGAGGAGATCACCCTCGCCGAACACGAAATGCCCGGCCTGATGGCCATGCGCGAACGATACGCGGCCTCGAAGCCACTGGCGGGCGCCCGCATCGCGGGATCCATCCACATGACCGTCCAGACCGCGGTTCTGATCGAGACCCTCGTGGCGCTCGGCGCGGAGGTGAGGTGGGCGTCCTGCAACATCTTCTCCACCCAGGATCACGCGGCGGCCGCCGTCGTCGTCGGCCCGGACGGCACCCCCGAGGACCCCAAGGGCGTGCCCGTTTTCGCGTGGAAGGGTGAAACGCTCCAGGAGTACTGGTGGTGCACCCGCCAGATCCTCGACTGGCCTGGCGAGACGAACCCCAATCTGATCCTCGACGACGGCGGTGACGCCACCCTGTTCGTCCACGAGGGTGTCGCGGCCCAGCGCGCTGGGGCCGTGCCCGCCGACGACCCGGCGGATCCGGAGGAGACCCTCGTCGTCAAGGCCGCCCTGCGGGAGACGCTGGGACAGTTGGACTTCGAGGCCCTCGCCGCGGGCATCCTCGGGGTCACGGAGGAAACCACCACCGGTGTCCACCGCCTCTACGAGATGCACCGAAACGGCACCCTGCTGTTCGGGGCCATCAACGTCAACGACTCGGTGACCAAATCCAAGTTCGACAACAGGTACGGCTGCCGCCACTCCCTGGTCGACGGCATCAACCGCGCCACCGACGTCCTGATCGGCGGCAAGGTGGCCGTGGTCTGTGGTTACGGCGACGTGGGCAAGGGTTGCGCCGAGTCACTGCGCGGCCAGGGCGCGCGGGTCATCGTCACCGAGGTGGATCCGATCTGCGCCCTGCAGGCGGCGATGGACGGCTTCCAGGTGTCGCGGCTCGAATCGGTGGTGGGGATCGGCGACATCTTCGTCACCGCCACTGGGTGCCGCGACGTCATCCTCGAGGAACACATGGCCCGGATGAAACACCAGGCCATCGTCGGCAACATCGGACACTTCGACAACGAGATCGACATGGCCGGGCTCTCCGCCCGGAAGGACGTGACGAAGGTCGAGATCAAACCGCAGGTGGCCAAGTGGATCTACCCGGACGGGCACGCGGTGATCGTGCTAAGCGAGGGCCGGTTGCTGAACCTCGGCAACGCCACGGGACATCCGTCCTTCGTGATGAGCAACTCGTTCACCAACCAGGTGCTGGCCCAGATGGAGCTGTTCACCCGGCCCGAGGCCTACCCACCCGGCGTGTACCTGCTTCCGAAACACCTGGACGAGGAGGTTGCCCGCCTTCACCTGCCGTCGCTGGGGGTGGAGTTGAGCACCCTGACCCAGGCGCAGGCCGACTACCTGGGGGTTCCGGTGGCAGGCCCGTTCAAGTCCGAGCACTACCGTTACTGACCCGCCGGTTGCGGCCCGGATCACCGGGCCGCAACCGCGGATGCGGTCACTTCCCGGGATCTCCCGGTTTCATGGACTGCCAGATCTCCTTGCATTCCGGGCACACCGGGTACTTGTCCGGGTTCCGGGAGGGCACCCAGACCTTTCCACACAGAGCTACGACGGGAGTGCCGGTCAACCTGGCCTTCTCCAGCTTCTTCGCCGGCACGTAGTGGCTGAATCGTTCGTGGTCGTCGGAGTCCCGCAGTTCGGCGCGTTCGTCCAGAACCGTCTGGGAACCGGGGGCAAACTCACTCATGAATTCAATCCTAGACGTTGGAGAACATCGTGAACACCGGATCCCGTCGCGAGGGCACCACGGGTCTGCTGGTGGGGTTGCTGCTGGCGGTGTTCGCCATTGCCTTCCAGATGATTGGGGTCGCAGCGGCCCTGCCCGAAGCGATGCGTTCCCTCGAGGCTGTCGCTCTCTACCCGTGGGCCTTTTCCATGGCCGTGACGGGAATGCTGACCGCGATCCTGGTGGCCGGGCGGCACTGCGACCGGCGTGGTCCGCTGGTCTCCATGGGTCTGGGTTTCGGCGCGATGCTCCTGGGACTTACCGTAGGTTCGCTCGCCACGGATGTCTGGATGCTGCTGACGGCCCGGCTCGTTCAGGGCCTGGGAGCCGGAGCCATCAACCTGACCCTCTACGTGGTCATCGCACTCGCGTTCCCCGCGGGACGACGCCCGGCGGTGCTCGCGATGCTCAGTTTCTGCTGGGTGCTTCCCGCGTTCCTGGGACCGCCGATCTCGGCCGCTCTGGTGGCGGTGAACTGGCGTCTCAATTTCGCCGCGACGGTGCCCCTGCTGCTGATCGCCGCCGCCCTGACCTGGCCGCATCTGAAGTCCCTCCAGGAACGCAGCGAACCGGATTCCGACGCTCCCGGGACCGTTTGGTGGGCGGTGGCTGCGGTGGCCGGGGCGCCGGCCCTGCTGCAGCTGGCCGGTCAGGGCCTCGGACACTGGAGCCTGCTGGCGGCGGCCGCAGGACTGGCAGCCCTGGGACTGGGAGTACCGAAAGTGCTGCCCCCACGGGCCAGAGCCCTGAGAAACGGGCTCGGCCCCATTATCGCCAGTCGCGCAGTCCAGACCGGGGTCTTCTACGCGGGGGAGGCGTTTCTGCTGCTCGGCCTGCAAAACCTGAAAGGGCTCGACACCTTACAGGCGGGCCTGGCCCTGACCATAGGAAGCCTTGGATGGAGTTTCGGTTCCTGGCTTCAGGCCCGGATAAGACTGCGTCGCGACCGCATCATCACCGCCGGGACCTGTTTCGTTGCCTTCGGGATGGCGGGGATCACGGTTTTCCTGACCTGGATGGGGGTGCCGTTGTGGATCGGGGTGACGGCCTGGACCCTCGCCGGGTGCGGGATGGGACTGACCGTCTCCAGCACCGCCGTGGCCACCATGGCGTTGTCCGGCCCACGGGAACAGGGACGCAACTCCGGTGCCCTGCTGGTGGCCGAGTCAATCGGGACCTCGGTGATGACCGCGCTCACGGGGGCCTGCTACGCGGTGCTGCTCGCGGAGGGAGTGCCCGCTTTCGGATGGATCTTCCTCATGCTGCTGGCGGCTTCGGTGCTTGCCATCGCCACTTCGCTGCGGATCGGGCCGGTTCATGACATTGCGGGGTGAGGGACACAGCCGCCGGTCTCGGTGGTTTCCGGCGGTTCAGGATGGCATCCTTGTGGCCATGCATTACTCCGCCCCGCAACCATCCGCTGGGTGGTACCCCGACCCAGCCGGTTCCGGCGATGAGCGTTACTGGGACGGCGCCAGCTGGTCCGACGTAACCCGGCCTGACAGCCGGCCGGCGAAACCCGTCGGCCACGGTGGCGGGGGACTCTACAACACGGTCACGCAGCCCTGGACAGGCGTCAGATACGCGAGCTGGGGGGCGCGGGTGGCTGCCCGCATCCTCGACGGGCTGATCCTGGCCATCCCCTCCTACCTGCTCATCGAGCTGTTGGCCCCGGGACTCTACGAACGCTTCGAGGCCTGGATGTACGAGCTGGTCAGGGCAGCGCAGGCCGGAAAGAGCTACCCGAGTGAGGTACCCATGGAACTCCTCAACTCCTTCATGACCGCGGGGATTGCCGTCATGGTGCTGGGTGTTCTTTACCGGGTTCTTCTCATCGCCGGTTTCGGTGCCACCTTGGGCAAGATGGTCATGCGCATCCGCGTGACCCGGACCGATGATCCCTCCACGCGGACCCCCGGGTTCGTGCGCGCCTTGGCACGGACCCTGGCGGACGAACTCATCGGCTACTTCGGTGCCGCCCTGTTTTTCCTGCCGATTTTCATCAATTATCTGATGCCGCTGTTCACCGAGAAAAAACAAACCCTTCATGACATGATGGTTGGCACCATCGTCGTCAAGAACTGATCCTTGCCCAGCCGGGAGGAATGAAACCTTGTCACACCTGACTGCCGAGTTGGACGAACTCGCGGAACGCTTGGGAATAGCCCGGGAGTTCTGGGACTGGAAAGGAAACCACACCCTCATATCGGAGGCCACTGTGATTGCGGTGCTCCGGGCCATGGGCGTGGAGGCCGATACCCCGGAGGAGCGCAGGGATGCGCTGGCCCGGCTCGACGAGCAGCATTGGCGGCGGGTCCTGCCGCCCTGCACCGTCGTCGAAGAGGGGGAAACGGTACGGATCGACGTGCACGTTCCGGCCGGGTCGCCGGTGTCCCTCGACGTGGTGCTGGAAAACGGGGAGAGACGACCCGCGACACAGGTCGACAATTGGACCCCGGATCGCGAGGTGGCCGGGCAGCTCCGCGGCGAGGCCAGCTTCGAGATGACGGACCTGCCGCTCGGATACCACCGCGTGGAAGCCACATCCAGTGAGGGAACCGCTTCCGCCGCCCTGGTGGTCACTCCGGGATTCGTGGGTTTTCCGCCCGGGATGCGCAACGATCGCGTCTGGGGATACGCCGTCCAGCTCTACAGCGTCACGTCGAAACGGTCCTGGGGGTTCGGGGATCTCACCGATCTCGCCGATCTCGTCGCATGGGCCGGGAACGAGCAGCAGGCGGGTTTCGTGCTGGTCAACCCGTTGCACGCGGCCCAGGTCACATCGCCGATCGAGCCTTCACCGTACCTACCTTCCAGCAGGCGTTTCCTGAGCCCGTTGTACATCAGACCCGAGACGGTTCCCGAATACGCCAACCTTCCCCAGCCGATGCGACGCCGGATCCGCAAACTGCGGAAGTCCGTGCGTGGCAATGGCAAGGTCATCGACCGTGACACCGTATGGAAGGGGAAACGGGAAGCGCTGTGGGAGCTGTTCCGGGCCGGACGCCGCCCCGCACGCCAGTTGTCCTTCGACGGGTTCCGTCGCCGCGGCGGCAGCGCGCTGCGTGATTTCGCGGTCTGGAGCGCGCTCAGCGAGATCCACGGCACCGACTGGCGGCAGTGGCCCGAGGAACTGCGCGACCCGCGTTCCACCGCGGCGGAGGAGTTCGCCGCGGCACAGGCCGAACGGGTGGAGTTCTTCGAGTGGCTCCAGTGGACCGCGCAGCAGCAGCTGTCGGCGGCGCAGACCGCCGCGGAGGAGGCGGGCATGGGCATCGGTGTGCTTGCCGACCTGGCCGTGGGGGTCGGCAAGACCAGCGCGGAAACCTGGCTCATGGGCGACGTATATGCCCCCGGGATCACCGTCGGGGCTCCTCCGGATCAGTACAACCAGGGCGGTCAGGACTGGGGACAGCCCCCGTGGAACCCGTTGAAACTGGAGGAGCTGGAGTACGAACCGTTCCGCACCATGGTGCGGGCCGCCCTGAACCGTGTGGGCGGGCTCAGGATCGACCACATCATCGGTTTGTTCCGGCTGTGGTGGGTGCCCGATGGGCTCGGGCCCAGCGCGGGCACCTACGTGCGTTACAACCACGAGGCGCTGATCGGGATCCTGGCGCTGGAGGCGCGTCGCGCCCAGGCCCTGGTGGTGGGGGAGGACCTCGGCACCGTCGAACCCTGGGTGCGCGAATACCTGTCGCGCCGCGGCCTGCTGGGCACCGCGATCCTGTGGTGGGAGTACGGAACCGACGGGCAGGTGCTGCCCCCGGAGAAGTGGCGCGAGTACTGCATGGCCTCGGTCACCACCCACGACCTGCCCCCCACCCTCGGATACCTCGAGAGCGGTCATGTCAGGCTTCGGGAACAGCTCGGGTTGCTGCTGGAACCGGTCGAGCAGGAACTTGCCGTCGCCGAACGGGAACGCGACATGTGGGTGGAACGACTGATCGCCTTCGGGCTCCTCGACGAGGCCCTGGCCGGTGATCACGTCGAGGTGATGCTGGCCATGCACCGCTACCTGCGGTTGACCAACTCCAAGGTGCTGGTGGCCTCCCTGGCCGACGCTGCGGGGGAGAAACGCGCCCAGAACCAACCGGGAACGATGAACGAGTACCCCAACTGGCGGGTGCCGCTCGCCGATTCCGGGGGGAAATCCCTGAAGCTGGAGGATCTGTTCACCGCTGACCTGCCCCGCCGGGTCGCGGACGTCATGAACGGTGACCGGCAGGATTCCTGACCCGTTTCCGGTTCTGGCCCCCGGTGGTTTTCACCGGGGCCCGTGCCGGGTGGTTGGTGCCCGCGGGATCACAGGTTCGCAGGTCTGGGGGCCGCCTGGTACGGGTTGGTGGTCTGGACCCCGGCGCCGTCGAGGATGATCGTCTCGATCGCGGGGTCGCCCCTGCTGATGCGCAGCGCCGCCAGGGGAAGCTCCGCAAGCGACTCCCGGTGCCGGGTGCGCGCGTCCTCCAGGGTTCCCGGGAACACCAGCTGCCCGTCCTTGACGATGTCCACCAGAAGGTGGCGGTCGTTGCCGTCACCGACCGGGGCCGCACCCAACCCGATGATCTCGGCCTCCGCGCGACCGTTCTCGCCCAGCCTGCGCATCGCGAACTTGCGGCCTCCCAAGGTGTTCTTGCCTTTTGATTTCTTTCCTACCGGGGTCATCGGCGCTTCCCGATCCGCGGATTCGGAACGGGCCACGAGCTTGTAGACGAACCCGCAGGTGGGATGCCCGGAACCGGTGACCAGGGAGGTTCCCACCCCGAACCCGTCGACGGGGGCGCCGCGCAGGGCGGCGATCTGCCATTCGTCGAGGTCGGAGGTGACGGTGATCCGGGTGCTCGTGGCACCCAGGTCGTCGAGGAGGTCACGGGCTTGGCGGGCCATCATCGGAAGGTCGCCGGAATCGAGCCGGATGGCCCCCAACCGACCCTCGGTCAGTTCCACTCCCTTGCGGATGGCGGCCTCGACGTCGTAGGTGTCCACCAGCAGCGTCGTCTCCACCCCCAGCGCGTCGAGTTGCGCCCGGAAGGCGTCCTCCTCGGAATCGTGGAGGAGGGTGAAGGAATGCGCGGCGGTGCCCATGGTCGGGATTCCGTAGGCGCGGCCGGCCTCCAGGTTCGAGGTGGCTGAGAATCCCGCGATGTAGGCGGCGCGGGCGGCCCCGACCGCGGCCCATTCGTGGGTTCGGCGCGATCCCATCTCCGCGCAGGGCCTGTCCTCGGCCATGGCGGTCATGCGGGAAGCGGCCGCGGCTATGGCGGAATCGAAATTGTAGATGCTGAGCAGCACCGTCTCCAGGACGCAGGCCTCCGCGAAACTGCCCTCCACGGACAGCACCGGCGACCCCGGGAAGTAGGTTTCACCCTCCGGGTAACCCCAGATGTCGCCGTTGAAACGGTAGTCGGCCAGCCACTCCGCCAGGTTGTCGCGGATGATTCCTTGATCCAGCAGGAACTGCAGGGTGGCGGGATCGAAACGGAATTCGTCGATGGCCTCCAAAGCCCGTCCGAGGCCCGCGACCACCCCGTAGCGGCGGCCCTCCGGCAGACGACGGGTGAACATGTCGAACAGGGAACGCCTGCCCGCGGTGCCCGCGTCCATGGCGGCCTGAACCATCGTCAACTCGTAGTGGTCGGTCAGCAGTGCTGTCGTCATGGAAAACCAGCGTACTAGGGGGTGGAGGGAGCAGATCCAGCCCGTGGACGGTGCGGATACGCATGGGATGTCCGTATCGTGTGTCGGTACGATGGCATGCATGTGTCCTCGACCTGTTCCACCGCCTCCCCGCGCCGCCGAGGAGCAGCCCGACAGCCAGGTGGCGGTGCTGGAATCTCCGCTGGAAACCCCGGCGGAGGCGTGGGTGACGATCGTCTGGGACGATCCCGTGAACCTGATGGATTACGTCACCCACGTGTTCTGCGAGTACTTCGGTTATCCGAAACCGAAATCGGAGGAGCTGATGCTGAAGGTTCACACGGAGGGACGCGCAGTGGTGTCGGCGGGCAATCGCGAGGCCATGGAACGCGATGTCCTGGCGATGCAGAACTACACCCTCTGGGCCACCATGGAGCAGCAGTGAACGACTTCACCTGGGTTTTCCACGCGGGTGACGGACGTGGCCGGGTGTTGCGTTTCCTCGTGGAACGCTACGCACACGACCTGGAACCGCTGCTTCCCCATGTCGAATCCGACGATCCCCTGGTGAGGCTCGACGCGGAGCTCAGGGCCGAATCGGTCTGTGCCGAGACCATCGCGGAGGAACCCGGGCTCGGGCGTTTCTTCCCGCCCGCCCTTCCCGATGCCGGCGAGGCCGGCCAGTTCCGGCGCCACGCCATCGCAGGCCAGGCCCAGAACCGGCTCGAGGCCGCCCGGAAGGTGCTTGCCGCCCTGGAGGACGACGACCAGGACCGGGTGCTGGTTCCGGGCCGGGACATCGACTCCTGGGTCTCGGTTCTGGCGGCGCTCAGGGCCCAATGGCACGTGGAACTGACCGGCTCCTCGGAACGGCTGGCGGAACCGACGAGGGAGGACGTGGCAAACGACCCCGAAACCGCCGCCATCCTCGACTGGCTCGCGCTGCTGATCGAGGACGCGCTCCACGCCAAGTGGCAGGGGGAGGGGCGGTGAACGGACGTGAGGCCCCGATCGGGGTCTTCGATTCCGGTTTCGGCGGGCTCACCGTGATGCGGTCCCTCGTGGACCAGCTCCCCAACGAGGATTTCGTCTATCTCGGTGACACGGCCCGGGCCCCTTACGGTCCCCGGCCGATCGCGCAGGTCCGGGAGTTCGCCATCCAGGGCCTCGACCACCTGGCCGGGCGAGGGGTAAAAGCGCTGGTGATCGCCTGCAACTCCGCCAGCTCCGCGGTTTTGAGGGACGCCCGGGAACGCTACGACGTTCCGATTCTCGAGGTGATCCTGCCCGCCGCCCGGCGCGCCCTCGCCGCATCCGGCAGCGGCCGGGTCGGGGTGGTGTGCACCGAGGCCACGGCCATGTCCCGTTCCTACGACGACGCGTTCGCGGTGGCCGGGGACGTACGACTCACCACCCAGGCGTGCCCGAGGTTCGTGGAGTTCGTGGAGGCAGGCATCACCGGGGGTGAGGAACTGCTCGGGGTGGCCCGCGAATACCTGGCTCCCCTCCAGGCCGCGGACATCGACACCCTGATCCTCGGCTGCACCCACTATCCGCTGCTCACCGGCGTCATCAACTACGTGCTCGGCGACGACGTGGTGCTGGTTTCCTCCTCGGATGCCTGCGCCCAGGACACCTATGCGCGGCTCACCCGCAAGGGCCTGCTGCACGACGCCCCGCGACACGCCAGCCGTCAGTTCCTGACAACCGGCGACGCCGACTCCTTCCAGGGCATCGGGGAGAGGCTACTCGGGCGTTTCGTCCACGACGTGGAGCAGGTGGAGCTTCGCTGAACTCCGGTAGGTTGGCCCCATGATTCTGCGCATCGACGGCCGCCGGGCCGACCAGCTCCGTGAAGTCCGCATCACCCGCGGGTGGCTCGACCACGCCGAGGGATCCGTGCTCGTGGAGTTCGGGAAGACCCGGGTGCTGGTTGCCGCGTCCGTCACAGTAGGGGTCCCCCGCTGGCGACGGGACACCGGTCTCGGCTGGGTGACCGCCGAGTACTCGATGCTGCCCAGGGCCACCCACTCCCGCAGCGACCGCGAGTCGGTGCGGGGCCGGATCGGCGGCCGCACCCACGAGATCTCCCGCCTGGTGGGGCGTTCGTTGCGTGCCGTCGTCGACTACTCGGCGCTGGGGGAGAACACCATCGTCTTGGACTGTGACGTGCTGCAGGCCGACGGCGGCACCCGTACCGCGGCCATCACCGGCGCCTACGTGGCCCTCGCCGACGCGGTCGCCCACCTGCGGGAACTGGACGTGCTCAAGGGCGAACCGTTGAAGGATTCCGTCGCCGCCGTGTCCGTCGGTTTCGTCGAGGGGGTGCCGCTGCTCGACCTGGCCTACGAGGAGGATTCACAGGCTGGGACGGACATGAACATCGTCATGACCGGGTCGGGGGATTTCATCGAGGTGCAGGGCACCGCGGAGAGAACTCCCTTCAACCGTGCCGACCTGAACCAGCTGCTCGACCTCGGCGCCGCCGGGTGCGCGGAACTGACCCGGCTGCAACGCGAGGCCCTGGCGTGACGGGCCGAGTCGAGAAGGTGGTGCTGGCCACCAACAACCCCAAGAAGCTGGTCGAGTTGCGCCGCGTCATCCAGGACGCTGGGTTGGCGGTGGAGGTGCTGGGGCTGGGTGATTTCGATTCCTGCCCCGAACCCGACGAAACCGAGAGGACCTTCGAGGGCAACGCCTTCATCAAGGCCGAGGCCGCGGCCCGTCACACCGGCCTGCCCGCCCTGGCAGACGACTCGGGCCTCGAGGTGGACGAACTCAATTCCATGCCGGGGGTTCGTTCCGCCCGCTGGGCCGGGCCGGAATGCGACGACGCCGCCAACAATGCGCTGCTCCTGGCGCAACTGGCCGGGGTGCCCCCCGAGCGGCGCGGCGCGCGGTTCGTGTGTGCCCTGGCCCTGGCGCTGCCCGGCGGTGGCAGGCGGCTCTGGCGCGGCGAGATGCCGGGGCGGATCGCCGAGGAGGAACGCGGCGACGGTGGTTTCGGCTACGACCCGCTGTTCCTGCCGGACGACCGGACCTGCACGTCCGCGGAGCTGACGGCCGCCCAGAAGGACGCCATCAGCCACCGCGGCAAGGCCGTGCGCGCATTCGTCGCCTGGTTGAAGGAGCAGTGATGGAGATCTACCTGGATCTGCTGCGCCGCGTCATGGCTGACGGAATCGACCGCGGCGACCGCACCGGAACCGGTACCCGCAGCGTCTTCGGCCACCAGATGAGATTCGACCTGACAGAAGGATTTCCGCTGCTGACCACCAAGAGGGTGCACACCCGGTCCGTTTTCGGTGAGCTGCTGTGGTTCCTGCGGGGCGACACCAACATCGCCTGGCTGCACGAGAATCGCATCACCATCTGGGACGAATGGGCCGACGAGAACGGCAACCTCGGGCCCATCTACGGCTACCAGTGGCGTTCTTGGCCCACCCCGGACGGGCGGCACGTGGATCAGCTCGCCGGCGTTATCGAGTCCCTGCGCAGCAACCCGGAGTCCAGGCGGCACGTCGTCTCCGCCTGGAACGTCGCCGATGTGGACGCCATGGCCCTGCCCCCATGCCATGCCCTGTTCCAGTTCTACGTGGCCGATGGCAGGTTGAGCTGCCAGCTTTACCAGCGCTCCGCCGACGTGTTCCTGGGGGTGCCGTTCAACATCGCCTCCTACGCGCTGCTGACCCACCTCGTCGCGCAGGTGGCGGGGCTGGATGTGGGGGAGTTCATCCACACCCTCGGTGACGCGCACATCTACCACAACCACTTCGATCAGGTGACCGAACAGCTGACTCGCCAGCCGCGCGCCCTCCCGCGGCTCGTGCTGAACCCCGGGGTACGGGAGATCGACCGGTTCGAGCTGCCCGACATCACCGACGAGAACTACGACCCCCACCCGGCGATAAAAGCGCCCATAGCGGTGTAGGGGGCTCTGTTTCGTGAAACCGGTTGATCCTCGGGGACGGACCGGGAAGGTAGCGGGTCGGAAGGTCTGAGCCCGGTTCGAAACCGCTTCTGGTGGCCGGGAAGCGCCCTGACCACAGGTTTGGGAGACTTCCTGACTGTCCGCGAACCCCGTCGGGTTTACGGGACATGTCCCTTGGTCAGGGCAGGTGTTTGTACAGTTCCTGCCAGATGCCGGAGCGTTTCTTGATGTGCTGTTCGCGGTAGGCGCGCAGCTTGGAGACATCCTCCGGTTCGTCCTTCAGTGCCGAGGCGACGATGGCTTCCGCCAGCTCCCTGCCGCCCGGGGTGTCGTTGCCGAACCAGGCCGCGTGGACGGCAGCCGCCATGCCGGTGGAAACCGCTTCCGCCGTGGACATGGCGCTGCTCAGGCGTTCCACGCCCTGTCCGGAGGCCTTCCCGGAACGCAGTTCGCGGAACACCTTGACCAGCACCTCGGTGGCGTCGCGGCCCAGGCGGGCCGGGATTTCGGCGGCTCGCAGCATCGCATCGGTTTCGCGTTCCACCAGCGCCATCTCCACCTCGAGGTTCTCAATGGCGCCGATGGTCTCGAAGTTGAACCGGCGCTTCAAAGCGGCCGACATCTCGTTGACGCCACGGTCGCGTGTGTTGGCGGTGCCGATCACGTTGAATCCGCGTTTGGCGTACAGGGTCCGGTGGGTCGCGTCCAGTTCGGGAATGGACAAGGTGCGGTCCGAGAGCACCGACAGCATCGAGTCCTGCACCTCGGGGGCGCAGCGGGTGATCTCCTCGAAACGCACCACCTTGCCCTCCGACATGCCCCGGTGAACGGGGGCGGGCACGAGGGATTTCAGGGTCGGTCCCTCGGCCAGCAGCATCGCGTAGTTCCAGGAATACTTGATGGCGTCCTCTGTGGTGGCCGCCGAACCCTGGATGGTCAAGGTGGTGTCCCCGGAGATCGCCGCTGCCAGGAGCTCGCTCAGTAGGGACTTGGCCGTTCCGGGTTCGCCGATCAGCATCAATCCCCGGTTCGTGGCCAGCGACACCACGCAGCGTTCCACCAAGGACCGGCGCCCCACATATTTGCCCGTGATCTCTTTCCCGTCGCCCAGCACGAACTCCACCACCGACTGCGCCGAGAGCTGCCAGCCGGGAGCGACGGGGCGTTTCTGTTTCCTGTCGCGCTGCTTCAGGAGCTCCAACTCGTCGGCGTGACGGAGCTCGGCCGGTGGGCGTTGCATGTCGGTCATGTGTTCGACATCTCCTTCAAAGCGGCCAGGATCTCAGAGACGATCTTGGGCGG
>ERZ772979.1241-NODE-1241-length-15162-cov-65.227444_pt1 | contig 15162 bp, 6 predicted proteins | sample MGYA00511130_ERZ772979 | MGnify/ENA primary metagenome ERZ772979 (study PRJEB29015, sample SAMEA2738103) | human oral metagenome | biome: human oral; feature: human-associated habitat; material: saliva | place: China | collected 2186 ... | reverse complement strand
AGGTCAATCCGTGAAAATCCGCGATTCCGGACACACTTTTTGACCCTTAACCCTTGATCTACGGGGTGGGCTACAGCATCCTCGGCTTCGCGGCCCACGGCGTCGGCGCGCTCATCCACGCGCGCTGCGCGCGAGGACGTGGATAGGTTACGAACATCCGGATAGCTTAGTAACCTATCCGGATGCGCATAGCCTATCCGGATGCGTGCATCCTATCCGGATGTGTCCTCGCGGTTCTGTTGCCGTGCACAAAACCTTGTTTCGCACCGGCATCGCAGCCGCGGGCGTAGCATTCCCAGTAGCGTACTGGTGCGTCACCGTCGGTGTGCGCGTTCGACAGGCACACGGAGGTGTTCAGCAATGTTCTGGGATCGGGTCGCGCCCCTGTACGACGCTTTTGAAAACACGGTGAACCGAGCCTCGTATGAGGGCACGGCACTCGCCGTCGCACAGATGATCGGCCCGGGCGACGAGGTCCTGGAGTGCGCGTGCGGCACCGGCGCGATTAGCGCCGCCATCGCTCCCGCCTGCGCGCGCCTGGTCGCGACCGACTACTCCGACGGCATGCTCGCGCAAGCCCGCAAGAAGCTCGCGAAGCGCTCGAATGTCACCGTTGAACAAGCAGACATCACGGCCCTGCCCTACGCCGATGACTCGTTCGACGTCACCGTCGCCGGTAACGTCATCCACCTCCTGCCCGACCCCGAGCAAGCCCTGCGCGAGCTCGCCCGCGTGGTCAGGCCCGGCGGGACGATCATCCTCCCCACCTACGTTGAGCCCCCGAAACGCAAACAGGGCATGATCCCCGCTCTGCTTGCCCGCCTCGGCGCCGGCTTTGAGCGGCGCTTCACCCCGGCCTCGTACCGGGCGTTTGTCGAGGGGATGGGGTACGCCGAGGCCCGCTACCGCCTCGTGCGCGGCCGCATTCCCTGCGTGATCGCCGTCCTGCCCAATAGGAAGCGGTGGGACTAGCGGCCGGCCAGCGCGAGCTCGCGCAGCATCGCCCCGTAGGCGCGCGAGTCACGGCTCATGCGCTCGCAGTGCCCCCATCCCGGCCAGACGCGCAGCTCCGCGTCGGGGTAGAGCCGGGGGATCGTGCGGCGTGCGAGGCGCAGGTCCGAGTCTTTCTCCCCGTAGGCGAACGTGCAGAGACGCTGAGTGGCGGGGGAGAGGGGAGGGAGAGCGACCCGTGAGCAGTCGCGGGCGATCGCGCGGATGCTCTCCTCGCTCATCGCGATGAACGAGTGGGTCATGGGGCGCGCGGCCTCCTCACCGAAGAGGCGCGCGAGCTTGCGTACCCCGGCCTCGGGGTCGCGCGCGGCCTTGCGGCGCTTCGCGATCATGACGCGGCCGAGGACGGCTCCTCCAGCCCGGGCCACGGGCCCGCCCGAGTAGAAGCTCACCCCTTCAACAAACACCCGATCGAAGGAGAGGTCGGGGAATCGCAGCAGTTCAAAGAGTATGACCCCGCCGAGTGACGCCCCGAACACGAGCGCCAGGTGCGTGGCATCGTGTTCCACGAGCCAGGAGTGGATCGCCGCCGCCTCGTTGGCTGCTGACACGTAGGGGGCCGAGGCCTCGTCCCCGTGGGCGGACAGGTCGGGCGCGAGGAAGCGCAGCCCCGCGCCCATGTGGTCGGCGACCGCAATTTTTATGCCCGAGGCCGAGGAGAGCATCGGGTGAATGAGTAAGACGGTGGGGGAGTCGTCGGCGCTGGAGCCGTAGACGTGCATTTTCATGGCGTTGCCCCGCATGAGCGTCGGGCGCACCGGCGCGCCCGTGAATCGAGTGGACAATCGGATGCTACCACCGAGATGCAGCGGCGGAGGTGGATTCACGGGAGGGGATCGCGGTATCCTGGCTGGCAACCGAAGGAGTGCGACGTGGCCTATGACGTGAAGAAGGAAGACAAGGAACTGTATGCCCCGAAGAAGGTCCCCAGCATCGTCGAGGTCCCTCCCATGACCTTCGTGGCGGTGCGCGGCAGCGGAGACCCCAACGAGGAGAACGGCGCCTACCAGCGAGCGATTGCGATCCTGTACGCCATCTCCTACACCATCAAGATGAGTAAGAAGGGTACCCGCCGGATCGACGGCTACGTTGACTTCGTCGTGCCGCCCCTTGAGGGTTTCTGGTGGCAGGACGGGGTCGAGGGCGCCGACTACGCCCACAAGGAGGCCTTCCACTGGATCGCGCTCATCCGTCTGCCGGACTTCGTGACGCGCGAGGTCTTTGACTGGGCGGTCCAGGAGGCGACGCAGAAAAAGAAGGTTGACTGCTCAATCGCCGAATTTCTTGTGGTGGATGAGGGGCTGTGCGTCCAGTGCCTGCACGTGGGCAGCTACGACAGTGAACCAGCCACGGTCGAGGCGATGGACGCTTACGCGCGGGAGGCGGGCTATGTGCTCGACCTGTCGGAGGCGAGGCGTCATCACGAGGTCTACCTGTCGGATGCCCGCAGGGTTGCCCCCGACAAGTTGAAGACGATCATCCGGCACCCCGTTAAACGCCGGTCGGCAGCCGCGCAGTAGGGTGCGGCGTCCGAGCCTGACAAGACGGCCGCCGCGCCGCTCGGGCTTCCCTGGTGGCCCCGTGGCGGGGGCATAGGTATTGTTGGTCTGTTCATGACTTAACCAAAGGAGAACAAGATGCTAGTTGTGACTACCCCGACCGTTGAGGGCACCCCGATCAAGCGTTATATCGGCATGGTGTCCGGCGAGACCTTCGCTGGCGTCAACATGTTCAAGGACTTCGGCGCGGGCCTGTCGAACATGTTCGGCGGGCGTGCCTCCCAGTACGAGGAGGAGATCGGTAACGCGTCGGCTACTGCCGTCAACGAGATGTGTGCCCGCGCACAGGCGATGGGCGCCAACGCCGTCGTCGGCGTGAAGGTCGACTACTTCACCGCTGGCACGAATAACGGCATGCTCGCAGCGATCGCGACGGGAACGGCCGTTATCCTGTGACGAAGCGCCACTGGGGTGGCGCCACCTTGATTCGTGAACTCGCAGGGAGGGTCATGAGCGATGATGCCCGAGGCCTCCCTGCGGGTTTTCGTCTCTGGGTCCGTGCACTGTGGCTTGGTGATGGGGAGCTGGTGGCCTACAGAGGTGGCCGAGAAAAAATCAAACTAAGGCAACGCTTAGCCATGGCAGTGTAGCCTATGAATGCTGTGGGGTAAAGCTCTTGACACATGGTGAGCGGAAAGAGGGCTGGGACTAGGTTCTTGCGACTGGTCACTCTAGTCTTGACAGTGGGTGTTTCGCTTCGACGCGAACGCATCCGATGCCCAGTTGTCAATCAAGTGAGCCAGAGATGTCCCATCGTTCCATCATGGCACTGGCGCTGGTAGTGACCGGCGCCCTCGCCGCGACCGCAGTCAATACCCCGGCGGCCTTCGCCGAGGAGGAAACCCAGGCGCCCAGCGTCGCCGCCGGGGCTGCCCAGGGCACCCAGGCCTCGTCGAACGAGGCGCAATCGGAAGACGGGCTCCAGTCCGGTGCAACCGACGAGGCCGGGGATCCTAACCCGGCTGCTGTGCCCGAGAGTACCGACGACACCCCGGCGACGATCATCGTCGCGCTCGAGGATGGAAGTGTCGGTATTCCTTGGTATCGCAGGATTTTCGGACTCTCCTCCCAGACCAAGCATGAGACGGTCAAGGATCGCATCGAGACCTCGGTCGAGCAAGCGGTCCCCGGCGCCGACGTCACCGATGTCGCCGACTACACCCATGCATTCGACGGATTTGCGTTCAGTGCCCCCGCCTCCTCCCTCGAGGCCATCAAAAACACCGAGGGCGTCAAGACCGCCTTCATCGAGCGCCACCTCAAGCCGCTGGTCGTGGACGACGACAATGCGGCGAGCGAAGTCGGCGCGGTGAACCCGGGTCTGAAGAACGCCTCCTCCCTGGAGATGACCCGAGCAAACCAGAGCACACAGAAGGGTGACAAACAAGTCATCGAGGTTATCGACACGGGTATCGAAGCTACACACCAGGCCTTCTCCGGTTCCATGGAGGGTGTGCCCGTACGTTTGACACAGCGAGACGTCGAGTCCCTCGTGGGCAAGCTCAGCCACGGCAAGAGTGGCGTGTACCTGAACTCGAAGATCCCCTTCGTCTTCGACTACGCGGACAACGACGCAAACGTGCTTCCCACCTCCACCAAGGATCTCTCCCACGGCACACACGTCGCCTCGATCGCCGCCGCCAATGCGCCCGACCTGCAGGGTACCGCCCCCAACGCGCAGATCATCGTCGCGAAGGTCGCCGCCGACAAGGATGGTGCGATCCCGGACAGCACAGTGCTCGCCGCCCTCGATGACGCTGTCATCATCAAGCCCGACTCGATCAACCTTTCCCTCGGCGACGACGCCGGTATGGGAACCGAGGCTGGCACCGTCTACGCAGAGGTTTACAAGAACCTCGCCGCCGCGGGCGTGACCGTCAACGCCGCTGCAGGCAACTCATATTCGAGTGCTTATGACAACAAGAGCGGGAAGAATCAACCGTACGCGAGCGACCCTGACGCGGGTACAGTCTCGGAACCCGCCTCCTACTCCTCGACCCTGGCGGTTGCATCGGTGAACAACCAGGACGCCCTGCCCTACCTCACTTACGGTGACAAGCAGATCGTCTACCGCAAGTCGCGCGGCCTCAAGGACGCTGTCGTCCCCAGCCTGCTCGACATCCCCGAGGGAACCTACACGCTGATCTACGGCGGGATTGGCGACGCTGCCGCCCTGGAGCAGATGCTCGTCCAGCATCCTGGTGACCTGTCGACAACCATCGTCCTTGAAGACCGTGGCGGGGCGGATAGCGCGACCGGGGCCGACATGACGCACGAGGCCAAGGTCAGCGCTCTCACCAAGCTGAGCTCGAAGCCCGCCGCCCTCATCATCGGGGACTCCGAGGACACGGACACCCCCTACGTGGCCACGATCGAGTCCACCCACACGATGCCAACCGTGACTATCACGAAGAAGGAGAAAGACGCGCTGATCGCGGCCATCAGCGCCGCTAACTCCCGCTCCATCTCCATCTCGAACCCGCACGAGGGCCACGCGCTGGCCTCCGCCAACCCCACGGTCTCGGACTTCACGTCCTGGGGCGTCACCCCGGATCTCACACTCAAGCCCGAGGTGGCCGCCCCCGGCGGTAACATCATGGCCGCCGTGCTGGGCAACCAGTACCGTTCCATGTCCGGCACCTCCATGGCGACCCCGCAGGTCGCGGGCATCGCCGCACTCGTGCGCCAGCGCATCAATGAGGACCCCGCGTTCGTCGACCTGAGCGCCTCCGAGAAGACCTCGATCGTCACGAACTTCCTCATGGGCACAGCCCACCCGCTGCTCGACGTCGACCAGAACAACGGCACCTACTACTCGCCGCGTCGCGTCGGCGCAGGCCAGGTGGACGCCCTGGCGGCCACGACCTCGTCCGTTTACCCGACCGTGGTGGGCGCCGCGAACCCCTCGCGCCCCAAGGCCGACCTGGGGGATGGCACGCAGGGCTGGACCTTTCAGGTGAGCCTAACCAACGTCTCGAACGAGGCCCGCTCCTACACCCTGGGCGGCCAGGCGCTGTCCGAGATCGTCGAGGACGGGCTCTTCACGCAGCATTCCACGAACTGGGCGGGGCAGGGCATCGACCTGACCTTCTCCGCCGACTCGGTGACAGTCCCCGCCCAGGGAACCGCCACCGTGACCGTCACGGTGACCCCGCGCTCTGCCTTCGCCTCCTACGCGAACGCCAACGCTCCCAAGGGCACCTTCATCGACGGAGTCGTCACCTTCACGAGCAGCGACGGGCAACCCGACCTGACCGTTCCCTACATGGGCTTCTACGGGTCGTGGGGCGCGCCCGCCGTCTTCGACGGCAAGTGGGACGACGGCACGACGAACGACTCGCACGCCTGCTCCTCGACCCTCACGAACCCGGCGACGGACGTTCCCCTGGGCGCGCTCAACCCGCTGGTTGGGCAGGACCCGGATGATGTTCGCGTCGTCGATCCCGCCTCCTTCATCATGTCCCGCTCGGACGCTCAGGAGGCGCCCAACAAGATGCTGCCGCGCACGTGCCTGCTGCGTAACACGCCGAAGCTGACCTACACGTACACGAACGAGGCCGGCCAGACCGTGCGCTCCTACACCTTCGAGCGTGCGAAGAAGTCCTTGTTCAACTATTCCGCGGGCGCCGTTTTGCCCGTCGAGAGCCAGGAGGGCAACAATCCGGTCTTCGACGGTTTCGACGAGGCCGGCAACGAGCTGCCCGACGGGCGCTACACGCTGACGATCGAGGCCTCCTCCGTGGCTCCCTCGTCCTCGACCCAGCGGATGACCTGGCAGTTCTCCCTGGACACACAGGCGCCCGTCATCTCGAACGTTGCGGTGATGGGCGAGGGCGAGGGTCGCGTCGTGTCCTTCGACGTTTCCGACAACTCGCCGCTGGCCGGCATTGCTTTCTCAGAGTCTGCGAACTCTCGTCACTACTACGACGAGAAGGAAGCCGCGGGCGCGAACCGTCAGCCTGACGGCACCTACTCCAAGCACTACGAGATCGCCTGGAAGGATCTGGTCGACCGCGCGGATTCTACCGACCCGGCTTCCTCCTACCTGTACGCGTGGGACTGGGGCAAGAACCAGACCCGCCAGCAGATCCGCTTCCAGACCATCCCGATGACCTCCCTGTCGCTGGCCCCGCAGACCTCCACGGTCGTCGCGGGCGACAAGCTCGTGCTCACCGCCTCCTACGAGCCCTCGAACGCGAACGCCACCGACCTCGCGTGGTCTTCCTCGAACGAGGCCGTGGCAACCGTGAGCGAGAGTGGCGAGGTGAGTGCGGTGGCTGCGGGCGACGCGACGATCACCGTGACCGACGCTTCCCAGCCGACTCTGTCGGCCGCCGCGCAGGTCCACGTGCGCACGATCTCCGAGGATGTGGGCATCGAGCTGGAGCAATCCTCGCTGGCCGTCAAGGTGGGCGAGGAAGGCACCGTGAAGGCTTACCTGGCGCCCTCCCTGCAGGGCCGCGACATTAGCTGGTCGGTGGAACCCGCCGACCTGGCCACGGTCGCCGGCGTCGCGGGAACGACGAGCGCCACGGTAACGGGCGCAGATCACGCTGGAGCGGGCACGCTGAGCGCGACCGTCACCGACGCCGCGGGCGCGGTCAAGACCGCCTCGATCCCCCTCACGGTGCGAGCAGCCGACGCCGACGACTTCGAGATCGACGAGAACGGCGTTCTCACGGCCTACAAGGGCAGTGCGACCGACGTCGTCATCCCCGAGGGCGTCACCGACATCGGCGAGCGCGCGTTCGCGAGCTCGACCGTGGAACACGTGACGATTCCCGCCGCCGTGCGCAGCATCGGCAACGAGGCCTTCATTTACTCCTCGCTAACGAAGGTCACCTTCCAGGACGATCCGGCCCACCCCTCCCAGCTCACGACGATCGGTGAGCGCACGTTCGCGAACACGAGCCTGGAAGCCATTGAGCTGCCTCGCTCCGTGGTGACGATCGGCGCCGAGGTCTTCGACTACGACTCGGCGCTCACGTCGATCAAGCTGGGGCCGAACGTCGCCGCTGATGCACTGGCCTCGGGGTACTCAGAGACTACCGCGCTGACCGGCGTCGAGGTCGACCCCGCGAACCCGAACTACGAGAGCATCGACGGGGTCTTGTACTCCAAGGACCACTCGCGCCTGATCCTCTACCCGGCAGCCAAGAACACAGGCGGCTCGTACACGGTGCTGGACGGGGTCGCGAGCATCGCACCCAAGGCCTTCCAGAAGGCGGGCATCACCACCGTGGCGCTGCCCGACAGCCTGCGCGCGATCGGGGACGAGGCGTTCCGCCTCTCCGCGCTCACCGCGCTGACCCTGCCCGAGAAGTTCGAGACGGTCGGCACCTGTGCCTTCTGCTCTGCTGGCAAGCTGGACAGCATTGATCTGGGAGGCGCGATCTCCCTGGGCGGCAGCGCGTTCGAGTCCACGAGCGCCAAGAATGGAGTCAACTTCCGTCCCGAGCTGGGGCGCCTGACGACGATTGGCGACTTCGCGTTGAGCCGCACCGCGGTTCCTACCGTGAGTCTGCCCGACTCAGTGACCACGGTTGGCGAACAGGCTTTCTCGGAGAACACGGCCCTGGCCTCGTTCCACATCGGCGCGGGCGTCTCCTCCTTCGGCGAGACCGCTCTGTATGGCGACCGCACGATCGCCACGTTGACCGTGTCCGCTGATAACGCGGTGTACTCGGCCGAGCGCAACGTCCTGTACCGCACGGGCGCCGACGGGCTGCACCTCCTGCTCTCCCCGGCGGCGAATACCATCACCGACTACACGGTGCGCGCGGGCACGGTCGAGGTCGGCGCCTCGGCGTTTGCCAACAACAAGACGCTGACCCGCGTCGTCCTGCCCGAGGGGGTGAGGACTATCGGCGACGATGCCTTCAGTGGTGCCGCGGCCCTGACTGAGCTGGTCATACCGGATTCGGTGGAGACCTCAACGGGTGTCGTGGGCAACTCCGTGGAGTTGGTCGAGTACGGTACGAAGGTGCGCTCGATTCGCATGGAGGGCAGCTGGGTGCCGATGCCGCGCCGCATCGTCGTGCGCGGCGGCGTAGATGGCTCTTTCGTGTACGACGGCTGGCCGACGAACGGGCGCCGCGAGAGTGCTTTCTTCGGCGAGGGCATGACGTCTATCTCCTTCGGCTCGGACTTTCCGCGCGTCCTCGTCCTGCCTTCGACGCTCACCCGCCTCGACCTCGAGCAGGATTTGAGCGATGAGAAGAAGGAAGACACGCAGGTCTACGTTGCGGGCGGCGAGGACTCGCAGGCTTGGGCTGTCGCGAAGGCCGCGCTCGAAGCGGCTGGTATTAATGTGGCGCAGCTGCACGCCTACACAGCGCCGTCCGTGGCTCTGTCTGGCGTGGGCATCGCCGAGGCCGAGGCGGGGTACACGCTCGCGGACCCGGCTGGGTCTGCGGTGGAGATTACTGCCTCGGTGACGGGCGGTATCGCGGGCACCCAGCAGGTTCGCGCTTTCGAGGTCGGTGCCGATGGCGCCGAAACGCTGGTACGTGACTGGACCGACATGAGCGTAGGCGGTGACCGCGCGGCGGGTGTGTCCGCGACGTTCCCGTGGACCCCGTCGGGCACTGATGTGGCTCTGCGCGTCGAGGTGCGCGACGCGTCGTACCTGACCAACAAGGTGCGACTGGCGATGCTGGGTGCTCCCGCTCCGACCCCCGACCCCGCGCCTACGCCCGACCCCGCTCCGACCCCGGACCCCGCTCCGACCCCCGACCCCGCGCCTACGCCCGACCCCGCGCCGACGCCGGACCCGACCCCCGACCCCGCTCCGACCCCGGAGCCTGCCCCGGAGCCTGCCCCGACGAGTGGCGCGTGGGTCTGTGATGCGCGGGGTTGGTGGTACCGCTACGCCGATGGGTCGTTCCCCTCGAGCCAAGCGGTAACCATCGGTGGTTCTGTGTTCCGTTTTGGTGCGGATGGGTACATGCGTACCGGATGGGTGCTGGACCGCGGCTTGTGGTTTTATCACCAGGAGTCGGGTGCTCAGGCGCTCGGCTGGGTGAGGGACGGTTCGTCGTGGTTCTACCTGGATGAGGAGACGGGTGCGATGGCTACTGGCTGGTTGCGCCTCGGGTCGTCCTGGTTCTACATGACGCCCGGCAGTGGCGCGATGACGACCGGGTGGCTGAGAGACGGTGCCTCGTGGTTCTTCTTGAATCCCGATAGTGGCGCAATGGCGACGGGGTGGATGATGATCCGCGGGACCTGGTACTACTTCAATCCTGCTGATGGTGCTATGGTCACCGGTTGGCTGCACCGAGGTGATTCCTGGTACTACCTGAAGGCCTCGGGTGCGATGGCCACCGGGTGGGTGCGGATCGGGCAGACATGGTATTTCTTCTCTGATTCTGGCCAGTGGACATGACCGCGTGATCATAGCGGTTGAGACGAGAAGGCGTCGGGGGGCCGGTCGGCCGGCCCCTCGACGTAGCTGCCTGCGGCGTGCGTGGCCTGGCGTGATTGATTCGTTGCTAAACACGCGCATTGAGTTTGTCAGACCATGTGGTTAGCATGCTTATGTGACATTGATCGTGCCATTTGTGACACGTGTCTGACTGTGTCCGTGTATCCCTGTTGTCATGAGCTTGCTTTTGATACATCGTGGAAAACGGATGGTTAACAGACGATGGGTGGCAAGAAGGGGGGGTTTCGCGACGGACGGAATATTCCTATGAGGGATATAGTTCAGGGTTTTTACACTATGATGGCATGGGCCTTTGTTTTACCCAATGTCAACAGAGAGGGTCACTTATGTCCCGTGGGAAAGTTTCGGTGCTGGCGTTAGCGCTCGCCGGTGCGCTGTCGCTGACCGCCGTCAGTATGCCCGCCGCTTTCGCGGCCAGCCCGAGCGCGGGCGCTCAGGTGAAAGTAGCCGCCGCGCCGCAAGCCAATAATGATGGATTCACTATCGACGCCGACGGCGTACTCGTGTCGTACACGGGCACTGCGACGGACGTTCGTATCCCCGAGGGCGTGACCGAGATCAGCTCGAACGCCTTCACTAATGCGCAGCTGACGAGCGTGTGGATTCCCGCGAGTGTGCGCGCGATCGACGACTCTGCATTCGCCGGCCAGCCGCTCACCCAGGTCACCTTCCAGGACGAGGATGCGCACCCCTCGCAGCTGGAGACGATCGGGGACCGCGCCTTCACATACACGGCTCTTGAGAGCGTCACGCTGCCGCGATCGGTCAAGACCGTGGGTCAGGAAACTTTCAGTGACATGGAGAAGCTGCGCTCCGTGCACATCGGTGCGAATGTCGAGGAGGATGGCCTCTTCGCCGCATTCGCGCGAACCCCGCTCCTGGAGAGCATCGAGGTTGACGCCGCGAACCTGAACTACCAGAGCCTCGACGGTGTCCTGTACGCGCAGGGCGGCACGCACCTGGCGACTTACCCGCAGGCAAAGAACAAGGGAGGGGCCTACGCGGTCGCTGAGGGAACCTCGACCATTGGCGAGGGCGCCTTCTCCTCTGCGCAGATCACCTCCCTGACCCTGCCCTCGAGCCTGCGCTCCGTGAACAAGGGCGCGTTCGTGGGCTCGCAGATCACCTCCCTGACCCTGCCCGACGGCTTCGAGTCCATGGATGACACGGCTTTCTGGTACATGCCTAAGCTGGAGCGCGTCGACCTGGGCGGCACCACGGCGCTGCCCAATAGCGCATTCCGCTACGACAAGGCGCTCGCCGAGGTGAACTTCCGCCCCGACCTGAACCGACTGACCGATGTCGGCGACTATGCTTTCGTGGGCACGGCTCTCATCTCTGTGACGCTGCCCGACTCGGTGACTTCGATCGGTCAGGGGGCGTTTTCCTCCAACACTGCCCTCAGGTCTGTCCACTTGGGCTCGGGCCTTGCCACCATCGGCGAATCCGCGTTCGTGGACGCGAGCAGCCTCTCCTCGCTGACCGTGGACCCCGCTAACACGGTTTTCTCGCAAGAAGACGGCGTCCTGTACAGCAAGGATGACGCGGGGCGCACCCTCGTCCTGTACCTGCCCACGAAGACGGACGCCGACGTCACGGTTCCCGCCGGCACGGTCGCGATCGCTGACTCTGCTTTCGCGAACAACACTTCCCTGCGCCGCGTCGTCCTGCCCGAGGGGCTGACGACTATCGGCTATGGCGCCTTCGATGGCGATACGAACCTCACCGATCTCGTCATTCCTGACTCGGTGATGGTTGCCCGCGGCCTGGTGGGCAACGGCCTGGACACGATCGAGCTGGGCTCGAAGGTCACGGAACTGTGGATGACCCCGCGTGGGACCACCACCCCGCGCCACATCATCGTGCGCGGCGGTAACGACGGCGAGTTCTACTACGAGGGCAAGGCCTCCAACGGGCGTCCGGACAGCGCCTACTTCGGTGAGGGGATGACCCGCTTCACGTTCTGGTTCGACTCTCCCCGCGTCCTGGTGCTGCCTTCGACCGTCGAGGAGATCAAGCTCGCCGCCGACATGGACGACGACCTCAAGGCGGGTACAGAGATCTACGTCGCTGCCCCCAAGGGTTCGAAGGCGTGGACGCTCACCGAGGCTGCTATGAAGGACGCCGGCTACAACACGGAGAGCCTCTTCGAGTATACGGCCCTCCAGGTGAGTGTGTCGGGCGCTGGCATCGACGAGGCCGGGGCCGGGTACGCGCTCACCACCGCGGTGGGCACGCCGACGACCATCAACGTCTCCGCGCAGGGCGGCACCCTGGGTGGACGCGAGCTGCGCGTCGTGCAGGTCAGCGCTGACGGCACCGAGACTGTCCTTCAGGATTGGGCGTCGATGCAGGGCAGCTCGGACCAGAGCGCGTCGACCTCCTCCTACACCTGGACTCCGACCAGCGCTGATGCGTCGCTGCGCTTCGACGTGCGTCAGGATCCCCACGCCGTGACTTCGACGACCGTGAAGGCCTCGTCTGATACGACGCCCGCGCAGGGCCAGTGGGCTTGGGGTGTTCGCGGCTGGTGGTACCGCTACGCGGATGGAACCTATCCAACCAACACGAGTAAGACCATCGGCGGCGAGGTGTATCGCTTCGACGCCGACGGCTACATGCGCACCGGCTGGGTTTTCGAGCAGGGGTCGTGGTACTACCACGCCGTCTCGGGTGCTCAGGTCACCGGTTGGGTTCTCGACGGTGTCTCCTGGTACTACATGGACCCGAGTACGGGTGCCATGGCCACGGGTTGGATCACGGATGGCTCCCACTCGTACTACCTGGACCCGCAGACCGGGAAGATGAAGACCGGCTGGCTCAAGGACGGTGACGCCTGGTACTACCTGAAGCCCGGGAGCGGCCAGATGGCAACCGGTCGCGTCTGGATCGGGTGGCGGTACTACAGCTTCTCCGAGACCGGCCAGCTGATCCGCTGATTCACCGACCCGAAGGACTATTCATGTGTCGCGCCCGCCCCGCCCGGACTTGTGCCGGGTGAGCGGGCGCGCCCGCATGGCGACGCGAGGCGCGGCAATGCACTGTTTTGCCTCGTCGCGCGCATTGTGACGTGCCGCACGATCACTCACCCTCATACAGCTCAACACTTTAGATGTGAAGAAAGCGAGCCGATAATGTTCCATCACCGACGCGTAGCGTTGACGCTCATAGCGGTCGGCGCCCTCGCTCTGACCACGGTCGGCGTGCCCGCGGCTCTCGCGGACGATGCCGACGCAACCCAGGCCTCGTCGTCCCAGCAGGCCGGCGATGACTCGCCCAGCACGATCATCGTCCAACTCGACGCGCGTGATGACGGAGTCGAGCGCGCCTCGTACTACGCGCAGATGAAGACGCGCATCGGGGAGGCCGTGGCGGCTGCCAGCCCGGGCGCCACCATCTCCGATGTGCGCGACTACCTCCACGCCTTCGATGGATTCGCGATCCAGGCCCCCGCCTCGACCCTCAGCGCGATCCGGGCGACGGCCGGCGTGAAGGGCGCGTTCCTGGACGGCAACAACACGTTCGTCACCGACGAGGAGATCAACGGACAATACCGTGCCGCTGGCGGTGGAGACACCGGCATCACGTCCGGAGCGGCGGCGCGGATGATGCGGGCCAACGCGGCCACGCAGAAGGGCCAGGGGCAGGTCATCGAGCTCATCGACAGCGGCATCGATACTTCGCACGAGGCCTTTGCCGGCGACCTGGATGCCGCGTCACTGCGCCTCACGCAGGATGGGGCGGCTTCCCTGATCTCCCAGCTCGGGGCGGGCCAGGCGGGAGTCTGGGTCAGCCCCAAGATTCCTTTCGCCTACGACTACGGTGACGGGGACACAAACGTGCTCGCCACGGACGAAGGAGGCGATGATGCGCGCGCTGCGAACACCCAGGGCACGCGCGTCGCCGCCCTCGCGGCCGCCAACGGGGGACAGTTCTCCGGGGCGGCACCCCAGGCGCAGCTCATCGTCGCCAAGGTGACGAAGGATCCGGGCAACAATGCGAGCGACGTGGATCTGCTGGCGGCGCTTGACGACGCGATGGTCCTGCGCCCCGACGTCGTCTCCGTGTCTTTCTCCAAGACCGAAGGAATGAGCGACGCCGCCGCGTCCCTCTATTCCCAGGTCTACGAGACCCTCGGTGCGCAGGGCACGACCGTCTACGCGCCCGCCGGGGACGTTGAGCGCTACGGGCGCGCCGATGACCCGGATAACGGTGCGCTTGGCTTCCCCGCCGCCTTCTCCTCGACACTCGCGGTGGCCTCGGTCGACGAGCAGGAGATCATGGGAGCCATCGCCTACGGTGATCACCTGATCGGATACCGCCCCGTCACCCGCATGGGCAAGGGCGACGGACCGGGCTTTGACTCTCTCGCCGAGGGAACCTACCGCGTCGTCTACGCCGGAAACGGCTCGAGCGAAGACCTGACGAAGTACCTGGGCGCGGACTATGGGGACTTGTCCAACACGATCCTCCTCGAAGAGCTGGGAGGCACCGACTCGCGGGGCAACTCGGTGGAGGTCAAGCACAAGATCAAGGCGCTGAAGTCCCTGACGAGCAAGCCCGCCGGCGTTCTGCTCGGCCACTGGTACGACACCGAAACCCCCGTGAAGTGGTCGGTCGACCGCTGGTTTAGCATTCCGATGGGCACCATCACGACGTCGGATCGCAACCGCCTCTATGACGCGATCAAGGCCTCCGGCAGCGGATCGATCGAGGTCAGCGTCTCTCCCTCGACGACACTCACCGTGCCCGAGGATCTGTCCGCGTCGGATTTCTCCTCGACCGGCGCGACCCCTGACCTGCGGCTCAAGCCCGAGGTCGCAGCACCCGGCGGCAGGGTTGCGTCCGCCACGCCCGGAAACGACTACGACAACGAGTCCGGTACGGCCGAGGCCTCGGCTCAGGCCGCCGCGGTCGCCACCCTCGTGTGTCAGCGCGTGGCATCCGACCCGGCGTTTGCGGGTCTGTCGGACGCTGAGAAGAACGCCGTGGTCACGAAGCTCCTGATGGGCACCGCCCGCCCGATCACGGACGCGCAGCAGGATGACGGTACCTTCTACTCGCCCCGCCGAGTGGGTGCCGGCATGGTCGACGCTGCGGGGGCCACGACCTCGTTCGTGTACCCGACCGTCGTCGGCGCGGCGA
>ERZ772979.1236-NODE-1236-length-15198-cov-30.474345_pt1 | contig 15198 bp, 9 predicted proteins | sample MGYA00511130_ERZ772979 | MGnify/ENA primary metagenome ERZ772979 (study PRJEB29015, sample SAMEA2738103) | human oral metagenome | biome: human oral; feature: human-associated habitat; material: saliva | place: China | collected 2186 ... | reverse complement strand
CCGCGAACCGCAAGTCCAAGCTTGCTCGTCGCGTCGCCTCGATCGCTGACTGATCGCGAACAATAAGTTTGACGTGAAGCGGGCCGCCCTTCGGGGCGGCCCGCTTTCGTATGCCCATTCCCCGCCGCTGTGTTCCCGGTCGACCCGTCGGGTGGGTGCCTGGGCCCCTTCACTGCACAGGTTAACCCCACAGGTGGTAGCCCAGGCAGGCTGCCCACACTGCCACCAATAGGGCCCAGCTGCGCAGGAACGGGTTAAGGCCGCCAGTAGATTCCTCGCGTCGACCAGCACTCCCCCGGCTCCACAGGCGAGAGGACACGACCACGCACGACGAAGCCCCAGCCTCGTCGCATACAACGAGACCGGGGCACGGGAGGCGGGGTCAAGCGCCCTACTCGAGCTCAAAGGCCCCCGTGTAGAGCTGGTAATACACGCCTCTCTGCTCGATCAGGTCGTCGTGGGTGCCGCGCTCGATGATGCGCCCCTGCTCCAACACCATGATCGCGTCCGAGTTACGCACCGTGGAGAGGCGGTGGGCGATCACGAAGACCGTGCGCCCCTCCATCAGGTTGTCCATGCCCTGCTGCACGAGGGCCTCGGTGCGCGTGTCGATCGAAGACGTCGCCTCGTCCAGGATCATGGCGGGCGGGTCGGCCACGGCGGCGCGGGCAATCGACAGCAGCTGGGCCTGCCCCTGGGACAGGTTGGAGCCGTTACCCGTCAGCATCGTGTCGTATCCGTCCGGCAGACGCCGGATGAAGGAGTCCGCGTTGGCCAGCTTCGCGGCCTCAATGCACTGCTCGTCCGTGGCGTCCAGGCGGCCGTAGCGGATATTCTCCATGACTGTGCCCGTGAAGAGCTTGACGTCCTGCAGGACGACGCCCAGGGAGCGACGCAGGTCCGACTTGCGGATCTTGTTGATGTTGATGCCGTCGTAGCGGATCTTGCCGTCGGCGATGTCGTAGAAGCGGTTGATCAGGTTCGTGATCGTCGTCTTGCCGGCGCCCGTGGCGCCCACGAAGGCGATCTTCTGGCCCGGCTTGGCCCACAGGGAGATGTCGTGCAGGACCTCCTTCTTGCCATCGTAGGAAAAGTCCACGCCCTCCATGACGAGCTCGCCGCGCAGGCGCGTGTACGTGACGGTGCCGTCCGCCTGGTGGGGGTGACGCCACGCCCAGATGCCCGTGCGTTCCTCGGTGGGTTCGACCGAGCCGTCGGGCAGCTCGCGGGCGCGCACGAGCGTCACGTACCCGTGGTCTTCCTCCGGCTCCTGATCGATGAGAGCAAACACGCGGCCCGCTCCCGCCATACCGAGGGCGATCATGGGAACCTGCATCGACATCTGGCCAATGGTCTGGGAGAAGTTACGGACCATGCCCAGGAAGGACACAACCACACCGACCGTGATGACGTCGACGCCGACAAGGTGGACGTTCGGGGTCTGTTCCAGGATCATGACGCCGCCGACGATCGCGATGACCACGTACATGATGTTTCCGATGTTGCCCAGGGCAGGCATCAGCACGTTGCCGTAGATGTTCGCCTTCTGCGAGGAATCAAAGAGCTTTTGGTTGTACTCGAGGAACTGATCCTTCGCATCCTGCTCGTGATTGAAGACCTGGACGACCTTCTGGCCGTCCATCATCTCTTCGATGAAGCCCTCCTCGTCGGCCAGAGCCGCCTGCTGGGCCTTCATGAAGCGACCCGAGAGGCCGCCAAGCTTGCCGGTGAGGAAAGCCATGAGAGCGCCCACGATGAGGACAACGAGGAAGAGCCACACGGAGTAGTAGAGCATCGTTCCGATCAGGACGATGATCGTCAGACCCGACTGAATGAGCGTCGGGATGGACTGACCGATGAGCTGACGGATCGCGTCCGTGTCGTTGGTGAAGGTCGACATGATCGCGCCATGCGGGTGCGTGTCGAAGAAGCGCAGGGGCAGGCGCTCCATCGAGTCGAACATGTCGTCTCGCATGTGCTTGAGCGTCCCCTGCGTCACGATCGCCATAGCGCGGGTGTAGATGAAGCTACCGATCACGCCGGCGGCAAAGATGATGCCCATCATGACGACGAGGCGCACGAGCGTGGCGCGCACGGCGTCGAAGCCGCTCTCCAGGCCCGGGGTGACGACGTTGTCGACGATCTGCTGCATGAAGATCGAACCGACGGCCGAGGCCACGGCTGCCGTAATGATGCACACGACCGTCAGGCTGATGCGCACCGGATAGTGGCGGAACACGTAGGCCATGAGGCGACCGAAGGGACGCTCGATGCCCTCGAGCTTGTCGTCGTCGTTGTCAACGGGACGACCGTGCGTGCGTGCCATGTCAGGCCACCTCGCTTTCGCTCGCGGCGTTCTGGGACTCGTAGATCTCGCGGTACTCCCCGCCCGCTGCCATGAGCTCCTCGTGGGTGCCGCGTTCCTTGATGCGACCGTCGTCCAGGACAATGATCTGGTCGGCGTGGCTGACCGAGGACAGGCGCTGGGCGATGATGATCGTCGTCGTGCCCGGAATCTCGGTCTCGAAGGCGTTGCGGATGAGCGAATCGGTCTTCGTGTCCACTGCGGACGTCGAGTCGTCCAGGATGAGGATCTTCGGGTTCTTGAGCAGGGCGCGGGCGATGCACAGGCGCTGTTTCTGGCCGCCCGACACGTTGGTGCCGCCGCGGGAGATGACGTAGTCGTAGCCGCCTGGCAGCTGCTGGATGAACTCGTCGGCCTGCGCGAGCTTGCACGCATGCTCAATCTGTTCGTCGGTTGCGTCCGGGTTGCCCCAGCGCATGTTGTCCTTGATGGTGCCGGAGAAGAGAACGTTCTTCTGCAGGACGACGGAGACCGCGTCGCGCAGCGCGCTCAGGTCGTAGTCGCGCACGTCGTGCCCGCCAACCTTCACGGATCCCTCGGAGACGTCGTAGAGGCGGCAGATCAGCTGGATGAGCGAGGTCTTGGAGGAGCCCGTGCCGCCCACGATGCCAAGCGTTGAGCCGGACTCGATGCGCAGGTTGATATCGGACAGCGCGTTCTCTTCGGCGCTCTCGGAGTACTTGAAGGACACACCTTCAAAGACGACGGAGCCGTCCGCGACCTCGGTGGCGCCATTGGCCGGGGAGGTGAGCGACGGGTCATGGGTGAGGACCTCGGCGATACGGTTCGCGGACTCTGCGGCCATCGTCGCCATGACGAAGATGAAGGCGACCATGAGCATGTGCGCGAGGATCTGGATACCGTAGGTGATGAGAGCGGTCAGGCCGCCCTTCGTCAGCTCGGTACCGCCAGAGTTGACGATAATCGAGGCGCCCACGTAGTCGACCGCAATGATTGCGGCGAAGATGAAGAACATCATGACGGGGCTGTTGAGCGCGATGAGCTTCTCGGCGTTCGTGAAGTCCTTGCGCACGTCCTGCGAGGCGGCGCGGAACTTCGTGGTCTCGTGTTCCTCGGTGACGAAGGACTTGACCACGCGGATCGCTGCGACGTTCTCCTGCACGGAGTTGTTCAGGGCGTCGTACTTCTTGAAGATGCGGCGGAAGATCGGGAAGGCAACCAGCACGATAGCCGCCAGGATAATGGCGAGAACCGGCACCATCCCGAGGAAGATGAGGGCCATCTGGACGTTAATGCGCCACGCCATCACGATGGAGAACACGATCATGAGGGGGACGCGCACCGCGATGCGGATCATCATGCCGAAGGCGTTTTGCACGTTGGTGACGTCCGTGGTCATGCGGGTGACCAGGGAGGACGTGGAGAAGCGGTCGATATCCGCGAAGGAGAAGTCCTGGACCTTGAAAAACAGGTCCTGACGCAGGTTCTTCGCCAGGCCCACCGACGCAGTTGCCGCGAATCGCGCGGCCAGAATGCCGCAGGCCAACGACGCGAAGGCGTAGCCGATGAGGATCGCGCCCAAGCGAATGACGGGGTTCAGGGAGTCTCCGTCGAGTGCATCAACCAGCGAGACCATGGTCAGCGGGATCAGACACTCGAGGATGACCTCCCCGATGATGAACAGCGGGGTCAGGAGCGCTGGAGTTTTAAACTCCCGCAGTCGCCCCATAAGCGTTCGAATAGTTTTCATTGTTCTCCTCGTCTTCGTTCGTTCTTCTTCTCATCGACGAGGCCGGGGCCGCGCTGTCAGCGTCCGTGCAGCCTGCAGATGGTGATAATTGCTTTTTCGACGGCGCGCTGCGGATCGCGTGACGCGCCTTTCGTTTCGGCGTCGGCGGTGGCAATCGCACCGAAGGCGCCAGCCAGGGAGGCGTCGGACCAGCCGCGCAGTTCGCGCCGGGCTCGGTCCACCTGCCAGGGGGCCATCTTGAGGGCGGATGCGGATCCGCCGATAGAGACCTTCGCCATGGCGCGGAACTTCATAGCCAGGGCAGCCACGAGGAGCTGCGGGGCGATGCCGGTGGCGAACGCGTGGCGGGTGAGGGTCAGGGCCTTCACGGAGTTTCCTGCAACCGCCGCGTCGGCCACGTCATATCCGGTGGCCTCGACGCGCCCGGCCTGGTAGCGACGCACGTCCTCGAGGGTGATGCGTCCGCTCACGTCAGAGAGGAGCTGGGCCAGGGCTCCGGCCATCGCGCGCGGATCGTTGCCCAGCGCGTCGACGAGTGCCTGCTGGGCCTCGGTGTCCATCTGCCTGCGCGCGGCGCGCACGTCGGAGGCGATAAGGGCGAGCTTGTCGCGGTCGTTTTTGAGCGGATCGGCGGGGATGACGGGCCATTTCGCCTTGGTGATCGTGTCGATGACCTTCTTGCCGCGGGCGTTGCCCCCGGGGTGGGCAAGGAACATCCACACGTCGGGGGCGGGCGCGCCGGCGTAGGTAATCAGGTCGGCGGCTAGCGCGTCGCTCATGGTCTCCAGGTCCCGGATGATGACCATGCGGGATTCACCGAAAAGCGAGGGGGATGCAATGACGTCGATCTGCCCGGCCTGGTAGGTCGCGGCGTTGATGTCGGTGCGTTCGAGGTTCGGGTCGGCCTCGTGAGCCAGGGCGCGCAGCCGGTCGAGGGCGCGGTCGACGAGAAGGCCCTCGGATCCTTTAATCAAGACGATCGGAGCCAGCGTGATCTGCGCGGGTGCCGACGAGCGCGTTCCACGTGCCGCCACGTTGTCCTACCTTTCGACGCGATGGTAACTCCCTAAGTCTGCCACCGTCCGTGGCCATCTGCGTCCGCCTTTGCCCAGGGCGGATATAAGTCGTGGCAGGTATCACCGCCGTATGTCCATCGTAACCAGACGGCACGCGCAGCAGGGGCCAGGACACCGGACGGGTGGTGTCCTCTCGTCAGGCTCACCCGCGCCCGCCCCGCTCAGGGGTCCTCGGCCTCGTCCAGGAGGGGGATGCCCCACCGACGCCACGCGCGCCACGCCAGCCACCCGGCGCCCGCACAGGCGTAGAGGGCCAGGATGGTTCCCGCTCCCCCGGGCACGCGCGTCCCAGAGCCCGGCATTGCCTGAAAGAAGCGCGCGGCCCCGGCGATCCAGGCGGTGGCCCAGGAGGCCACGCGCGTACAGGCAGTCGCCGCGCCCGGGCAGGTCGGCGCGAGGAGTGCTCCGCTCAGCCCCGCGAGTGTCGCGACGGGCACGGCTGGCTCGGCGGCGACGTTGGCGGCGATCCCCCACAGCGGCACGGTCCCGGACAGGGAGACGATGACGGGGGCGGTCACCAGCTCGGCCAGGGCAGGCACGCACACCAGTTCCGCACCCCGACGCAGGGCTCGTCCGGCGCGCGTGTCGCCCCGGATGCGACGCTTGACACTCCGAGCGACCGCGGATGCGGGCCCCACGACCGCGAGCGCCGCCAGCACCGACAGGGCAAATCCGTAGGAGCGCGACGCCCAGGGATCGATGAGGAGGGTGGCGATGACGACGGCGCATAGGGCGGCTGTGGCCTGTCCTTCGCGGCCGAGAATCAAGCCAAGGGTTGCGACCGAGGCGACGCACACGGAGCGAACGACGGAGGCCTCGGGCCCGACGAGGGTGATGATTGTCCCCAGCACGGTCAGGGTCCCGCCCACGCGCAGTGGGACGCGTGCGGGCAGGATCAGGTTGAGTGCGGCCAGGATGATGACGATGTGTGAGCCGGAGACGGCGGTCAGGTGCGTCAGGGAGGTGGCTTTCATGGCGTCGGCGAGGTCGGTGGGCACGAGCCGGTCGTCGCCTATCGCCATGCCGGGCACCAGGCCGCGCGCGTCGCGTGGGAGGGTGTGGCAGGCTGCGGATAGGGCGCGGTGGGTGTTCCTGCGCCAGGTGTCCAGGCCTGCGGGACGGTTCGTGAGGACTGCGTGTCTGGCGCGGATGGCTCCGACGGAGGGGGCGTCGGCCGCGAAGCTTGCGTCGAGGCTTCCGCTGATCTCGTAGACGTCTCCTCGCGCCGCTTCCTCCCACCCCGGCGCGCTGACCAGCGCGCTCGCCTGCGACGGCACCCACCTGTCCCCCACCCGCACGGCGAGGATGCGCACCCGCGCCCGGTGCCTCGTCGTCGACCCTGACGAGGCCGGGGCCGGGTCACGCTCGAGTCTGACCGACGCGTGGATCGGGCCGGATTGTGACCGGGCGGGGTCGGCTAGGTAGGAGGCGCCGGCCGCACTGGCGACCGCGAGCGCGCAGGCGGTCGTGGCCAGGAGGAGAGCGGCGCCCAGGCGGAGGGAGCGCGGGGGTGTGAGGGCGTGTCGGGGTGGGTGTGTGTTCCTGTGTGACCATGCGTAGGAGGCTGTTGTCAGTCCAGATGCAAGTGCAAGGGCGGCGATGAGGGTTAGGGGGGTGGGGTGGGCGGTGGCCCACCAGCTGGCGGCCCAGGTGGCGGTGGCTGGGGCGAGGAGGCGCAGGTCGATCATGCGTGGGGCGCGTTGGGTGTCGGCGGGTCGCTGGCGGCACCGCGGCGGCGTGGGCGATCCAGCCTCGTCGGGGCGCAGGGCCGCTTCGACGTGATGGAGGGAGTCCTCGCTGGGTTCGTCGGGTGGCTTGGTGTCGCTCATGGGCACACCCCCGGTCGTATCTTCTCGATGAGGGCGTGGCCGATGCCGGGCACCTCGTCGAGGGCGTCGACGGAGGGAATGTGTGGGTGGGTGGCCCGGTAGTCGATGATGCGCTGGGCCAGGGCGGGCCCGATGCCTGGCAGGGTTTGCAGGTCGGTGGCGCTCGCCGTGTCGAGCCGCACGCAGGCGGGCTGGGCGGATTCTGTGCCTCCGATTGGCTCCGGTGGCGATTGTCCGAGCGCGGCGACGCGGATGTGTTCGCCGTCAACGACGGGGCGGGCCAGGTTGATCGCGTCGAGGTCGGCATCCTCCAGGGCGCCTCCCGCCGCCGTGATGGCGTCGATGACCCGTGAGGAGGCGGGCAGGGTGAGGACGCCGGGGGTGGCGACGGCCCCGGAAACGTGGACGACGACCTCTCCTGCGCTGTCGGCCCCTGGCGTGGCGGGGCCGGCAGGTGTCGCGCTGGTCCCGCCCGCACCCGCCTCGGCGGCCTTCTCCGCGTGGAGTTCGGCCGATTGTTCGGCGGCTTGGTCTGCTTCGAGTGCCTGATCGGTGGCCCGCGCGTGCCTCCACACCCCGATTCCGGCGAGCAGCACCAGGACGATCAGGACAGCGGCGACCGTCGTCGACCCCGGCAGCAGGCGCATGGCCGATGGTTCTGGGGGCTCATCGTCGTCGTTGATGGCGCTGTCGTACACGGCTTTGGTCAAGGCCGCCATCCTGCGGTGAGCGATCCAACGTGGAGGGTTCATCCCTTGACGCTACGACCTGCCCTGAGCCCGTGTCTTGGCGGCGAGGTCTGCCTGTGGATAGGCGCGACACGACGCCGCCCCCTGTGGACAGCCGCGACACGACACATCCCCCTGTGGATGGGGCCACAGCCCTGAGCGCCGCTATCGCGCGCATGGGACCGGCGTCCCAAGGGATACTGTTGCGGTAACGTCGAGACCGCCGGGCGCTGCGCGCCCACAGCCCGAAAGACATCACCATGAGCGAGAACATCGAGGATCTCAAGGCCCGCCTGGCCGTCGCCGAAGCCGCCGCCAAGGCCGCCGAAGCCGAAGCCGCCCGCGCGAAGGCCGAAGCACTCCGCGCCCAGCTTGAAGCCGCTGGCACCTCCGTCGACGCCCCCGCACCTGCCACCCAGGAAACCCCCGCGCCGGCCGAGCCCACCCCCGAGGCGGCACCCGCCCCCGCGCCCGAGACCGCACCGTCCACGCCGGAGGCGGCCCAGGCCTCGTCCCCGGAGGCTGCGGGCGAGCTGTCCGCGTTCGCTTCCCAGATTAAGAACGCGTATTCGTGGGACGTCCCCGCGGTCACCATCGGCACCCTGATCGAGGACGGAGCGCGCGTGCCCGGCGTCAGCGCCGCGATGCCCCTGCCCATGTTTAACCGTCACCTGCTGGTTGCCGGCGCGACGGGCACGGGCAAGACCCGCACCCTCCAGCTCCTGGCCGAGGGCCTGTCGGCGGCCGGTTCCTCTGTGCTCCTGTGCGACGTGAAGGGTGACCTGACGGGCCTGGCCGAGGCCGGGGCTGGCTCCGAGAAGCTTCTGGCCCGCACGGCCGCCAACGGTCAGGACTGGGCCTCATCCTCGTTCCCGATTGAGCTGCTGAGCCTGGGCGGGGCGGATTCGCAGTTCCCGGGCGTGCCAGTGCGCGCCGAGGTCTCCGACTTCGGCCCCATCCTGCTGGCCCGCGCCCTGTCCCTGAACACGACCCAGGAGCAGGCCCTCCAGCTGATCTTCGCGTGGGCGGACGGCCAGGGCCTGGAGCTCGTGGACCTGCCTGACCTGCGCTCGGTTATCTCCTTCCTGACCTCGGAGGAGGGCAAGGACGAGCTGGCCACGATCGGCGGCGTCTCCAAGGCCACGGCCGGCGTCATCCTGCGTGCCCTGACCGCGCTCGAGTCCCAGGGTGGCGGCCAGTTCTTCGGTGCCCCCGGCTTCGACACGGCCGACCTCATGCGCATGGATTCGACCGGCCGGGGCATCATCTCCCTGCTGGGCGTCGGCGACATTTCTTCGCGCCCGGCCCTTGTCAGCGCCGTCATCATGTACCTGCTGGCCAACCTCTTCGCCACCTTGCCCGAGGTCGGCGACGCGCCGCGCCCCAAGCTGGTCTTTTTCTTCGACGAGGCGCACCTGCTCTTCGCCGACGCCACCAAGGAGTTCGAGCGCCAGGTCGTCCAGACCGTGCGCCTGATTCGCTCCAAGGGCGTGGGCGTCGTCTTCGTGACGCAGACCCCCAAGGACATCCCCTCCGACGTGCTCGCTCAGCTCGGTTCGCGTGTCCAGCATGGCCTGCGCGCCTCCACGCCCGACGACTTCAAGAAGCTGAAGGCGACCGTGCAGACCTTCCCGAAGACGTCCCTGGAGCTCGACGAGGTGCTGACCACCCTGGGCACGGGCGAGGCCGTCGTGACCGTCCTGGATCCGAAGGGTAATCCCACCCCGGTCACCCCCGTCGGCATCTGGGCACCCGCCTCCGTCATGGGCCCCGCCTCCGCGGACACCATCGCCCGCGTCAACCAGTCCAGCGTCATCATGGGCCGCTACCGTGACGCTGTGAACCCGGACTCGGCCGAGGAGAAGCTCGAGCGCCGCGCGGCCGAGGCACAGGCCGCCCACGAAGAGGCCCTCGCCCAGGAGGCCGCCGCCAAGGAAGCGGAAAAGGCACGCAAGGAGGCCGAGAAGGCCGCGGAAAAGGCACGCAAGGAAGCTGAAAAGGCCGCCGAGAAGGCCGCCCGGGAACTGGAGAAGGCCGCCGCGAAGGAGGCGGCAGCCCGCGAGAAGGAGATGGAACGCCTGCGCCGCCAGGTCGAAAAGCAGCAGGAACGCGAGGAGGCCGCTCGTCAGCGCGCCGCCGAGCGCCGCGCCCGCCAGGTGGAAAACGCCCTCGGCTCGGTCCTGCGCACCGCCGGGCGCGAGATCACGCGCTCGATCTTCGGCACGCGCAAGCGCTGAGGCGCGCTTTCCCACCGTTTTCTCCCCCGCGAGGCCTGGGCTGGGTTGCTGAAAAACGCAAACCGGCCCAGGCCTCGTCTCACAGTTCGGCCACTGCACCAAGAACAGGCAAAATGAGGGTAGGCTGCCTGGCAAGTGACCAACACACTCAGGGAGACGCTCATGCGCATCGGATTCATCGGAACGGGAGCCATGGCCCAGGCCATCGCTCGCGGTGCCGTCGCGTCCGGCGTCGATCCCGCAACCCTGGTCTTCTCCAACCGCACGGCCACCAAGGCCTGCGATCTGGCCGACGAGCTGGGCGCCACCGCCGCCTCCTCGAACGTGTCCCTGGCCCGCCAGGTCGACGTCGTCATCCTGGCTGTCAAGCCCAAGGACCAGCGAACGGTCATCAAGGAGATCGCCCCCGTCGTGGTTGGACGCACCGATGTGTGCATCGTGTCCCTCGCGGCCGGGCGTACCCTTGACCAGATCACCCAGGACTTCGGATCGGGTATTCCACTGATCCGCGTCATGCCCAACGTGGCGGCGACCGTGGGCCAGTCCATGACGGCCCTGACGGCCGCGCGCACCACCGAGGACCAGGTGGACGCGGTGCGCGACCTCATGAACGCCGTTGGTCGAACCATCCTCATCGACGAGGACTATTTCCCGATCTTCCAGGCTCTGGCCTCGTGCTCTCCTGCCTGGTATTTCCAGATTATTGATACGTTCGCCCGCGCGGGCCTCAAGTATGGTCTGTCCAAGGACAGCGCCGTCGAGATCGCCGCGCAGGCGATGGCGGGGGCCGCCACGCTGCTCCTCGCTGAGCGCGAGACGGGCACAATCCCCGCGCAACTCATTGACCGGGTGACGAGCCCCGGCGGCACCACAATCGCAGGATTGCTGGCCGCCGAGGAAGGTGGTTTGTCGAACGCACTGGTAGGTGCTGTCGACGCCTCCATCCACGCCGATTCCCATCTCGGCTGACACCACCACCTGCCGCGACGCGGCTTACTTTCTCCACCTCATGTGGCGCTTTCGCGCACCCTCAACACAGGAACACTCATGTTGCTTTTCAACGCAGTCGTGCTCTCCGTGATCGTCATGCTGGTCCTCAGCGTCGCACGCGTGCACGTCATTATCTCGCTTTTCGTGGCATCCCTCGTGGGCGGCTTGGTCGCCGGCATGGGCGTGTCCGGCACGATGGTCGCCTTCCAGGACGGCCTGGCCGGCGGCGCCAAGATCGCCCTGTCCTACGCCCTCCTCGGCGCGTTCGCCATGTCGGTCGCCCACTCTGGATTGCCGCGCCTGCTGGCCAACTGGATCATCAAGAAGCTGCGCAACGCCGACGAGTCAAACTCGGCGCGCGTGGCCCGCTCCGCCAAGTGGGGCATCCTCGGCGGCGTCCTCGTCATGGGCGTGATGAGCCAGAACCTCATCCCGATTCACATCGCGTTCATTCCGCTGCTGGTGCCCCCGCTCATCGGCGTCATGAACGAGCTGAAGATGGACCGCCGCCTGGTCGCCTGTGCGATCACCTTCGGCATCGTCACCACCTACATGTTCGTGCCGATCGGCTTCGGCCGCATCTTCCTGCACGACATTCTCTACAAGAACATCGAGGACGCCGGCCTGCCCGTCGAAGGCATCGTTAACCCGATGGCCGCCATGGCAATCCCCGCCGCCTCGATGGCCGTGGGCTGCGCGATCGCCCTGCTGTTCTCCTACCGCAAGCCGCGCGAGTACGAGCAGCGCGAGACAGAGTTCAGCACGGCCGACGACAAGCCGATCAACATGGTCAAAGTGTGGGCGGCCGTCCTCGCCCTCGTCGCATGCTTCGTCATCCAGGCCGTCATGACCAAGATGGATTCCGAGGCAGACCCGCTGCTCGTGGGCGCCCTCGTGGGCCTGTGCATGATGCTCGCAATGCGCGTCGTGCCCTGGCAGCAGGCCGACGACGTGTTCAGTGGCGGCATGAAGATGATGAGCCTCATCGGCCTGATCATGATCACCGCGCAGGGCTACGCGGCCGTGCTGAAGGCCTCGGGCCAGATCGAGCCCCTCGTCGAGCAGACCTCCGCAATGTTCAACGGTTCCAAGGCTCTGGCCGCCGTGATCATGCTCGTCGTGGGCCTGATCATCACGATGGGTATTGGCTCCTCCTTCTCGACGCTGCCGATTATCTCCGCGATCTACGTGCCGCTGTGCGTGACGCTGGGCTTCTCCCCCGTCGCCACGGTCGCGATCATCGGCACGGCGGGTGCGCTGGGCGACGCCGGTTCTCCCGCGTCGGACTCGACGCTTGGCCCGACAGCCGGTCTGAGCGTGGACGGTCAGCACGACCACATGCGCGACACGGTTATCCCCGAGTTCATCCACTACAACATCCCGCTGCTCATCGGCGGCTGGATCGCCGCGATGGTCCTCTGATTCCGTCGCTCTCCTTCACGAGGCCGGGGCTGGGTTCACTGCTGAGGTGACCTGGCCCCGGCCTCGTTATGCGTCTAGGTAGGTGGTCGCGACCTCGCAGAGGACCTCGGCGGTCGCGCGCACGTCCGCGAGCGCAATGTGTTCGTCGTGTGCGTGGAGTTGGGCGTAGACGTCGCCCAGGCTGGCCCCGCTGTCGTAGGCTCCAAACCCGTATCCGATGCCCCCGTGCCTGCGGGCCACGCGCAGGTCGGTCCCTCCGGGCATGAGGACGGGGACGACGCGCACGCCCGGGTAGCGGGCGCTCAGCGCTACCTTGATCGCCCGGTACAGGTCTGTGTCTGTTGACGAGGCCGTGGCGGGTTCGCTGAGGAGGCGCTCGATGCGTACGTGCTCGGCGAGGTCGCCGAGGGCCGCCGTAATGGCGGCGTCCACGTCGTCATCGTCGACGCCCGGTAGGGTGCGGATGTCCAGCTCGAGGGTGGCGTGGGAGGGCATGACGTTGATGGGCCCGCCGGAGCGGGCGACCGTCTGGGCGACGGTCACGTGGGAGACGGCGTGGGCGTAGGCGGCCAGGTCCCCGAACTCGGAGTAGTCGCCCTCGTAGGTGCCGTTGATCAGACTTGTTTCGGTCGATTCCTCGAACTCGAAGGCGCGCACAAACCCAGCCCAGACCTCGTCGGTGGCATGAGGCCAGCGGGCCGAGGACAGCGCCGCGCTCACCTGAGCGAGCCGCTCGACGGCGCTCGTGCGGCCCAGCGGAACCGAGCCGTGGCCCGCGTCGCCCCGAATGTGCAGGCGACGCTGAGCGGCACCCTTTTCTCCGACGACGATGACGATGCTCTCCCCTCCCCTGGCTCCCACGATGCGCGAGCCGCCCATTTCGGACAGGGCCGCCTCCCACGGGACGGCGTCCGCCCTGTGCTCGCCGATCCACGGGACGCCCAGTCCTCCTCGCGCTTCCTCATCGGCGGCAGCCACGAACACCAGGGAACGGGCTGGAGGCTCACCTATCTGGGCGCGGCGAGCGACTTCGCGGGTGACGACGGCCATCGCCGCGGTCAGGTGGAGCATGTCGACCGTGCCGCGCCCCCACATGACGTCGTCCTGGGTGACGGCCCCGAAGGGCGGGTGCGTCCAGCGCTCCTCGTCGACGGGGACCACGTCGGTGTGCCCGATGAGGGTGAGCGCGCCCGAGCCGTGCCCCGGGTCCGAGCCGTGGCCTCGTCCCTGGATTCCATCCGCGCTCCGGGTGCCCTCCACCGTCACGACCAACGTGGTACGGCCGGGGTGCGGGGTGATCCGTTCGATTGACACGGGCAGGCCAGCGAAGAAGTCCTCAAGGAGGTCGGCGGCTCGCTCCTCCCCGCCCGAGTCGGCGGTCAGGTCGTTGACGCACCCCAGGCGCACCAAGTCCGCCAGCAGGTCCACGGTCTGCTCGCCCAGCGATTGCATGCTCATGGTGATCCCCTTTCCCGAGGAGGCCTCGTCCCGGCTCCCCTGCCTGACACCACGGTACCCATGCATGCTCCCGCTCTCCCAGCGACGACGCACAGGGGACTTTTGTAACGGAGCGTGTGAGCAACCCGCGCCACGATGCCCGGCGCTGCGTTGGACCGGCGCACCCGCACAAAAGTACGCTAGTGGGGCAAACAGTCCACGACTCGGATGGAGACAACTCAATTATGGCCATGAACACCCGTGCGCAGGCGCCTCGCGTGCCCGACCGCGCCGCCCCCGAAGGCCTCGAAGCGAAGTGGGGTGAGGCCTGGGAGGACCAGGGCACCTACGCTTTTGACCGCACTGCGACGCGCGAGCAGGTGTACTCGATCGACACTCCCCCGCCGACGGTATCCGGCTCCCTGCACATCGGTCATGTTTTCTCCTACACGCACACTGACGTCGTGGCCCGCTACCAGCGCATGATGGGCAAGTCCGTGTTCTACCCGATGGGTTGGGACGACAACGGCCTGCCCACCGAGCGCCGCGTGCAGAACTACTTCGGCGTGCGCGTGGACGCGACCCTGCCCTACGACCCCGACTTCGAGCCCCCGCACGTGGGCGGCGACGGCAAGTCGATCAAGGCTCGCGACCAGAAGCCGATTTCCCGTAAGAACTTCGTGGAGCTGTGCGAGCGCCTCACCGTCGAGGACGAGGCTCAGTTCGAGGCGCTGTGGCGCTACCTGGGCCTGAGCGTGGACTGGAAGCAGAACTACCAGACGATCGGCGCGCGTGCGCGCAAGGTCGCCCAGGCCGCGTTCCTGCGCAACCTGGCGCGCGGCGAGGCCTACCAGGCCGAGGCCCCGGGCCTGTGGGACGTCACCTTCCAGACGGCGGTCGCCCAGGCTGAGCTGGAGAGCCGCGAGTACCCGGGCTTCTACCACCGCCTGGCCTTCCACATCACCGACGCCGAGGCCGCCGCGAAGGCTGCCGCCGCCGGCGCGCCCGTCGAGGACGGCGTGGACGTGTGCATCGAGACGACGCGTCCCGAGCTGCTGGCCGCCTGCGTCGCCCTGATCGCCCACCCGGACGACGAGCGCTACAAGCCGCTGTTCGGCACGACGGTCGCCTCCCCCGTGTACGGCGTCGAGGTGCCGATCCTGCCCCACCCCGAGGCCGAGATGGACAAGGGCGCGGGCATCGCGATGTGCTGTACCTTCGGTGACACGACCGACATCGACTGGTGGCGTGACCTGGAGCTGCCGCTGCGCGCGATCCTGCGCAAGGATGGCCGCATCATCACCGAGACCCCCGAGTGGATCACGACCGATGCGGGCCGCGCGGCTTTCGAGGAGATCACCGGTAAGACGACGTTCTCCGCGCGCGAGGCCGTGGTGGCCGCC
>ERZ772979.1230-NODE-1230-length-15227-cov-3.408120_pt1 | contig 15227 bp, 19 predicted proteins | sample MGYA00511130_ERZ772979 | MGnify/ENA primary metagenome ERZ772979 (study PRJEB29015, sample SAMEA2738103) | human oral metagenome | biome: human oral; feature: human-associated habitat; material: saliva | place: China | collected 2186 ... | reverse complement strand
ATCGATACGCCGCCCTGTGGGAAGTACCGCTCGTAGATGGCGTGATCGGGATGATGCGGGAGCGAGGGGTGGTTGACGCGCTCGACCTTCGGATGCTTCGCAAGGAAGTCCACGACCTTCAGTGCGTTCGATACGTGCCGCTCGACGCGCAGAGAGAGTGTCTCAAGCCCCTGCAGGAAGAGGAATGCGTTGAACGGAGCGATCGCCGCGCCCGTGTCACGCAGGAGGAGGGCACGGATGTAGGTGACGAAGGCGACAGGGCCGAGTGCCTCGACGAAGTTCACGCCGTGATAGCTCTCGTTCGGCTGCGTGAGGTGCGGGAAGCGTCCCGATGCCTTCCAGTCGAAGGTGCCGCCCTCGACAATGACGCCGCCGAGGCTGGAGCCGTGGCCGCCGATGAATTTCGTCGCGGAGTGCACGACGATGTCCGCGCCGTGCTCGATGGGGCGCAGGAGGTACGGCGTCGCGAAGGTGTTGTCGATGACGACGGGGACGCCCTGCGCGTGTGCCGCCTTGGCGACGGCCTCGATGTCCACGAGGTCAGCATTCGGGTTGCCGACGGTCTCGATAAAGACGCATTTCGTGTTCGGACGGATGGCGTCGGCAAAGCCCTGTGCGCCCGCCTTCGGCGCGACGAAGGTCACGTCGATGCCCCAGTCCTTCGCCGTGTGCGCGAGGAGGTTGTAGGAGCCACCATAGATGGTCTGCTGCGCGACGACGTGGTCGCCCGCATGGGCGAGTGCCTGGATCGTCGCCGTGATCGCCGCTGCGCCCGAGGCAAAGGCGAGTGCCGCCGTGCCGCCCTCGAGTGCCGCGATGCGCTTTTCAAAGACGTCCTGCGTCGGATTCATCAGGCGTCCGTAGATGTAGCCCGGATCCTTGAGTGCAAAGCGGTCGGCAGCGTGCTGCGCATTGTGGAAGACGTACGAGGTCGTCTGATAGATCGGTACGGCACGCGCATCCGTCACGGGATCGGCTTCCTCCTGTCCGACGCGCACCTGCAAGGTCTCAAAACGATATTTCTGCTCACTCATGGCGATTCCCCTCTCACCCAAAACGGTATAACATATTTTATAGATATGTATTATATATAGAATATGCTTTTTGTCAAGGAAAAGATTTGCATGAAATTCAATTGCAAAATTATTTAATAATTACTATTGACAAGTAATCCGTTTATCGCTATAATGACACACGTAATGAGATACAAAATAGGAAGAACAACAAGATGAAAGGGGATTTTACTATGTCACACGCAAATGATGCAAACCTCAACAACGCGATCAATGCCTACATCGCCAATATCGGCGTCGGCTATATCAAGCTGCACAACCTCCACTGGAATGTGGTCGGGCCCCAGTTCAAGGCTGTTCATGAGTACCTCGAGTCGCTCTACGACGCGTTCGCGGATGTGCTCGATGAGACGGCGGAGCTGCTGAAGATGGCCGGCGTGCAGCCGGTCGCGAGCCTCAAGGGGTACCTCGCCATTGCGACGATCCAGGAGCTCGGCGATGAGGCAGTCGACCAGAAGAAGGCGCTCGAGATCACGCTTGCCGATCTTGAGCTGCTCCGCGATCAGGCGCTCGCGATCCGCAAGGCGGCCGATGCGCATGACTGCTTCGGCGTTGCCAACCTCATGGAGGATCACGTCACCAACTACGCAAAGCAGATCTGGTTCCTCCGCTCCATGCTTGCGTAATCCATTTTCCAATCCATTCCTCTCTTCCTTATATAAGAAAACCGCCGTACCGATTGGTGCGGCGGTTTTCTTATCCTGTTTTATGGCATATCCTTCCCGCCCCGCGTCTCCATCTGCCGCTCATGGTAGATGTCGGTGATGACGATCTTGACGATGACGATGAAGGGGACGGCGAGGAACATGCCCGCCGCGCCGAGGATTTCGCCGCCAAAGACGACGCCAAGGATGATGGCGACGGGATGGAGGTGGAGGGATTTGCCGACGAGGGCGGGATAGACGACGTTGTGGTTGATCTGTGTGAGCGCGAGGTAGAAGAGCGCGGTCTGCAGGGTGATGTCCCATGCGGTCGCGGCGGTCGTGACTGTGCCGAGTGCGGAGGCAACGGTCGGGCCGAGGACAGGGACGAACTCGCTGATGCCGGAGAGCAGGGCGAAGACGGAGGCATACGGGAGGTGCATGATGGTGAAGTAGGTAAAGACGACGAGTCCCGTGATGATGCACATGACGAGCTGGCTGCAGACGTAGATGCGCAGGGCGCGGAGGAGCCGGTCAAAGAGGCGGAGGACACGTCCGCGCGAGCCGTGCGGGAAGAGGTCAGCGAGCCAGCGTTTGATGCTGTTGCCGTCCTTCAGGAGGTAGAAGGAGACAAAGATGATGATGACGAAGTCCATGATTTTGCCGACGGCGATGAGGAGGAAGGAGAGGGATGTGCGCAGGAGCTCTGCGCTGACGCTGCGCAGTTTGTCGAGGACGCCCGTCATTTCCTGCTGCAGATCCATCTCTGTGAGGAGCGGCATCTGCTGGAGACCCTGTCCGATGCTCGGCAGCTCGGTGACGAAGCGCTGCAGCGAGGGGACGACGGAGCGTGAGAGGATGGAGAGGAGGACGAGGACGAGCAGGAGAAATAGGAGGATCGCCCCCGCCGCCGCGAGGCCGCGCGGGATGCGCCGGCGCTCCATCGCGTCTACGACGGGCTGGAGGAGGAGCTGCAGGAGGAGCGAGAGAAAGACGATAAAGGCGAAGTCCTGAAAGAACCAGAAGGAGGAGAGCAGTACGGCAAAGACGATGGCAAGGATGATGGAGGTACGGTGATTCGCTAGGTTCATAGGTGCCTCCTTTCGCAGTAATGTGTGGAGCTATGATAGCATATTCACGGCGCATCGTCCACCAAAAGGTACAGCGGCGGTCTATTGACCGCAGTCGCACGCATACGTATACTATGGATGAGGAGGGAGTATCATGAAGCACTATTACAGCACAATTGACGGTATTGTCACGACGTTTTCGGATATTCACCGCTCTGCGCTGCGCGGCGAGAGTATTCTGGTCTACATGGAGCGTGCCAACGCGCACGGGTTTGATACGGCAGAGTTCCTGCTGCCGAGCATTACCTGCACAAAGTACAGCGGCTTCAACGAGGAGGAACGCGCAAAGCTGACCGAGTTTGTTAGGAACAACAGCTCTCTCATTTGGGAGATCGCACGCGAGGACGGTGAAGTCATTGCCGACGTGGGGTGAATAAGGAAAGTATTGTATTCGCTTGGTATCAGCATTTTGGACAGTTATAAAAACCGCCCCAACCAATACGGCTGGGGCGGTTTTTCTATCCCGGTGTATCATGCGCCGGGTTTCACTGTCTTCGCGGTCTGCAGGCGTGCTGCGGCGCGTTTCAGTGCGAGGGAGGCGCGCTGTTCGTCGATGATGCTTGCCTCCTCGGGGTCCTCTCGCAGCTTCTGCAGTCGCTCCTGCGCGCGCTCGTAGGCGCGCTGGGCGCGGTTGATGTCGATGTCGATCGGCTCCTCCGCTGCTGTCGCGAGAACGGTGATCTTCTCGGGTGTGACCTCCATGAAGCCGCCCGCCACAGCGATGAGCTGTTCCTTGGCGTCGACATGAATCTTCATGGCATGGGGCTCAAGTCCCGTGACGAGGGGAATGTGCTTCGGCAGTATGCCGATCTCGCCGCCCGTGGAGCGGGCGATGAGCATGTCGATGTCGGCGGCGTAGACCACGCGGTCGGGAGATACGATCTCCAGCTTGATGGTCGCCATCCGTCATTCCTCCTCTTTGAGCTTCTTCGCCTTCTCGATGACTTCGTCGATGCCGCCGACCATGTAGAAGGCAGCCTCGGGGAGGTCGTCGTGCTTGCCGTCGAGGATTTCCTTGAACCCGCGGATCGTGTCCTTCAGCGCGACGTATTTTCCGGGCGAGCCCGTGAATACCTCGGCGACGGCGAACGGCTGCGAGAGGAAACGCTGGATTTTACGTGCACGCGAGACGGTCAGCTTATCCTCGTCGGAGAGTTCCTCCATACCGAGGATGGCGATGATGTCCTGCAGCTCTTTGTATTTCTGGAGGACGGCCTGCACGCCGCGCGCGACTTCGTAGTGCTCCTGCCCGATGACGTGCGGGTCGAGGATACGCGAGGTGGAGTCCAGCGGGTCAACGGCGGGATAGATGCCGAGCTCGGCGATCTGACGGGAAAGAACCGTCGTCGCATCGAGATGGGTGAATGTCGCCGCCGGTGCCGGGTCGGTGAGGTCGTCCGCGGGGACGTAGACCGCCTGCACGGACGTGATCGAGCCCTTTTTCGTGGAGGTGATGCGCTCCTGCAGGGCACCGACGTCGGTCGTCAGCGTCGGCTGGTAGCCAACGGCGGACGGCATACGTCCGAGCAGCGCCGAGACCTCGGAACCTGCCTGGATGAAACGGAAGATGTTGTCGATGAAGAGCAGAACGTCCTGTCCCTGCACATCGCGGAAGTACTCTGCCATCGTCAGCCCCGTCAGAGCGACGCGCATACGTGCTCCGGGCGGCTCGTTCATCTGGCCATAGACGAGGGCGGTCTTGTCGATAACGCCCGACTCGGTCATTTCCGACCAGAGGTCGTTGCCCTCACGCGTACGCTCGCCGACGCCCGCAAAGACGGAGTAGCCGCCGTGCTCGGTCGCGATGTTGTGGATGAGCTCCATGATGAGAACGGTCTTGCCGACGCCGGCACCGCCGAAGAGTCCGACCTTTCCGCCGCGCGAGTACGGGGCGATGAGGTCGACGACCTTGATGCCCGTCTCGAGGATCTGGGTCGATGTCTCCTGCTCGTCAAATTTCGGGGCGGCACGATGGATCGGCCACACCTCTTTGTTGCCGACGGGCTCGGGGTTGTGGTCAACGGTCTCACCGAGGACGTTGAAGACGCGTCCGAGGGTCGCCTCGCCGACCGGCACGCTGATCGGCGCCCCCGTGTCGTCCGCCTCCATGCCGCGCATCAGGCCGTCGGTGGAGCTCATGGCGATGCAGCGCGTGACGCTGTCGCCGAGGTGCTGCATGACCTCGACCGTGAGGTCGATGTCATGGTCGGCCGTCTTGCCCCTGACCTTGATGGCGTTCAGAATCTCCGGCAGTTCGCCCGCCGGAAATTCAATATCTACGACAGGTCCAATGACCTGTACGACTTTACCTTTTGCCAATGGAAAACCTCCTTACCTCCATGCACGCGGCGTACATGGATGTCACTTGAGTGCCTCGGCGCCGCCGACGATCTCGTTGATCTCGTTCGTGATGCCCGCCTGACGTACCTTGTTGTAGTAGAGGTCGAGCTTTCCGATGAGCTCCCCGGCGTTGTCGGTCGCGTTGCTCATTGCGTTCATACGTGAGCTCAGCTCGCTCGCCGCCGACTGGAGGAGCGCCGCATAGATGGTGGTGAAAAGGTACTGCGGCAGCAGTGCCCCGAGCACCTCCTCGGCATTCGGCTCATAGATGTAGGGTGCCTGTGCGTGTCCCTCGCCTGCCTCTGCCGTAAAGGGCAGGAGTTTCACGACCTCGGGCACACAGGTGATGGCCGACACGAAGCGCGTGTAGACCATGTAGACTTCTTTGATCTCGCCAGTCTCAAACGCACTGATGAGCGTGCGCGCGATCTTCTGCGCGTGCGACGCCTTCGGACGCTCGCTGATGCCGACGCGCTGACTGATGATGTCAAAGCTGCGGTTCTTGAAGAAGTCGCGGGCCTTGCGCCCGACGGTGACGATCTGCGTGTTGGACTTGTCCTCGACGAGCGTCATCGCCTTTTTGAGTGCGTTGCTGGAGTATGCGCCTGCGAGCCCCTTGTCCGCCGCCATGACGAGGATGAGGCGCTTGCCGCTCTCATGCTGCTCGAGGAGCGGATGCGCGATGCCCGTCGCCGCTGCCGCCACGCTGCGAATGACCGCCGCCGTCTTTTCGGCGTAGGGGCGGTTGCTGTTGGCTGCCTCCTTGGCACGGCGCAGACGCGAGGTCGCGACCATGTCCATGGCGTTCGTGATCTGCTGGATGCTCTTGACGCTGCGAATGCGCCGGCGGATGTCCTGTAAATTTGCCATATACGGTCACCTCTCCCCTTACGCTTCTTTGTAGGAGATGGTTTCCTTGAACTCCGCGATCGCCTTCGTGATGTCCCCCTCGAGCCCATCGTCCAGCTTCTTCATCTCCGTGATCGCCGCTGCGATCTCCGGATGCGCCGTGCGCATGAACTTCAGGAAGTCCGTGTGGAAGGTGACGACCTTGCCGACGGGGATGTCCGCGAGATGTCCACGCACCGCCGTAAAGATGACGAGCACCTGCTCCGCAACGGAGAGCGGGCTGTACTGCGCCTGCTTCAGCGTCTCAACCATGCGGGCACCGCGGTCGAGCTGTGCCTTGGTCGCCTTGTCGAGATCCGAGCCGAACTGCGCGAATGCCGCGAGTTCGCGGTACTGTGCGAGGTCGAGACGCATCGTGCCCGCGACCTGCTTCATCGCCTTGATCTGGGCGGAGCCGCCGACACGCGAGACCGAGAGACCGACGCTGATCGCCGGGCGGATGCCCGAGTAGAACGAGTCGGTATCCAGCATGATCTGACCGTCGGTGATCGAGATGACGTTCGTCGGGATGTACGCCGAGAGGTCGCCCGCGAGTGTCTCGATGATCGGCAGTGCCGTGATGGAGCCTGCACCGAGTGCGTCGGAGAGCTTTGCCGCGCGCTCGAGGAGGCGGGAGTGTAAGTAGAACACGTCGCCCGGGTATGCCTCGCGTCCGGGCGGACGGCGGAGCAGGAGCGACATGGCGCGGTACGCTGCCGCGTGCTTGGAGAGGTCGTCATAGACGCAGAGCGCATGACCGCCCTTATACATGAAGTACTCTGCCATCGCCACGCCTGCATACGGTGCGAGGTACTGCAGCGGCGCAGAGTCTGCTGCCGTCGCCGCGACGATGATCGTGTAGTCCATCGCGCCGCCGTCCTCGAGCGTCTTGACGACGCGCGCAACGGTGGATGCCTTCTGACCGATGGCGACGTAGACGCAGATACAGTTCTGTCCCTTCTGGTTCAGGATCGTATCGACGGCAATCGCCGTCTTGCCCGTGCCGCGGTCGCCGATGATCAGCTCGCGCTGGCCGCGGCCGATCGGAACGAGGGCATCAATCGCCTTCAGACCCGTCTGGAGCGGCTCATGGACGCTCTTGCGGTCGGCAATGCCAGGTGCCGGCGACTCGACCGGACGGAACTCCTTCGTGTCGATGGGTCCCTTGCCGTCGATGGGGCGGCCGAGTGCGTCTACGACGCGTCCGACCATCGCCTCGCCCACGGGCACCTGCATGATGCGTCCCGTACGCTTTACGGTGTCACCCTCCTTGATGAGGGTCTCGCCGCCGAGCAGCACCGCGCCGACGCTCTCCTGCTCGAGGTTCAGCACGAGCCCGTAGACATCGTTGCCAAAGTCGAGCAGCTCGCCTGCCATCGCCTTGTCGAGGCCGTAGATATGCGCAATGCCGTCGCCGACCTCAAGAACCGTGCCGACGTCGTTGACGTTCAGATCGACATCATAGTTCTTGATGCGTTCCTTGATGATGGAAGTAATCTCTTCCGGATTCATTTTCATATTTCGCTGTCACCCCGCTAGTTCGCCATTAACTCTGCCGTCATCGCTGCCAGACGTCCCTTGATGCTGCCGTCGATGCGGCGGTCGCCGATGCGCACCACCACGCCGCCGATGAGCGAGGGGTCGCGGTGCTCGCGCAGGGATACCTCTTTGCCCGTCACGCGTCCGAGCTTTTCCATCAGCTCTGCCTTCTGCGTCTCGCTGAGCGGCTCCACCGTCGTGACATCCGCCACAGCGATGCCGAGCTTCTCGTTCGAGAGCTGGACAAAGATCGCGCTGATCGCCTCGAACACCATCATGCGCCGCTTGTCGATGAGCAGCAGGAGGAAGTTCAGCACCATCTCGCGCACCTCGTCCCCGAACACTTCCTTCAGGAGGGACTTCTTGTCCTCGGGCTGGATGTTCGGATTGCAGAGGTACGCCTTTAGCTCCGGGCAGTCGACGTATGTCTGCTGCACCTTGGCGAGGTCATTTCCGTAGGCGCTGAGCGCGTTCTCCTCGCACGCCAGCTCGAAGATCGCACGCGCGTACTTGCGCGCCAGCTCCATGTTCAGCATGACGCGTCACCGACTTTTTTCGCGTCGAGCTTTGCGATGAACTCGCCGATGATGGCGTCGTTGTCCTTTTCGTCCAGATTCTTCTGGATGATCTTGCCCGCCGCTGCGAGCGACAGGGCGACGACCTCGGCCTTCAGCTGCTCCACCGCATGGGCGCGCTCGCGCTCCATCTGTTCCTCGGCGGACTTCTTCATCTGCTCGATCTCACGCTTCGTCGCCTGGATGCTCGCCTCGCGCTCCTCGCCGGCACGCTTTTCCGCCATGTCGACGATCTCCTGCGCCTTCGTACGCGCCGCAGAGAGCTGCGCCTTGTACTCGTTCAGCGTCGCCTCCGCTGCCGCGGCATCCGCATCCGCCTTCTCGATGCTCTCAGCGATCTTCGCCTTGCGCTCGTCCATCATGCGCACGATCGGCTTATAGGCCACTGCGCGCAGGAGTGCAACGAGAATCAGGAAGTTGATGATTTGGATGGGCAGCGTCCCGTTGAGATCAATCAGGCCTTGCGTAATTTCACTCAATTCCTATGCCCCCTTTGCAAAATCCGTGCCACATACGTCTTAGTGAATCAGCGGATTTGCATAGAGCATGATGATGCCGAAAACGACGCCGATGATGGCAAGTGCCTCAATCAGACCGACCGAGATCAGCGTACGCGTAAAGAGGACGCCGCCCGCCTCCGGCTGACGTGCAAGACCCTCGATGAAGCGGCCCGTGACCAGACCGTCACCGATACCTGCGCCGATTGCAGCAAGACCAAAGCAGAGACCCGCACCGATAAGAGCGCCTGCGACCATGATTGCGTTTTCCATGAAAAGATCCTCCTTAAATATGTGAACAAAATCTTCGTGCCCGTGCCTGCTGCACGGCGTGCAAAACCTGTGTGGTCACGACCGATACCGCCGTTAATGACCTTCGTCCGTCTTGATGGCCGCGCCGATGTACGCCGTCGAGAGCATCGTGAAGACCAGCGCCTGCACAATGCCGACGAACACGCTGAACGCGAGCCAGATCACCGACGGGATCGTCGAACCGTTCCCGAGGAGCTGCAGCAGGATGTGAATCAGAATCTCACCCGCCAGGATGTTGCCGAAAAGACGGAACGACAGCGTAATCGGCTTCGCAACCTCCTCGACAATGTTGATGATGATGAACGGTGCGACCGGCTGGAAGAAATGCGCCACATAGTGCATCCCCTTTACCGCCAGTCCCAAGACGTGCATCATGACGATGACCAGCAGAGCCAGTCCCAGGGTGGTGTTCAGATCATTTGTCGGCGATGCCATCGTCGGAATGAGACCAATCCAATTCGACACGAGAAGGAACAGGAACAACGACACGATAAACGTGGACAGGAATCCACGCCCGCGCGGGCCCATATTCTCCTCCACCTGGTCATGCAGAGCCTCGATCACCGTCTCCATCATCACCTGCCAGTTGGACGTCGGCACAACCTTTAGGTTGCGCACCGCCAGCCAGCCAATGAAGAGGACGACGACCATCGAGATCCACGTCATGACGAGGGTCTGTGAATTGAAGGTAAATCCGGCGAACTGCACTGCCTCGCGAACACCGATTTCGTGCATAACCTCTACCTCCCTCGGGGGTCTCCCCCCTCCTACTTCGAGCCGCCCGTCGGACGGTTCTTTCCATCTGCGTACAGAGCCCTGCCGATCATCTGCGCCATCATCAGCGCGTGCATCAGGAGAAATCCTCCCACCGCCGCAAAGAAATGCCGCACGCCCGTCATCGTCGCCGCCCAGAGAACCGCGCCGATGAGGACGAGGATCAGCAGGAGACCGATCTGCACCTGCGCCGCCCCGCCCGTCCCGCGCCGCGCCGCACGCAGAATGCGCCGCGCGAGCTGGACAAAGTAGAGCGCCGCCGCTGCTGCGCCCGCCGTAAGCGCCCCGATGAGTGCGAGCTCGTCCATCATGAGGAGAGCCGCCGCCCCGAGGAGCACCGCCGCCGCGAACGCCAGACCGACCTGCCTCCAATACGCCGATAAAACCTGCCTCATATTCCTCCTCCGACCACGCGCAACAAAACCCCGACATCCACCATGAATGTCGACGCACGCGCCGTCTTCGTTGAATATCAGTACCTTTATCGTATTCGACGCGATACCAAAAAATCCTTGCGAAAGAATACAATATGCAAGGCAGTTTTTCAATATTCCGTCAATACCATAAAGCGGGACTATTTACATACACCACAACGATGTACTTCCCTTATGGTTATTATACGGGGTTCTACGAATTTCCGCAACCGTATTTTAATGTTTTATCCGATTTTATTCTTGTCTTGCACCATAGGCTCTGATAAAATGAGCAAATCGCAGAGAGAGGAGTGCATCCATGACCATCGAGGGAGCTGTCATCATCGAGAAAGGCGTCACCTTCGCCATCATCCACGTCGCGCCGGAGGTCACGCGCTACACCATCAAATCCACGCAGACCCGCCGCGCCCTCATGCGCTTCTTCCCCGGTATGCCCATCATCCTCATGAGCCTCACACCGCAGGGCAAACCGCAGTACTACGGACGCAAGGACATCGTAGACTTTTTGAATACCGTACGCCTCAATCAGATCCCGTGGAAGAAGTATCATATTGTGTAGGTATTTCTTGACCAAGACGCGCATTAGTGTGTATAATCTATGCAAAGGAGGTGCGCCTATGACGACGGCAGAACTCGTACGCTTGCTCAAGAAAAATGGCTGCACCTTCGTCGGACACAACAAGCGTCACGATATGTACCGGAGTCCCGTGACGGGCAAGACCTTTATGGTCGGTCGTCATCCGAGTGAGGAAGTCCGCACCGGCACACTGCACAAGATTCTAAGGGATGCGGGCATCGCCATACGATAAAGGAGGATTCTCCATGAAATACATCTATCCCGCCATCTTTACCGAGGAGGAGGACGGCATCCTCGTGGACTTCCCCGACCTGCCGAGCTGCTACACCGACGGCGCAACACTCGACGAGGCATTTGAAAACGCTGAGGATGCGCTTGCCCTCGCACTCTGGCAAATGGAGGAAGAACACGCCGCCATCCCTGCCCCATCAGCCCTCGCCGCACTCCATGTGCCGCGCGGAGCCTCTGTCGCCCTCGTACGCGCTGACACACTTCCCGTGCGGCAGATGAACGACACGCGCACCGTGCGCAAGAACGTGACCCTCCCGGGCTGGATGGACACGCTCGCACGTGAGCGCAACATCAACTTCTCGAAACTCTTGCAAAATGCCATCCGCAAAGAGTGCGGCATCGGTGTATAAAAATATGTTTCAAATATAATAGCGCAGCCGCACGTGCAGCTGCGCTATTGTATTTGGAACGAATTCGATTTACTCCGCCGGCAGGATGAACGACAGCGAGCTGAAGATCTTCTTCGTCACGTTCGGATTGTCCGTCGGGAAGCCGACCTCGACGCCGATCACGTTCAGGCCATTGTTCGCCACGCGCACGGAGACGAATCCGTCTGCATCCGCCTGCGTCTCGGCCGTCAGATTGCCGAGCACATCCGCGATGACGGGTGCATTCGCGTAGGGCTTACCGTCCTTATAGATGCGCAGGTTCAGCGTGTCGCCACGCCGCAGGGTCAGCGGGTTCACCATCGGCACGATCTGGATGGGCACGTTGTAGAGCCCCGCCGGACGCACCTTGTCACTCCAGTAGTGGACGTTGTACTTGTAGGCGTACGTCACCGACATGAGGTTCTCGATGTTCGAGTAGTCGCGCGTCGGAATGACCTTGCCATCCGTCGTCTTGGCGAAATAGCCATAGTCGAAGAACGTCGCCGTCACGCCGAGATCATCGCCCGGCACGATGGTGATGTTCTTCTCGCCGTCCACGCGCTCCACCGTCGTCGGCTGGAAGTTCACATCGTACGCATCAATGCGCTGGACACATGCGGGATCATACGCATTGTCCAGAGGCCCCTCGCCGAGCACGAGCGCCTTCGTATCGACGCGGTTCGCGAAGAACACGCCGTGTGCATCCGTCGATGCCGCCGTCATCGAGAGCCCGATGGCCGCACCGAGTGCCGCCGCCAAAATCTTTTTCTTCATGGAACAACCTCCTATGAATGAGTAAAATCAACTTACTCGCTATTATACTGGAAACAATATTTATTTGCAATCAAATTCACGAGATCGTGCAGATGCTTGCCTGCACAGATCATTTTTGTTACACTACAAAAAATCACCGATATTATGGGGCTCTCACTCAAGGAGGAACGATGATGCGACATCTGCTCAGCATGGCTCTCTGTCTCTGCCTGCTCATTCCCGTATCCACATCAGAAGCACAGGAAAAAACCGCCGACACAGGCGATCTGTCTGCGGCAGTCGAACTCCTCCGTACCGTAGAGAAAACGAACATCCACTATGTCGAGCTCCCCCAACTTCCTGTCATCACCGCAAATGACCCGCGCTATGTTGAGGTTGACCTCAGCGCGATCCCGCCGGAGCAAATCTACCCGCCGCTGAGTTACGTGCTGGCCAATTTCCCATTCTCCCCTTCACTTGACACACCACTCTTCTGTCAGATGGCAAAAGACCCACAGGTCATCTCAGACAACGAACCGCTGCTCCTGCTCCGCATGGTACCCATTGACAGCGGGCTGACGAGAATTCGATTTCCGGACGAGCGTGAGGAGATCGTTTCCGTGATAGAGCACCTCGTTCTCCTAAAAAATGGAACCCTGCTGGAATCACCGGACGACTACGTCATCACATACGATGCCGCCAAAAACCCTGTCGCACGATTCGGTTACTACGACCTTCTCAGGCTCAATAAAAAATATCATTTTACCTCTCCCGAAATCTATGACATTATCTCCTCATCGCCCGCACATCGATTCGCCAAGGGAAGCCGTGAATATCGATATGCACAGCATCTCTATCATATCACGCCGAAAGCACTCTATCGAATACCCGATGGTTTTTGAGCATTCTTACGATCCGATACGGATTCTTTTCATGATTTCGATCCGATGTTACGATATGCTCTGTGAAGCACGTATTCATAATGAGGGAGGAACGTATATGCATCTTGTCAAATCCATCGCTGCCGTCACCGTCACAGTCCTCACCCTCACCGGCACAGCATCCGCCGCAGACGGCATTGGAGGATCGGAGCGGCACGACATCTTCCATGAATACAAGACCTACGAAGAAGCAGAGGCTGCTATCCGAAAGCATCTCGACGAAGAAGCCGAAAACGCAAAACGAGTTCCCCTCTCCGTCGACGCATGCCGAAAGATCACGGCGGATGATACGCTCTACCACAATATGCCTGCCAACGAATTCCCGCCTGTCGATCAGCCCATGCCCATGGTGAGCGAGATATTCCGCGGCATGATGGGAATACCGTGGCTCCAGCTGGTCGTCACGGAGAGCAGAGAGGCAAATGACGAGACCGCCATCCAAACGGGATACCCGACACTCTGGTTCCGTGTCGTGGATACGGCACGCCCCATACGCTACCGACTAAATGACGGCAGACAGCTCGTCGTGTCCATTGCCGGCGAGGGTGTACACAAACAGAATGCCACAAAATCCTTCGCCGATGACATGAACTTCTATATCTATAATGCGGAAGGAACACCGCTCATGCGCACCGATATGTTTCACTTCCCTGATATGCCTTATCAAGGAATATCCGAGAAGGCATTGCGCGCTATCGCAGATACTGCCCAGATTCCCCTGCCGGAGGGCAGCCGTGACTACGCACTGGCACAGTATCTCCTGCAAAAGGCAGTACTGACCGACATCCCGCGTAAATAGAGGAATCACGGATAGAATGAAGGAATCGCTGATAAAATGAAGTCCGTCGGATTGGTGCAGATTTTTTGTCCTGTCAAGGAGACAAACCGGACGCATAGCAGAGGCTATGTGGAGGATTCTAGGGCACAGACAGGGCGAAAAAGATGTACTAAGACGGCGGTGCTGAATTTATCAGTGCTTCCTAAAGCTGCACACGAATCTCACACAATACTAATTCCCCTTTCATTATCCTCTATCCTATCCTGCGATATGCTTGTTGAAGGCATTACTCTGACATCAAGGAGGAACGTATATGAACATGGTCAAATCCATTGCCGCCGCCATGCTCGTCATGGCGCTCGCCATCGCCGCTCTCATGCCTCAGACGGCAGAGGCAGCGACCGACTGGGACGGCGGACGCATCCGCGCGGAGGGGACAGGCGTCGCTCCTGCACGTACGGTGAGTGCGGCACAGGCACGTGCCCTCGCCCGCCGCGCCGCCATCGCCGACGCCTATCGGCAGCTCGCCGAGCAGATCCAAGGGGTCGCTGTCGATGCCTCGACCACCGTCGAGGACATGATGGTCACGAACGATACCGTCCGCACCCACGTCAGCGCCCTCGTGCGCGGTGCGCGCATCGTCGAGGAAAAGGCGCTGCGCGACGGTGCCTACACCGTCACCCTTGAGGTGCCCGTCTTCGGCGTCAGCTCCCTGGCGGGCTCCGTCTTTACCCCGAACACATCGCGTGAGCGTTGGATAAGTCCCGACAGCGTCTATGAGCCCTACACGCCGCGCGACTACGACACGACGGGCTACGGCACATACGGCCGCCGCAGCGGTGATGACGGCACGACGACCACGCCTGCCGCACCGGTGCGTCGTTCCCCCTCCACCAGCTCTGCCGCGAGTGCGCCGGGCGGACGCGCCATCGGCGGCTATACGGGGCTCATCGTCGACTGCCGCGGCATGGGACTGCGCCCCGTCATGAGCCCGGTCATCAAGACGGAAAACGGCCGCCCCATCTACGGCTACAAGAACCTCGACAGTGACAAGGTCGTCGCGAGCGGCATGGCCGGCTATGTCCGCAGCGAGGCGGACGCCACGCGTGCCGGACAGAACCCGCTCGTCGTCCGCGCCATCCGCGTGGACGGCAATGCGAACCCCGTCCTCTCCGCCGAGGATGCACGCCGCGTCCTCATCGAGAACGGTGCAAGCGGTTTTCTCGATGCAACGAATGTCGTCTTTCTCCGCTAAGCAAAAATAAAGGAATCACTGATAAAATGAGGTCTGCCAGATTGGCGTAGATTTTTTCGTC
>ERZ772979.1228-NODE-1228-length-15250-cov-5.700954_pt1 | contig 15250 bp, 12 predicted proteins | sample MGYA00511130_ERZ772979 | MGnify/ENA primary metagenome ERZ772979 (study PRJEB29015, sample SAMEA2738103) | human oral metagenome | biome: human oral; feature: human-associated habitat; material: saliva | place: China | collected 2186 ... | reverse complement strand
TTTTATTATTAAGATAGTCAGAGTGTAGAGGGCTATTAACATTACCCTTCATATCGACATAAGTAAAGACATATTGTTCATCAGATTGAATGATACCAAATTTTGCCAGCTCAGTTTTTTGTTGCTTTTTCCAAGATTGGAGCAATTCAGTTAGTTCAATAGGGATTTGAAAAGTTGTTTTCTTGTTCCCTTTTGTAGATTTTACATTTTTATATTTATCTAAGGCTTGAACCAATTGAATTTCCTGTTTCTTGATGTTAATGTGTTTCCATTGCAAAGCATAGCTTTCGGATTTCCTATCTCCTAAGAAGAAGGTAGTATAGAATAGCACATAATCTTTGAATGTGAGCTTCCCGTTTTCTAAGTCATCTTCAAAAGCTGTAAACCATGCTTGAAGTTCTGCTTGTGAAAGATATAAATCCTCGTCTTTTTTAGCCTCTTCTAACTTAATTTTCTTAGTGGCTTTGATACGACTTATTGTTTTAGATAAGCGGTTAGCTTCGATATATTCTAATTCTTCTGCCCAATCAAAGATAGAATTAACGTAGCTTCTAATAACTTTGAAGTTTGCATATTCTTCTGCTTTTTGAGTTAATAGATTTAAAACAACTTGTTTGTTTTGATTTAGAAACTCAATAGAATAGTTACCAAGCATTGGTAAAATATGTTTTCTAAAGGCTATTTCTGTACCAGTTATAGTAGCTTTGGAAGGTGGCTTGGTAGTAGAAGTAGTTTGTCCAGCTTTGTAGGATTCCCACCATATGTTTTGATAGAAATCTGAAAAAAGAATAGAACCGCTATTCTCTAATGTGGTAGATTCTCCACTAAGAATTTTATCAATCTTGTTTTGAAGTTCTAGTTCGTATTTTTTTGCTTCACTCCTTGTTTTGAACCGTTTTTCAATCACTTTCTTATCAACACCTAGTGAGGACTTAACTTCCTCAGGAATGTAGATTCGTAAGCGATAAGTTCCATTTTTAGTTTTTGTAATTGACATAGTATTCTCCTTTTTAATTGAGCTAGAAAAATACCGTGATTTCATTATAACAAACCACGGTAGAAATGCTACTGATTTTGTAACCAGCGATTGATTTCTGCTTTATCAAAACGAATAGTTTTTCCAACTCTAATGTAAGGTAATCCTTTTTTAATCCAACTATCTAGAGTATTGTTTGAGATGCCTAGATAGTGGCAAGCCTGTTGTTTATTTAAAAACGGGCTTTCAAGGTTACTATTGTTCAACTTCTTTTCAATTTCTTTCTTGATTAGTTCAGCGAGTAGGAGCTGAATCTGTTGAACTTGTTCGTCTGGTAAAATGACTTGCATGTATTCCTCCAATGTATGGTATAATAGAGGTATCAAGAGATACCCTATTTACTTTTCTTGATTATCTGCAACCTCGTCCTCGCTCGCCAAAGTTTCGGACGGGGTTTTTGTTTTGTCGTACTCCCATATATCCCATTGATTGTTGAGTCCAACCTTTGAAACTAGCATGGATAGAAGCTCTTCTTTACTTTTCATTTCGTTATCAGGTGTAAAATCGTACGATAAGTAAGTATCATATCCAATCTCTGGGATTCGTCTCAGATTGTTCAATGTTCTTGTAGGGTGAGATTCATAAAAAATAGGTTCATCCCCCACAGCCTTTAACGTTGCCAGATGTTCAATTCTTCGAATATATTGTGATAAATCCTCACGATTATTACCTTTTGTATGATAGAAGAAGGTCAAAGGATGTTTAGAACTTGTGATGATAATGACCTTAGCAGCGCCTATTTTATTTTGATAACGAGCTGAGATAGGACTAATATTATATGGATCTAAAACTTTTAACCAGTCTGAAGCGGTTAAGCTATCTCCTCGAACATCATCGAGTAGTAGTATCTCTTCTCCATTAACTTCATCAAACATATTTGTGCCTGCGGTCAGGACTGATTGCCATCTTTTATTATTCAGCTTTGCTAACTGAATAAGACTTTTTGCTATCTCTTTGGCAAACGTTGATTTGCCAAGTCCAGAGGCACCGTATATGAATAGGATTGTCTTTTTAAACTCTCCGTTTTCTAGTTCATCTTTTGTTTTTGCGCACTTAATTTCTCCAATGCTTTTAATTGCGTCGTTTACTCTAACTTTATGAACTGTATAAAGAGTATGATATTGCTTATTGAGTAGTATTTCCTTTTTCGTAATATTCTCGTTCAGAATGTTATCAATTAATAAATCGATATCCTCATAACTTTGTTGAACTTCTTTTTTTGCTTTACCTTTCAGCCAGATTCCTTGTCTTTCGTGATAAACCTCTAAGTAGTTTTTACCTGTTAGAGTGAATACTTCATCAGGGCTGTATTGATACTTATCTTTGTCTTTTGCATGAATAAGGTAAGCTAACAAGTTATCGTATCCATATCTACCAGATTTAGCTTTCTCAAGATATTGAGGTTCTAATCCGATTTTTACTGCTAAATCGGTTAGTGTAGCACCTTTTGAAAATTTTAGTAAGGCATGGATATGGGGTTCTTTTAGTTCGGAGGTTGTTGAATTAGTTACACTGTCAAAACCTACGGATGTGTCCTTGTCATGCTTAATTGCATATGCTTCAGAAACTATTGCCACTTCACTAGCTCTTCTGACTATTTCTTCAAGAATTTTTTCGACATTTTCGGACTTAATGAGCTCTTCATCCCAACCATTTTTCCAATAAGTCGTATCAAAGTATTGTGTAATTGCTACAGAAGTCAAAAGTGCTTCCTTCTTCTTTGAAGTCATTTATATTAAACCTTTCTTTTCTAACTATTCTTTAATTATTCTTTTAACTATTCTAGTGTTAGACCGTTGACAAGCCCAGTCTAACCACGCGTAAAGAATAATTAAAAATTAAATTTAGATACTCTTGGGGCTTTGCCCCAAACCCCAGCCTCTCCTGCCCGATGGATCCCCATCGAACCGAGAACGCTTGCCAATTCAACAAGGGACGGGGTAGTATTTTTCTTCGCTTCACTCCTTGCCGTTGGCATCGTTACGCTAAAAAAATCTCCACCCCTCAAGCCCTTGCGAATAGGCATTTTTCTGCTGGTAATGTCGTGCCGACACCTATACCGATGAATCCCTTAGGTAAGGTCAGTGTCGCGCTAAACAAGTGTAGCAGAAAAAATGCTAGCTATACCTTGAAAATAGCTCTTGCATCCGTTGATTTAACCGTTCTTCGTTTCTTACTTGAATATTGCGAAACATCTTGACAGAATCTCCCTCCAGTTGGAAATAGCCATATCCTCTAGGTTTTACGATAACTTCGGTTTTTTCCATATCAGGAAAAAGGAGTTGCCTGTTGTTTGTTGCCAGCAGAAAACTAGTTGATAAGGATATGACACAATTAAAATTGTAGCGCCCCGGAAGATCAGACATCAAGAAACGTTGACTCGATAAAATAATTCGTAAACCTAGGCTTCTACCCATACTATTCATCATTAACATCTTAGAAAGTACTTCTTTATGTTTTTTCTTATCTGTCTGTTCAAGATATGCAAGAAAGGCTTGCCATTCGTCAAAAATCAAGTAAAGATTATGAGAACTTTCTTCTTGTTTATTAAGTCTGTTTTCAAAGCGTTGGTAGACTGTTTCAAAAAGCTCTAAACAGTTAAATCCTCTTGCAACGTGGTTGCTAGTCATTGAAAACATCTCTTTATCTGCTTTAAAATCTAAAAAGTAAGCTTCAGCATCTGTATCATGAAATGAAATGAGTCCTAAAAGTCTTCTCAAAAAAGTAGATTTTCCCGAACCAGACGGGCCTGCTATTATCCAAGCGAAATATCGGTTTATGTCAACAGATTCAGAGGTTGGTTGACCTCTGCTATTGACTTCAAAAACATTTTTTATCATGCTAGAAGTCCTCCTCGTAACTGACTGTTGTCTGTCTTGTCATTCGATTGTACATTGCCTCTCCACGCGTTTTGACATCGAATTTAGCAACCCAGCCAGCTCCTGCGACAAGTTCAACAGTTAGTACATCTAATGCAAACTCACTAGTGTATTTAGAAAGAACCCCTGAGAAGTAGTTTTCTAATGATAATTGTTCATCATCATTTAAGTTGTTTGCTAGATAAACCCAAATATCTACACCACCAGTAGTAGCAGGGTTTATAGTTTTTAACTGTAAATTCTTGTATAAGTTTTGATTGAGATGATTAACTACGTTTTGTAAGACAGTGGCCTTTCGGTCTTGTAATTGCTTATCAATTGTCTTGTTTAGTTGCCAAAAAATTAACTCTTGAATCAAATTTTTTAAAATCCTAACTTGATTTCCCGACAATAGGAGACATTGTTCCCACATGGATCTGTTGTTGTCAACAACCTCATTTGATAGTAGAAAAAACTGTCTCTTTAGATAAATGTACGTAACATTCAAACCTTGCCAAATAAGCAACGTAAGAATAAGATATAAGAATAATTTAAATAACATATGTTTCCCTCGTACATAGTGAGTAGTTATCATCTAAATGATGTAGATGATAACTCACTATGCTTATCACTTATTTCAATGAAATGTCACCAAGCTCAGTAACTAGAGCCAAGCCGATTGGTTGCTTCAACTTGTCAAGAACAAATGACAAGTCATACTTGTTAAGTACGATATCAGCGTTTATCAAACCATCTAAGTTCTCGTTTTGATAGTTTTTCAACTTGACTTTGAACGCTGGACAGTAAGCTTCTTGAGCAATACTAGCGAACTGATCGTAGAGTTTTTTATCTACGCATGTTAAAGATGCCCAGTGAAGTTGATTTTCTTGACCTTCATTTATGACCCCGTTGTTTGTATCGACTACTCTAATATCAGACGGGACATCAACAGAAGTTGATAAATCATCTAAAAATGCTTTTGAGTTGTTGCGGTTACCTACAGTTAGTTTTTTCTCTTTTGGCATATGAATGCCTCCTTTTTTAAAAAATGTGCTTGGTCAGACTTTCTAGAACGCTGACAGAGTTTAAAACATGTTTTGTTTACAAAAATATGATAACACGAAGACATTAATTTGCCTATGCAGATAGGGTTCAAAAATAGATTGATAAAAAAAAGCAAATGTGGTAAAATAATCGCAAAAAGTGGGAATCAATTCATAAGTTTCGGGGGAGGAATATATGTCAAAATCTGATACTTGGTTTAACTTTTATGAACCGTACATTAAGATTAATGATTTATTAGGTAGAGAAAATTTTTTAACAATATACATAGAAAATAACTACCAACATATCATTGTGGAACAATACGAACAATACAAGGATGAGGGCAAACGTAAGAGAGCTGGTGAATTTGTACAAGAAGATCTGGGACTTAATTTGAAGAATCCTGACGCTTTCTATAATGAAATAAAAAGAGGGGTAAAAAAAGATATTACGAACCTTATTCCGATTTTAAAAGAATTTCCAGTAGTAAAGCAATATCTCTCAGAAACAGAAACACAAATTTATAGAAAGCTTAGTAATATTAAATGGTCTTTGGAATTGGGGTATGAACTTTTATATCATCCAGAATGTGCTACTTTTCTTTTATCATTTTTGCCAAAAATATTTCCTTGTCCTGAGGAACTTATATATTTCCGAAAATTAAATTATATTTCAAATAAGATAAAAGATAATTTAATTAATTTCAATGAGATTGGTGATGAAATACCTTGCATATCTCTATCGGAATATGAGGCATTTTTAAATATTTCTGATTTTAAAACTGAAGAAAGTGTCGTTGATTTGTATATCAAGAAAAATTATAGCAAGATTATGAGGGATCAGTACAAGCAACTAAAACCATATGAAAATACTTGTAAGCAGGAAAGTTTTATAGAAGAATTAATCAATAATGAAGTAGATGAAAAAAGATCTTTATTTCATAGACTGTCGAAAGGTTATAAAAAGATGGATAATAATTTATTAGAAAGGTTTAGAGAATTTCCCATCCTGCAACCAGAGAGTGAGTCTTTACATTCAAATAACATAAAAAAATTAAATTACATAAGATTTGCTTTATATTTAGGAGCTATTTTTTTGGAAGAGACAATATTGCTACCTAGTGTCACTAGTGCAGTGAAAAAAACAAATTCATTAGGATTATCTGGTATTGACTATTTGCGTACTTTTTCAGTTAAATTAGAAGAAGAAGCTGACGAACTGGAAGAGGAATATGAGTGGGAAGAAAATCGGATTAGGTTAGATTAATATTATTCCGAAGACTTAAAGATATAATGAAAAACCCAACCAAAATTTATTTTGGTTGGGTTTATTTGATATTCTTTACAATCTCATTAAATGAGGATATAATTTTTCCTTGCTTATCTTTGGGTAATTTTGTTAAGTTTTCAAGAAGTACTTCTGAAGAATCTTCTCGTTCTGATTCATATGATTGTAGGTCAAAAAACTCCTCTACTGTTATGTTTAGGGCTTTGATTACCGATTCAAGTGTCTTTATCTTAAAATCATACTTCATGTTCTCTATATTTTGAATCGCTTTAACACCTAACCCAGCGATTTCAGACAATTTTTCTTGACTTAATCCCTGCTCTTTTCTGCATTCACGTATGCGAAATGCGATATGCTTTTGTAATTTATTATATTCCATGCTATCTACCATTTTACTATCTGTTTTCTCTAAAAATAAGTATAATAAACTATCCAAAAACAAAAAAAGTATGGTAAAATAGTACTATATTTTAATAAAATGCATAGGGCATTGTACAAAAGGAGTTTATAAATGTCAAGAACTACGGAAAATGGTCATAGTACTGCTAAAAAATTGTATACGGGTGCGGTTATTTCCGCCATCGCAACTGGACTTGTCGGCACAATCGGAACTGCTCACGCAAGTGAAGCGAAACAACCACTTCTAACAGATGCTAAAACTGAGCCAGCATTGGTAGAGAAAGAAGCACCTAAGAAAGTGGAAGTGAAAACTCCTACTAAAGAAGAAGTCGCTGACCTTGGTACACAGGCTACAAATGCTCAAACTGATGCAAACAAGGCAAAAGAAGTCTTGGATCAAGCGAATGAAAAGTCTGATAAGGCAGAAAAGAAAGTCACTGACTTGAAACAAGCTAAAGACGATGCTCAAAAGACTGCTGACAAAGCGACTCCTGAAGCTATCAAAGATGCTGAAAAGAAAGTGGAAACTGCAAAAGCAAGTGTTCCAACTGCTGAACAAGCGGTATCAACTGCGCAAGCTGAAAAAGACGATGCAGACCGCAATGTCGCTATTCAAGGTAAAACTGTTGGTACTAAGCAAGCAGAAGTGACTCAAGCTGAAACTGGTGTAGCGGATGCTAAAGCAGAAGTAGAAAACGCACAAAAGGCTCTCAATGGCGAAGGTCTTGCTGACGCTAAAGCTAAACAAGACGAAGCTATCAAAGAAGAAGCTACAAGCAAACAAGCTCAAGCAGATGCTCAAAAGGCTCTTGATGAAGCTAAAGCACAAAATCAAGACCATGCTACACAAGTAAAACAAGCAGAACAAACAGTTAAATCTGCTCAAGCAAACCTTGAAAGCAAATCTCAAGAAAAAGCAACTGCCAAAACAAATGCAGATGTAGCAAACACGGCTTATAACCAAGCGGTATCCACTCTCAATGAACTTCAAAAGGATACTAAAGCAACCATCACTCTTGCCCCAGACTTTATTAAGGCTGTGAAAGAGAAAATGGTTTTCCGTGAACAGCTTCGTACAGATGAAACTTTGAGTGAGGACTACATTTCTAATAAGGGGCGTGAACTCTACAACAAAATCGTAGAATCTCAACTCCAAAACCGCACCCTCAACAAGTACACACCATCAGCTAAAGACCAAGCAGATGAAACTCGCTACGACATCAATAACTTACCTAAAGAAGTTACAGACGAGTTGAACTACTTTGTCGCAGACCTTATCAACCAAATGCGCCGTCAACTTGGTTTACCAGATGTGGTTCTTTCAAAATCAAGCCTTGAATTTGCGAACAAAATTGCTAAAGAGTATGTAAAAGCAAACTTCTCTAAAGCAATGAAAGATGAATACCGTGCTAAAGGTGGTGCAGGTCACTACGCTAAAGGTATTTACAAGGTTGCTAAAGAGTATGGTTTGAATAGTACCTACACAGAAGAAGAAAACCAAGAGAATGCTGAAAAAGGCTTGCAACCTTACGAAAACGCACTTACAACTTATGTTTACCATAATTTTGATGATGAAGATGGCGTGTTCCGTAAAACTATTGGAGAAATGAAAGAGAAATTGTACGATGACCTCATTGAACTTGTTTCTCATAAGAATGACTACCTCCACACACAGGGTATCCTCCAATTCGACTACGCAAATGAAACTGTGTACTTCGGTGGAGTAGCACAAAGTAAAACAGACGAGTTTTATACAACTCACTTCCTCACAAGCATCCGTACAACTAACGTAGACGGCTCAAAATGGGATAAAACTCCTATTGTAAATCCACTTAGCGACACAAACAAAGAGCAAGAACTTGCCAAAGCTCGTCAAACTTTAGCTGATGCTATGAATGCTCGTAAAGACGCTCAAGACAAACTTGATGCAACTACCAAAGCGGTATCAGATGCCCAAACTGCTCTTCAAAATGCACAAGCTACTTTGACTGCTTTGAACAATGGGGAAAATCCACTTGCAAACGCTCAAAAAATGTTTGATGAAGCGAAAGCTCGTCATGATAAAGCAGTTGTGACACTTGCTAATGCTAACGCGCTCGTCAATAACTTGACTGCTTCTAAGGCTACAAAAGAGGACACTCTTAAACAAGCACAAGCAACTCTTAAAGACGCTGAGAAAGCTCTCAACCTTGCACAAGAAGCGCTTAAAGCAGAAGAAGATAAGATGGCAAATCTTGAAGCAATCGCTTCAAATAAAGCCCAAGCGGTATCTCTTGCTAAGAAAGCACTTCAAGATGCGAAAGACCAAGTTAAACAAGCCGAAAAAGAACTTGCAGACCTTAAAGGTGCGAAAGCTCGTTTGACTGAGTTGAAAGCGGAACTTGAAACAGCAGAAGCAGAGCTTAAAGATGCCTATAAAGCACAAAATAAAGCCAAAGTGGACTACGAAGTTAAGAGTCTTGCAGCAGACCAAGCGAAAACTGCTTACGAAACTGCCAAAGCACAGTTTGAAGAAGCAGAAACAAAACGCTTGGTAGCTCTTGCAGATGCCAAACGTAAAGAGCTTGAAAAAGCAGGTTACAAACCAGTTCCAGTTATGGATCAAAAAGGGAATGTTGTTGATTACAAAGTAGAGAAAGTAACGGTAGGAACTAAACATGATAAAACTTATCAAGCTCCTGCACAAGCTACAAATGCAAAATCAGAACCTAAGAAACAACTTCCAAATACAGGAACAAAGGATTCAGGACTTTTAGCCTTGCTTGGAGCAAGTGTTGGACTATTTGCTTTAGCAGGAAAACGAAAATATAATAGATAAAAAGAAAGAGAGCAGTGGCTCTCTTTTCTCTATTACAGTTCAGTTATATATAAATTTTATATGGTGTGAACTTTTTGGTAAAATCTAGCTCAATTCGTGTATTTTTAGGGTAAAATTCACACCATTCAACTGAAATTTATTCAAATTAGATGAAATTCTGTTTTCTGAAAAAGTTGGAAAACATTGATTTTAAGCATTTACTGAAGGTTATTCAAATCATAGTTTTTCCAACCAGGTCTTAAGAAAGCTCGTAAAGCATCACAATTTAGTAAACGTTAATCAATACGACTATATCAACGTTTCAAAGCACTCAAAAGTTTACCTTATGGGTGCTTTTTTCTATACTTTCTAAAAAAATTTGCCCTAAAATTACCCTACTTGTTTTTAAGATGTTGGTAGGCAACTTGTCCAGCAGATAATGGAACTATGTTTGAAGCATTAACATAAGTTTTAGTTGTAATTGTATCGCTATGAGTTAATGCTTCAGAAATGGCTTCTAAGCTCATTCATGCCTTTTTAGCAAGTGTCGCTCCTGTATGTCGTAATTTATGAGGTGTAGCATGTTTAAGTTCTGGATGACGACGTTTGACAGATTTCATTTTATTATTAAGATAGTCAGAGTGTAGAGGGCTATTAACATTACCCTTCATATCTATATAAGTAAAGACATATTGTTCATCGGATTGGATAATTCCAAACTTTGATAGTTCAGCATTTTGATGTTTTTTCCATATATTTTGTTAGGATTGGGGTAGAATCATTGATAACAGACTGTTACAAATCTAGTTAGCTGTATGATTTATGATTATCTACTTTTCTAGTAACCAATCTATGATATTTTTCTTCTCAATTCCATTGTAATTGGCTGTTGGCTGAATCGTATCCATTGTTAATAGATACTTGGGGAATTGATCTTTAATGGCTTCTAGTGGTCTAAGTTCTCTGTCTAGTGTTTCTGGAGCAAGTGTTGTTTCACTGACCTGATAATAAGCGTAGTGGCCAAGATCAGTTACAACAACAAAATCAACCTCATATTTATCTAAATTACCAACATATACTTGTGAATATCTACGTCTCAATTCCAAATAGACAATATTTTCCAAGATATGGCCAATATCTTCTTTGTGGTCTGGTAATAAGAGGTGTCGTAAACCTAAATCAACGGGATAATATTTTTCTAAGCGTTGCAATAATGCTCTGCCTTTTACATCAAAACGTGGAACGGAATAAAAAAGTAAACTGTCTGTCAAAGTTGTCAAATAATTTTCCAAAGTATTATGGGATATTGAAACATTCTGGCTGACCAGGGTATTACGAATCTTATTTGTTGATATTAAGCTACCTGTACTACTGAGAAGGGTTCGGACAATGCGCTCAATAATAGTAGGATTTGGATTTCCCAATCTAGTGACAATATCATTTAACAGTATGGAGTTATATATTCCTCTGAGATAGTCAATTTTTTCAGCGTAAGATGATGTTTGCAATAAGTAAGGGAAAGCACTAAAGAGATAATTGTTAAAAATTTCTGTTGTATTCAGATTCTCTGTGAGAGATTGACCTGATAGATATTCTTCAAATGACAAAGGAAGAACCTCTATCTCAACATACCGCCCAGTCAAATTTGTCGCTAATTGGCTACTCATAAAGTAGGCGTTGGATCCAGTCAAATAGAGGTCAACATTTGGCAAGATGAATAGACTATCTGCTACCAGTTCAAATTTCTCAACATGTTGAATTTCATCTAAAAAGATATAGTATGTTTTTTCCTCAACTAATCGCTCTTTTATATAAGCGAATAATGTTTGAAAATGTCGCAGTTCATAGTAACTCAAATCTTCGAAATTTATGGATATAATCTGATCCTCGTCTACCCCAGTTGCTAGTAACTCCTCTTTATAGAGTTGAAAGAGAACAGATTTACCAGCTCGTCTAACTCCACTCACAACTTTGATGATTTGGCGGTCACGATGTCTTCTTAAAAAGTCTAAATAATGTGGTCTTTTAATATAGTTCATAATAGATACCTCAAAGATAGTATAATACAAATAGTAATTATTTTCAAATATTTAGAAATAGTATTTAATTTATTCAATTAATTTCAATTTATTAGAAATAATATCTAGGGCTATTTAAATATCTTCAGGATAGAAAAAGAAATTGCACTGGCACGAAGAAATTGTACATCATCTTTGTGATACAGTATTTCGTATTTCTCAATTACATAAGCTCCGAAAACTAAAAAAGTGATAACCCTTTGATAACCTCTCGATTTTTAAAAGGGTTATATATGTAAGGATTGAGGATTTATCTCTTAAAATTACTTGATTTTAGTGATAATTTACCATAAATATCATAATGTAGAAAAAACCAGGTCTTAAGAAAGCTCGTAAAGCATCACAATTTAGTAAACGTTAATTCGAAAGAATTACTATACTTACAAAGAGCACCTTTCGGGGTGTTCTTTTTTATACTTTCTTACTAAATTGGTGCAATTGACACAGTTGTTGCGACTTTAGTCGCTTACAAATGAGGGCTGCAATCTGACAAAGTCAGTTGCCTCAAAACGTTAAGGACTAGCTACAATACAGCATTTACAACACTTCATGGTTCACACCAAATTCACACCATTACTTTTTAAGATTGCGATAAGCAATCTCTCCAACAGCCATTGGAATGACATTTGAAGTGTTGACATAAGTCTTAGTTGTAATAGTATCACTATGGGTTAGAGCTTTATAGATTCCATAGTTTAATCCAGTTTTAGATATTTCATTTTCTCCCTTATTTTATTATTTCTTGAGTATTAGCTTCTCAGCAAAAACGTTGAGAGCAAGTGCGACAGAATTTCCATTCAGCGAAGTATCTGATAAGAAAATAGGGTTGACTGCCTCAACAAGAGCATCTTCTGGAAAGACAGTGGTAGAAGCAGGTGTAATAACGTGGAAGGCACCATGAGTTTCACTATTTAGAATATGTCTTTGGTCCTTTCCTTCTTTACCAAAGACATAACGAAGAACGTTTTCTAATTTTTAATAGTAAACTGGACCGATAAATTCTGGTTTCATTTTTAAAGTGTCTGGTATCATAAGTTTTTTCCTTTCTGATTGTAAAATAAAAAGAGCTATGCTAATTGCTTCACTCTTGAGTAATAGTGGGTAAAAAGTTTGCGTTTAAACATACGACTATAGAATTGAATATCCCCATGAGCATAGCCATTTCTACGAGCAGCATCTGCGAGATGGTCTAAATCAATTTGAGCTTGAGCATAAAGTTTAGCCTGTAGTTTATCAGATTCGCTAAACATACCATAGGTAAATTCATAGTTATCATAGAGTCGTTTACATTGTAGTGCGAAAAAAGTTTGTCATATCATTCTCCTTTATTGTAATAAGAAAAAAAGCTACTAAGTGAAAAAAGGAAAGAACTTAGTAGCCTGAGAGTAGGCCTATCTTATTAGATAGACAGCAGTAAAGAAAAGTTATTTGGTTGAAGGCTTCCTCCTTCACGGTGGCAACGTTTAGCAAGGTGCTTTGCATAAATTACCATCGCTCTCCCAGCCAACCTCAATAGGTAGTCATTATCATACTCACTGGATTCTCTTACGCCCTTTGGCGAAGCCAGTTCACTTTACTATTCGGGAAAGTGCGAAAGTCCGAAATGCGTGGAAGCCCACAAAATGTTTTAAATCTTCACTTCAACCATCAAATAGACTTGACTTTTTTTACAAAACGTTTACAATAAAGGTACAAAGTTTAGTGTAGTTTTGCTAATCAGTTCTCTGGTTGTCAGACACATTTTTTATTTAATTGTCAATGATCGGGATTTAGCCTTGAAAATAAGGCTATTATTTTCAATTGATATACAACTATTAGTTGTTGGTTATGTTATACAACTGAAGGTTGTAAAAATCAACGATTTTCTGCAAAATTTTAAAATAATTTTTTGAGGTCACCTATGGAATTCGCAGAACGCTTGAAAACACTAAGGAAACAAGTAAAACTAACACAAACTCAAATAGCTGAAAAACTAAATATTTCCCAACAGGCATATGCTTCATGGGAACGTGGAGTAAAAAAACCAACTCTGGAAAATCTAGTTAAGATAGCACAAATTTTAAATGTTTCAGTTGATTATCTAGTTGGGAATTCAGAAGAAACAGAAGGAGATTTGGAGAATATAGAACTACTCTTTCGTATGAATTCAAAGGGACTAACAGATGAAGAAAAGGAAATCTTTAAAAAAGAGTTAATTGAGTTTATGGAAAAGCGGAAACAGATATTTAAGGAAGGAAAATTCTAATATGGAATTGATATATCTTAGAATACAAAAAAGTAAGATAGGAATTAATGAAGAGGAAATTAATTTCTCAAATAAATTTGATGTAAAAGTAAACAACGGTAATATTATAATCGAAGAAAAAGAAAGTGATATATATAATATTTTTGGAGATAAAATATCTAACTTAAGTCTGATTGTTGGGAAAAATGGAACTGGAAAGACAACAATACTTGAGAGTATTTTTACAAATGGACAATATAAAAAATCTCATCTTTCTTCTTTTCATACTTTACTAATATATTATATTGATAAAATTGTGGTTTCGGGAGAAAAATGTAATTTATTTTGGATTGAATTTGATTCGTATATTTCTAAAAAATTTGAAGGTTTAACTAAATCTGGATTATACTATCAGTTCAGAGGAAAATTATGTAAAACTGATTTAAGGGCAAAAGAAATTCGTGGAATAGAATTTAAGGAAAATGCATCGTTAGTATGTTATCTTGGATTACAACCAAATATAAAGTGGGTTTCAATGAAAGATTATTCTGACAGCATAATAGAATCGGTTAATCTAACCAAGAAAGCTGTTAAAAACGGAAAAATCTCTGATTTGCTATATTTTATTAACAATTCTGATAATATTGTTAATAAACCTGAACTTGAATTTAGAATTTCTAGTTATCTTCCATATAGATCTAATGCTCAACTTTTTTATATTTATCATGGATTGATAAATGAGTTTGATAACTTCGACAGTTATATGGAGCAATTTAATTTGAAAGATATAAGGGTATATAATGTTCAAAATAGATTGTTTTTTCCGAACTTTAAACATAAGCATTTTATTATTAATTATCTAGAGCGTAAATTATTAAATATCATTGAGGAACTAAAAACAACAACAAATGAGGATTTGATTCAAATATTAGATAGAATTGTTAGCGTCAGAAATCGTTACTATGACTATGCATATCCATTTTCTTATTGGGATGAAAAAATATTAAATCGTGAAAAAGATTTAATTCGATATTTGGATGACTATTATTGTGAGAGGTATAATCATCGTTCCATAGATAGATTTTTAAACAAACGAGAAAGTTTTTTAATTGCTGCTATTAGTGAATTAATTGATCATGAAGATGAATATATCAAATTAAAAAAAACTATTTATGCGATGAGGGAGATTCTTAATTATGGTCATATAAACTCTAGTGAGAAATTAAAATGGAAAATTAATATTGAACAGATCGATAATAATGGAAGCTATAGATTAATACAAGATGTTGCTGATTCTGCTAGTGATATTGAAGTCAAGTTATCCAAATTAAGTGATGGTCAAGGAGTCTATTGCAACACTTTTGCAACACTTTTTTCAATTTTAGAAAATAAAAATTTCACAGATAAAATCATAATTCTTGATGAACCTGATTCAAATTTACATCCAGAATGGTCGAGAAATTTTATTAATGATTTGAAAAGCTTAATCGATAAATATTTACTCAAAGGAAGAGCTCAGATTATTAT
>ERZ772979.1222-NODE-1222-length-15293-cov-3.947172_pt1 | contig 15293 bp, 17 predicted proteins | sample MGYA00511130_ERZ772979 | MGnify/ENA primary metagenome ERZ772979 (study PRJEB29015, sample SAMEA2738103) | human oral metagenome | biome: human oral; feature: human-associated habitat; material: saliva | place: China | collected 2186 ... | reverse complement strand
CGTGTCGACTGCAAATACTTTGCCTGTGGCTCCCTATTATATATTATCGCGCTTTCAATACCGTATGCAGCTGCTACAACAACAATAACTAAACATAAAATAAGCAGTATTATCTTTAATTTTCCTAAACGGAATTTTGTATCTTTCATTTACTTACCTATACCTATCACACCATTATTATACATAAAAATCATCTGTATGTCAGTAATAAGCTCCATATAAAACATACCCCTTTTGCTGATTTATTTAGCAAAAGAGGTATGCCTTTCTCTTTATTTATCTCATAGCACGATTTATCAATCGGCTAACCACATATTCGGTCAATTTTAGCTACACTGCCTGCTCTGTTGCAATACGCGACTTGCGCGCCTTTAGTGCTGCCTTTCTCAGACGTAAAACTATATAGCTTCCGTATATAAGCGTGTAAATAATTATACCTGATAGATGTGCTTTCACATCTGCCGAGTACAGCACCATTATATGCACATATATTCCAATAAAGAATGGATATGCTAGGCGTTGTACATTTTTCCACGTCTTACCTTTCATTTTGCGCCTAACAAATTTGAATGATGTGATAAAGAGAGGAACCAGCATTGCCAGAAGGCACAGTGTGATAATTGACGCTATTATTTGTCTAGTAGTCATGGCCTTTGGATTTGTGAATAGCATCGTAAAATATGTAACACCGAATATCACGTTGTGGCTAAGAACAATCAAGCTACCAATGATTGATATTTCCCCACGCACGCTCATAAGCTTTCTTGACAGTTTGTTGTGTTTTGTAATAGTCCCAAGAAACATAACAACCATGAATGTAGCGGTTGAGAAAATTCCCCTGGCGAATATATTCATAAAGTATTCATTGAACCATTCCGGAAAGTTCTTGTCATATCCCATATTGAAATAGAAAACGACCATACCGCACCACACATAAATTCCTGTGTAGAATAACCCCGGATGTTTCTTTATAGCATTAGCTGAAACCATATAAAATACAGCAGTCAGCACTATTCCGATAATTAAAGTCACTGTCCCATCCTTTCTCTTTCAGCTGTAGCTGGAGCAGTTACCTGCTCCGCTAGCTTTTGTGCTTTTTCGTTGCCGATATTATTAAAGTTAGCAGACTGACTGCTCTGATTTTCGATTGTAGGTGTTTCTAAATTCGCACTAAATGTCAACATTAAATAAGAAATTTTTTTAAAGAAACTAATATATTATTTCGATGTAGTATTATAAACTTATTACAATATTCATTTTAAAATTGTAATATATATACTATAAATAATATCTATTATGAATGTAAATATTGTTATACATTAAATATCATTTTTAAACACTATAAATAAGCCTTTTATATGCATGCATCCATATAAAAGACCTCTGTATTTTTAGTACATATTTAATATCATAATTTATGATTCAACACCTATAATAATGTGCTATTCCAAGATTTATAAGCTCATTGATAAATAATTCTTTTGATGATTTTCCACTATGTATTCCCCTTGGGTATGTGTTGATCCATTCTTGAACCTCTTTTGCCTTGCTAGTTGTAAGATGTTTATCAAAATCCATCCCCTTATGGAGAAATCTCCTCACAAGTAAATTACAATTCTCATTACTTCCTCTTTCTCCTGGTGAATTTGGGTGGCAATAATAGATTTCTGTACGCTTTCCTTTACGATATAAAGCTTTTTCCATAGCGTTGCAATCCATAAATTCGTGTCCATTATCAACAGTGATAGATTTAAATACAGTATAAAAGCTGCTCTTATATCTTTTTTCAATACGATTTAATGCTTTAACCACTTCATCTGTTGTGTGATACTTTAATTTTTCAATAATTTCATATCTTGTTTTTCGTTCGGTGAAAACAAGTGCCGCTTTCTTATTATTCTGCCTACCTAAAACGCAATCCATTTCCCAGTGACCAAAGATTTTTCTTTCATTCACTTCTAAAGGTCTTTCTTCGATGCTTTTACCAGGAATATTTCTTTTGTGATTTTTATCCTTAGGAAGCCTTACTTTATATTTTCCTCTCGGCAAATCTTTTCTTTTTATTCCTGGAATAAGCCCCTTTTTTATAGCAGAATATATTGTGGTATATGACTTTATATTTTCATTAAAATTAATATCACAATTCACCAGCTCATATATAATAGCTTTAGGAGAATATCTTTTATCCTTTATAAGGCTGTATATGTGCTTATTTAACTTTTGATCTCGTTCTAATTTTGCTCTTCTTCCTTTTTTCTTTAGGTTAGCTTCATATTTATATTGTGCAAAATCAGCTTTATATTCCATTGCTTTGGTTAAATCTGATTTCAGCTGCTCACAAGTACCTCTCTTTATCTCAAGATAAATTGTACTAAGCGCAACATCAAGACAGCTTGATATTTCGTAAGGTGTATATTTTTTCTTTAGCATACGCTCAATCTGCTGTCTTTTTGAATAGTCAAGGTGCTTAAATTTTTTCATATGATATCTGCAATATTTACCCCATTATCGTTATACAAAAAAGAAATTACCTTGTCTATAACATAAGGTTATTGTTTCATGCCTTTATTTTAAGGTTTAAGCGGCTTTAAATATAATCAGTATATAGTTTACTTTTATTAGATATCCCCCTTCAAAAACGAAAAATGGTGGCACATGAGATTAATCTCACATGCCACCATTTCTAAAATTCCATTTCCTCATCATCTTTTGAAAGGAAAAATTCTACATTTTCATTCATTTTTTTATTTTTAAGGTCTTGACTTTTGCTATCATCACCTGTATTATTATATATATTACATGGCGGTTGCTCTCGCTTGTAAACTCCCATCTGTGGGGTTTGAGAGAACTCGCCATATTTTTTATTATTTTCATGACAGATAAACGCCTCTTTTTCCTCTAAGCGCATTTTATGAACAAAAGATTTTCTATTAAAATCTTCTCTTATATCAATTATCAGGTGATATATTTTGCTGTCTATTACTAGTTCTTTATTAAAGTAATGCCACATATATGTTGATGCGTGAGCTGCATTTTGATTCGCCTTTCTCTCCTCTTGAGATCGCACATATGCAGATGTTTCTATTAGATCCAAAAGATTACTTTCGACACCTATATTTAACTTATTTTTATACGCTCTATTTGATTCAATTTTGTCTTTATATACAAAATGCTTTTTTGTATGCTTGTTTATATTAGCATCATGGTCTGTATTTGAAAACAAAGCACTATCAGGAAACGGAATCTCAACCTGCATACCCTGATACTTATTGCTAAACATTTCATTAATGTATGTTATTTTTTCTTTTTTAGTCATCTGCTTTGTAGCATCATCGAATACAATAACATCAATTCTATTTCTTTCATATTGCAAGCCTTTTACTAAATCTTCGTTAAAATCCTTATTTATTGGAATTTCCCTGGTAATGTAATAGTCCTTACCTAATTCTTCTGCAACCTTTGAACAGAACCTATGCCCTGCTTCATCATTATCCGTACATATATTAATGTGTTCTATAGCAGCATTACTTTTTATAAATGCAGTTAATGCTCTATCACTTACACCGCCAAGCGCTATATAGTTTTCATTTCTTGCAAGCTCTGGTAGCATACTCAGGTATGACAAAAGATCAATCTCACTCTCAAATACATTTACGGTAGCATTTGTAGGATTTTCTATTCTAAACCTATATTCTTTCATGCTGCCGCTTTCATCACCGCTTTTGAAATTATTGTTTCCATATGTTTTTGTATTTCTCTTAAAAGCACTTACAATATTACCATCATAGTCTTTCCCAACAAAAATAGCATTATTGTATTTTATATCCTGGTAGATAAGTCCTTTGTCTAAAAGACTATTTACAAGCTGCTTATCTAACTTTCTTGTTTTTGTAAGGTATGCATATACATTCTTATTATTCTCTGCCTTCTTAGGAAGAGAAAACTCACCATGTAAATAATTTGGGTTTGCAGCAAAACTATCTGATATCACTATATCTTTTCTTGTGAAATCATAGTTCATCACCTCAAGAACATGGTATGCTGCTGAAGCAAAAGACATTCCCTCAACTTTAATATAGTAGTCTATAGGATTTTTAGATCCATAGTCTTGTGAAAACCAGTAAAATCCTTTTCCTGGTGATATAACCATGCTGTCATGTTCTCTATGCCTATAAACTCCTGATGTCATTTTCATAGGCACTCCATCTCTTGATAATATATCAAATACATCCTGCTCTGCAGCGATTTTAACCAGGTTAGGTTCAATATAAACTTTCTTATCCATAACTCTTCCTTCCCACATAAAAGCAAGGCTCTAAAATCGCTTTTAAGCGACTTTTATAAGCCTTGCTCTATATTATTCATTCTGTTTACTTTTATCCTCTAATGTTATTTTATTTTCTTTGGAATCCCATTTAGCTACTCCTGAAAAAGACTCTCCAGTCTTATCATCAACAAATCTTTCTATATATAAATTTTCGCCTTGATAGAGTCTTTTGCGTTCCTCTTTGCTCCAGATATGTCCAAGCGTTTCTTCAGGAATCCCTAATGTGTATGTGTAAATTTCTTTACCTTTATACTTAATTTTCTCAAGCTTACCGATGATTTTTTTATTATCACTTGTTACAACTTCTATTTCTTTATCTAATATCAACTCATTTTTTCCCTTTTTAGTCATCTTATACTTTTTCCTTATTTTTCATTATAATAGTAGTTTTTTCTAAGCCTTAAATATCCTGCCCTGTGTATAACAATAAGATCATCGCCAAGTTCCTTCCACTCTTCTGGCTGAATTACATAATCCCTTTGCGTACTTATACTTGTACTCGTTCCGCCCTTACCCTTTGATGTGCTTTTTTTATCTACATCTTTCTTCCCAATCAGATTTGAAAAGTATTCTCTTGTGCTATTATCTGTAGCTCCAAGAACAACAATGTAATTTGAGTTATCAAGTATTACTTTCCTTTCCTTTTCACTATATGCAAGATCTATATCCACAAGTGACTGTGTTAGTATACATAAGTTACATCCATTTTTTCTAAACTTTCTAAACGGAGCAAGCACATCAAAATGTCCTAGACTTGCAAACTCATCAAGCGCAAGAAGTATTCTTTTATCCTTGCCTGGAACAAATTTACGACTACCTATATATTCAAGCAGCTGCGCTGTTACAATATGAATAAACGGAGCATAGTATTCCTGCTTTTTATCTGATACTTTAAGGAAAATTTTCTTTTCTTCGATCATCCCAGGATTAAAGCTTCCTTTGCCTGGATAATCTCTACAAAGAATACTTTCCATATTTGCGTTATCAGAAAAGAGCTTTATCTTGTTATTAAGCGCTGATTTTGCTCCAGAGATATTTTTCTCGTTCTCTCCTGCAAGTGGTTTAATATAGCTTAAAGCAAGTTCATTTTGAGTTTCTGAAATAAGCTTAACAAGCTCGTTTATATTATTAAAAAATATAGTTTTACAGATATCTGTAAAATCTAGTCCAATATCATAAAAAGCAAGAAGTCCTGCTAAAAAAATTTTCCTTGCAGTTTCAAGAAAGTAAAGGTTAGCATCGTTTGCATTTGATGGTATGTCTACTATAAGCATCACAAGCTGTTCAAGCATTGTCCTTTTATCGTTTTCATCAGTGGCTTTATCAATAAGATAGAAAACATTATATGTAATGCTATTTGCTGGGTTTTCAGGCTCAATAATTATCTTTTCCTCAGGAGCAAGCTTTACATTCTTTGATATATCGCCTGAAATATCTATTGCAAAGAAAGGCGCATTCCAGGCTCTAAGTGTAGGAATAAGAAGAGCTGAAGTCTTTCCTATACCGCTGCCACCGAATATAGCAATGTGTCCTTCTTTCGTGTTCTCAAGATATACTTTGTTTTTCTTGAGAAAACCAAAAATAAAACCATGCGGAGAAAGTGCTTTTTTAAGACCACTTCCTAACATAGTATTTCTTGCACCAGTATCTTTTCCAGCTATTTTACTTATAGGTTTACCACTAAGCTTAAGATAAATCAGCTTTAAGATAGCAGCAGTTATAAATAGAGCTACCGCTATAAAGCTGATTTTCCATAGCAATGGCGTTAAATAAGTGTTCATTTTAAAACTCCATTTCCTCATCATCTTTTGAGAAAAAGATTACTTCTTGTTCCTGGCTTTTTTCTGTACATATATTATTAATTTCCGATTCGCAGCTTCGGATATTAATAATATTATCTTTCTTGTATTGGTATAGCTGTGCATTTTCTATCATATAATCCGCTGCTCTTTCAGCTTCCTTTATTGCTTTAAAAAGAAAGTTTTTATTGTTTTTAATTTCTTTTGCCCAGCTCTGAATATATGCTTTATGCTTGTCTAAAATCTCATCTGTTAAAGGTTCTTCTATATATTCACCCATAAAACTTGATGATATTTCTGCGATTAATTCTTCGAAAGCATATTTCTTGCTTCCAAATTTATTACTTTGATCTCTATTTAGTCTATCCTTATGTCCTGTTGAGTGCGATAGTTCATGCAGCGCTGTTCTGCAATAGTCCTCTTGTGACTTAAATTGCTCCTTTTCAGGGATTAATATGTAATCCTCCCCAGGATCATAAAAAGCACTTTGTGAATTTTTTCTTTCAACAATTTTAACTCCTATGCCATCGGATATTTTCTCTATTACCTCTTCTTCATTTATATTATTGGCTGCATATGAAGGTTTAAACTGCTCTATTCCATCAATCAGGCTTGCATTAAATACTGTATATATTCTTTGTTTTAAAGTAAATCTTTCACCATCAAAATCAGGATCACGATAATATTTACTATATTCCTCAAAGCTAATCCACTTCTTTTCTTTATTGTCATATGGAATATAATATTCCACCTTGGCACCTTTAGCACCTTTTTGTAGATGATATCCCTTGTCTTGGATTTGTTTAAATGTAAGCCATCTATTATCGCCATATCCTCTTTTTGTCTCAATTATTTTAAGATAAAGTTTGTTAATTCCACTATATTCTTTTTCTGTGAAAGAGTTCATTGGACTTCCTGTGTGTGAAAAATTCCATCCTTTGATAAATTCAATTGGATCTTCATCTAGCGACTTTATAAAGAAATCAGCTATTTCTTCTCTATAATTCTTCTTCGTCATCAGAATCATCCTCTCTTTCATAACTATCACCCTGAAGCATTTCTTCTTCAGATAAAGTTTCCGTATCTACAAATATTACTTCCTCATTTTGTTTCTTATCCATCTCTATACCTTTCCACATAAAAACAAGGCTCTAAAATCGCTTTTGAGCGACTTTCACTAGCCTTGTTTATAACTTAATCATAGACAATATTTCTCCTAAAGTATTATCTAAAACATAAAATAATGCTTCCCTTGTATCTTTGTAAATTAAAGTAATTATAGCAATAGCAATTAGCACAACAGACAGTGCAGCAAATAGGAATTTTAAAATACTTACAACTACATCTATAATAACCTCAAGCCTTCCTTTTTTGTTTATGATTATAGTATGTTCTTTTTCTTCTTCTCTTTGCTTCGCATCGTAAAGTTCCCCTACAAACTCATTAAGTGTCTTATTATCGTTATTGATTTCTTCTTCCGCTGCACTTACATCATCTCTTCCATGCACTTCATAAAATCCGTTTATTATTTTTTCTAGCTGATCTTTCTGCTGTCCAAGGCTAAGGCTTTCGTTTACAAAGCTTTTGATTTGTGCTGCAACCGCTGCCTTTATAATTTCACTCTTTGGATTATCTGTAGCTACATAGAGGATTGGCTTTGCCTTGTTCACTCTTTGTATTCTTTTAATGATGTTTATTATCTCAACAGTTTCGTCAAAATATTGATCAATATCATATATTATATACTTCGCTTCGCCAAGTGCCAGGATATCATTTTCTTGATTTTTTATACTGATATTTTCCTGGATATACCCAACGGTTTCGTCTAACCTTTTTGTTACAACCTCAGCCATAGCAGAAAGTCTATATTCGCTTCCCACAATTATTATCATTAAAACGCTATCTCCTCATCATCTTTTGAAAGAAAAAAATCTTCATCCTCTGTCGCCTCTTTTTTAAGAAGCTCTTCTTTTTTAAAATTATTAGTTATAGGAACAGTTAAAGAATATAAATATTTACATCCTAAAGCAGTATCTTCTTCAAAATATATATCTTCATCTTTATTAAAGTACGCTCTTATTTCTTTTATCTTTTCAGGATTTACATCTTCATATGGATTAAAGTAAATCATATGAAGATTAAAGTAGTCATTATCTACTATCTCCGCTGGACTGCTAACAAGACCTGATGCTACTACATTTTCATAAAGTTCGATGTTTTTTTCATAATGATTGATAAGGCAATTAACCTTTTCCTCATCAGTCCATTTCAAAGCCTGTGTGCTTAAGCTTTCTAATACATAATTTTGAAAGTTTGTCATTTGTCTTACCTTCCCACATAAAAGCAAGGCTCTAAAATCGCTTTTAAGCGACTTTTATAAGCCTTGCTATGTTCTTATATTGTCATATTTTATTCCTTCACAAGTTTGTCAACAATTTGCGCTTCTTTTAAGTATTTTTCCTTATGTTCGTTATATGATGCCATTTTAACATCTAGTTCTCCTTTTAGACGCTCCATTTCATTTGCAATTTGTGACTTACTTGCTTTTGTTTTGTCCTTTTCAGCTTCAGTTTGATTTTCCATTTCATTATCAAGCTTTACAAGCTTATCATACGCATAATTTATTTTAGAATCTAGTTTTTTAATTTCCCTTTCTTCATTTTGAATTTTTACTTTTAGTCCTGCCATAAGAGCTTTTCTTGCTTTAATCTCATAGTCTTTATCTGACAAATTCTCAAGCTTATCCGCTTTAGTTACCTCTTTGTCATTCATCCCTATATGGCTATTAAATCGCCCAGCTGAAATAGATAGCGTAACCTCTGTCCATCTTCTTGGCACATTATATGCTCTTAAAATTATCCTTTCATCTTTGATAATTCTATAGATCTGAGTTTCCATTACATCATTATCCGCTTTCAGGGTAAACTCATATTTTGGATGCTTATTAAGGGTTAAATTTTGCACTGATAGTATTATTTCAAAAGCCTTCTCTTTTTCTACATACTCCCAGGATTCAAGGGTAAAAATATAGCTTTCCATATCTATCACATCTCCTGGAATAGCCACATCTATTCCTCGATATACTTTTGGGAAAATTAATCTGCTTGAAAAGAAAAAAGCAAAGCCAATAATGAAAATCACTAGAAAAATCTTAAGGCTCTTATTACCTCGTCTATAATGTAACTGCTTTATTTTATCTCTTACGCTTTTTATTTTATCATTCATCGTAAAGCTCACCCTCATTTCCAATCTCTAAATAAAATGGCTTATATACATAGTTATCTGTAAAAAGCATGATGTATATGCTTTCAAAGTTATTTCTTCCTTTATTTAAGTTCGAAGGCATTAGTAAGTATATACACATTGACAAACTAAATAGCATATATGGTATATACAAGATTGAAAGTACATTACCACTAAATATATGGCTTACCAGCATCCAAATTACAAAGAAAAATAGACTTTTAAGCGAAAAGAATTTATTCACTTTAGTTTTACTTTCGATATTTGTAATTACATTACTTTGTGCCATCGTTTTTTCCTCCGCCCTTACTGTGATAAGCCTTTTCTAAAACCTGTGCTTTTCTATAGTTAGTTTCTTTGTAATCTGCTCTTGATTTTTCATCAGGTTTAATAGCTTTATGATCTCCTTTAACAATATTATTTACCTGCCTATTAAAATCTCTTCGCTCGCCTACACTTGCATCTTTTCCTGGAGCAAGTTCCTTAACCTTTTTTGAAAACTCAGGATTTGAGAATCTAGCTTTACCATTTTGAGTTCCTGCATTTCCGCTATTATTTTCTTTAGATGAACTATCCATAAAATCACTTTGACCTATTTGGGAAGTCTTACCCTCATTCATAAAAGTAGATGAAGCATATCCACTTCCAGCCTTAGAAGATGCCGAAAGTGTGTCACCATTAGATTTTTCTCCACTACTGGAAGACTTACCATCGTTCATAAAATCCGAAGGTTTATATGATGATTTTTCTGAGCCTGTATTTCCATCGGATTTATCTCCACCATTCTTACCAAACTTATTATGAACCTTTTTACCTATACCTTCGCCCATTCTTGCATATCCACTATCCTGTTTTCTTTCATGTGATGTTTTCCCAGTCTTAGCTGCCATACCAGTATTGTAAGCACCCTTAACTCCACTGCTTGCCACCTTGCCTGCGGTTCTTGCCATCCCAAAGATTGCCATTGTTCTTGCAAAGGATGAGCTTAATCCAGCATCGATACCAAGTAGTCTTTCGGATAGGTTCGGTCCATCGATTACCACAAAAGCAATAAATAAAGATACTATACCTTTTGTAAGTCCTGTAATTCCAAGTGATGGCATAGCTTCTGTCATTATCAAAAATATTTTTATCGACATTATTGATATGCAAAGCGCTATATATGTATCTCTGATGAAATATAGAATCTGCTTAAGTCGCTCTCCGCTTGAAATATCTGCTGCATAGAAAAAAGCCATGAATCTTGATACAATAAGTTCATATGCTATTCTAACATTTTTATAAGCCATCGCAAAATATAAAAGAATTATTGTTGCAAGCTCAAGAAAAGCTGTCCAAAAGTCAAAGCTATATCTATAGTAAAATTCATTTCCAATGGTTGTTGTTAATACACCGTCATATATTTCATTAGGTACAAATTTCCCATTAATATTTACTGCTCTCCATTTCATATATTCATTGAAGGTATCACTCCACTTATATAAGTCTTGTCCTGCTTTTTTATCGCTATAATTAATAACTTCCGTGATATCAATAGAGTTCATAGTGTTTTTATCTTTAATACCACTATTATGTATTATCCCTCTTCCACTACTATAGTCTAAAGCTGAAATATTTCCAGCTCTATCTACTCCGACAAGATCGATCATATTATTATTAACAATCTCATAAACAGAGCTATTTCCTCTATCATCTAAGACTGCACTTTTAAATCCGTTAATAAGACCGTTAGCGGTTGTAAACATGTATACACTTGAGCTTAAGGTAAGTCCTACTAATAGAATATTTCTCACAAGTGGCTTTCTTTCCTGAAGGACTATATATGATATTCCAAGTCCAATTATACACAGCACCATTAATGCAACAAGCACAGGATAAAATCGCTTAATAAGTGCTTCGATTGCAGGATAGCGTGTAATATCTATCATTCCAAAGGTTTTATTATATATAGATTCAGCTATAGATCCAAGACTTGTAAAAAGTTTAGTTAAACCCCATCCTACATATCTAAGTCCATCGCCTGAAACAGAGTTATTTGATAAAATTGCAGCATTTCTGACCTGCCAAGATACATCCGCTGCATACGCAGCGCTTACAAGCAGCATATTAACTATAAGTCCAATAATAATAACTGCTATTCTTTTTCCTTTTTTCATACACTCCCCCTTAATATGTACTCCATCCACCATATCCACAAAGTTCAATCCATGCATCTACACTCATAGCATATGGAATTTGACTTCCAACTATTATGCCATTTCCAACATAGATTCCTATATGACCTGCCCATGAATTAGATACTGTACAATAAGTACCAGGAGCATGATTATTTTCATAAAAGCTTCCGTCTGGCTTTCTCCCAGAAAACACTAAAGCACCTTTAGGAATTTTCCCTGACTTTTGAGCAATGGTAGAGTGCTTAAAAGCACAACATGCATCTTGATAAGGAACTCCTGCTTTTCTATATATATCCCCACAGAATTTCTGACAGAGATTTGTATATCCGTGATAGTAGGGATTATAGCTATTGCTATACTTACTTGTCTGCGCAAGTATTTTTCTCGAAAACTCTGTATCAGTATCATCTACTCCTACATAGGTTGCCTTCCCTTTTCCAAGATTTTCATTTTGTGCACTAGTTTCTTTATCATTATCTAATGCACTTAATGCACTTACCTGCTTTGAAATCTGTGAGTTTAAGCCGCCTACAATTACTATAAAGCAAATCATTCCAATAATAATTGGAAGACCTATGTAGCCAATTATCTTAGCTAATATTTTCCGTCCTGCTTTTAAACCTTTACTACCTGCTTTTTTTGCTGCTTTCTTTCCTAAGTTTGACATATTATCTGCCCCCTGCAAAAAGCTTCTCCTCGTAATCTTTTGATAACCACTCTTTAAATTCTATGCTGCAATCACCTGCGATTGAGAGTATTGTTTCGCCTACCTCAAGAACAGGGATTCTGTCTACTTGTGACATTGTAAGCTCAAACGAAAACTTGCTTTTTATATGCTCCTTAACGGAGCTATCTTGCTTAAACATAAATTTATACTGCGAAAGTTCAAAGAGCTGCTTTATCTTCTCAATATTTTCGCCTGTGCTTTCAGGCATAAAGTCACGCACAGATTGAGAAGCAAGTACAATTCCAGCAAAGAATTTTCTAGCTTCTCTCATATACCTTAAAATCATGTCAAGAATTTGTGGCATAGATGTATTAATCCATCTATGACTTTCATCAATAAGTACCAGGAATTTTGTTATATCGGTACTTTCAACACCATCTTCAGTTTCCCATCTTTCTTTCATTTTTGTACCATTGCTTACCGCATTATCCCAGCATAGCGATACTAATATTTGCATTTGTGCAGCAAATATATCTCCAAGATCCTTTATTGATGAGATATCAAAGCAAACTATCTGCTCACTTGTTATATTGTTGATTGCACTGTGTCCATTAAAAATACTGCCATAGTTATTTATTAGATTTTCTACAGCACCAAGTAGGCTTGATAAATTCCTTGCTTTCTCTATATTGAGATTAGTTTCAACATCCGTGAGTGCCAGCTCATCAGCATTTTTGATTTTATTAATCATTTGAATAAGGTAATTCTTGAAATCTGTTAGTATTGGGTAATCCACAGCTTCTCTTCCTGTTATTTGATTATCATTTTCAGGGGTTAGGTTATATGCTGCATAAAATGTTCTTAATTGATTAGCAAGCTCCTGTCTTAAAATATCATCCATAGAAGGTATAATGCACTTAAAGAAAGTTTGTAATTTACTAATATGATTTGCATAACTCACTTCATCATTTTCTCCAGCTCTTAATATTTCAAGAGGATTAAGCATACCTTCTCTTCCGCTGCAGCGTATGATTTTACCGCCAAATTCATTAGTGAGCGATGCAAATTCTCCTGATACATCAAACACCCTAATATAATTACCTATACTTGCACTATGCTTAAATAGCTTTTTAAGATGCGTTGATTTTCCGCTTCCCATATCTCCGCATACTATTGAATTGTAATGCTTTCTCTTAGCTGTTTTTGCAAAAGGATCATAAAGTATCACACCGCCAGATTTAGAAAATCCAAGAAGCACACCTTCTTCATCTAGCAGCTCACTATAATTAAATGGAAATCCCATTGCAAGCTGCTCACTCGTTAGCGTTAAGCCTTTAAGTGTAGCAGCTTTACTATGTGTAATCTGATACGGTTCGAAGAGACTTTGCCATTCTTTTCTTTGCTCATTAAGCATTGTGGTTGCAAGGTATCCATCTCCGTCAAGATTTTCCAAAACTTCAGCTGATTTTTCATCAAGCTCTTTAAGAGTTCTTGCTTTAACAAAAATCCTAAAATCAACAAGCTTTATAACCTCACCAAGTCTGCTTATATTATCAAAGAGCTGCTCAAGCTCAGCCTTTCTTTTGCTTGCTTCGTAAAACTCTTCATAGTCTGTTGCTCCACCAATCCTACTTTTTTCTTCAGATATACTTTTTGTTATATTCTTTTTTACAGCATTTCTATTTTTGCTTGTTATATCAAAAGTACATATGCACCCAGGAATATTAAATAAGTTTATAAGCCAAAACTCACTTATATATGATGGTAGAGCATATACATGAAGACATCTTGCATATCCGTCACCAAACCTTACATACGAAGGTTCTTTAAAAGATACTCCGCCCCTAGGCTGAATCTTTTCAAATAAGGCTGTATCAAGCTCTTCTTTATCCTTTCCCCTTTCAATTATATTTTCTATATGATCATCACCTTGCGATCTGCTTAGCGTTGTATTCATGTTCGATAGTTTGTTTAATATCTGTATTTTCTCAGGCAAAGTAAGGCTTTCTGTAAGTTTTAGATAGCCGCTTCCCATATACTTTGATAAAAGCTCCTTATTCTTTTCGTAAGCACTTTTGTTTTTTCCAAAATAAAATATATAAAATTCCCTTGTTAGAACTCCGCTTTCAGCTCTCTCAAGCTCGTCTATCTGACGATTAATCCATCTTAGCTTTACATTATCTTTAGTATTTTCCTTGTGCTTTAAAAGTACATCCTTTTGCTTTTGTGTATTAAGAGGAAAATTCATTGATACAAATTTTATGTCAAAAAGAGCTGTCTTGTAGATTTTGATAAGGTTTAGAAGCTCCATATCAAGCTCATCATCGCTCATATTTTCAATATCTCTTGCAATGATTTTTTCTATTCCCATATACCTTCCATCAGTTAATACAAAAGCATCTAAAGCATAATCATATTTTCTAACTGGAATAAGTGATAAAACTCCGCCTTTATTAACCCTTGTTATAGATTTTTTCTTAGACTTTTTCATATCATGTTCCTTTCAAAATTTAGGGGGATAGCAAAGCTACCCCCATTAATTTACATAAACCAAGCCGCTATTTCTTTTCCTAGTGTAGAAGCAGTAAAAGCAATAGCAGAACCAAAAATCATGTACTTGAATTTTTCCTTAATAATTCCTCTTGCATCTTCTCCACCTATAATTGTAGATATACCTGCAATAGAAAGCATAAGAATAAGTATTGCCAGTGTTACTGGTTGGAGTGCACTACAAAGCTTATATATTCCATTTACTAATCCGTTCATTTTTTTATCCTTTCTTTCCTAAGCTTTTTTCTTCTTTCTCTTTGCTAAAACTATAACTATAGCAGCAGCAACTGCTAAAACTGCACAAGTTGTTGGGCTTAAATAATTATCGGGTATATGCATAACAAATTCTCCATTCTTAAAAACAATTTCTGTTAACAGAATACCATAATCAAAAAAATGACTTCGTTATAAAATAGGTATAACAAATGTTACTATTTTGAATCACATTCTTCGATTTCTACATCATTGAGTCGTATACTAGAGATAGAACTATAAAGGGGGACTCATTAATGGAATTTGTTCAAGAAAAT
>ERZ772979.1204-NODE-1204-length-15448-cov-17.913402_pt1 | contig 15448 bp, 8 predicted proteins | sample MGYA00511130_ERZ772979 | MGnify/ENA primary metagenome ERZ772979 (study PRJEB29015, sample SAMEA2738103) | human oral metagenome | biome: human oral; feature: human-associated habitat; material: saliva | place: China | collected 2186 ... | reverse complement strand
CGATGATTCTGCACGCACTCACCCAATACTACCAACGCAAAGCCGAAAGCGATGGCGGTATTGCCCAGGAAGGGTTTGAAAACAAAGAAATCCCGTTCATTATCGTGATAGACAAACAGGGTAATTTTATTCAGCTAGAAGATACCCGCGAGCTGAAAGGAAAGAAAAAAGTTGGCCGCACTTTTTTGGTGCCGAAAGGTTTGGGCAGGAGCGGTTCAAAATCCTACGAGGTAAGTAATTTATTGTGGGATCACTACGGTTATGTGCTTGCCTATGCTGGAGAAAAAGGGCAAGAGCAGGCGGATAAACAGCATGTCAGCTTTACTGCCAATGTAAACGAATTGAAACAGGCATTGCCAGATGATGCAGGTGTTGCCGCCGTTGCCACCTTTCTGGCTTCTGCGGAAGAAAAAAGCAAAGTCATGCAGGCCGCAAATTGGGCGGAATGTGCCAAAGTCAAAGGCTGTAATCTCAGCTTCCGCTTGGTGGACGAGGCAGTAGATTTGGTTTGTCAATCAAAGGCGGTTCAGGCATATGTGAGTCAAGCTAATCAGGCACAATCCGATAACATCCCCAAAGGCATTTGCCTAGTAACGGGCAAACTTGCGCCGATTGCGCGGCTACATAACCCCGTGAAAGGTGTGAACGCCAAGCCCGCCCCGTTTACATCGGTAAATCTGTCGGCTTTTGAATCATACGGCAAAGAGCAGGGCTTTATCTTTCCTGTGGGTGAACAAGTCATGTTTGAATACACCACAGCCTTAAACACCCTGCTTGCCGGTGAAAACCGCTTCCGTATCGGCGATGTAACAGCCATCTGTTGGAGTGCGAAACCGACTCCGTTGGAAGAGTATCTTGCTTCGCTGATTAGCGGCGGCGGCAAAGACAATCCCGATGCCCATATTGATGCGGTCAAATCACTTTATAAAAGCTTGTACAACGGCAAATATACAGAACCTGACGGCAAAGAAAAATTCTACCTTTTAGGTCTATCGCCCAATTCCGCGCGGATTGTCGTCCGCTTTTGGCATGAAACCACTGTTGCCGCCTTATCCGAAAGCATTGCGGCGTGGTATGACGATTTGCAGATGGTGCGTGGCGAAAACTCGCCATACCCCGAATATATGCCGCTACCACGCCTGCTGGGCAATTTGGTGTTGGACGGCAAAATGGAAAATCTGCCGTCCGATCTAATCGCCCAAATAACCGATGCCGCACTCAACAACCGCGTTTTACCCGTCAGCCTGTTGCAGGCTGTTTTGCGGCGCAACAAGGCGGAACAGAAAATTACCTATGGCAGGGCAAGTCTGCTTAAAGCCTATATCAATCGCGCAATCCGCGCGGGTCGTCTGAAAAACATGAAGGAGCTAACTATGAGCTTAGATAGAAACCGTCAAGACATCGGCTATGTGCTGGGGCGGCTGTTTGCCGTACTGGAAAAAACACAGGCCGAAGCCAATCCCGGCTTGAACGCCACCATTGCCGACCGCTATTTCGGTTCGGCAAGCAGTACGCCGATTGCCGTATTCGGCACACTGATGCGCCTGCTGCCGCACCATTTGAACAAGCTGGAATTTGAAGGACGTGCCGTACAACTGCAATGGGAAATCCGCCAGATTTTGGAACATTGTCAGAGATTTCCCAACCATTTGAATTTGGAACAGCAAGGCCTATTCGCCATCGGTTATTACCACGAAACCCAATTCCTGTTTACCAAAGACGCATTGAAAAACCTGTTCAACGAAGCGAAAACTGCATAAGGAGCAAACATCATGACCATTGAAAAACGCTACGACTTTGTCTTTTTATTTGACGTGCAAGACGGAAATCCTAACGGCGACCCCGATGCAGGCAACCTACCACGTATCGACCCACAAACTGGCGAAGGTTTAGTAACAGATGTTTGCCTAAAACGCAAAGTCCGTAATTTTATCCAAATGACTCAAAATGACGAACATCACGATATCTTCATCCGCGAAAAAGGTATATTGAACAACCTGATTGATGAGGCACATGAGCAGGAAAACGTAAAAAGCAAAGAAAAAGGCGAAAAAACTGAAGCCGCCCGCCAATACATGTGCAGCCGTTATTACGATGTCCGTGCATTCGGCGCAGTGATGACCACTGGTAAAAACGCTGGGCAAGTGCGCGGCCCTGTGCAGTTGACCTTCTCCCGCTCTATCGATCCCGTCATGACCTTAGAACACAGTATTACCCGCATGGCGGTTACCAACGAAAGAGATGCCAGCGAAACCGGCGACAACCGCACCATGGGTCGCAAATTCACCGTCCCCTATGGCCTATACCGATGCCACGGTTTCATTTCTGCTCATTTCGCCAAACAAACAGGCTTTTCCGAAAACGATTTAGAACTGTTTTGGCAGGCACTCGTCAATATGTTCGATCACGACCATTCCGCCGCTCGCGGACAAATGAATGCACGCGGGCTTTATGTGTTTGAACACAGCAATAATCTGGGTGACGCACCCGCTGATAGCCTGTTCAAACGCATTCAGGTAGCTAAAAAAGACGGTGTGGAAGTGGCAAGGAGTTTTGACGACTATCTTGTCAGCGTGGACGATAAAAATCTTGGAGAAACCAAGTTACTGCGTAAATTAAGCTGAAAATGACCGCACTTTTAACCGAAACCCAAGGGGAAAATCAGGACACACGCCTGATTCCCCTTTCCGCCTTGCAACACTACGCCTTCTGCCCGCGCCAATGCGCCCTGATTCATAACGAGCAGGCGTGGGCGGAGAACTATTTGACCGCACAGGGCAAAGCGCTACATGAGCGGGTGGATTTGGGCGAGCCGGAAACGCGCAAGGGCGTGCGTTTTGAGCGGACGGTGCATGTGTCGGCGGAGAAGCTGGGCATCAGTGGCGTATTGGATTTGGTGGAAGTGGAAACGAAAACAGGTCGTCTGAAACCTGTGGAATACAAACGCGGCAAGCCCAAACCCGACCAGATGGACGAAATCCAGCTCTGCGCCCAAGGCTTGTGCTTGGAAGAAATGGCAGGGCAAACCATCTCCGAGGGCGCGCTGTGGTATATGCAAACCCGCCACCGCGTTCCCATCACGTTTTCAGACGACCTGCGCGCCCAAACACGCGCCACCATCGCCGCCGTGCGCGAACTTCTAAACAGCGGCCAAACCCCGCCGCCTAACTACGGCAAACGCTGCAAAGCCTGCTCGCTGGTGGAAATCTGCCAGCCGGCGTTGATTGGGAAGCGGGATCGGAGTGCGGGGTATGTGGAGGGGTTGTTTGGGGAGTGATTTAAATATATTAATTTTTAATGAGGTAATCTTATGGATTGGAATTGGTTCTTTAGTTCTTTTGCTCAGTCGTCTGCTGCTATTGTGGGAATATTTGGTGCATTCTTAATAACAAAAATATTAAATAATCAAGCGTTATTTTCTCAAAAAAATAGCAGAGCTAAGGAGGTGATTATTGAGTGCAAAAGAGTCATGGGTTTAAGTAAAAATAGACATTTTAGTTGGTATAATAAATACAAAAATGAAAAAGAATATGAAAAGCTAATGGAAATGTTAAAAGAAGGTACTGATTTTTCTGCTGCTAAATTTTATTCAGAATTAAATTTTTCTATTTTTTCACCTAAAGATGACATTGTGAAAAATATTGAAAATAAAATATATGAATATAAGGAAGTAAAAAGAAAAAGAGAAGAGGCTTTCAAAGCGCGCGCAGCTGCATACATGGCAAAAAATCCTGGGTATGCTTACGCAGAGGGAGTTCACGAAGAATTTAAACCTCCAATTAATATCGAGTTGATTAAAAATTTAAATAAGGAAAGAGAGCTTATTGATAATGCATTGGTTGACGTTAATTATCACATTAGCATAGCTAAAAATATGATAAATGAAATTTCAGGGAATCCAGAGTGCTCTAGCTTAATTAAAAAAATGTTGGTGTTTGTTGGTTTGCTATTCTTTTTGGGGGTTATTTATCCATTGAGTTTTTTGCCGACAAATGTAGGTAGGGATATTACTTTATCTTTTGATTTTCATGTGATTATGTCCCATATGTTTTCTATAAAAGGGATTTTTCTTACTTTGTTATCTATTATATTTTCTTCAATTTTGATTACATTTTTCTTATTAAATATAAAGTTAAAATATTCAAATGAATTAATTTCAGAACTTATGGAGTGTAAAAAACTTTCTTCGTATTCAGAGTATTTTGCCATCATGGAAGAAAATGAACAAAAAAATAGAAAGAATAGTGAGTCTCATATTTCACAAGAATAAGTGTTATTGGCCTGCGTAGCCAGCGTAGGTCGGATACTCGTATCCGACAACTTTTTGATATTTATATGATTTAAAATTATTTTGGCGAAATTAAAAATGTCGGATTCAAGAATCCGACCTACCTTTCAGGTAGCCTAAATAACAATTAATCCCCAAAAAGTACGGTCAAAATCCAAGGAGTTTCCCCATGCGCAAACTGCAAAACACGCTCTACATCACCACCCAAGGCAGTTATCTGCATAAGGAGCGGGAGACGCTGGTGGTGGAGCAGGAGCGTAAGAAGGTGGCGCAGCTGCCGGTGCATTCCATCGGGCATATTTTCTGTTTTGGGAATGTGCTGGTGTCGCCTTTTCTGCTGGGGTTTTGCGGCGAAAATAATGTGAATTTGGCGTTTTTTACGGAAAACGGACGTTTCTTGGGGCGACTTCAGGGGCGGCAGAGTGGTAATGTGCTGTTGCGTCGCACGCAGTATCGGGTGTCGGAGCAAAATCCCGTGCCGATTGCGCGCAATATCATTGCGGCGAAGATTCAGGCGAGTAAGCGGGTGCTTCAGCGGCAGATTCGCAATTACGGCGAGAATGCGGCGATTCAAAGTGCGGTCGATGCTTTGAACATTTCGCTGCGGCAGTTGAAGGGCGCGGCGGATCTGGACGTGGTGCGCGGCATTGAAGGCGATGCGGCGGCGCGTTATTTCGGCGTATTCGGACAGCTTTTGAGCGAAAAAAGCGGCTTTACTTTTGACGGACGCAACCGCCGTCCGCCCAGAGACGGGGTGAACGCGCTTTTGTCGTTTGTGTACAGTCTGTTGGGCAAGGACATCAGCGGCGCGCTGCAAGGCATGGGGCTGGATCCACAGGTAGGTTTTCTACACGCCGACCGACCGGGGCGCGACAGTTTGGCGCAGGATATTTTGGAAGAATTCCGCGCATGGTGGGCAGACAGGCTGGTGTTGTCGCTGATTAACCGAGGGCAAATCAAACTGCAGGATTTTGTTACCGAGGCAAGCGGCGCGGTGAGCTTAAAAGCCGATGCGCGTAAGCTCTTGTTCCAAGCCTTGCAGGCGAAAAAGCAGGAGAAAATCGTGCATCCGTTTTTGGGCGAAGAAGTGGAAATCGGGCTACTGCCGTATATTCAGGCCATGCTGTTGGCGCGGCACTTACGGGGGGATTTGGCGGAATATCCGCCGTTTTTGATGAGATAGGTTTGCAGGTCGTCTGAAAATGGGTTGGATGTTTTCAGACGACCTCTAAAGCAGCCTGTATATGGGAATACAAAATGCTAATGCTGATTACTTACGATATTTCGTTGGAAGACGCGGACGGACAGGCAAGGCTACGGCGCGTGGCGAAATTGTGTTTGGACTACGGCGTGCGCGTGCAATATTCGGTGTTCGAATGCGACATCGCGCCCGATCAGTGGGTTGTTTTAAAAGACAAACTCTTAAAAACCTACAACCCCGAAACCGACAGCCTGCGCTTTTATCATCTGGGCAGCAAATGGCGGCGCAAAGTGGAACACCACGGCGCGAAACCGGCGGTGGATGTGTTTAAGGATACGTTGATTGTGTGAATCGCCAACCTGCGGTTCTCATGAAAATGCGGCAGGGTTGGCGAATTGGGATTGTTCTTTAACAATCAGGATATTGCGAATGCGGGCGTAACGGAAAAGTCTGTGTTATACTCGCGTTCACGCTTTTCTTAGGAGCTTAGCGAAATCGGGGCTGCGAAACCTGATGGAGCAAGGCTTTTAAGAGAGGCTCAGCCGCCTTCGGGCGGCTGTGTGTTGAAACATTTCCTCTTCGGTGAACTGGATACCATACTCGGCAGCCGCCTTCGGGCGGCTGTGTGTTGAAACCCTTTGTTTGCGCCGTTTTGTTTTATCCGCCGTCAGCCGCCTTCGGGCGGCTGTGTGTTGAAACCACTACCGCCGCCGCTGCCACTGCCGATACAATCGCAGCCGCCTTCGGGCGGCTGTGTGTTGAAACATGATTACACCTCGCTCGCACCATGCGCGGCTGTTCAGCCGCCTTCGGGCGGCTGTGTGTTGAAACCGCATTTGAGATACAGGATTCTTATAGCCAGTGCAGCCGCCTTCGGGCGGCTGTGTGTTGAAACAACAACTACACCACAAATTAAAGAACCTGAAGGCAACAGCCGCCTTCGGGCGGCTGTGTGTTGAAACTACTCTGAGATTTAACTCAGGGAATGGGACTTGAGTACAGCCGCCTTCGGGCGGCTGTGTGTTGAAACTACTGCTTGCAAATAAGTAAAATGAAGTCCATTTCAGCCGCCTTCGGGCGGCTGTGTGTTGAAACTGAACAGAAAATTTTGATTTGTTCTTGGCCAACCAGCCGCCTTCGGGCGGCTGTGTGTTGAAACTTTGTTAGCTTGGTTGACAAAGTCATCACATTCGCAGCCGCCTTCGGGCGGCTGTGTGTTGAAACGTCGATGGCGAGAACCAATACGGCGTCGTCGTCGACAGCCGCCTTCGGGCGGCTGTGTGTTGAAACGTCGGGATTTGACTGCGATACAGCCATAAGCAGGTCAGCCGCCTTCGGGCGGCTGTGTGTTGAAACTCAATCGCGGCATCTTTCAGACGGCCTGAAATTTCAGCCGCCTTCGGGCGGCTGTGTGTTGAAACCGCACTTGATGTGTGGCATAGCAGGTTTGAAGAGCAGCCGCCTTCGGGCGGCTGTGTGTTGAAACATGATTACGCCTCACTTGCACCATGCGCGGCGGTTCAGCCGCCTTCGGGCGGCTGTGTGTTGAAACAACCATTGAACAATTGTCGGGTTATGCGCCTTAGCAGCCGCCTTCGGGCGGCTGTGTGTTGAAACTCGTAGATGTAGTCTGCTGCCAGTGCTTGAATGACAGCCGCCTTCGGGCGGCTGTGTGTTGAAACTTTTAAATAATCAATTTCTTCGTCCGACAAATCCCCAGCCGCCTTCGGGCGGCTGTGTGTTGAAACCTTTGTTGTTTATAGACTGTAAACAGTCTGTTAAACAGCCGCCTTCGGGCGGCTGTGTGTTGAAACAATTGTTATCAAATCAAACGGTAAATATGTTATTGCAGCCGCCTTCGGGCGGCTGTGTGTTGAAACACGAAAACTATTTATAATTAACCGCTTAATTTTTCAGCCGCCTTCGGGCGGCTGTGTGTTGAAACTTCAATGCCGATAGGCGTATAGTGTAAACCTTTCAGCCGCCTTCGGGCGGCTGTGTGTTGAAACCAACACTACACGCTGCCATTTATCAGATTTTGAAAGCAGCCGCCTTCGGGCGGCTGTGTGTTGAAACTTGACCGTCCTTAACCACTTTATCGAGAGCCAGATCAGCCGCCTTCGGGCGGCTGTGTGTTGAAACAACGTGACGATGACAGCTTGGTAGAAATTGCGCATCAGCCGCCTTCGGGCGGCTGTGTGTTGAAACATCGGTCATTTGTGGAGCGCGAAGAAAATCGAGTCAGCCGCCTTCGGGCGGCTGTGTGTTGAAACTTTGGTGCTGAGTTTGCAACCGGCACGATGAAAGCAGCCGCCTTCGGGCGGCTGTGTGTTGAAACCGACCATCGCCGGTAGTGCCAGTCTCGCCACCTGCAGCCGCCTTCGGGCGGCTGTGTGTTGAAACGTGTGCGGCATATTCGCAAAGCTGCTTTGATTCGGCAGCCGCCTTCGGGCGGCTGTGTGTTGAAACCTCCAATCGCTTTAGGCGCATTGGAACAGTTGCAACAGCCGCCTTCGGGCGGCTGTGTGTTGAAACAGTAGTTCGATATCCGATTTGACGTCAACCTTGCAGCCACCTTCGGGCGGCTGTGTGTTGAAACTTGAGTAACCGACTGGCCGCCTTGCCGATTGATTCAGCCGCCTTCGGGCGGCTGTGTGTTGAAACTACCGTTATCGCGGCTTGGAAAGTAGACACAAATACAGCCGCCTTCGGGCGGCTGTGTGTTGAAACTATTACGAAATGCAACGGAAAGGATTTGCAACAGCAGCCGCCTTCGGGCGGCTGTGTGTTGAAACGATACGGCACTGGTATGCCCAACGGAAGGGTTGCCGCCAGCCGCCTTCGGGCGGCTGTGTGTTGAAACTATTACGAAATGCAACGGAAAGGATTTGCAACAGCAGCCGCCTTCGGGCGGCTGTGTGTTGAAACTAACCAAGCACAGGCCGTCTGAATTTCGGACGGCCAGCCGCCTTCGGGCGGCTGTGTGTTGAAACAAATTGGTCAATCATATAAGCTCCCGTGTAGGTGTTCAGCCGCCTTCGGGCGGCTGTGTGTTGAAACTTCGTAAACTTGGTTGACAAGGTCATCACATTCGCCAGCCGCCTTCGGGCGGCTGTGTGTTGAAACTGCCCTTATAACCACCAAGCAACAAATCGCCATTCCAGCCGCCTTCGGGCGGCTGTGTGTTGAAACTTCTGAGCATGGCAACAGTATTATCAGGATGGTTCAGCCGCCTTCGGGCGGCTGTGTGTTGAAACCCCGCTACTGCCGCCGCTGCAACCGCCGATACAATCCAGCCGCCTTCGGGCGGCTGTGTGTTGAAACCCTCTCAATACGCCAATTTTTGCGACATCAGCCTCAGCCGCCTTCGGGCGGCTGTGTGTTGAAACACAGTCGAGCTTGTCTATTGGAAAGAAAGCGTGCAGCCGCCTTCGGGCGGCTGTGTGTTGAAACACACTGTTTGATTAACCCCAACCAAAGGAGGTCGCAGCCGCCTTCGGGCGGCTGTGTGTTGAAACGACAGCTTTTTGTACGAAGACCCGACGGATAACAACAGCCGCCTTCGGGCGGCTGTGTGTTGAAACAAAAGTGGCTGTTTGGCACTGGTACGCGTGTAGTCGACAGCCGCCTTCGGGCGGCTGTGTGTTGAAACCTCGTCCGTCCATACAGGCGGGACACATACGCTCGCCAGCCGCCTTCGGGCGGCTGTGTGTTGAAACTATCATGTACCTGACTAACGACCCTTGGCCTATCAGCCGCCTTCGGGCGGCTGTGTGTTGAAACTTGTGCCTATTGGCTGGCAATAACTCACTTAAATCAGCCGCCTTCGGGCGGCTGTGTGTTGAAACATGTCGATAAAGCCATTTAGGGATTTGGCTTAGCCAGCCGCCTTCGGGCGGCTGTGTGTTGAAACATCGCAACCGCCTGACAAGATGGTCGACATATCCAGCCGCCTTCGGGCGGCTGTGTGTTGAAACTGTTACGGTATCGCCATGTACGGGGTTAATATCAGCAGCCGCTTTCGGGCGGCTGTGTGTTGAAACATCTATCGCAGGTGGCAAAAAAAGTTTTTAACTAACCAGCCGCCTTCGGGCGGCTGTGTGTTGAAACGCACAAGCTGTCAGCAAACGAGGCAGGGAAACTGCCCAGCCGCCTTCGGGCGGCTGTGTGTTGAAACATCTCCAGATCATCTTTTTCATGCACAAAACGCCCAGCCGCCTTCGGGCGGCTGTGTGTTGAAACCAAAGTTGCTACTGGTAACGCAACATCTCAAGAGCAGCCGCCTTCGGGCGGCTGTGTGTTGAAACCAATTTTTTTAACTACTTCGTCCACGCCCATTTTCAGCCGCCTTCGGGCGGCTGTGTGTTGAAACTACAAACGCGCGAATCGGGGAACAGGCAATTGCCAGCCGCCTTCGGGCGGCTGTGTGTTGAAACCGCGATTTCCTTACGCCAAATCCTGAGCCTGTTGCAGCCGCCTTCGGGCGGCTGTGTGTTGAAACAAATGGCAATACAACGGCAAATGTTGCAACAACACCAGCCGCCTTCGGGCGGCTGTGTGTTGAAACCCGTGACTGGGGAGCAGGCCGACATAATCATCGCAGCCGCCTTCGGGCGGCTGTGTGTTGAAACTATCGTTTTGCCGATTTGGGCAGACAATAAGCCGGCAGCCGCCTTCGGGCGGCTGTGTGTTGAAACATTCGTTTGAACTGTCCGCTTCGTTGTGCAAGCCAGCCGCCTTCGGGCGGCTGTGTGTTGAAACAGGGATACTGTTTACCGGCTTGACGGCACTGTTACCAGCCGCCTTCGGGCGGCTGTGTGTTGAAACAGACAGTCTTAGACAGTTACAACTTGTCGGAAGCAGCCGCCTTCGGGCGGCTGTGTGTTGAAACCAACTATTTAATTCAGTCATACGCAATGACTGACCAGCCGCCTTCGGGCGGCTGTGTGTTGAAACCGTTTGAGCAAAATACAGGAATCAGCCTAATCAACAGCCGCCTTCGGGCGGCTGTGTGTTGAAACAACCGCTTCTGCATTTCCACTTCCAACTCGCTCCAGCCGCCTTCGGGCGGCTGTGTGTTGAAACGTTGCACCATTTGCCGACCATCGCCTATGAGGTTCAGCCGCCTTCGGGCGGCTGTGTGTTGAAACTGCACCGCTACCCTGCCCAGTCGGGTCAACCGCCAGCCGCCTTCGGGCGGCTGTGTGTTGAAACATGCTAGACCACACACTCCCTACAACACCACCGGCAACAGCCGCCTTCGGGCGGCTGTGTGTTGAAACCTAGAGTAACATTTATATGATAACATTATATCCCCCAGCCGCCTTCGGGCGGCTGTGTGTTGAAACCCCGACGGCGCAACCATCGCGCCCGAGCTGACCGCAGCCGCCTTCGGGCGGCTGTGTGTTGAAACCAGCCGACAGGCGAAACTACGGAGATTCTAAAAAACAGCCGCCTTCGGGCGGCTGTGTGTTGAAACACCAGAATTTGCCATGAATAAACAAATCGTCGAATTCTCAGCCGCCTTCGGGCGGCTGTGTGTTGAAACTTATTTTTTTTGTTTTGGATTTTTTCACCCGCGTCAGCCGCCTTCGGGCGGCTGTGTGTTGAAACATCAAATAAGCGAAGCCCAATAAATAACGGCGCGTCAGCCGCCTTCGGGCGGCTGTGTGTTGAAACAACCATAAGCCGTTCGGCATACGGATACCAGCCACCAGCCGCCTTCGGGCGGCTGTGTGTTGAAACTACCAACAAACTAATTTTTAAAGAACGGATATAAACAGCCGCCTTCGGGCGGCTGTGTGTTGAAACGGTAGATACGATTGCCCCTCTTATTTTTTTTTATCAGCCGCCTTCGGGCGGCTGTGTGTTGAAACTATATAAAACGGTAGATACGATTACCCCTCTTATACAGCCGCCTTCGGGCGGCTGTGTGTTGAAACTAACAGGGCATTTATATAAAACGCCTGTTAATAAGACCAGCCGCCTTCGGGCGGCTGTGTGTTGAAACATCTCTTCGAGTGGCCAAAAAAAGATTTTAACTAACCAGCCGCCTTCGGGCGGCTGTGTGTTGAAACACGGCGAAGAGCTTGACCTGATGGAATCGGCAGCAGCCGCCTTCGGGCGGCTGTGTGTTGAAACCGGCTCAATTACAAAGTCGGATTTGCCGTAAATCGCAGCCGCCTTCGGGCGGCTGTGTGTTGAAACTTATTTTTTTTGTTTTGGATTTTTTCACCCGCGTCAGCCGCCTTCGGGCGGCTGTGTGTTGAAACTCTGACGGGCTGTTTGCCTTGTTTTGCCTCTTGACAGCCGCCTTCGGGCGGCTGTGTGTTGAAACTGCCACATTCAGGCGTGTAGTGCTGATTGGCGTTCAGCCGCCTTCGGGCGGCTGTGTGTTGAAACGCCGTCAAAAAATAAAATCTGTTGATATTCAGGCGCAGCCGCCTTCGGGCGGCTGTGTGTTGAAACTGCCAATGCTTCGTAATATGTGCCTGTTGCTTCGCCAGCCGCCTTCGGGCGGCTGTGTGTTGAAACTCACAAGGACAGGGGTTTTTATTTACCGAAACCATGCAGCCGCCTTCAGGCGGCTGTGTGTTGAAACAGCAGTCATCTCAAGGCTTGACCCTGCCTGTTGTCAGCCGCCTTCAGGCGGCTGTGTGTTGAAACCAGCTCAGCACGCCCAATCAGCGCGCCTGTTACGGACAGCCGCCTTCAGGCGGCTGTGTGTTGAAACAGCGGAATATCAAGCCAAATCATCTAGCCATTGTGAGCAGCCGCCTTCAGGCGGCTGTGTGTTGAAACAGGCCTCCGAAGCAAAAGCTTGGCAGTTAGATAAACAGCCGCCTTCAGGCGGCTGTGTGTTGAAACGTATAAAGGCCGTCTTAAAAATAAAGCCGTTACTCAGCCGCCTTCAGGCGGCTGTGTGTTGAAACCAAAATCGAACACTCAGGAAAATTTAAAACTACCCAGCCGCCTTCAGGCGGCTGTGTGTTGAAACAGGCGACGGCTGTGCTGGGATAGCACTGTTACCACCAGCCGCCTTCAGGCGGCTGTGTGTTGAAACTTACAATACTCGCGGTAGGCCGCCCACTGTTGGCAGCCGCCTTCAGGCGGCTGTGTGTTGAAACTATACAAACGTCCACTTATTTACGAAATCATTAACAGCCGCCTTCAGGCGGCTGTGTGTTGAAACAGGCAGTAAAACGGCCAAAGCAAAAAACTGGACAACAGCCGCCTTCAGGCGGCTGTGTGTTGAAACGGTTCGGGGCGTGTCGGTGTGTAGGCAGGGTGTGGCAGCCGCCTTCAGGCGGCTGTGTGTTGAAACGGCCATGCATTAGGTCTGATATTTGGTGCATTTGCAGCCGCCTTCAGGCGGCTGTGTGTTGAAACCTACCGCCAAACGGCGTTTGTCCTCAACCCAAAAGCAGCCGCCTTCAGGCGGCTGTGTGTTGAAACGGGGCGCAGCTCGCCTTCGATGGTCATCTCTTCGGGGCAGCCGCCTTCAGGCGGCTGTGTGTTGAAACATATTGTCAAGAATATTAATGAGTTACGCCAATCAGCCGCCTTCAGGCGGCTGTGTGTTGAAACATGGACGCAAACTACATCGGCGGTATTGGTGTAGCAGCCGCCTTCAGGCGGCTGTGTGTTGAAACAAGCCCTGAATGAGTAAACCAGCCCATTGAGGGCCAGCCGCCTTCGGGCGGCTGTGTGTTGAAACAGGTAATCAGCTATCGATATGCTTTGCAATATATTCAGCTGCCTTCGTGCAGCTGTGTGTTGAAACAGCAACCATTACGAAAGTTAGCATTATGGAACCGTCAGCCGCCTTCAGGCGGCTGTGTCTTGAAACCAACATATCGGGATCGATACCATATTTGTCGCCGACCAGCTGCCTTTGGGCGGCTGTGTGTTGAAACCCAACCGGGTATAGCAGCCTGACAACCTGTACCACCAGCCGCCTTCGGGCAGCTGAGTGTTGAAACTCTGCCACCGTATCTCATGTTTGAGTAGGGAAGAGGGCTGTATGTTCAAATATCGTCCAAGCAGGCCACTTTTCTTTTGATTCTTCGCTTTCCGAAGCTTTAGTGAAAGCAGTGGAGGATATTAGAAGCAAGTTATAAAGGGTAATCAATAACAATGCCGTCTGAAAAAGTTTCAGACGGCATTTTTCTATTTACATATTAAATTTGATAGCATATTATCGTTGCATTTTTATCAATTTGAATTTTTTAGAATTTCAATATGAAACCTCTCATTTACTACGCCCATTCTGCCCAAGACAAACTTGGCAATCTCTTGCCTTACGAACATTGGCAAACCTTGCAAAGCCATTTGGTCAATGTTGGGGAAATAGCGGCGGAGTTTGCTTGGGTATTTGGTGCGCAGGAAATTGCCTGCCAGACGGGACAGCTTCATGACGTAGGGAAATATTCGGAACCATTTGACCGTCGATTGCATGGGACCCTTCAGTCGATCATGCTACCGTTGTAGTCAAAATTGCAAAAATGCTTGCTTCAGGGTGGGTTCCAAAGTATAAACTGTGGTTATCTTTCTTAGGCTAGATAACTTTATTAATGAATTAAAAGGCAAAAATAATGGAAACGAAACAAGCCAATTCAACCATCAAATCGCGTGCGGCGGTGGCATTCGCCCCAAATCAACCTTTACAAATTGTGGAAATTGACGTAGAAATGCCACGCAAGGGCGAGGTGTTAATTCGTAACACTCATACTGGTGTGTGCCATACTGATGCGTTTACGTTATCAGGAAGCGATCCTGAAGGCGTATTCCCTGTGGTGCTTGGGCATGAAGGTGCGGGTGTGGTCGTTGCTGTGGGCGAAGGTGTGTCAAGCGTAAAACCGGGTGATCACGTCATTCCTCTTTACACTGCTGAATGTGGCGAATGTGAGTTTTGTCGTTCAGGTAAAACCAACTTATGCGTCTCAGTGCGTGATACGCAAGGTAAAGGTTTAATGCCGGACGGCACGACGCGTTTTTCTTATCAAGGTCAACCGATTTATCACTATATGGGCTGTTCGACTTTCAGTGAATACTCAGTTGTTGCCGAAGTTTCACTTGCGAAAATCAACCCGGAAGCCAACCATGAACATGTATGCTTACTCGGCTGCGGCGTGACCACAGGTATTGGTGCGGTACATAATACGGCAAAAGTGCAAGAAGGCGACTCTGTTGCCGTGTTTGGCTTGGGGGCGATTGGTTTGGCGGTGGTGCAAGGTGCGCGTCAAGCCAAAGCGGGGCGCATTATCGCCATTGATACCAATCCCGCAAAATTCGAGTTGGCAAAACACTTCGGTGCAACTGACTGTTTGAACCCGAACGATTACGATAAACCGATCAAAGATGTGTTGTTAGACATCAATAAATGGGGTATTGACCATACTTTTGAATGTATCGGCAATGTAAACGTAATGCGTCAAGCATTAGAAAGTGCACACCGCGGTTGGGGGCAATCCATTATCATCGGCGTAGCGGGTGCAGGACAAGAAATTTCAACGCGTCCGTTCCAGTTGGTAACCGGCCGTGTTTGGAAAGGCACGGCATTTGGCGGCGTGAAAGGCCGCTCTGAACTGCCGAAAATGGTGGAAGACTCAATGAAAGGCGACATCGAATTAGAACCGTTTGTGACCCACACAATGACACTCGATCAAATCAATGAAGCCTTTGAGTTAATGCACGAAGGTAAATCGATCCGCGCTGTTATTCATTACTAAGGTATGCGATGAAACTGATTGAACAACATCAAATTTTTGATGGTTTGCAGCAAGTTTGGGCACACCATGCCCAAACGCTTCAATGCGAAATGAAATTTGCCGTCTATTTGCCAAATAATCCGGAAAATCGACCACTTGGTGTGATTTATTGGCTTTCCGGCTTAACGTGTACGGAACAAAATTTCATTACCAAATCAGGCTTTCAGCGTTACGCGGCAGAACATCAAG